>Ga0102590_1004204_pt1 | contig 12618 bp, 12 predicted proteins | sample AraplaMF_Col_mMF_FD_76859 | JGI IMG/M metagenome (GOLD analysis project Ga0102590, IMG submission 76859) | Arabidopsis root microbial communities from the University of North Carolina, USA - plate scrape MF_Col_mMF | ecosystem: Host-associated > Plants > Roots > Endosphere | place: USA...
GCCAGGTCTGATTCGCTTTCCGCGGCGTCGGTAGGACGATACTAATACTCACGCAATCTTAAAGGATTACGAGGAATCTTGGTGTCCGCAGCCTTGCAGGACAGCCACGTGCCTTACGACAAACACAGACCACCGCTCATGTTCGCCGCCATTAATTGCTGGTGTGGTGGACCGCCTCTGGATGCGCGCTGGCTGGTGAGAGGGGCAGCTGATGGAAGCCTTTAACCTGCTGCTGTTTGCCATTGAAGCTGTTGGCTATTTCACGCTCATGGTAACGCTCTTGCATTTCCGTCATCGCCTCGGCTTGGGCGTGTTTCTCACTGCCCTCGGCGTCATGCATTTCATGGAAACTTATCTTGCTGCAGTGTTTTACGTGGCGCTGCCATTCGGCGTTGCGTCGCCCGGTTCGTCGGTGTTCTTCGCCGGCAAGCTGATGATGATCCTGATGCTGTATTTGCAAGAAGATGCCGCTACGGTTCGCCAACCGATCTACGGCTTGTTTCTCGGCAACATCCTGACGGTGGCCGTAGCGTGGCTGCTTCAGTTGCATACGCCGATCGATCTCCCCCGCGGCGACGGAGCGAACTTCGATTTCCTCAAGGAAATGGGCTGGCTCATGGTGTGGGGCACAACGCTCCTGTATCTCGATTCCATCGGCATCATCTTGCTGTACGAGCGCCTCGGTCGCTATCTGAGGCGCAGGATCATTTTACGCTTCATGATCTGTGGCTTCGTCCTCCTGACTTTCGATCAGATCGGGTTCTTCGGTGCATTGCACTATTTCCTTGAGATTCCGGCCTCCGCCTTCTGGGACGGGTGGAGGGCAAAGATGTTCGCCGTCTGTGTCTACACCGTGCTCTTTGCAGTCTACGAGATTTGGATACGCCGCGACGGTATTCCGGCGAGCATGCGGCCGATCAGCGATATCTTCAGCGACCTGACCTTTCGTGAGCGTTACAACGATCTGCTGAACCGGACGGGCAGGGACGTTCTGACCGGCGTTTACGATCGCACGCGCATGGAGATGGAAGCGCCGGTCATGGTCCGCGAAGCCTTGCGGCAAGGGCAGTTCGCTACGGTGATCATTCTGGACGCAGACCATTTCAAGGAGGTCAATGACCGCTTCGGGCATTTGCAGGGAGATGAGGTGTTGAAGGCGATCACGCTTCGCTTAGGGACCATTTTGCGATCGGCCGACCGTGTCTTCCGCTTTGGTGGCGAGGAATTTGTCGCGGTCTGCCCGGCAACCGACCATGCCGAGGGAATGCGACTTGCCGAGCGCTTGCGCTGGACGATTGCGAGCAGCGTGAAGACGCCGGATGGCAAGCCCGTTACCGTCAGCGTCGGTGTGGCGACAGCCGACACCGACGGAGTAAGCTTCACAACTGTTCTTTCGACCGCGGATGAAAGGCTCTATCAGGCAAAGAAAGGCGGCCGCAATTGCGTTGTTGGCAAGCCTGGCCTTGTGAAGACCGGCTAGCGTTTAACTGGCGCGGAATATCTTGGCGCCGGAGGGTGCGCTTGTCGCGCCGCCATCGACCACAATTTCGATCCCTGTGACGTTGCTCGAGTCACTTGAGGCAAAATAGAGCGCAGCCTTGGCGATCTCTTCCGCTTCGCTCATGCGTCCGAGCGGGCTCATGCCGCCCAGCCTGGCCTCAAGCGCGGACATTGCATCCGCCGTCGACGCCATTGGTTGCCAGATCGGTGTTTTGGTGCCACCCGGCGTGACCTGATTGACGCGGATGCCGCGCGGGGCCAGCTCGGAAGCCATGTTGCGGGTCATGGCACGTACCGCACCCTTCGTAGCGGCATAGGCCGACCAGCCGGGCGCACCAAGGACCGCATGCACCGATCCGTTGAGGATGACGGAGCTGCCATCGTTCAGATGCGGAAGCGCGGCCTGGACCGTAAAGAAGACGGCCGTGAGGTTCGTGTTGATAATGGTGTTAAACTGCTCCAGCGACGTTGCGCCCAACGGAGTGGCGCCACCGATTCCTGCATTTGCGAAAAGCACGTCAAACTTCCCGAATTTGGCAGCTGCTTCCGCAAATGCCCGTTCCGTGGCAGCTACATCAGTCACGTCGAGCTTCAGCGTGAGCACGTTGCTGCCCAAAGCCTTCTCGGCGGCCGCGAGGGTCTCGGGATTGCGGCCTGTAATGATCACCCTCGCCCCCTCGTCAAGGAAGACCTTGGCAGTGGCAAGACCGATACCGCTGTTTCCGCCCGTGATGAGGGCGACCTTGTTCTGCAGGCGCATTGAATGACTCCTATTGGAAACTTTCGCGATCTGGATTATGATCAATATCCTCAAGGATTACGATTATAATCCTCATGCGTCAATAAGTGCCGGAGAGAATTTTCATGGGTCACTCACAGCAGGATAAGCGCAAGACGCATGAGAGGATCGTTCAGATCGCTTCGAGACGTCTGCGCGAGAAGGGGCTGGAAGGCGTGGGCGTCGCGGATCTGATGAAGGAGGCGGGGCTGACGGTCGGCGGCTTCTACAAGCATTTCGCGTCGCGTGACGAACTGGTGGCCGAAGCGATGCAATCGGCCTTCGGCGCCTGGTCCGCGAAGGTCCGGGCGGAAGGGCGGGCTCCGGAGGACATTACGTTGCAGGAGTATGCGGCGACATACCTGAGCGGGGAACATCGAGACGATACGGCCGGCGGCTGCCCGTTCGCGGCCCTCGCGGCTGATATGGCGCGCAGCGGCGAGAAATGTCGGTCGCTCGCGACCGACCAAATAAAAACGAACATGCGCAACATGCAGGCGCGGATGAACCCCACGGACGCGGCAGAAGCCCGCCGCCAGGCGATTATTGCGTCCTGCCTCATGACAGGCGCGTTGGGTCTTGCCCGGATCTCGAACGATGAAGCCTTTGCCGGCGAGATACTCGATACCGTAAAGGTCTTCGTGAACGACTTCTGCACAAAATGAAAACGGCCGGTGAGTTCCGGCCGTTTCAACATCAATTCTGACACCTGTGAGGCGGCGAGGGCGATTTCCTCGCCGCGGGCCTTTGCGGCGCCAATTGCCTTCTCGGCAGCTTCCGGACCAAAGGCGAGGCCTTCAACGTAGATCGTTTCGATATCGGTGATACCGAGGAAGCCGAGGACCGACTTCAGATACGGAACCGCATGGTTCATGCCGGCTGCCGGACCCTGCGAGTAAACGCCACCGGAAGCAAGAACGACGTAGACCTTTTTGCCGGTGGCAAGGCCAACCGGGCCGCTTTCGGTGTACTTGAAGGTAAGGCCGGCGCGGGCGACGTTGTCGATCCAGGTCTTCAGCGACGAATAGATGTTGAAGTTGATGAGGCCGGTACCGATGACGATCGTATCGGCTGCAAGCAGTTCAGCAACGAGTTCGTCCGACGTCTTCACGGCTGCGGCTTCGGCGGCGGTGCGGTCATCGGCGGGCTTGCGGATGGCAGCGGTGAAGAGATCATCAATGTGCGGCAGCGGGTTGGCGGCGAGGTCGCGACGAACGACGGCGCTGCCTGGCTGCTGGGCCTTGATCTTTTCGACAAGGTCAACGGCGATCGTGGTGGAAAGCGAGTCTGCACGCGGGCTGGACGTCAGAAGCAGGATGGAAGACATGATTGAATTTCCTCTCGAATTGGAGTTCTCGGCTCTTGTAGGGAGCTTCGAGCCGCTGTTTCGAGGCAGAAAATAGGTCTGGCTGACTATCGAAAAAACTGTGATAATGTCGATCGAAATCATCGATAGATTGGATGGAAGATGCTTCCGAATCCCACACTCGACCAGTTGCAGGTGTTCCTCACCGTTGCGGAAACGGGCAGCTTTTCGGCCGCATCGCGCTCGCTAAACCGTGCTCAATCGGTCATCAGCTACACGATCGCCAACCTTGAAGCTCAATTGGAAGTGCCGCTTTTCGAGCGCTCCGGCGCAAGGCAGCCGAAGCTGACGGAGGCGGGCAAGGCGCTCCTCGAAGATGCGCGGCGGCTTGTCTCCGATCTCGAGGTAATGCGCGCCCGCGTGAAAGGGCTGAAGGAAGGGCTGGAGGCCGAAGTCTCCGTCGCGATCAGCGTCATGGTGCCGTCGCACGCGGTCGTCGACGTGCTGCGCGGATTCCGTGACAAATTCCCGTCCGTGGCGCTCAGTTTGACGGTGGGCGAACTTGGCGTGGTGATGGATCTCGTCTTGAGCGGCAAGGCAACGATTGGCATTGGCGGCGCTCTGCTCAAGCAACATGACGCGCTCGTTGCAGAACAAATAGGACACTCCTTCATGATGCCCGTTGCCGCACATGATCATCCGCTCGCGAAGATCGGTAGACCGTTGACCCTGGCGGATGTTCGCGAGGAGACGCAGTTGGTGGTGACGGATGCATCGGGCTTAACAAAAGGCCGTGATTTCAATGTGCTTTCCTACAAAACATGGCGGGTAAGCGACGTTGCGACGAAACACTCTCTCATTCGCGGTGGGCTGGGTTGGGGCGGCTTGCCCGCCTCGCTTATTCGCAACGATCTGAGAAGCGGTGCTTTGGTCCATCTCGACTTGCCGGCTTTCGAGCAGGGAGAATATCCGATCTACGCCATGAGACGGACCGCCAGCCCGCCGGGTCCGGCAGCGAGTTGGATGATCGATGCGTTTCGGGTGAGGCTCGAGCAATGTCCCAGGCACGCCGATTTTACAGCTCAACTGGCCGAGCTGTCGCAGCCTGATTTGCCGATTGCCGCCGAGTAAGAGGACGCGGATTTCCCGCGCCCTCGTGAAGCTCACATCTAGAGTATCAGCCTGAACTTCGAGAAGCCGTCGGTGCCTTCGCCGGCGTCCTCGATCTTGACGCTTTTCACGTCCGCGAGGAATTGCTTGGCCTTCGGACCACTCTGGAAGACGGCTGTCGTCCCCGGCAGTGGTTTGAACGTCCAGTTCCCGTCGGCCGAGGGATTGATCGTGCCCTCCTCGTGTACGAAGCGGACAATGACGTCGCGATTCGTGTCGGGCGCCTGGAAGATGACCTTGTCGGCAGCAATTTCCGGAAATTTGCCACCACCGCCCGCGCGGTAATTGTTGGTGACGACCACGAATTTCTGCTTGAGATCAATGGGCTTGCCGTCAAATTGCAGGTTCTGGATGCGGTTTGAATCGGCATTGATCAGCTTGCCGTCATCATCGAACCTGCGCGGCTGCGATAGGTCGATCTGATAGGTGACGCCGTCGATCACATCGAAGTTGTAGGATGGGAAGGCGTTGTTCAGCAGGTCCGCATCCTTGGATCCCGGTTTCACCTCGTTGAACATGGCGGCTGACATTTCCAGCCAGTTCTTCACCTGTTCGCCAGTGATGGCGACGGCCTGGACCGTGTTGGGATAGAGGTAGAGGTCAGCGACGTTCTTGATCGCGATGTCGCCGGCGGGCACGTCCGTATAGTAGTCCGCGCCGCCGCGACCGCCGGCCTTGAAGGGTGCTGCCGCCGAAAGCACCGGGAGGTCCTTGTATTCTGTGTCGGCCAACATCTGCTTGATGTACCAGGTCTGTGCCTGGCTAACGATCTGAACGGAAGGATCGTCGGCGACCAGCGCGAAATAGGAATAGAGCGGCGCCGAGGTCTTGCCGACCGGGGTGCGCACATAAGCGAGCGTTGCCTCGTGCTCGGCCTTTGCGGCGTCGATAACGTCCTTTTTGTCCGCGACGTCGGCGACGACTTTCTTTTTGTCATCGCGGTGGTAGATCGGTCGGGCTTCGGAGGTGAAGTCGACGATCCTCCAGCCTTTGCCGTCCTTCTCCAGCAGGAGGTCGATCAGGCCGAGATGGGAGCCCCAGAAGCCCGCCATCACCGCCGGCTTGCCGTGCAATGTGCCTTTCACCGGATCGGCGTTCTGAACGCCGTCCCAGGTCTTCGGCCCGGGGAAGACGAGATGCTGGTGCCCGGTGAAGATCGCGTCGATCCCGTCGACTGCGGCAAGATGCAGGGATGCATTCTCCATCTTCTCGGATGGGGCGGCGCCGTCGATGCCGGAATGCGAAAGCGCGATCACGATATCCGCGCCTTCCTGTTTCATGACAGGTACCCAGGCTTTGGCTGCCTCAACGATGTCGCGCGTCTGCGTCTTGCCTTCAAGGTTCTTGATGTCCCAAAGCATGATCTGCGGCGGGACGAAGCCGATGAAGCCGATCTTGACCGGGCTTTCATTACCGGCGCCGTCCTTGATGGTCTTTTCGACGATGATGTACGGCTTCAAAAACAGCTCATCCTTCGTCGGGTCGGACGCGAGTTGGCCCTTCGTCAGGTTCGCGCAGACGAAGGGGAAGTTCGCCCCGTTCAGCACCTTGAACATGAAGTCGAGGCCATAATTGAATTCATGGTTGCCGAGTGTGCCGACGGTGTAGCCGAGCGTGTTCATGGCCTTGATGACTGGATGCACGTCGCCGTCCTTCATGCCGCTCTGATAGGCCATATAGTCGCCCATCGGGTTGCCCTGCAGCACGTCGCCGTTGTCGATCAGCAGCGAATTGGCAGCTTCCGCGCGGATGTTGTCGATGATCGTCGCGGTGCGCGCCAGCCCCATCGTGTCGTTCGGTTTGTCGGCGTAGTAGTCATAGGGAAAGACGTTGACGTGAATGTCCGTCGTTTCCATCAGGCGCAGATGAGCCTGATTGGCGGCTGCGCGCGCGCTAAAGGGATGAAGCAGGATCAGTGCGGACGTCGCGGCAAGGCCGCCAAGCAAGGAGCGGCGGGTCATTGGCGGCAGATCGAGAATGGAAGACATGAAAACTCCTTCGAAAATCACTGATCGCCCGGCCCCGCAGGCGAGACTAGGGTGATTTGCGAAGGAGTAAACCCTGAAAATGACAGGGGAATTATCGTGTCAGGACCGGTTTCACTTCCTTGTGGAAGAATCGGAAGTATGATGCCACCTGCGCACGGGCATTGGAGTTCGGATCGAACTGAATTCCCAGACGGCCATTGTGGCTCCAGCGGATGATGCCCTGCAGCGTGCCCAGATCATCGGCAAGAATCTGTACACGGCTACCGGACGCGGCATGAATCGGTGCCCGGATTTCGACGGCCATGCCGGTAATCGACATGTCGAGGATGCGAGCATCCACTTCTTTGGTGAGGTAGCGGACCTTACCGAATATGCGGCAGGACCGGCGCTCGGCCTTGCGGGTAATGATATTCAGATTGCGTTGCATGTTACGCTCCACCAGAAACATACGGATGAATTCTATGAGGCGAACGTTGAGAATGCTTTAATAGCTCGATCTAAAATTGTGGAGATGCCGATTGCGAACGTGACCTGCGTGCAACGACATGTTCCCGCCATACGGTGAAGATGCCTGCCGCGACGACGATTGCCGAGCCGACGATCATGTTCAGGCTCAGCTTCTCATTGTAGATCAATACGCCGATGATCGATGCATAGACGAGCTGTAGATACGTCAGCGGTTGAACTGCCGCTGCATCCAGCATGTCGTAGGCGCGAATGAGAAAATAGTGGCTCGATATGCTGGTCAGACAGACAAGCGCCATCCATCCCCAATCCCAGCCCGACATCCAGGTCCAATAGAAGGGACCGACCAGCGACATGGCGATGCCGCCAACGACGCCCGTATAGAAGAAGCTTGTCATGGCCGAATCGTCCCTGCTGACGAGGCGCGTGGCGATGACGTAGAAGGCGAAGAGGAAGCACGAGAAGACGGCAAGTAGCAGCTTAAAGTCGAAGAACCCGCCTTCCGGCTTGAGGATCAGCAGCACCCCGACGAGACCCGCACCAATCGCCGTCCAGCGACGCCAGCCGACCCGCTCTCCGAGGATGGGCATCGAGAGCAACGCAATCAGAATCGGCGTCGCTGAGAAGATTGCCTGTGAGTGGGCAAGGCCGATCAGCGCAAAACAGTTGATGACGACGACAACCTGGGCGGCCAGCAAAATACCCCGGATCAGCTGCAGCAGCGGCCTCCTGGTTTTCGCCGTCTGCTTCAAGCCACCTCTCATCCTGCTAGCAAGCGCTACGGTGAAGGCGGCGAAGGCCCAGTAGCGGATCATGGTGATGAAGACGGGCGGGTAGGCGGATGCCAGATGCTTCGAGATGCCGTCCTGCAGCGAGAAAATGGTGATCGCGAGCAGGACGAAGATATAGCCTTGGGTCTTGGATTTCATGCGTGCGTCTTGCTGCGGAGGATCAGGCAAGGGGTAACGAAGCTGCCACTCCGATGCAAGAACTGTCTGGCGATTTTTGGCTCTTCAGTCAGAGCCCGACATTTGGTCTGTCGATGACTTCCCGCAGGGCAAAGCTCGAATTGATCTTAACAACGTGCGGAAGCGCCGAGAGCCAGTCGCGATGGATGCGCTCGTAGTCCTCGAGGTCGCGGGCGGCAACACGGAGAATGTAGTCATATTCGCCTGACATCAGATAGCAGACGAGAACGTTCGGACAGCGTTTAACGGCGGCCTCGAATTCCGAAAGCGTCTTCGCAAACTGACCGGATAGGGAGATATGCACCACCGCGATCATCTTATAGTCGAGTGACTTGTGAGAGACGTGCGCGTGATAGCCGCTGATAACGCTGCTCTTTTCCAGGATATCAAGCCGCCGCGAGCAGGCCGATGCCGACAAGCCAACCTTGGCGGCAAGATCTGCATTAGTGATGCGCGCGTTGGACTGAAGTGTCTTCAGAATCGCAAGATCGATGGTGTCGAGTTCGGACATTCGAAGAACTTTCGATTATTTGCTCGAATTTGCAATAATCTTCGAAAATCAGCGTCGGTGCAAACCTTCTTTGCAAGGACATTTCGCGGCTGTGGTGGTTGGATTTCCTCGTCAAAACACTCCGCCAAGCGGACAAAAAGAGAGGAACGCCCAATGCGTGTCGGTTGCCCGAAGGAAATCAAGAATCATGAATATCGTGTCGGCCTGACACCTGCATCCGTTCGTGAATATGTCGCTCATGGCCATGAGGTCTGGGTTGAAACCAAGGCAGGCGCTGGCATTGGTGCCGATGATGCCGCCTACGCGGCCGCTGGCGCAAAGATTGCTGCCTCGGCCAAGGAAATCTTCGAGAAGTGTGACATGATCGTAAAGGTCAAGGAGCCGCAGCCCTCCGAGTGGGCGCAGCTTCGCGACGGCCAAATTCTCTATACGTATCTCCATCTCGCCCCTGATCCGGAACAGACCAAGGGCCTCCTTGCTTCCGGCGTCACCGCTGTTGCGTATGAGACTGTAACTGATGATCGCGGCGGCCTGCCGCTCCTGGCGCCGATGTCCGAAGTCGCCGGACGCCTGTCAATCCAGGCGGGCGCGACCGCGCTGCAGAAGGCGAATGGCGGCCTTGGCATCCTGCTCGGCGGCGTACCCGGCGTGCTGCCGGCCAAGGTTACGGTCATCGGCGGCGGCGTGGTCGGCTTGCATGCAGCCAGGATGGCGGCGGGCCTCGGTGCCGACGTCAGCATCCTCGATAAGTCTCTTCCGCGTCTGCGCCAGCTCGACGACATCTTCGGCGGTCGTGTCCACACCCGCTATTCCAGCATTCAGGCGCTGGAAGAGGAAGTATTTTCGGCCGACCTCGTTATCGGCGCTGTGCTCATTCCGGGGGCGGCCGCACCGAAGCTTGTCACCCGTGAAATGCTGTCGGGCATGAAGCGTGGCTCTGTCATCGTTGACGTCGCCATCGACCAGGGTGGCTGCTTCGAGACGTCGCATGCGACGACCCATTCCGAACCGACCTATGTTGTCGATGACGTGGTGCATTATTGCGTCGCTAACATGCCAGGCGCGGTGCCGGTCACTTCAGCGCATGCCCTGAACAATGCGACGCTGGTTTATGGTCTGGCGCTTGCCGACCGTGGGCTGCGCGCCATCGCGGAGGATCGTCACCTCAGGAACGGTCTCAACATCCACAAGGGCCGTGTCACCAACAAGCCGGTGGCCGAAGCTCTGGGCTATGAAGCCTACGCACCGGAAAGCGTACTGAACGTAGCGTAAATCCCATCGCGTCACGTGAGGCAGGGCCGGTCGCATTCTCATGCGACCGGCCCTTTTTGCTGTCATCTGTCGATGCGGCATTGATAGCAGTTGTTGCGCGCCGAGCGCACGTGCACATAGGCGATGTCCGTCCGCTCCAGGAGCTGGGCGGCATAGGAGCCGATATCGGGCGTCAGTGTCACAGCGCCCGTGCCGTAAACAATGCGGTTTTCGGCATTGTAGCCGCGCACGATGAAATCCGGGCTGGTCAAGACCGGCGGCGGGACCTCTTCCGCAGCATAGCGCTCGCACGGTTGCGTGTGGAGGAAGATCGGACCGGTCTCAGCATAGGGCTGAAGCTCGGGAAAAGGCCGGTATGCAAAAATCAGCAGTTCCTCGCCATCATCGATGTTCTTCAGGCAATGACGGCAGGGATGGCCTGGGCCATCTGAGACCATTGTCTCGGGCAAGAAACCGTAGGCGTCTCTACCGCCGTTCCAGAGATTCTCAGCGTCGGCAGTGGGCATGGCGGAAAAGCGGATGTCGGTCATGGCGGATCTCCTTGCTAATTGCCATGAGATGCGCCCTTGCGCCTGCGCCCGCCACCCGATTCTTGCTTGGTTTCGTCTGACCGGCTCACCAATCCTTCTTACTCAGGTCTAGAAGTTCCTTGTCGCTGAGAGGCCGGACGATGCCCGAACCGGTGGAGACCGGTGAAAAGCCGAACATCTGGTAGAGTTGCAAGGCGCGCGGGTGATCGAGGTTGTTGGTCGTCGTTGTCACCCGCTTCGGATTGAGCGTCCAGATCGCGTAGAGCGACTGCAGCAGGAACCATTTTCCGATCCCCAGACCAAGCGCACGCTCGAAGAGCCCGAAGTGGCTGAGTTCGATTGTCTCTTCATCCTCGACGAAGTATTCATAGAAGCCAGCGGGCGCGCCATTGACGTAAAGGACGCTGATATTGTTGCGCTTGTCGTGAAGCGTCTTGGCCAGATCCTCGTCGGCCATCCGCAAACGATCCACCCACTGCCACCGGGCCCCAACCTGGCGGTAGAGATAGCGGTAGAAGGGCAGCGGAATATCGGGTGCCCGCATGATCGCCGTCTGGATGTTGATCGGCACCGGGAGGCTTGCCTTCGGCGGTGCCGTCATTTCCAGGCGGGTGATATGGGCTTTCAAAGAAGAGGGCGCCTTCACCATCGCGTCAGGCTTTGATCGGTTCTGGTGGGCCAGTAACGACGGGCGTGTCTTCGCGGCCACCCCATTCGCTCCAGGAGCCGTCATAGAGCTTGTTGTCGGTGTGGCCGAGCGACTCCAGCGCCAGCGTAATGATTGCGGCAGTGATGCCGGAACCGCACGATGTGACGACGGGCTTCGAAAGATCTATCCCCGCGTTCTCGATCGTCTGTTTGAGCTCCGGCAGCGACTTGAAGCGACCCTGAGTGGCGAAGACGCCCGATGGCAGGTTGCGTGCACCGGGCATGTGGCCGGAGCGCATGCCGGCCCGCGGCTCGGGCTCGAGCGCTGCAAATCGGCCCGCACTTCTGGCGTCGGCGATCTGCAGCGCGCCGCTCGCAACAATGTCCCGCATTGTGTCAAGAGTGACGACTCTCGAGGCGTCATAGGTCGGCTTGAAAACCTTGGGGTCGTAGCGAGGCGCGCTTGTCTCAAGCGGGCGCCCCTCTGACTTCCACCCGTCGAGACCGCCGTCGAGTACGTATACCTGCCGCGCGCCCATCACGCGAAACAGCCACCAGACCCGTGGTGATGCGAACATCCCGATCCCGTCATAGACGACGATACGATCGTTTTCTCCGATCCCGAGTCTGCCAACCTCAGCTGCGAAAAGCTCGGGCGACGGGATAGTGTGCGGCAGCGGTATGGAGTGATCCGCGATCTTGTCCTGATCGAAACGGACGGCGCCAGGAATATGGCCGGTGGCGTACTCCGCGTCGGCATCGCGCTTCTGTGCCGGCAGATAGAAGGACGCGTCCAGGACGCGCAAGTCCGCCTTGCCCAGTTCCGCCTGCAGCCAATCGGCCGAAACGACGAAACGGCTTTTTTCTTCGCTCATTCTGCTCTCCCTGGGCTTCAGGCTTCGTCGCCGGGAGCGCCGAAGCGAATTCGGAAGCGACGGTTCTCCTTGCCCTTCTTTTCGATCTTGGCAATGTGAATCTGACCGACTTCCTGAGTTTCGGAGACATGTGTGCCGCCACAAGGCTGACTGTCAATCGCCGAGTTCTCGCCGATGCAGACAAGGCTGACCCGGCCTAGCCCGATCGGCGGGCGAACATTCTTGGATTTGACGATGCCGGGATTGGTCGCCAGTTCTTCATCGGCGATCCACTGCAGGTAAACCGGGTGGTTCTGCCGTACGAGCTCCATGAGTTTTTCGGTGACGTCGTCCTTGTCGATCGTCACTGTCATGTCGAAGTCGACGCGGCTCTCATCTTCGCCGACAGCCGCACCGGTGATCGGATAGGAGCAGACGACGGAGAGCAGGTGACAGGCGGTGTGCATCCGCATAAGCTTGTAGCGGCGCGGCCAGTCGACATGCAGTACCAGCTTCTCGCCGACGGCCGGCTGTTCCTGGCCCTCGAGCGGCACATGCAGGACGATGTCCTTGGTCGCTCCATGCTTCGTCTGCCCAAGCGTGATCTTGCGGCCATCGGCGCGCTCGA
>Ga0102590_1003045_pt2 | contig 12603 bp, 12 predicted proteins | sample AraplaMF_Col_mMF_FD_76859 | JGI IMG/M metagenome (GOLD analysis project Ga0102590, IMG submission 76859) | Arabidopsis root microbial communities from the University of North Carolina, USA - plate scrape MF_Col_mMF | ecosystem: Host-associated > Plants > Roots > Endosphere | place: USA...
TTGGCTGGCGACGCGCGCGACAGCAGGATGTCGACACCGACATGCGCATGCACACGCAAGGTATCCGACAGCGTCAGGAAGAACACGCCGGCCATCAGATAAAGGCCGATCAGGTCGTAGGTGAACGAGAGCGGACTATTCAGGAGGTAGCGCATGAAAACGTCGGCCACCACCAGCGCCATGATCGCGAACAGAGAGATGGCCGCGATCACCGTGAGCGCGCGTTCGAGCACGCCGAGAACATCTGTTGCCCGCTTGATCACCTCTGGTGCCCCCTTTACTTGGCGAGTTACTTGGCACCGCCGGCGGCGAGCAGACCTTCGAACTCCTTCAGCGCGGCGGATGCCTGCTTGCCGCGGCTGTCGAGACCAGCCGCCCATTCCTGACTGACGCCCTTCAGCTTGTCCTTCATCTCGGCGCGCGTGGCATCCGGCAGCGGATCGAAGCTGACGCCCTGGTCCTTGAGATGCTTCGTGGTCACTTCGCCTTCCTTGTCGACGTCGGCGCAGGCCTTCGGCGTGATCGCCTCCGAGGCTTCATTCATGGCCTTCTTCGCATCGTCGGGCAACTTGTCCCAGACCGACTGGTTGATGGAATAGGCAACGATGAAGCTGCCGAAGCTGACGCCTTCGGTGGCGTGCTTGACCAGCTTGTCGAGACCGTAGGACACGACGCTGTCCAGCGGGAACAGCAGGCCATCCATCGTGCCGCGCGACAGCGACTCATAGGCATCGGGCGCGGCCATGCGCACCGGCACGGCGTTGAGCGCACGCAGCGTCAGGTCCTGAGCGCCGCCGGTGGTGCGCAGCTTCAGGCCCTGCATGTCCTTGATGGACTCGACCTTCGACTTGACGGTCCACACCTGATAGGGCGGCAGCACCACAGCCATCAGCAGCTTGATCTTGTTCGGCGCGTATTCCTGCTTCGACAGAATGCCTTCACGCGCGGTCTTCCAGTAGGCGAGCGTGCCCTGGCAGCTGGTCGCGAATGCACCCGGCAATTGCGCAACTTCCGACAACGGCATCTTGTCGGAGACATAGGACGGCCCGATGTAGCCGATGTCGACCACGCCGGACTGCGTCAGCCGGAGCATGTCCGCCGCCTTGCCGATCTGCTGGTTCGGATAATAGGTGAAGGTCACAGCACCGTTGGTGCGCTTGGTGACGTCGTCCATCCACGGCTTGAGCATCAGGCGGACGAGATAATGACCGGCGGGGAAGCTGTCGGCGACCTTCAACTCCAGCGCCTGCACCGGAAGCGTCGAGACCGGCAGCGAAAGAGCGAGCGCTGCGGCGGCCCAGATCAGGTTCTTCTTCATGTCATTCTCCTTGACGCGTCCCCGTGCCGAAGGCGGCAGCGACGCGCTGCAACACCGTCCGGCCCTCACTCCACTTCTTGCTTGAGTAAAATGTACATATATGTGAATTTATATGTCAAGTATATGAACTGTGCATAGGCCCATGCGCCGTAGCCGTTGCCTTCAGAATTGACATGCAGCTTTTATGAATTCTAACTCCACAGATATGAATTCATCTAACGAGGCTTTATGGGACCGCTCGCCGGCTTCTCCATTCTGGACCTGACCTCGGTACTGATGGGCCCCTACGGCACTCAGGTGCTGGCGGACATGGGCGCCGAAATCATCAAGGTGGAGGGTCCCGAGGGCGACATCGTTCGACAGATCGGTCCCGGCCGCACGCCCGGCATGGGCGGGATGTTCCACAATGCCAACCGCGGCAAGCGCAGCATCGTGCTCGATCTCAAGAAGCCGGAGGGGCGCGACGCGCTGCTGCGGTTGGCCAAGCGCGCCAACGCGCTCGTCTACAACGTGCGCCCGCAGGCGATGGCGCGGCTCGGTCTCGACTACGAGACGCTTTGCTCGGTCAATCCCGCGCTCGTCTATGTCGGCGCCTTCGGCTACGGCCAGTCCGGTCCCTATGCCGCAAAGCCCGCTTACGACGATCTGATCCAGGGCGCGGCCACCATCCCCACGCTGCTCGCCGCTGCCGGCGACGGCACGCCCCGCTACGTGCCCGTCACCATCGCCGACCGCATCGTCGGCCTGATGATGGTCAACGCGATCATGGGCGGGCTGATGCACCAGCAACGCACCGGCATCGGGCAGCGCATCGACGTGCCGATGTTCGAGTCCATGACAGAGTTCGTCATGGTCGATCATCTCGGCGGACTGACCTACGACCCGCCGCTCGACCATGGCGGCTACGCCCGTCTGCTCTCGCGCTATCGAAAACCCTACAAAACAAGCGACGGCTATCTTTGCGTCCTCATCTACAACGACAAGCACTGGCGCAGCTTCTTCGAGGCGATCGGGCGGCCGGAGTTCCTGCAGCAGCCGCGCTTTGCCAACCACGCCGCGCGCACCAGACATATCGACGAGATCTACGAGGAGATCGGCCAGATCTTCGCGACGCGCACAACCGCGGAATGGCGCGAGCTGCTGGAGCGCGCCGACATTCCCGTGATGCCGATGCACACGCTGGAGACGATCCTCGAGGACCCGCACCTCAAGGCGATCGACTTCTTCAGGACGGTGGATCACCCCGTGGAAGGCCGCATCCGCCAGATGCGCGTGCCTTCGACCTGGAGCGTGACCCAACCGGAACCGGCCGGCCCAGCGCCGACGCTCGGCCAGCACGGCCGCGACATTTTGCGCGAGGCCGGCTTCTCTCCGGACGAGATCGAACATCTCGCAGAGCAAAAGGCAGTTCACCTGGCCGCACCGCCCTAACGGCAGCGCGGGCCAGAATCGCAGAACACAGGGAGGAAACCGCGATGGCCGGACTTTATTTCGAGGACTTTTCCGTGGGCCAGGAGTTCAGGCATCCGCTGACCCGGACCGTCACGGAGATGGACAACACCATGTTCAGCCTGCTGACGCTCAACCCGCAGCCGCTGCACATCGACGCGCATTTCTCCGAAAAGACCGAGTTCGGCCAGCGCATTTTCAACAGCCTTTACACCCTGGGCATCATGATCGGCATGACGGTCTATGATACCACCATGGGAACCACCGTCGCCAATCTCGGCATGACCGACGTGACTTTTCCGAAACCGGTCTTCCATGGCGATACCTTGCGGGCGACGACGAAGGTGCTTTCGTTGAGGGAATCCAAATCGCGCCCGAAAGCGGGCATCGTCGAGTTCGAGCACCACGCCTTGAACCAGAATGACGAGATCGTCGGCAAATGCCGCCGCATGGCGATGATGCACAAGAGGCCGATCTGATGCGTTCGATGCTGTTCGTGCCGGGGGACTCCCCGCGCAAATTCGAGAAGGCGAGCGAAGGCAATGCCGACGCGCTGATCATCGATCTCGAGGATTCCGTCGTCACCGAGAAGAAGCCGGAAGCGCGCGGGTTGACACTGGCGATGCTGAAAGGCCGCAGCAAGTCGCATCATCTCTATGTCCGCGTTAACGCGCTCGACACCGGTATGACGCTGACCGATCTCGCCGCGGTGATGCCGGGCAAGCCCGACGGCATCGTATTGCCGAAGTCGCAAGGCGGCGATGATGTGCGCCAGATCGCAACCTGGCTCGAAGCCCTGGAGGCTGCGGCCGGCATCACGGTCGGCACGACGCGCATCGTCTGCGTCGCGACGGAGACCGCCAGCTCAATCTTCGGCCTTGGCAGCTACAAGGGCTGCTCCCCTCGCCTCGCTGGCCTGATGTGGGGCGCCGAGGATCTTTCGGCTTCGCTCGGCGCCACCGAAAAAGCGTCGGGCGGCGTGTTCCACAGCCCCTATCACCTCGCGCGCGATCTCTGCCTGATGGCGGCGGCTGCGGCGGAAGTCGCGCCGATCGACACGGTTTATACCGACATCGACAACCTTACAGGGCTCGAGCAGGAGACGCGCGCGGCGCGGCGCGACGGGTTTTCGGCGAAGGCACTGATCCATCCCAAACATGTCGACGTCGTCAACGCGGCGTTCGCGCCGACCGAAGCCGAACGCACATGGGCGGAGAAGGTGATCGCGGCGTTTGCGAGCAACCCGAACTCCGGCACGCTGCGGCTCGACGGACAGATGATCGACAAGCCTCATCTTCGCGCCGCGAAGAAGATCCTCGGCCAGAACTAGATCGGGACACCACCCCACCATGATCGTTCGCCAAGCCGCCAATGTCCTGGAGATCATGGAATTCTTCGCGCAAACGAGGAAGCCGGCGACGCTTGCCGAGATCGCCGATCATTTCGGCTGGCCGCGCTCGTCGACCTTCAACCTGCTCGCGACGCTGTCGGAGAAGGGCTATCTCTATGAGCCGCGACCACGCGCCGGATTCTATCCGACGCCGCGGTGGCTGGCGATGGCACGGATGATCTCGGAGGTCGAGCCGCTGCCGCCGTGGACGCATCAGTTGATTGCCGATCTCTCGGCCGAGACCGGCGAGACCGCCTCCATCGTGGCGCCGGCCGGCGTGATGGCGGTGTTCATCGACGTCGTCGAGTCCCAGGCCGCGATCCGCTATTTCGCCACCATCGGCCACCGCGTGCCGATCCACGCCACCGCGAGCGGCCGCGCGCTGCTGCTGCAATATTCGCCGGAAGAACGCGACTCCGTCTATCGCAAGATCGAATTCAAGCAGTACGGCCCCTCGACGCCGATCAGCATCGAGGCGGTCGAGACCGAGCTGCGCAACTCGATCGCGCGCGGTTATTGCCAGAGCTTTGCCGACTACAGCCGCGACCTCGCCGGTGCAGCGATCCCGCTGCCGATCGGCGATCGCAGACTTTCCGTCGTCGTCGCCGGACCGGAGTTTCGCATCGGGCCGAAGATTGCGGAGGTTGCGGCGCTGATCGCCCGGGCGGTCGATCGGCTGCGGCCGAAGGCGGCAGCGTAGATTACACGATCTTGATCGACATATCCGGCAGGCCCTCGATCTTGCAGAGCAGGACGTCACCCTTCACCACCGGGCCGACATTTTCCGGCGTGCCGGAATAGATGATGTCGCCGGCCTTCAGCTCGAACGCTTCCGACAGCTTTGCGATCTGCTCGGCGACGCTCCAGATCATCTTGCTGAGATCCGAGCTCTGCTTCACGGCCCCGTTGATCGCGAGCGAAATGGCACCCTTCTCGAAATGGCCGGTTTTGCTCGCCGGGTGGATCGGACCGATCACCGCGGCATGATCAAAGCTCTTGCCGATCTCCCACGGTTTCTTCTCCGCGGCCATGCCGTTCTGGAGGTCGCGCCGGGTCATGTCGAGGCCGAGCGCGTAGCCGTAGACGTGGTCGAGCGCCTTGTCGGCCGGGATATTGGAGCCGCCGGATTTCAGCGCGGCGACCAGTTCGACCTCGTGGTGATAGTTCTTGGTGAGCGACGGATAGGGATGATCGGCGACCTCGCCGACCGCGACGTTCTGGATCGCATCGGTCGGCTTCTGGAAGAAGAACGGCGGCTCGCGGTTCGGATCCGAACCGCGCTCGATCGCGTGCGCGGCGTAGTTGCGGCCGATGCAGTAGATGCGGCGGACCTGGAACACCTGGGTCTCGCCGACGATCGGGATCGAAACCATCGGCACCGGGAAGATCGGCTTCGGTGCCGCCTGCGCCGAGGCCGGCGCCACCTCCGTGAGGCTCGCTGCGGTCATCGCAGCTGCAGCCGTGAGCACGCTGCGTCGCGTGGTCGTTGTCATGGCTTCACTCCCTGATATTTGCCGTTTCTTGTCGAACGGTAGTCATAGAGCCAAACGACGGGCGGGCCAATGACCCGCCCTGTACGTCTTAAGTCGCGACGCGATCGAAGAACGCGCGAACCTTCTGCGCACAGGCGTCCGGATCCGTCGCGGCCACGTGATAGGAATCCCCGGGCAGCACTTCCAGCTTCGAGCCCGGAATCGTCTCCTGCCATGCCTTCACGGAGGCGACGTCGCCGAGGCCCGAGCCGGTGGTGGTGATCACCAGCGTCGGACGCTTGATCGACGGAAGCTCACCGGTGACATCGACCGTCGGCACCATTTGCAGAAACGCTTCCAGCGTCGAGGCCTTGGTCTTCGACATCAGCTTGATCCACCAGTCCAGCGCCGCCGGCGGCAGCGACGAGCCGAGCCGGCCGGCCGTGGTCTCGCGCACCCAGGGCTCGACGCCCTGCTCGCGGATCTGCTTGCGCCAGGTCGGTGCCCGCTCGTTGAACGAGGTCAGCGAGGCCGGCGCGCCGACCGCGGCGACAGCGATCACGCGATCCGGATGCTTGGCCGTGAGGTGCATGGCGAGCGTGCCGCCAATCTTGCCACCGACCAGGAAGACGCGGTCGAGCTTCAGCGCATCCAGCATGCGGATGATGTCATCGCCGAGACCAGCAAAATGATAGACGTAGTCGCCCTGCATCGGCGTCGAATCGCCATAGCCGCGCAAATCGGGGCGCACCACCAGATGATGCGTGGCGAAGTACGGCACCCAGCGCCGGAACGCCTCGCCGCTTTCGGCGAGGCCGTGCAGCATCACGACCGGCGGCTTGGTGTCCCAGGGCAACAGATAATCGTCGATGCGAACCGCAAGTTCGCAATCGTCGCTGACACCGATCTTCCGCAGTCCGCTAGCCATCAGATACACCTCGTTCCACCGCCATCGACATTGATGCAGGTACCAGTAATGAAGGATGCGCGGTCTGAACAGAGGAACGCGACGATGCCGGACACCTCGTGCGGCTGCCCGACGCGGCCGAGCGGAACCGAGGCGATGGCCGCGGCATTGGTCGCGCCCTGATCCTGCCCCGCGATCGCCGCGCCCTGGGAGATGAGACTGTCCCAGCGGTCGGTCTGCACGGGGCCCGGATTGACGCCGGTCACCAGCACGTTGTCCGGCGCGCATTCCTCGGCCAGCGCCAGCGTGAAGTTCAGCAACGCCGCGTTGACCGCGCCGCCCGCCATGTAGGCCGCGCGCGGCTGATGCCCGCTGCGGCCGATGATATTGATCACGCGGCCCCAGCGCCGGTCGCGCATCTCCGGCAGCACGTTGCGCGCGCAGCGCATGTAGCCGAGCAGCTTCAGCTCGATCGACTTGGCCCAGGTCGCGTCCGGCGTCTCCGCGATCCGGCCCATCGGCGACGCGCCGGCGTTGTTGACGAGGATGTCGATGCGACCGAAGGCTTCGCGCGCGGTCGCCATGGCGCGGGCGATGTCGTCGGGCTTGGTCATGTCGCCGGCACAGGCGATCACACGGCGGCCGGTGTCCCGCGACATTTCCGTGGCTGCCGCGGCAAGCCGCTCGGCATCGCGCGCGACAACGACGACATGCGCCTGCTCGCGCGCGAGCTCGGCGGCAATGGCCCGGCCGATGCCGATGCTGCCGCCGGTGACGACGGCAACCTTGCCGCCCAGATTGAGATCCATGAAGCGGCCCTAATCCACTGTCGCGCCGGAGGCCTTGACGAGCTTGCCCCACTTTGTGGTTTCGTCGGTCATGAATTGCCCGAAGGCGTCGCCGACAACTGTGCCGGGCTCGGCACCAAGCTCGGCAAGCCGCTTCTTCACATCAGGCATCTTCAGGATGACCTCAAGCTCACTGCTGAGCTTCGCAAGTGCCGGCTGGGGCGTCTTCGCCGGCGCCACCAATCCGAACCAGGACGAAGCCTCGAAGCCGGGAATGGTTTCCGCGACTGTCGGCACGTCGGGCAAGGCGTCGGCGCGCTTCGCGCTGGCGACCGCGATCGCGTTGATGGCCTTGCCCTGAACCTGTGGCAGCACCGCGGGCATGTTGTCGAACATGAACGGTATCTGCCCCGCAAGCAGGTCGTTCATCGCCGGCGCCGCGCCGCGATAGGGCACGTGGACGATATCCACGCCGGCCATGCTCTTGAGCAGCTCGCCGGCGAGATGATTGGTCGAACCGATGCCGGACGAGCCGAAGTTCAGCGAACCCGGCTTGGCCTTGGCCAGCACGATCAACTCGCCCACGTTCTTGGCCTGCACTGACGGATTGACGACCAGCACGATCGGCACCGAGGCGATCAGCGCCACCGGCGCAAAGGCCTTGGCCGGATCGAACGGCAGCTTCTTGTAAAGGGAGCCGTTGATGGTCAGCGGCGGCGGCGCGGTCAGCAACAAGGTGTAGCCGTCGGCCTCGGCGCTCGCGACCGTCTCTGCGCCGAGATTGCCGCCGGCGCCGCCGCGGTTCTCCACCAGAAAGGTCTGGCCGTTCCGCTCGGTCAGTTTCTGCGCGACGATCCGGGCGATGATGTCGTTGGACCCGCCGGCCGGGAACGGCACGATGATCTTGACGGGGCGGGAGGGGTAATCCTGCGCTAGAGCCGCGCCGGAAAACAGAACGGCCGCGCAGGCGGCCAGAAAGGTGCGTCGCATAACCCCGCGCATGGGCACTTCCTTGATGTTTGTCTTGTTGTTGATTGCATCATCACGCCGTCAGCAATGGCCTCAACTCACCGGTATCGTCAAGCCGCTCAAGATCGCCGATCTGCGCGATCGGCCTGTCGGTCTTGCACCGCCCTGCATTGATGCGGTCAGGTCTCGCGTCTTCGCGGACACGCCTTCGTTCTCGGTTAGTATCCTGGGAACGCGGAGCGCCGAAAATCTGTAAAAATGGCTGAACCGGTGGCTATTCCTGCGTCAAGCCTACGACCACCGCCGCTAGCATGGAACTTGCATAAATTCTGGGCGATATGGACGCCGCATGAACCTCATCAGTCTCGATATCCGCATGCTCCGGTCGCTGATCTCGGTGGTCGAGACCGGCAGCATCACCGAGACCGCACGACGGCTGGGCCGCACCCAGCCGGCGATCACGCTGCAATTGCAGCGGCTGGAGGAGCTCACCGGCAAGCAATTGTTCGAGCATGCCGGCCGAAGGCTGATGCTGACCGAGGACGGCACCACGGTCCTCACCTACGCCAAATCCATCCTGCGGTTGCATGATGAGCTGATTTCGCAGCTTGCGTCGCAGGAGATCGAGGGCCAGGTCGTGCTCGGCACGCCCGATCTCTACGCGGCCTTCATGCTGCCGTCGATCCTCAGCGTGTTCCGGAAATCTTTCCCGCGCATCCAGGTCGAGCTCAACTGCGCGCTGTCGACGCCGCTCGTCGGACTGGTCAAGCGCGGCGACGTCGATATTGCGCTCGTCACCCGCATGAACGATTTCACCGGCGGCCAGGTGGTGCGACGCGAGCAGCTGGTCTGGATGACCGGCGAGCAATCCGCCGCGCACCAGGAACGCCCGATCCCGCTCGCGCTATTGCCGCCCGGCAACATCTATCGCGACTACGCGATCGATACGTTGGAGCGCGCGAACCTGCGCTGGCGTATTGCCTGCGTCAGCGAGAGCGTCGGCGGGCTGCAGGCCGCAGCCTTCGCCGGCATGGCTGTGACCGTCCTTGGCCGCAGCGCGCTGGTGCCGGCGATGCGCGAGGTCGGCCCCAACGAGGGCCTGCCGCCGCTGCCGAAGGTCGAGCTGCTGCTCTACAAATCCAGCGGCGCCACCTCGAAGGCCGCAACCGCGCTGCACGATTATCTCGCGCACTACCTCCGTCTCGACGAAGAGCTCAGCGGCCGTGGCGCGCCGATCGACCTCGGCTAGGTTCGAAGGGTCGAAAACAACCCCATGCACAGTAGAACGGCCCTTGATTGCAAAGGGCTTTTTCGCGCGCAGGTGCTCTCCCCTCCAACTAACGCAACGCCACCTGCGGCCAGAACTTCGACCAGGGCTGGGCCTGCTCGAACGCGGCAGCGATGCGGAAGATGGTGGGCTCGTCGAGCCACGGCGCGATGATCTGGAGACCGATCGGAAGGCCATCGCGATCGAAGCCGCATGGCAGCGTCGCCGCCGGAAGTCCGGCGAGGTTGATCGGCCAGGTGAAGGGCGACCAGCCGAGGTGCGGATCGACCTTGTTGCCGTCGATCGTGTCCACGCCGATCCGGCCGGCCTCGAATGCGGTCACCGCGACCGTCGGCGTCACCAGCGCATCGACGCGCTCGAACAGTTTGACGAATGCGCTGCGCGCCTGGCCGCGCCGGTAACCGGCCTCGACATAATCCGTACCGCTGTAGTTGCGGCCGGCGGTGACCACGTCGCGATAATCGGCTTCGGAGTTGGCGAGATCGGCCGTGGTCTTGCTCGCGACGGCCGCCGCCTGCTCGGTGAAGGCAATCGGCTTCAGCGTATGCTCCAGAATGCTGGGATCGAGGCCCGGACCATCCATGGTGACCTCTGCACCGCAGGTGTCGAGAATGGCGAGCGCCTTGCCGAACGCCGCAAGCACGTCGGGGCTCACCGCGGCGTAGCCGAGATCGGCGCTGGCGCCGATGCGAAGGCCGTTCAACGGCGCGGCGTTGGTATCGAAGCGGCGCGGCGACACCGGCAGGCTGGCGGGATCGCGCAGATCATAGGCAGCGATGATCTCCAGCGTCAGCGCGGCATCCGCGACAGTGCGCGTGATCGGCCCGGTGTGTGCGAGCGAGGCCCAGGACGGCGGCGAAAAACCGGGCGAGCGCGGCACCAGGCCGAACGTCGGCTTCAGCCCGAACACGCCGCAGAAGGACGCGGGAACACGGATCGAGCCGACGCCGTCGGTGCCGATGGCGATCGGCCCACAGCCGGCCGCAACGCCCGCAGCCGCACCGCCGCTCGATCCGCCGCTGGTACGACCCTGATGCCAGGGATTGCGCGTGGTGCCGGTGACGGGGCTGTCAGCCGTCAGCTTGTAGCCAGACTCGCAGGTCGTGGTCTTGCAGGTGATGATCGCGCCGGCCGCCTTCAGCGCCGACACGACAGCGGCATCGGCTTCGGGCACGAACGCCCTGTTCATCGGCGAACCGCCATAGGCCGGCACGCCGGCGACGAACACGAGATCCTTGATCGTGACAGGCACGCCTGCGAGCGACCCCTTGGCCTCGCCCGCCTTCATCTCCCTGGTGACGCGATCGGCCTCCGCCCGCGCCTGCTCGTACATCGGCGTCACCACCGCGTTGCAGGCCTCGTTCGTCGCCTGAAGCGCAACGATGGTGTCGTCGACGACATCGCGCGGTGTGAACGCCTTGCGCCGGTAGCCGGCCATGATCTCGGTTGCAGAAAGCGCGCCGAGGCCAGTCGGCGCCGGCGGAAAGGCCGTTCGGCCGGAACCATCAGTCATCATCAAACCTAAAGAGCTAGCTGAGTGCCGCGTCGATGGCGCGCTTGGCCATGACGGTGACGAGATGCGCGCGGTAGTCGGCTTCGGCGTGGATATCGGAGGTAAGACCCTCCGTGTCGATCTTGATCACCGCAACCGCGGATGGATCGAAATTTGCCGACAGCGCCGCCTCCATCGGCGGCACCCGGAACACGCCCGGCCCCGCGCCGGTCACGGCGACGCGGACGCCATCGGCGAATTTCGCGACGAACACGCCGACCAGTGCATAGCGCGACGCCGGCGCCTTGAATTTCGCGTATCCCGCCTTGAGCGGCACCGGAAACCGGATTGCGGTGATGATCTCCCCGGGCTCGAGCGCGGTCTCGAACAGTCCGAGAAAGAACTTGTCAGCCGCGATCTCGCGCGTGCTGGTGACGATGGTGGCGCCAAGACCGAGCACACCGGCCGGATAATCGGCTGCCGGATCATTGTTGGCAACCGAGCCGCCGATGGTGCCGCGGCTGCGCACGGCGGGATCGCCGATCATGGACGCCAGCGCGGCGAGGCCAGGGATCTTGGTCTGGACCAGCTTCGAGGCGGCGACCACCGCATGCGGCGTCATTGCACCGATGGTGATGGTGGCGCCTTGATCTGTGATGCCATTGAGGTTTGGCAGCTTTGAAAGGTCGACTAGCGCGACCGGACTGGCCAGCCGCTGCTTCAGCGTCGGGATCAGCGTCATGCCGCCGGCGACGAGCTTGCTGTCCTCGATCGAAATCAGAAGCTTGGCCGCGTCGGGGATTTCACTCGGCTGGTGATAGGCAAACGATTTCATTTGTGTCCTCCCTATTCCGCCGCGACCGGCAGCGACGCATTCTGCAGCAGGCGCCAGATCCGGTTCGGCGTCGCCGGCATGTCGACATGGGTGACGCCGAGATGCGAGAGCGCATCGACCACCGCGTTGATGACGGCGGCGGGCGAGCCGATGGTGCCGACCTCGCCACAGCCTTTCACGCCCATCGGGGTGTGCGTGCACAGCGTGGAATGGGTCGCGACCTTCATCATCGGCATGTGGTCCGCACGCGGCATGCAATAATCCATCAGCGAACCCGACAGGAGCTGGCCAGAGCCCTCGTCATAGACCGCGTTCTCAAACAGCGCCTGACCGACACCCTGCACGATACCGCCGTGCAGCTGGCCCTCCACGATCATCGGGTTGATGACCGTGCCGACGTCATCGACGGCCGTGTAGTTGACCAGCGTCACCGTGCCGGTTTCCGGATCGACCTCGACCTCGGCGATGTGGCAGCCACCTGGATAGGTGAAGTTGACCGGATCGTAATAGGCCTGCTCCTCGAGCCCCGGCTCCAGCACCTCGAGCGGATAATTATGCGGCACATAGGCGGCGCCCGCGATTTCCTCGAACGACTTCGTGCGATCCGTGCCCGCGACCGAGAAGTTTCCGGCCTCGAACTGGATGTCGACTTCCGCCGCCTCGAGCAGATGGGCGGCGATCTTCTTGCCCTTCGC
>Ga0102590_1004213_pt1 | contig 12596 bp, 4 predicted proteins | sample AraplaMF_Col_mMF_FD_76859 | JGI IMG/M metagenome (GOLD analysis project Ga0102590, IMG submission 76859) | Arabidopsis root microbial communities from the University of North Carolina, USA - plate scrape MF_Col_mMF | ecosystem: Host-associated > Plants > Roots > Endosphere | place: USA...
CACCGAAGCCACCAGCATCGAGGAAATCGACGTGCAGGGCGGCGGCGGGCTGGACAGCCTCACGGTGCACGGCGACTTCACCGGCACCTCGCTGCTGACCTCGACAATCCGCTATGAAGGCGGTTCGATCACCGACATCGTCAATGTCTCGGAGCGCGCTTCGGATCACCGCATCATCGCCGACGGCGGCCCCGGCGCCGACCTCGCGATCCTCGGAACGGCGACGAGTGGGATCGCCTCCACCGGTGCCACCTTCAGCCGAGTCCAGAATTCCAATGGCGACGTCGGAGTCATGGTCACGCATGATGCGACGGGCGGGCCGGTCAGTGACGAGTTCTACCATTTTGAATCCCTTGGATTCAGTGATCGCAGCCTGAACGTCGTCGTGGCCGGATCTGCGTCTACGACAGGTACGTCGGAGGATGATCTCGTGCTCGGCATCCCCGGCGCCGACGTCCTCGACGGCGGCGAGGGCAACGACGTGATCCTTGCCGGCGAGGGTGACGATACCATCCATTATGCCGTCGGCCAGGGTCGTGACATCAGCGACGGCGGTGCCAACACCGATACGCTCGACATTGATGGTACCGCCGCCAGCGAAGCCTATGTGGTTTGGACGGCAGAGGCCTTTAACGCCGCGCACCCCGGTAACCTGTACTCCGGCGCGGCCGAAATCCTCGTTACCGTCGGCGGCGATATCGTCAACGAAGTCTCGAACGTCGAGGAAATCGTCATCCATGGCGGCGGCGGCACCGATACGCTCGACATCAGGGGCGACTTCGGCGGAACCGCGTTGTTGACCTCGACCATCACCTATCATGGCGGCGACAACAACGATACCGTCAACGCTTCGGGCCTGACCTCGGCGCACGGCATCGACTTCACCGGCGGTGCCGGCAACGATACGTTCATTTCGTCGGTGTCCGGCGGCAATGACAGGTTCGACGGCGGCGCCAGCGACGCCCTGCAATTTTCGGGGAGCGTCGGCAGCAACGGCGCAGGTTACGGCTATACCCGGGACGTTGGCGACCTGATCGACTACAGCGCGGTCACGACCGACGTGTTCGTCAACATCGGCTCGGCCAATGCGACCGTCGACACCGGTTCCGCCACCGAAACGCTGCTGGCCCAGCAGGCGCGTGACCGCGGCACCGGTGCCGAGGTCGGCACCGATACGCTGCTCGACATCGACATGGTCAAGGGCGGCAGTGGCGATGACGTCCTGGTCGGCGGCGATCAGTCGAGCTGGCTGATCGGCGGCGCCGGAACGGACCGCATCTACGGCGGCAGCGGCAGCGAATTCATCTGGACCGAGGGCATCGACTGGTTGGGCTTCGTCGAGGCCGACGCCACCTACGACATCGTGAAGGCCGGAGGCGGCAACGACGTCGTCATCGTCGGCAGTGGCGGAGCCGACGTCGACGGTGGCGCCGGCAACGATGTCATCATCGTTTCCGGTTCGTTTGACGGCAACACGATCAGCGGCGGCCTCGGCGACGATCAGATTTCTGCCGGCTTCGGCGACGACATCATCAACTACACGACCGGCGACGGCAGCGATGTGGTCAACGGCAGTTTCGGCACCGACCGGCTCAACGTCAATGGCGACGGCAATGCCAACGCGTTCGTCGTCAGCAACAGCGACGGCGACGCCACCAGCCTGGAAGTCACCGTCGACGGCCCGACTTCGCTGGTCAAGGCAGTCGAAGACATCTACTTCACCGGCAATGGCGGCAACGACACGCTGACCGTCTCGGATGATCTCAAAGGAGCAGTCGTTCACTTTGATGGCGGGGATGATAGCGACCGGCTGAACGTCAATGGCAACGTTGGCGACAACGCCTTCGTCGTCAGCAACAGCGATGCGGATTCGACGAGTCTCGAGGTCAAGGTCGATGGCGCCACCGCGCTGGTCAAGGGTGTCGAGGATATCCATTTCACCGGGGGCGGCGGCAACGACACGCTGGCCGTATCGGGCGATCTCGGCGGCACCGGGCTGTCGCAGTCCACCATCCATTTCGACGGCGGCGACAACAACGATACCGTCAACGCCACGGGCCTGACCTCGGCGCACGGCATCGACTTCACCGGGGGCGCCGGCAACGATACGTTCATTTCGTCGATGTCCGGCGGCAATGACAGGTTCGACGGCGGCGCCAACGACGCGTTGCAATTTTCGGGGAGCGTCGGCAGCAACGGCGCAGGTTACGGCTATACCCGGGACAATGGCGACCTGATCGACTACAGCGCGGTCACGACCGGCGTGTTCGTCAACATCGGCTCGGCCAATGCGACCGTCGACACCGGTTCCGCCACCGAAACGCTGCTGGCCCAGCAGGCCCGTGACCGCGGCACCGGTATCGAGGTCGGCACCGATACGCTGCTCGGCATCGACGTGGTCAAGGGCGGCAGTGGCGACGACGTCCTGGTCGGCGGCGACCAGTCGAGCTGGTTGATCGGCGGCGCCGGAACGGACCGCATCTACGGCTGCAGCGGCAGTGAATTCATCTGGACCGAGGGCATCGACTCGTTGGGCTTCGTCGAGGCCGACGCCGCCTACGACATCGTGAAGGCCGGAGGCGGCAACGACGTCGTCGTCGTCGGCAGTGGCGGAGCCGACGTCGACGGTGGCGGCGGCAACGATGTCATCATCGTTTCCGGCTCGTTCGACGGCAACACGATCAGCGGCGGCCTCGGCGACGATCAGATTTCTGCCGGCTTCGGCGACGACATCATCAACTACACGACCGGCGACGGCAGCGATGTGGTCAACGGCAGTTTCGGCACCGACCGGCTCAACGTCAATGGCGACGGCAGCGCCAACGCGTTCGTCGTCGGCAACGGCGACGGCGACGCAACCAGCCTGGAAGTCGCCGTCGATGGCGAGACTTCGCTGATCAAGGCAGTCGAAGACATCTACTTCACCGGCAATGGCGGCAACGATACGCTGACCGTCTCCGGCAACCTCAACGGCACCGGACTGTCGCAGTCCACCATCCATTTCGACGCCGGCGCCGGCAACGACACCCTCGACACGAGCGGCGAACTGTCGGCGCACCGCGTGGTGTCCGATGGCGGCGCCGACGAGGACACCGTCAAGTTCGGCTTCGCCTATCCGGGCATCGACCACGTCGAGAAGATTTTTGACCTCAATGGCGTGCTGATCGGCGCCAAGATCACCCACACGGCGAATGGCCAGGACGTCACCGACGAACTGACCAATTACGAGCACTTCCAGTTCACCGACGGCACCCGCACCCTGGCGCAGGTGGTGGATGCGCCGCCGGTCGCGGTCGCCGATTCGCAGGCGCTGGCCGATACCTCGGCGCCGGAAGCCGGCCATGTCTTCAGTGGTACGGCGAGCGTGCTCGCCAACGATCACGATCCGGATGCCGGCGATACGTTCGGCGTATCGGGCGTCGCGCTGTCGGGAGCCCCAGGTTTCGCGTCGGTGTCCGGCGTCGTCGCGACCGTCGTCCAGGGCACCTATGGCAATCTCGCGATCAAGGCCGACGGCACCTACACCTATACGGCCAATGCGGCCTTCGATGCGCTGGCCTCCGGCGCCAACGCGAATGACGTCTTTACCTATCGGGTCTCCGACAGCCTGGGAGCGTCGGCGACGGCCAACCTGACCTTCACCATCACCGGCGCCGACGATCCGCCGGTCATCGCCAATGCCGACCGCACCGAAGCCGGCGCGCTGACCGCCGGCGGCGGCGGCACCGATGCCGTGTCGGGCGTCATCCACTTCACCGACGTCGACCTCACCGACCGGCCCACCGGATCCAACACCGTGGCGTCGATCAGCTACAAGGATGCCAACGGCAATCCGCTGACGCTGACGTCGACCCAGATCGGCGTCCTCGAGGCGGCATTCTCGGTCTCGCCGGCCGGCGGCAACACCAACAACGGTGCGATCAACTGGAGCTACAGCATCGCCGACGGCGCGCTCGGCTTCCTCACCCACGGCCAGACCGTAACGCTGACCGAGACGGTGACGGTCAATGACGGCCATGCCGGCGCCGACACGTCGACGGTCACGGTCACGCTGCACGGGCCGAACCATGCGCCGGAGATCACGTCCGGCGCGCAGGGTGGCGCGGTGACGGGAGACCGGTCGCTCACCGTGCCGCTCGGCGACCTGGTGAAGAACGGCGGCTTCGAAACCTCGCTCAGTCCGTGGACCGTCGTGCTCGGAAATCCGTCGGATCAGGCGGATCGCAGCGGCAACCATCACTCCGGCGGCGCCGCCGGATATTTCCGGACGGCATCCACGGCGCCCGGCGACGTCGTCAAATTGAGCCAGGCCTTCGACACGGTGGCCGGGGTCTCCTACACCGTGAGTTTCTGGGTGTCGGCGTTCTCGCCGGTGCCGTCAGGCTCCACCAGTTTCCTGACCGCGCTGTGGGATGGAACGCCCGGCGCCAGCCTCACCAACATGTCGACCGGCGGCGGCAACAGCTTCCTGCAATACAGCTTCACCGCGATCGGCACCGGCCACGACACGCTCGAATTCGACATGCAGGACTACGCGACCAGCATCAGCCTGGACGACGTCTCGGTGACGGCGAATGTGACGCCGGGCGTCGAGACGACGAGCGGCCGGATCACCTTCAAGGATCTCGACGCCGGCGACACCCATTTCGTCACCGCCACGCCCGACGGCGGCAACTACGTCGGCACCTTCACGCCGGTGCTGAGCCACGACAGCAACGGCAGCGGCACCGGCGGCACGGTGGACTGGACCTTCACGCTCAACGACAGCGACATGCAGTACCTGCCGCTGGGCCTGACCACCGAGACCTTCACGGTCACGGTCGACGACCGCAATGGCGGCGTGGCGTCGCAGAAGGTGACGGTGAACATCACCAACCCGGATCATGTGCCGGTCATCACCTCGGGGCCGCAATACGGCGCCGTCACGGCCAATCTGTCCTCGACGGTCATTCTCACCGAGCGCATCCAGGACGGCAACTTCGAGGCCAGGACCAACAACGGCCTCGGAAGCGTATGGACGCTCGTCAAGCAGTCCGGCGACGTCCTCGAAGACCAGACCTATCCGACTCGGACCGGTACCGGCCAGGCGCTGACGATGTGGACGGGAACTGACTCGCCGACCGACATCATCAAGATCAGCCAGTTGGTCGGCGGCACGGTTGCAGGCGTTCCCTATACGTTGACGTTCTATGCGGAGGCGATCGATGCTTCGCCGACCAGCTTCATGAACGTCCTCTGGAACAACCAGACGGTACTTTCGCTCACCCCGATCCCGCAGACCGGATTCGGCAATTTCGTCCAGTACAGCGTTACCGTGATCGGCACCGGGACCACGTCGACGCTCGAATTCGATGTCCACGACTTCTACTCGCTGGAACTCGACGACGTCTCGATGCTGGCGCAGGTGGCCGCTGGAACGGAGAAGGCGGTCGGCACCATCCGGTTTACCGATCCCGACCCCGATCCTCACACCGTGTCGGTCATGCCTGCAGCGGCAGGCTATGTCGGAACGCTGACGGCGGTGATCGGCAGCGACTCGATCAACGGAAGCGCCGGGACGGTGAACTGGACCTATACGGCGAGCGATGCGGCGATCGCGGCGCTGGGCGGTCAGTTCCTTGCGCAGACCTACACCGTCACCATCAATGATGGACACGGTGGCGTCGTGTCGCAGGACGTCGTCATCACGCTCAACGATCACGCGCCGGTGCTGATGGCCGGCGGCAAGGTCGCGCTCAACAACGAGGCCGCACCAGCCAATCTGCTGCAGAACGGCGGCTTCGAGGGCAGCATCTCGGGCTGGACCACCAACAACAACCGGGTCATCGACGGCTCAACTGCCTTCCACACCGGTGTCAACAGTGCGGCGACGAACTCGACCAGCACCGCGACGCTGACCCAGACCAACATCGCGACGGTGGCGGGCCAGCAGTACCTGCTCGATTTCTGGGTGGCGGCTTCGAACACGTCGGGCACCGCCAGCGAGAGCGCGACCTGGAACGGCGCCGCGGTCAGCGGCGTCAGCGCGACCGGTCTGCGGTCGAGCCAGGGCTTCATCGAAGAGCGGGCCGTCGTCACGGCCACCGGCGCGACGTCGACGCTGGCATTCTCCTTCTCGGACAGCGTCAGCGGCAAATCGGTGTTCCTCGACGACGTCTCGCTGACGCCGATTCCCTCAGGCCAGGTCGGGACGCTGGTGTCGGCGCTGATCGCCAACGGCAGCGGGCCGAACAACGTTACCGATGTCGATGGCGGGGCAAAAACCGGCATTGCGGTGACCGCGGCCGGCAGCACGCTCGGCGGGGCTTGGTTCTATTCGACCAACAACGGCGCGACCTGGAGTCTTTTCCCGGCGGTCGGCAGCACAGCGGCGCTATTGCTCGCGGCCGATGCCTCGACCCGGGTCTATTTCTCGCCGAACGCCAGTTCGCCGGGATCGGCCTCGCTGACCTTCGAGGCCTGGGACCAGACCACCGGCATCAACGGCACCATCCTCAACCCCACCGGCCTCGCCGCCTTCTCGACGGCGACCGAAACCGCGACCGTCGCGGTAGGCAACGTCACCGCAGGCACGAGCTTTACGCTTACCGCGGTCGCAGACCAGGTGTTCTATGCGGGCGGCGCCCACATCGTGACCGGCACCAATGCGACGCTCAATGCGACCGACAAACTGATCGGCACCGGCGCCGATACGCTGAATTTGGATCTGAACGGTGCTGTGAGCCCGCTGACCGTCCATTTCGACACCATGGCGGCCTTCGCCGGCTTCGGCACGATCGCGCTGACGTCGAACCCGGGTGCGGCCATCACCCTCGTGTTCGGCAACGCCAACATCTTCGCCGGCCAGACTCTCACGGTCGACGCCGGCGTCGATGCCACCCAGCCGTTCACCGCGGATGCGTCCGGCGTCACCGACGGCGGCAATTTCATCTTCCTGGCCGCGGCCGGCGCCAACACGCTCAGCGGCGGCACCGGCGACGATACGTTCGAATTCACCGTCGCGCACTTCCATGGCGCGGCCCAGTCGGTCTCCGGCGGGGCCGGCAACGACACCGTCTGGATCACCGACAATGCGGCGATCTCGGTGACTGATGCAGACCTTGCGCAGGTGTTCGGCGTGGAAACCCTGAAAATCGGCGGCGCCGGGGCCGATAGCGTGACGCTCGGCCAGCATGCCGATGCGAGCGTCGGCGGCGTCGGTCACACCTTCACCGTCGACGACGGCGCGGGGAGTGGGCCGCTGACCGTCGACGGTTCGGCGATGACCGCCAACCTGATGGTGCTGCTCAGCGGTGCGAACTTCAACGCCGCCGACCACATCACGGGCGGCGCCGGCAACGACACCATCCGGCTGATCGATGCCGCCAGCATGGTGCTCGGCGACGATGCGTTTACCCACGTCGCCGGCATCGAGACGCTGCAGCTCGGCGGCAGCGGCAGCAACTCCGTCACGCTGGGCGCCCATGCCGACGCCGCGGCCGGCGGGGCGGGCCACGGCTTCACGGTCGACGATGCGGCCGGCACCGGAAGCCTGTTCGTCGACGGTTCGGCGATGACGGCGAACCTCACCCTGATCGGCACGTCGGGCAACGACGTCCTGGTCGGCGGCGCCGGCAGCGACGTGCTGATCGGCCGCGGCGGCAACGACGCGCTGACCGGCGGCGCTGGCTCCGACACCTTCAAATGGCTGAGCCCGGACCTCGCCGGCGGCATCCTCGACAACATCCTCGATTTCGAGACCGGGGCCGGCGGCGACGTCATCGACCTGTCGAACGTGCTTGCGAACGTCTCCGGCACCAAGGCCGATCATGTTCGCCTGCTCTACACCGCGGACAACTCCACCCAGCTCGCCTCGTCGGCCGATCCGCCGCACGCCGCCGACGGCGACATCAAAATTCAGGTCAATCTGTCGGGCTCGACCTGGACCGACGTGACGACGATTCACGACAGCGGCGGCAATCTCACCGCCGGCAACGAGGTCATCAAGATGATGCTGGACGGCAGCACGCAGCTGCAGGTTCACGCCTGACGCGCTCGCGCAGGACGGCGCGAGCCGGGATCCTCGACAAAACCCGCCGGGCAACTCCGGCGGGTTTTTTCATGGCCCGGACTTGCCATCGTGCACGATTGCGCCATCGCGGGGATTGTTGACGGGGCATTGCAATGCCGGCCTGTTGCAATTCTTCGTGTTGCCCTATCATGCGTCACGAATCATTTCCGCCGGTTCATCCCGAACGGCGTGTGTTCAGCGTACCGACGTCTCCCGCATCGATACGCTGACATGCAGCGCTGATTCAAAGGTGGAAGCATGCGTCCCTCGCGGCGCGAGTTCGTGAAATGGGCCACGGCGAGCGGCATCTCGCTCAGCCTGTCCCGCCTTGGATCGGCCGAGCCGGTCGCATTCGCTGAGCGCGAGACGCTGCCGGGTCGGCAGAAATGGAACCCGGCCGTGGGCGGCGCGGGCCGCGTCGACGGCGTTGCCAAGGTTACCGGCGCAAAACTCTACGCATCGGATTTTCGCGCCGCCGATCTGCCGGGCTGGCCGGCCAACACCTCGCACGCGATGCTGGTCCGCGCCCCGGACGCCCTCCACGTCTACACCGGGATGGATCTGGCGCGGCTGACCGGTGCGCTCAAGCCCTCGGTCATTGTCACCGCGGCGGATCTGGAAAAGATCGGCACCCGGGTGCCGGAGTTCAACGCCGGCGACCTGTTCTGCGCGCCCGGCAAGACGCCGCTCTACATGGGCCAGCCGGTGGCGCTGCTGCTCTATGAGACATTCGACGCCTTCGATGCCGCGCGCCTCAAGCTGCGCGACGGCACCTTCGTCAGATTCGGCGAGGAGACCGGTCCGGTGTCCTCGCCGAACTACGGCGCTTTCCGCTTCACCCGCGTCGCGGGGGCGACGCCGGAGGCACCGGACGTCTATTCGCCGATCATGGCCGGCTGGGTGACGCCGGGGAAGATCCAGAACTCGGCGCTGCCGGTGTGGTCGCCGCTCGCCAAGGACATCGGGGCCTCCTACGCCAAGGCGGCCGCCCATGGCGAGCAGATCCGCGCCGGGCTCACCGCGGATGATCCGAAGCTCCTGGTGCTGGATCGCCAATTCGAGACCCAGTCGGTCGACCCGATGTTCCTCGAGCCTGAATGCGGCATCGCCTGGTTCGACAAAAAGTCCGGCAAGCTCGAACTCGTGCTCGGCGTGCAATCGCCTTACGAAGCCGCCGAGTCGATCGCGTATCTGTTGGGCGAGGCGAAAGCGCCGTTCAAGCCGAGCGCGATCAACGCGCAGTTCGCCTATGTCGGCGGCGGTTTCGGCGGACGCGACCACACGCCCTTCGTGCTCTATTCGGCGCTGGCGGCGATGTTCCTGCCCGGCCGTGCAGTGCGGCTGGCGCATGACCGCTACCAGCAGTTTCAGGGCGGCATCAAACGTCATGCCTTCAAGATGCGCTCGATGATCGGAATCGACCGGGCCAGCGGCCGGATCAAGGCGTTTGCCGCCGACCACGTGCTCGACGGCGGCGGCATCCCGAATTTTTCGTCCAGCGTTGCGACGGTCGGGGCGCTCGCTACGATTGGCATCTATGACGTTCCGAAGGTCGACGTCACGACGGTGGCGCTGCACACCCGCGGCGTCACCGCGGGCTCGATGCGCGGCTACGGCACGCTGCAGACCATGACGGCGCTGGAAGTGCTGATCGACGAAGCGGCCCATGCCCTGCCGCTCGATCCGATCGAATTCCGGCGGCGCAACGCGCTCAGGCAGGACGGCCGCACCTTGGGCGGCAACCCCTACGCCGTGTCGGTGCGCACCCCCGAAATCCTCGACAAGCTCGAAAAACATCCGATCTGGAGGCAGCGCGCGCAGGAAAAATCCCGCGCCCCGAACGGCGTGCTGGTCGGCACCGGGGTCGCCTGCGTCACCAAGGATTACGGCACCGGCGCGGATGCGACGCTCGGGCGCGTCGAGCTGACGCCCGACGGGCGGATCTCGATCTACAGCAACCACGTCGAGATGGGCACAGCCATCGGGACCGCGGTGGCCAACCGGGTGGCGCCGATTCTCGGCGGCATCGCCGACGAAGTCGCGGTCTCGCAAGTCAACGCCTTCGACGCGCTCGAACTCGTGACGTCGGGCGATCCCTACACCATGGACCAGAAGACCCAGGACGCGGCCGAGAAGAACCCTCGCTGGGTGCCTGCGGTTTCTACCGAGACCAGCGCGTCGATCGGCGCCCATGTCGGCACCCACGCCACCGCCGAGGCGGCGCGGGTGATCTTCCGCTACGGCCTGTGGCCGGCGGCGCTGGAGATGTGGCGCATCGCGCCGGCCGATCCGCGCGCCAGGCAATGGGACAAGGCGAGCTGGAAGAACGGCGAGCTGTCGCTGCCGGGACTGACGCCGCTGGCGTTGCCGGCGCTGGCCGCCACCGCGCATGCGCGCAACCTGGTCACCGGCGCGATGACCCACGGCTTCTCGCGCTGGGAATGGGCCCGGGCGCGTTTCGTGGTCGGCGGCGAACAGTATCGCGCCGAGATCGACGCCCTGGCGATACGCCGGGGCGGCGGCAAGTTCACGCGGGTCGACCGCGTCAGCGTCAAGCTGCCGTCGATCCGCAACAATGCCAGCGGCAACACCTACACGTCGTTGTGCGGAACGCTGGTCCGTATCGAGATCGAGCGGGCCAGCGGCGCGCTGCGCATCGCCAAGGCCTACAGCGTGCTGGAGTGCGGCCAGCCGCTGGTGCCGGAGGTCGTACTCGGCCAGGCGCAGGGCGGCTTTGCGATGGGCGTCGGCTACGCGCTGCTCGAGACCCTGCCGCCCTATGAGGGCGGCCCCGGCAATGGGCAATGGAATCTCGGGCAGTATCTCATCGCCCGCGGCTCGGACCTGCCGCTGCGTGACCTCGAAATCGAGATGCTGCCGCCGCTGACCCCGGACGAGCAGCCGAAGGGCATGGCCGAGGTGGTGATGATCCCGGTGGTGCCGGCGCTGCTCAACGCCATCTTCGACGCCACCGGCCGCCGTTTCCAGTCGCTGCCGGTGACGCAGGCCATGCTCAAGGGAGTGCTCGCGTGACCAAACTGGCGCTCACCATCAACGGCGTCGCGCACGGTCCGACCGAGGTGCGCGACGAGCTCTCGATGAACGATTACCTGCGCGAATATCTCGGCATGACCGGCACCAAGTTCGGCTGTGGCGCCGCGCAGTGTCTGAGCTGCGCCATCATCATCGACAATCCCGACGGCACCTCGACCACCAGCCCGACCTGCATCGTGCCGGCGGCAAATTTCAACGGCAAGAAGATCCGCACCGTCGAAGGCCATGCCAAGGACGGCGAATTGTCGGCGCTGCAAAAGGCCTTCATCGCGCATTTCGCCTTCCAGTGCGGCTATTGCACGGCCGGGTTCCTCAACGAGGGCCAGGTGCTGCTGGAGCGGCTGGCAAAGGCGCCGGTCGGGCGCGATGAGCTCGAAACCACCATCACCGATGCCCTCGACGGCCATCTGTGCCGCTGCACCGGCTACATCAAGTATCACGAGGCGGTGCGCGACGTGATCCTCGCCGATCCAAGGCGCTATCTGGTGGCCGGCAAGTGAGCGCGGCCCGAAGCCATATCATGGGTGCGGTCGCGGCGCTGACGGTCGGCATGCTCACCGCCTATGCCGCGGCGCAGGGCACCTCGACGAAGGGCGAACCCGACCTTGCGGCACCGCAGAGTTTTGATGCGATCCCCGACCAGGCTGCGCGCTCCGCTGCGATGTTCAGCGAACTGGGGCGGGTGCTGACCCATCCGCGCTGCGTCAACTGCCATCCGGCCGGCGACCGTCCGCGCCAGGGCGATCAGGCCCGCCTGCATCAGCCGCCGGTCGAGCGCGGCGCCGACGGCCACGGTCTCACCGCGATGCGCTGCGCGTCGTGTCACAAGGACGCCAACTTCGATCCGGGTCGCGTGCCGGGCCATCCGGAATGGCATCTCGCGCCGCGCGAGATGGCGTGGGAAGGCCTGTCGGTTGCGCAGATCTGCGCGCAGATCAAGGACCCGGCGCGCAATGGTGGCCGCAAGGTGGAAGACCTCGTGCATCACATCGGCGAGGACACCCTGGTCGGCTGGGCCTGGCATCCCGGCTTCGGCCGCACCCCGGCGCCGGGCACGCAAAAACAGGCCGGCGCGCTGGTTGCGGCGTGGGTCAGCACGGGCGCGGCGTGCCCGCAGTGAGGAACTTGCGCTAACGCTCACCCCCGTCATTCTTGCGGCGGAGACGCTCATGTTCGCTTCCGCTGCCGAACTGGCCGGAGATCATCTCGGCGGCGATCAGCAAGCCGAAATAGTAAAGGTCCGGTTCACAAAGCATCAGCCAACTAATTTTTTCGCCAGCTAAGTTCCGCGGCGGAACACGCGATTTATCATCAGACACGCGCCCCGATTCCGGGTTGCGCCCACACGACGCCACATTCTCCGGTTCAATGCACCTCCAACAAGAGGGGAAACGAAATGGACAAGCTTCTCGAATACCGGAACCAGGAACAGCGCTGCCGCCAGCGTGCGGCCTATGAGCCGCAGCACAGCTGGAAGTGGCTCGCCGAAGCC
>Ga0102590_1004220_pt1 | contig 12580 bp, 10 predicted proteins | sample AraplaMF_Col_mMF_FD_76859 | JGI IMG/M metagenome (GOLD analysis project Ga0102590, IMG submission 76859) | Arabidopsis root microbial communities from the University of North Carolina, USA - plate scrape MF_Col_mMF | ecosystem: Host-associated > Plants > Roots > Endosphere | place: USA...
CGACTACAACGTCGAGCGCGCCCAGCGCGGCATCGTCTACATCGACGAAATCGACAAGATCAGCCGCAAGTCCGACAATCCGTCGATCACCCGCGACGTGTCGGGCGAGGGCGTGCAGCAGGCCCTGCTGAAGATCATGGAAGGCACCGTCGCCTCCGTGCCGCCGCAGGGCGGGCGCAAGCATCCGCAGCAGGAGTTTCTGCAGGTCGACACCACCAACATCCTGTTCATCTGCGGCGGCGCCTTCGCCGGCCTGGAGCGCATCATCTCGGCGCGCGGCCAGGCCAAGTCGATCGGCTTCGGCGCGAAGGTGGCGGATCCGGAGGAACGTCGCACGGGCGAGATCCTGCGCGGCGTCGAGCCCGACGACCTGCAGCGCTTCGGCCTGATCCCGGAATTCATCGGCCGTCTGCCGGTGATCGCCACCCTGGAGGACCTCGACGAGGCCGCCCTGGTGAAGATCCTGACCGAGCCGAAGAACGCCTTCGTCAAGCAGTACCAGCGCCTGTTCGAGATGGAGAACATCGGCCTGACCTTCACCGACGACGCCCTGCACGGCGTCGCCAAGAAGGCCATCGCCCGCAAGACCGGCGCGCGCGGCCTGCGCTCGATCATGGAAGGCATCCTGCTGGAGACCATGTTCGAGCTGCCCAACTACGAGGGCGTCGAGGAAGTGGTGGTCAACGCCGAGGTCGTCGAAGGCCGGGCCCAGCCGCTGCTGATCTACGCCGAGAAGAAGGGCGGGGCCGCTTCGGCCTAGGCCTTTCGGCGAAGCTCGCCAAATCGGGCGCGTCCGGCCTCGCCGGGCGCGCCCTTTTCGTCACAGTGGACCTTCGCGCGTCGTGACGCTTGGCGCCGGGCGTGTCCGAAAAAATCCGGGCGGCGGCAGGACTTAGGCGTCCCGGCTCACGCGGCAGCACGGATCATGCATGGTGGAGCAGGGCGGGGGGCATGGGCGTTGCACCTTGACCGCTGGTCCGCGACCCGTCGCCGCTACCGGGCGAGTGCGCTTGAACCGTGTTGCAAAAGGTCCACATAAATAACGAACATCCGCTCAGTCCCGAGCGGACGGGCCGTACGACTCAGGCGCATCGTCTGGGTGACGGCGGCCCGCGTGGCCGAGCGCGAGTGCAACGCGCCGGCCAGGAGTAGAGAGCATCATGTCTGAGATTCGTACGCTTCCTGTGCTGCCCCTGCGGGACATCGTGGTGTTCCCGCATATGGTGGTCCCGTTGTTCGTCGGGCGTGACAAGTCCGTTCGCGCCCTCGAAGAGGTGATGCGCGGCGGCAAGGAGATCCTTCTGGTCACCCAGAAGAACTCGGCCGACGACGATCCGGCCCCGGCCGACATCTACGATGTCGGCGTGCTGGCCACCGTCCTGCAACTGTTGAAGCTGCCCGATGGCACCGTGAAGGTGCTGGTCGAGGGCAAGGGCCGCGCGGCCGTCGTGCGCTTCACCGACCAGGAGGCCTATTACGAGGCCCAGGTCGGCGAGGTGAACGAGGACCAGGGCGTCGGCCCCGAGGCCGAGGCGCTGTCGCGCGCGGTCGTCGAGCAGTTCGAGAACTACGTCAAGCTGAACAAGAAGGTGCCGCCCGAGGCCCTGGCCTCGATCCCGCAGATCGCCGAACCCGGCAAGCTGGCCGACAGCATCTCGGCCCACCTGTCGGTCAAGATCGGCGACAAGCAGCACCTGCTGGAAATCTTCGATGTCGTGAAGCGCCTGGAAAAGGTCTTCGCCCTGATGGAGGGCGAGATCTCGGTGCTGCAGGTCGAGAAGAAGATCCGCTCGCGCGTGAAGCGCCAGATGGAGAAGACCCAGCGCGAATATTATCTGAACGAGCAGATGAAGGCGATCCAGCGCGAGCTGGGCGACCCCGACGATCAGCGCGACGAGCTGATCGAGCTCGAAAAGCGCATCAAGAAGACCAAGCTTTCCAAGGAAGCCCGGGCTAAGGCCGAGGGCGAGCTGAAGAAGCTGCGCAACATGAGCCCGATGTCGGCCGAGAGCACCGTGGTCCGGAACTATCTGGATTGGATGCTGTCGATCCCGTGGGGCAAGGCCAAGACCAAGAAGATCGACCTGGTCGAGGCCGAGGCGGTGCTCGAAGAGGACCACTACGGCCTGGAGAAGGTCAAGGAACGCATCCTTGAATACCTGGCCGTCCAGGCGCGCACCAACTCGCTGAAGGGCCCGATCCTGTGCCTCGTCGGCCCTCCGGGCGTCGGCAAGACCTCGCTGGGCCGCTCGCTGGCCAAGGCGACCGGTCGCGAATTCGCCCGCATCTCGCTGGGCGGCGTGCGCGACGAGGCCGAGATCCGCGGCCACCGCCGCACCTATATCGGCTCCATGCCCGGCAAGATCATCCAGACCATGAAGAAGGCGAAGACCACCAACGCCTTCGTCCTGCTGGACGAGATCGACAAGATGGGCAGCGACTATCGCGGCGACCCGTCCTCGGCCCTGCTCGAGGTGCTGGACCCGGCCCAGAACTCGACCTTCGGCGACCACTATCTGGAGGTCGACTACGACCTTTCCCAGGTGATGTTCGTCACCACGGCCAACAGCCTCAACATGCCCCAGCCGCTGCTGGACCGCATGGAGATCATCCGCATCCCCGGCTACACCGAGGACGAGAAGGTCGAGATCGCCAAGCGTCACGTCCTGCCCAAGCAGATGAAGGACCACGGCCTGAAGTCGTCCGAGTTCGTGGTGCCTGAAAAGGCCATCCGCGACCTGATCCGCTACTACACCCGGGAAGCCGGCGTGCGGTCGCTGGAGCGGGAACTGGGCGCCCTGGCGCGCAAGACCGTCCGCGACCTGGCGCGCGAGAAGCTCACCTCGATCACGATCGACGACGAGCGTCTGGCCAAGTACGCGGGCGTCAAGAAGTACCGCTACGGCGAGACGGACGAGGTCGACCAGGTCGGCATTGTCACCGGTCTGGCCTGGACGGAGTTCGGCGGCGACATCCTGACCATCGAGGCCGTGAAGATGCCGGGCAAGGGCCGCATGACGGTCACCGGCAATCTCAAGGAGGTGATGAAGGAGTCGATCTCGGCGGCCAACAGCTACGTCCGTTCGCGGGCCGTGCAGTTCGGCATCAAGCCGCCAATCTTCGAGAAGACCGACGTCCACGTGCACGTGCCGGACGGCGCCACGCCCAAGGACGGTCCGTCGGCCGGCAGCGCCATGGCCCTGGCCATCGTTTCGGTGCTGACCGGCGTCCCGATCCGCAAGGACATCGCCATGACCGGCGAGATCACCTTGCGCGGCCGGGTCACGGCGATCGGCGGCCTCAAGGAGAAGCTCCTGGCCGCCCTGCGCTCGGGCGTGAAGACGGTCCTGATCCCTCAAGAGAACGAGAAGGATCTGGCCGATGTCCCGCAAAGCGTGAAGGACGGCCTGGAGATCATCCCGGTGTCCACCTTCGATGAAGTGCTCAAGCACGCCCTAATCGGTCCGCTCACGCCTGTCGAATGGCGCGAGGAAGACGAGCCGATTGCTGCAACTGCGAAGGTCGAGGACGGCGACAGCGATGCTGTTCTGACCCACTAATAGTAACTTATCGTTGATAACTTGGGCGGCGCGGAGATTTTCCGCGCCGCCTTCGTTTGACGGGCCGTCTGAACCCCGCATACTCCCGGTCGAGCGAAGCGGCGTGAGCTGTAGCCAGCGCCGCCGCTTTCATGCTGGGAGAAGAACATGACCACAAAGGCCGAACTCGTCACGGCGATCGCCGAAAAGGCGGGCATCAACAAGAACCAGGCTAAGGACGCTCTCGAGGCTTTCATCGACGCCGTCACCAGTTCGCTGAAATCGGGCGAGGACGTGCGTCTGGTCGGCTTCGGCACTTTCAAGGCCGTGTCCCGGGCCGCGGGCACCGCGCGCAACCCGCGCACCGGCGAGACCGTGAACCGCCCGGCGTCCAAGACCGCCCGGTTCCAGGTCGGCGAAGGTCTGAAGACCACCCTGAACGGCTGATCCAGTAACCAGATTTCGAGGGCGGGTCGCCGTGACGGCGTCCCGCCCTTTCTATGCAGGACTTTTCCAAACGGACGGGGTATCTCCCACATCCTCGTCCGTCTTGGCCTTGTCCGCCTCGCACAGACGGGCTCGAAGGGTCCTGGGGGCGGTTAGCTCAGCGGTAGAGCGTCTCGTTTACACCGAGAGGGTCGGGGGTTCGATCCCCTCACCGCCCACCAATATCCTGGCTCGACAGGCGATGGACTTTCGCCGTCGGCGCCCGCACTGATCGAGCATGGCCGCCGAACCCGCAGACATCACAGTGACCCGCCTGACCTGGGTCGACCACCTGCTCGACGAGGTGGAGACGCCGGCGGGGCGCCTGCGCATAACCTTGGGGCTGGGCTCGGGCCTGGCGCGTCGGGCGGGCGATCCACCGGGCGTGGTCTGGGCGATTGGCGATCGTGGCCCCAACATCAAGATCGGGGCGGCGGTCGACGATCATGGCCTGTCCGGCCTGTCCGGCCTGTCCGGCCTGGCCGGACTTGAAGGGGCCAAGATCATGCCGCGTCCGGCGATCGGCCCGACGCTGGCCCAACTGCATGTCGGTGCCGACAGGGTCGAGCGCCTCCAGGTGCTGCCGTTGCGCGATGCGGCGGGCGCGGCTTTCGACGGCCTTCCCGGGCCCGGCGGCGACGCCGCGAGCATGGAGCCGGCCTTCGACCTGTCCGGCGCCTTGCTGGGTCCCAGCCTGGCCGGCGGCGACACCGAGGCCGTCGCGGCCCTCGCCGACGGAACATTCAGGGTGGCGGACGAGTACGGTCCCTCGATCCTGGTCGTGGCCGCCGACGGCGTGGTCCAGGCGCGCTGGGTTCCGAAAGGCGAGGGCGCGGCGCTGGCCGGCGCGGCCTATCGGCTCGAGGATGTGCTGCCGGCCCTGTCCGCGCGCCGGCGCCTGAACCGCGGCTTCGAGGCCCTGGCCCTGTCGCCGGACGAGACGCGGTTGCACGCGATCCTGCAAAGCCCGCTGTCGCCGGACGACGAGACCGCCGCCGAAGGGCGGGGGCGCGCCCGCCTCTGGACGCTGGACGTCCGGACCGGCGCGCCGCTCGCCGAGCACTTCTATCCGTTCGATGCGCCGGAGACCTTCCGTCGCGACGCCGAAGCCGGGCCGGTGGGGCCGGAGGATCTGAAGATCTCCGAGGCGGTGTCGCTGGGCGATGACCAGCTGCTCGTGCTCGAGCGGATCTCCCGCACCTCGAAGCTCTATCGCGTGACCCTGGACGCGCCGGTCCTGACCAAGACCCTGGTGCTGTCGACCGATGACTGGCCACAGATCGACCCCGACCTGGAAGGCATGGCCCTGCTGTCCGACCGTGACCTGTTGCTGAGCACCGACAACGACTTCGGGGTCGAGGGACGGGAGACGGCGTTCTTCAGGGTCAGCTTCGCCGCGCCGCTTGCCGACGGCGGCCGGGCGGCGGGATCGGCATGGGCGACGATGACGTAGACGGGGGCGCGCTTGGCGGGCAGGAACGCGAGGATGGAAACGCTGGATCGCCGGGCGCTGAACCGGGCGCTGCTGGCGCGACAGCACCTGTCGCAGCGCGCCGATCTTTCCGTGCCCGAGGCGCTGGAACGGCTGATTGCCCTGCAGGCCCAGGCCGTCCAGGCGCCGTACTTCGCCCTCTGGACCCGGCTGAAGGCCTTCGCGCCCAAACAGCTGTCCGACCGGCTGGAGGATTTCAGCTTGGCGCGCGGCACGCTGATGCGCGGCACGCTTCACATCGCCTCGGCCAATGACTTCGCGACGATCCGGCCGCTGATCCAGCGGGGCCTGGACCGGTTCCTGACCGAAGGCGGGGGCCATGGCCGCGCCCTGGCCGGGCTGGATCCGACCGTTGTCGCGGCGGCCGCGCGCGACCTGCTGCGACAAGGGCCGCTGACCGCCGCCGAGCTTCGTGACGCCCTGGCCGCGCGCTGGCCCGGGCGTGACCCGCAGGCCCTGGCCATGGCGGCGCGCATTCACCTGCCGATGCTGCAACTGCCACCGCGCGGTCTGTGGGGACGAAGCGGCCAACCGACGTTGGCGGCAATGGAGGATCGGCTGGCCGAGCCGAAACCCGGTCTCGCCCAGGCCGACCTGGTGCGACGCTATCTGGCGGCGTTTGGACCCGCCAGCGTCGCCGACGCCCAGGCCTGGCTGGGTCTCAGCCGCCTGGCGTCCACGTTCGAGGCGCTCCGTCCGTCCCTGGCCGTCTTCCGGGGCGAGGACGAGGCTGAACTGTTCGACCTTCCCGAGGCGGACCGCCCGCCGGGCGAAGCCGAGACGCCCGTGCGATTCCTCGGCGAATTCGACAATGTGCTTCTGGCCCACGAGGACCGGACGCGGATCATGTCGGCGGATCACAAGCGCCGGCTCTACACGCCCAACGGCATTCTGCGCGCCGCCGTGCTGGTCGACGGCTTCACGGCGGGGCGCTGGCGGATCGAGGACGGCAAGGCGACGTCGATCCTGCACGTGGAGCTGTTCGACACGCCAGCCAAGGCCGTTTCCAGGGACTTGGCGGACGAGGGCGAGCGGCTGCTGGCCTTCGCCGCCAGCCACGCCGGCGGCGAGGTTCGGATCAAGGTCGTGGAAGCCTAGGTGGCCAGCGCCTCGAGCACCGTCGCCGCGTCGCGCACGGCCTCGTCGGCGCGGATCGCCGAACCCAGGGTCTCGGCGGCGGCCTTGAACGCGGGTTCGTCCAGCAGGCGACGGACGGCGGCGGTGATCGTGTCGGGGCTCGCGTCGGCCGGCAGGGTCAGGCCCGCGCCCCGGTGGGCGACGCGGGCGGCGTTGTCGTGCTGGTCGCGGCCCATCGGCAGGCACAGCAGCGGCACGCCGGCCATCAGAGGCCTGAGGGTCGAGCCATGGCCGGCGTGGGTGACGACCAGGGCCGCGTTCCGCAGCAGGGCGCCATGCGGGGCGCTTCGGACGACGACGACATTGTCCGGGGCGGCGAACTCGGACGGATCGATGGTCGGGCCGGTGGTGACCACGCCGCGCACCGGCAGTTGGCCCAGGGCGGCGACGATCGCGCGCAGGACGGGTTCCTGCGCCTGGTAGAGGCTGGAGAACGACACCATGACCAGCGGCGCCTCGCCGGGCGGCGGCGCGAACGGCGCGGCCCAGGCCGGATCGGCCAGGTAGGGGCCGACATGGACGAAGGGCGCGGCCAGGGGCTCGGGGGCGAAGTCGAAGGCCTTGCTGGTGGCCAGCAGGATGGCCTTGGCGACGTCCAACTGTTCGAAGAGGTCGCCCAGGGGCGGCAGGGCCAGCGCGGCGCGGGCGGCGTTCAGGTCGGGCAGGCCGGCCTGGAAGAAGGTCCGGCTCATCTGGCCCACCATGGCGTGCATGCCACGTTCCTCGTCGCTGGCCGCCGGGAGCATGCCGGCCCCGAGCGGTGGCGCGCCGGGCATCGTCGGCAGCGACCAGACATTGGCGGCCAGCAGGGCCAGGGGGAGGGCGCGGGACTCCGCCGCCGCCATCGGGCCCAGCAGCAGTTCCTGCGAAACCACCACGTCCGCCTGGAAGGCGTCGATCGCCGCCAGCGTGTCCTGGGCGTAGGCGAGGGCGGGGCCGGTCATCACCCGGTCGAGCAGGCGCTGGATCACCGCCAGCGGATTGTCGGCTTCGTGATCCTTCAGCCGATCGTCGTCGCGGGTCTTGCCGGTCTGGAAAGGGGCGGTGGTCCAGGCGCGAAATGGGACCTCCAGGGCGTCGGCGTCGGCGGCGTTGCACGGGTCGCTCAGCGCCAGCACGGCGTGGCCGCGGGCCGCCAGATCGCGGGCGACCAGCAGCATGGGCTGCACGTGGCCGCCGCCTTCCCAGGTGGTGAAGAGAAACCGCGCCATCCATGCCCTCGATAACATCCGCGCCGCCTGCCTACGCGGTCCGGACGAGCCTTGCCATAAGCGATCAAAGTGATATCACTTTGTAATCAACCTTGGAGGACTCCATGTCCGACGCGCCCAACATCAACCGCTCGACCGAACGCGCCTATGGCGGGATCGGCGGCGGCCTGCCGCTGATCTCGCTTCCGGTGATGCTCGCCGCCGCCGTCTGGGCCTTCTCTACGGGCGGCGTCGCCGGCCCCGTGGCGGGCGCGGCGCTGATCGTGCTGTTCCTGCTGGCCAGCTGCGGCTTCTATTCGCTGCAGCCCAACGAGGCCTACGTCATCACCCTGTTCGGGACCTATATCGGCACCGACCGCCGGACCGGTCTGCGCTGGGTGCTGCCCTGGTACGGCCGCAAGAAGATCAGCCTGCGGGTGCGCAACGTCACCAGCGAGACGCTGAAGGTCAATGACAAGCGCGGCAACCCGGTCGAGATCGCCGCCAACATCGTCTGGCGGGTGTCGGACACCGCCCAGGCCCTGTTCGACGTCGACGACTACGTGGGCTTCGTGCACATCCAGATCGAGACGGCGCTGCGCGAGACGGCCTCGCACTACGCCTATGATCACGACGACAGCGGCGAACCCACGCTGCGCGCCGACGCCGACCAGGTGAGCGAGCGCCTGCGGACCGACCTGCGGGGCCGCACCGCCGTGGCGGGCGTGTCGATCGACGAGACACACCTGATGCACCTGGCCTATGCGCCGGAAATCGCCGGTTCGATGCTCAAGCGCCAGCAGGCCGAGGCCGTGCTGGCCGCCCGCCGCACGATCGTCGCGGGCGCGGTCGGCATGGTCGAGAACGCGTTGCAGCAGCTCAGCGAGCGGGACGTCGTCGTCCTGGACGACGAGCGGAAGGCGGCGATGGTGTCCAACCTGCTGGTGGTGCTGTGCGCCGACCGCGAGGCCCAGCCCGTGGTCAACACCGGCACGCTGTACGGCTGATCCGTTGGCCGCGTCTCCACCAGATGCGCCCAAAGGCGGGCGTCGCGCGTTTCTGATGCGCGTGCGCCCCGAGGTGCTGGCCGCCGTCGAGAGCCTCGCGGCGGCCGAACTGCGAAGCGTCAACGCCCAGGTCGAAATGCTCTTGCGCGAGGCGCTCTCGCGGCGTGGCGCGTTGCGGGCGCTGGACACCGCTCCAGCTTCGGAGGAACCTCCGTCCCCGTGAGTGTCTTAAGGCTCTGCGGCCGTCGCGGCGGGCGCGGCTGACAAGCGAGGTTCCGGCGTGATGGATTTGAGGTTTGATCCGCTCTCGGCGTTCAACGAGGCAGAAGAACCCCTGTTCAAGGCGGTCCGGCCTGGTGGGAAGCCGGTAAGGCTGGTCGACACCACCATGCTCTACGCGCCCCGCAGCGGCGGCGTGCGGCGCTATCTGAACTCCAAGCGGACATGGATCGCGGCGAATCGGCCGCAGGTCCGGCACACCCTCGTGGTGCCGGGCCCCCGCGATGCCCACGACGGGCACGGACGGGTTTCGATCTACGCGGCGCCGCTGCCGTTCGGCGACGGCTATCGCTGGCCGGTGGTCAAGAACGCCTGGATGGAGCGCCTGATTCGTCAGCGCCCGGACATCATCGAGGCTGGCGATCCATACACGCCGGGCTTGGCGGCCCTGAAGGCCGGCGACGCGCTGGGCGTGCCGGTGGTCGGCTTCTGCCATACCGACCTGGGCGCCCTGGCGGCGCTGCACATCGGCGAATGGGCCGAAAAGCCCGTGCAGAAGCGCTGGGCGGCGATCTATCGCCAGTTCGACCAGGCCGTTGCTCCCAGCCAATTCATCGCCGGGCGGCTGATCGAGGCGGGCGTCAAGAACGCCATCGGCCTGCCGCTGGGCGTCGACACCGACATCTTCAACCCCGGCCGCGGCGACCGCGACGCCCTGCGCCGCCGCCTGGGCCTGACCAGCCGCCATCGAATCCTGGTGTTCGCCGGTCGCCCGGCCAGGGAGAAGAAACTGGACGTCCTGGTCGAGGCGGTCGAGCGCCTGGGCGATCCCTATGTGCTGCTGTTCGTGGGGGCGGGCGCCGGGGCGCCGTCCAGCGATCGGGTGATCTGCATGGACTACCAGCGCGACCCGCAGAGTCTGGCGGCGGTGCTGGCCGGTTGCGACGCCTTCGTCCACGCCAACGACAACGAGCCGTTCGGCCTGATCGTGCTGGAGGCCATGGCCTGCGGCCTGCCGGTGATCGGCGTCGCGGCCGGCGGTGTCGCCGAATCCGTGGACGCGACGGTCGGGGCCCTGGCCACGGCCTCGGAGGCCCGCGCGTTCGCCGAGGCGGTCGAATCGGTGTTCGCGCGCGACGTTTCGGCGCTGGGCCAGGCCGCTCGGCAGCGGGCCGAGCACCGGCACGGCTGGGATCCGGTGTTCCGCAAGCTGTCGGCGATCTACGGCCGGCTCACCGGCTGCGCCGCGTTCGAGGACGCGCCCCAGCCGGCGGCCGAACTGATCGGCTGGAATTAGGCGGCGGCCTCGACCAACTCGCCGCGCACCTGGGCCAGGATCTCGTAGGATCGTCGCCGGGCGGCGTGGTCATGGATCTGCGAGGCGGCCATCAGCTCGTCGGCGCCGGTCAGGTCCAGCACCTTCTGGATCTTGGCGCGAACCGTGTCGGGCGAGCCGATCGCCGAATAGCGGAAGGTGTGGTCCAGGCCGGCGATCTCGGCTTCGGAAGCCACCTCGCGGATGTCGGCGACCGGCGGCGGCAGCAGGCCCGGATTGCCGCGCCTCAGCGCCACGAACTGCTGCTGGCTGGAGGTGAACAGGCGGCGGGCCTCCTCGTCGGTGTCGGCCGCGCAGACCCCGATACAAACCAGCACGTAGGGCTTGGCCAGGGCCGGCGAGGGCTTGAAGGTCCGGCGATAGACGGCGATCGCCTCCATCAGCTGGTCCGGCGCGAAGTGGGCTGCGAAGGCGAAGGGCAGGCCCAGGGCCGCGGCCAGCTGGGCGCTGTAGGTGCTGGAGCCCAGGAGCCAGAGCGGGACGTCCTGGCCCTCGCCGGGCACGGCGCGGACCGACTGGCCCGACTGGGCTGGCTGGAACCAGCCCTGCAGCTCGACGACGTCCTGGGCGAAGCTGTCCACAGCGCCCATGTAGCGGCGAAGGGCCCGCATCGTGGCCTGGTCGGTGCCCGGCGCGCGGCCAAGGCCCAGGTCGATGCGGCCGGGATAGAGGGCCGCCAGCGTGCCGAACGCCTCGGCCACCATCAGCGGCGCATGGTTGGGCAGCATGATGCCGCCCGAGCCCACCCGGATCGTCGAGGTGCCGGCGGCCACGTGGCCGATGACCACGGCGGTCGCGGCGCTGGCGATCCCCGGCATGTTGTGGTGCTCGGCCAGCCAGTAGCGGTGATAGCCCAGCTGTTCGGCGTGTCGGGCCAGGTCCAGGCTGTTGCGGAGCGCCTGGCCGACGCCGGAGCCTTGCGGAACGGGGGCCAAGTCTAGGACGGAAAAGGGCAGGGGATGGGCGTGCGACATGCACGCTAGATCGGAACGCGCGGCGCGAACCTCAAGGCGATCGGTTCGTTCTAGCCGCGCCGCCGGGATCAATGCAGGATTCGCGGACGGACATCGCGCCGCCCAGGCGAAGAACGGAGGCTCCCATGGCGCTGAAATGCACCCACCTGGACCAGATCCAGGACGTGACGCCTGGAACGGCGGGTTGCGAGGAGTGCCTCAAGACCGGTGATTCCTGGCTGCACCTGCGGCTCTGCCGGACCTGCGGGCATGTCGGCTGCTGCGACCAGTCAAAAAACAAGCACGCCACCAAGCATTTCAAGCTCACCGGCCACCCGATCATCGAAGGCTACGACCCGCCCGAGGGCTGGGGCTGGTGCTATGTCGACGAGGAATTCTTCGAATTCGAGACGCCGACCCCGCATCCCGGACCGATTCCGCGATTTTATTGAGGCGCGGCGCCCCTCGCGTGCGACGAAGAAAAGGGGGAAAGTGGCGCGAATGACGGGACTTGAACCCGCGACCTCCGGCGTGACAGGCCGGCGCTCTAACCAACTGAGCTACATCCGCGTCGGGCGCGAACCAATGTCCGGCGCGGTCGTTCCATAGACTGGCCTGGCGGTGGGTGCAGCCAACTTCGAGGAAGGTGGCGCGAATGACGGGACTTGAACCCGCGACCTCCGGCGTGACAGGCCGGCGCTCTAACCAACTGAGCTACATCCGCATCAGGCTCCGCCGAAGCGAAGTGCGACCCGCCGTGCGGCGAGGGGCGTCTGATATGTCGGGCCGATGTGCGTGTCAACGGCCATGTCGCGGAAGCTGTGAGTGAATGCCAGTTGCGACCGTTTCTCAATGTGCCCGAGGCGTTTGAAGCGCTGGCGACACTGAGCTACAACCCGCTCGATTCAAGCCAAGGGCTGTCATGAACGCCTTCCTTCTCCAGTATCTGCCGATCGTGATCTTTCTCGGGATCGCGGCGGTCATCGGCATCGCCTTCATCCTCGCCGCCGCGGTGCTCGCCCCCAAGGCGCCGGACCCGGAAAAGCTGTCCGCCTACGAATGCGGCTTCAACGCCTTCGACGACGCGCGCATGAAGTTCGACGTCCGGTTCTACCTGGTCTCGATCCTGTTCATCATCTTCGACCTGGAAGTGGCCTTCCTGTTCCCGTGGGCCGTTTCGCTGATGAAGCTGCCGCACGACGTGGCCGCCTTCGCCTTCTG
>Ga0102590_1004221_pt1 | contig 12569 bp, 13 predicted proteins | sample AraplaMF_Col_mMF_FD_76859 | JGI IMG/M metagenome (GOLD analysis project Ga0102590, IMG submission 76859) | Arabidopsis root microbial communities from the University of North Carolina, USA - plate scrape MF_Col_mMF | ecosystem: Host-associated > Plants > Roots > Endosphere | place: USA...
GGCTGTCTGTCAGCCGTTGCCTGAAGAAGGCGATCTTGTTTTTCACAGCCAGGTATTCAGCTGTGGCTGGTTCTATTGCTTTCAGAAAGGAGGACAACCTTCCGGCAGACAGGTATAGCGCCATAGTATCCGCCAGATGCTTATTACATACAGGATCATAAGGAGGACCATTATACTTCACAGGAGACAGGGCCAACCTACCATAGGCAACATCGTTGAAAAACTGTAAAGCTACATTGCTGATAAGCGTTGCTGTCTCTGCGGTATCTGCTGCGGTGGGCAGTGAAAATGTGTTATCCAGGATGGAGCGGATAAAGGCGGGCTGATAATCATTTCCCTGCAAACCCAGGTAAGGGGCATCCGCTATATATCCGGCCAGCAATTCCAGCTGCTGGCGATTGGCAACAGAGAGCCAGGAGGTCCCGCCGTTGGATTGTGCTTTGCCTGGCAAAATAAGGCAAATGCAAAAAACTGCCAGGTATAATGTCTTTATCATGCTTTTTTTAAAGATCGTGGCTTATCCAACTTTCAGGTAATTCACTGCCTTCACCAGGCTATCTATGTGTTGGCGGTCTACCCTGTTGTAGTCTGCCAGCGGGATCTCGTTTTTAGTCCCTTTTGACAGCCAGGCGCCTATTTTCAGCAGTAACTTGTCTCCCCAGGATAGTTTGTTGAATTCCAGCTTACCAGGGAAAAAGAAGCATTTACAGACCTTTCTGACGTCTTCCGGAATATTGTTCTTAATATACCCTGTCAGTTTATCCTTTTCCTCCAGTGGTGTACCGGTAACGAGGAAAAAATATACTTTCCTGGTGGACAAAAACTGTTGGTTCTCACTGATCCATTTCTTCAATTGCAACTTCCCTATGTAAATACTGGATCCCAGGATCACAAAATCAGCGTTTAGCAAATGTGCCGGTGTTTCGTCGCCAGCCGATACCACCGGTAGTTCCAGCTCCTTACCGAGCCATTCGGCATATTGCTGAGTAGCGCCGTACTTTCCTTTATAAATAATTATTCCTTTCATACGTCATGCTGTTTATGGGTGAGTGATAAAAACAGGAATGTCCGTTGTACGAAGAATGCTTTCAGCATTACTGCGGTGGAAGAAACGGGATAATGTGCTCCGGCCATATGCGCCGTAGGTAACAAGACAATCTTTACGATGGATCAGGAGTGCCAGAAACTCGGGTACCGGCTCACCGGTCAATACCGTATATTTCACTTCGTCGTAATGATGGTCCATATAATCCTTCAGCATGTTCTCATGCGGTATAGCGGAGCTGCCCTTTTCAGCTACGTATACCACATTCACCGGCATATCGGAATATCCGGGAAACAGCTGGGTAAACTGGCGGATGGCATACATAGAGGAAAATGTTCCGTTATAAGAGAATACCAGCTCCATGAGGCGGGGTGCCTGGTCGGGCAGTACAATTACCGGACATTGGGCCTGTGCCAGCACATCTTTTACAAAATGCGGAGGATTACTTTCATACAGGAAAGCAAAGGAAGTGTTGTTATTGATCAATAACAGGTCGGCAAACCTGCTGGCGGCAATTACCTCCGGTAGGGGCGCGCTCACAGTTTCCTGGATGTTAATATCATCACTATAGCTGTTGCAGGAGCGGTAGATCCGTTCAATATTCTCCTTTCTGAGCTGGGCCTGCTCCTCCAGGCTTTCCCTGACCATCTGATCAAACTGGAATGTGGATACACTTGCCATGGGCGTGTTTTGTCCTACCAGGTTCTCTAATAATACAATAGTGAGCTTACCCTGGGCTTCCCTGGCTATATAGACATAAGTTTCGATCTGTTCTTCCGAGAAGTGAAGGGCGTCGATAGCGGCGATTATTTTTTTCATAATGATGGGTTTTATACTGCTAAATTACCTGGGATGCAATGCGGGCAGAATGACAAAACTCAGAACGGCGCATGACAATGGTCAAGTCATTTTCTTATCAGTGTCATTCCTGGAACTATGGCGCTATGCTACATTTGTTATTATTAACACTAAATCGTGATCTTATGCGAGGAAACATATTTTCACCGGAGTCTGTTCTTTCAAATGCGATCAGTTTATTGTTGCTGATCCTTGCGTTTAAACGGCCGGTTACAGCCCGGACGCTGATGAGTGTCTAGTCCTGAAATAGCTATACAGCGACTCGCCTTCCAGCTCGCGAATGGCCTTGCTGATATTGATCCCGCCACCGCCAGCCTCTATCACAGGCGCCTCGCAACGGAGTTTTTTTTTTCCGGTATCATCTTTTCTACGGTGGTGCTTTTGTCTACCGCCGGATTAATGGTCATTGTAGGATCATGGCTTAACTAACTTTATGTAACATGGTTTGCCTATTAATAGTGAGCAATAAAGACCGGCTGCCCCGTTAATCTTACCACGGGTGTGGCATGGCTTGGTGCAAGGAAGTTGGACAGCAGCCCCCTTCCGAAGGCGCCCATTACGATGAAAGCATTTTTCTGCGCCAGCAGGTATTCGAGTAAACCAGCCCTTTTATTATGGTCTTCGAGTACGATCACATCTATATCCTGGTAGTGCGCCCTTAACCATTCCTTCAGCTTGTATTTATCTTCCATAGCAGTATTACCAGGCGCAGCAATACTAAGGATCACTGCTTTGCGGTCATGCAGCTCGGGAAACAGGTGAGAGAACTCTTTAATAGCAAATACAGCAGAGCAGCTATGATCGAAAGTAAATACGATCCGGTCTATCCCCTCAAAGGCGTCCGGGGCAATTACTACGGGGCATTCTGCTCCTTTCAGGATCTCTTCAGCGAAACTGGTGGGAATGTTCTCCCGCTGATCATTAAAGGAAATACCGGCATCTATTACCATCAGGTCGGCAAACCTGCTTTCACTGATCACTTCAGCAGCCGGTATCCCCCGGTTACGGTGAATGTGGCAACTAACCCCTCTCCGCTCACAGCCTTCTTTGAATGTCTTTATCTGCTGCTCGCAATAGGTTTCTTTGATCTCCCGTATTGAGGCTCCTGGCAGGGAAGATGCTACAGCCAGCTGCTGCAATGTTTCCTTTGAACGTACCTCCCGCTCCAGGTTTTCAAGAAAAATACCTGTGAGCTTAGACCGGGTCAAATTGGCCAGGAAACAGGCAAAGTCCAGATGCTGCATATTGAGCTTCACTGCATCTGTGACAAATAATATCTTTTCCATAAAATTTGATTTTAAATAGTTAAAGCCCTGCCCGTTTGGATCAGACAGGGCTTTTCAGCACACAACCCTATATTATTATTTAACATCAATATGCATGCTGGCTGCAGCTTTTTTAACGTCTTCTTTCTTGGGTAATTTGAGCTTCAGTACCCCGTCTTCATAACGAGCATCGATCTTGTCTTTGCTTACCGCATCCGGCAGGTTAAAGCTGCGGGTAAAACTGCTGTAATTGTATTCCTGGCGGCTATATTTATCATCCTTCTCTTCTTTCCTTTCTTCGGTTTCAGCACTGATGGTAAGCACATTACCATCCAGGTCGATCTTAAAATCACCCTTCTTCATTCCGGGAGCCGCCATGGATAACTTGTAAGCATCTTTGTCCTCGCTTACATTCACGGCAGGAACTGTCAGCGCTGCAAAAGAACGGCCGCCATTAAAATCATGCGTCCATTCTCTCCAGGGCTTGAAAAAGTCGTCAAAAAAAGATGGAAACAGGGTACTTGTTTTGGTTAATGCTTGAGATGCCATAATGACCTCCTTTTTTGTTGTTTAAGAATTTTATTTACGGCTAAATTAGCTGCTATGCAAGGAGGGTCGAATGACTATGCTCAAGTTAAAAAATGATTGTTATCAACCGGACAAAAACGGTTCAAATCATACTTAAAACTGACAGCTGTCATTGAGCGTAACAGGCGCCTCTTGCTATATTTGAGAAAAACCCGCTATTATGGAAAAGATATTATTAGTTGTGATCGGGTCTGCCCCTGCAGCCAACGCGCTGGAATTCGCCTGCCATTTATCCGGTATGAGCAGGTCAAAACTGGCGGGGTACTTTTTTGAAAGCAGTCAGTATGCAGCTCGTCCTACCATGAAAACGGTACATGGGATGCCTTATGTAGAAACGGTCCTATCGAGCGACATGCCTGACTATGATCTGAAACGTAAAAAGATGGAAGCGCATATCCGGCTGTTCCAATCTACCTGTGATGAAAAAGGCATTCCGGCCTCTGTACACTACATGGACGAACCTGTTCTGGAAGGTCTCATTGCTGAAAGCCGCTTTGCCGATCTGATCGTTGTAGATGCAGCTGCATCTTATACACCAGATAGCGAAGAAGCGCCCAATCCGTTTGTGAAGGAACTGCTGGCCGGCGCACAATGCCCTGTAATTATCGCACCATCTGCCAACACAGCCGTTGACGAAATAGTATTTTGTTACGACGGCAGCCCTTCGGCCTTATTTGCCATGAAGCAATTCACCTATCTTTTACCGGAGCTGACGGATACCAAAGGCACCATTGTCCAGGTAAAAAAGAAAGACGAACTCCCCGCCGAAGAAAAAAGAAGGGCTACCGCCTGGCTAAGCAGGCATTTCAGCTATGTGGACTACGTAACACTGGAAGGTAAGCCGGAAGATGAGCTGATCACCTACCTGCTAAAAAAGAAATATTGTATGGTGGTGATGGGCGCATATGGCAGGAACATGGTATCCCGGTTTTTTAAACACAGCCATGCAGACCTGCTGATAAAGACATTAGCTTATCCGCTTTTCATTACCCATTACTGATCTTACAAAGCCTGTGGGTACTCATCATAGATGCCTGCGATCATTACCCGGCTTTTTAAACTTTCCAGCACCTCCAGTAATTCCGTCCCGGACCTCACCGGCCGGGAATGACTAACATCAGTTCGCGGAATAACAGCTGTCATTCGGATGGCCTCCCGGCGACAATATCTTTGTTCAAAACATACTTTTCCTACCATTTTTAAATCAGTAGTTATATGACAACAGATACCGAAATACAAAAAAACGTGATGGAGGAGCTAAAATGGGACCCCATCATGCAATCTGCCGAAATTGGCGCGATTGTCAAAGACGGGATCGTTACCCTGGTGGGCTATGTAGACAATTACAGCCAGCGACTGGCCGCTGAAAATGCCGTCAAACGGGTAAAAGATGTGAGGGCAGTGGCAATTGACATTGCAATTAGTCTTCCTGACGATCAGCGGCGCTCAGACACGGATCTTGCAGCCGCAGCATTGAATGCACTAAAATGGAGCAGTTTTGTGCCCGAGGATAAGATCAGGCTGAAAGTAGATGGCGGGTGGATCACCATGGAAGGAGAAGTAGAATGGCAGTTCCAGAAAGAATCTGCATACAGCGCTGTGAGTGACCTTATCGGGGTTCACGGCGTCATTAACCGTATCAACGTCCGGCCAAATATCACGCCTGTTATCGTAAAAGACGTGATCAAAAAAGCGCTGGAGCGCAGTGCAGATATTGAAGCCGACAGCATCAACATTTCAACAGATGGCGGGAGGATCGTGCTGAAAGGTAAGGTGCGTTCCTGGGCCGAGCGGAAGGTAGTAGAACGTGCTGTCTGGGCCACTCCCGGGGTAATAGAGGTAAAAGACGAACTAATCATTGTTCCTTAAAACTAAAAAACATGCTAGGTAAACTGGGTATAGACGAGATTGATACAATATTGACTGCTAATGTAACAGGCCGCATAGGCTGCACTGATGGAAAAAAGGTATACGTAGTGCCTGTCAGCTATGTATTTAACGGCACCCATGTGATCGCACATTCAAGAGAAGGTATGAAGATCAGCATGATGCGGCAGCATCCCCATATATGTTTCCAGGTAGATGAAATAGACGACTATGCCAACTGGCGCAGTGTAGTTGTCTGGGGAGAATACGAAGAACTAACGGACCCACGGGAAAGATACTACGCCATGAAATACCTGGTGAGCCATCTAATGCACAGGCAAGTAAGTGAAACCGCCGGCCTGGATGAAATGAAGAAGGCGGTAGAGGATGCGCATGAACCGGATCATCATTCCAGGCCTGTTGTATACCGGATCAGGATAGACGAAAAGACCGGGCGTTACGAGAAGCATTAAGATCTTATTGCTTTATATATTTCAAACCATCCAACGCCCACCAGCGCCGCGGCGGTACAGGTCAGGAGATCAGGCAGCTCAAGAAGGACCAGGCCAAAAATATTCCGGACCGGCGCCGCCAGCTGGATGACAAAAAGAAACAACAAAGAAACGAGTAACACCACGGGCGCCAGGTTATTTTTGTAACGAATGGTCTGCACAATACTGGCTGTGAAAGAGCGGTTCACAAATGTGAGCAGTATATTACTCATGATCAGCGTAATAAAGACTACCGTCCGCGTCAATTCCAGTGTATGGTGCTGCATATAGCTATGATAAAGCCAAAGCAGGCTTGCCGTTATCGCCAGTCCTTGTACAATTGTTATCAATAATTCGCCTGATCTGAAAAGGCTTCTTTGCTGGTGGCCTGTAGCTGGCGCCATCAGCTGCGCCTCCACCGGTTCCCGTTCAAAGAATATGGAACAGGTGGGGCCCATGATCAATTCCAGGAAAATGACATGTACCGGTGTAAAAATGACGGGATATTTCCAGCCCAGTATCAGCGGAAGGCCTGCAGTAAGTATGATCGGTATATGAATGGAAATGATGTAGCGGATGGCCTTTTTCAGATTACTGTAGATCTTCCGTCCCTGCATAATAGCCTCGGGGATCATTCCCAGGTCATCATCAGTGATCACCAGGTCTGCCGCCAGGCGGGCGATATCTGTTCCTCTTTTGCCCATGGCGATGCCAATATGGGCGGCTTTCAGTGCGGGACCGTCATTTACCCCATCGCCTGTCATCGCTACCGTCTCACCATCTGTCTTGAGCGCTTCTATCACCTTTCGTTTTGCGTCGGGGAACATACGTGCAAATACATTTACCATCCTTACCGTATTCAGCAATACTTTCTCTGAAAGCTCCATGATCTCTGCGCCGGTAAGGATATGCCGGTAGTTACGGATGCCCGTCTTTTCTGCAATGTGGGCCGCTGTTTCGGGATAGTCGCCGGTGAGCAGTTTAATGTTTATTCCTGCAGCATATAAGCCGTCCATTACAGCAGGGGCATTGCGCCTGGGCGGATCATAGAGGCTTATGAGACCTTCGAACTGCCAGTTGAACAGGTCTTGTTCAGCCGGTAATGCACCTGTTGTGTGCAAGGCACTCGCCACGCCCAACACCCGGTAGCCCCTGGAAGCCATATCATGTACATATCCGTTTAGTTGTTCCCTGAGAGGACCGTCCAGGCGGCATACTGCCAGGACCCTTTCCGGAGCGCCCTTGGCCGTTGCTATCAAACCGCTGCCGTAAGGGTATACATGCGTCATCATCGGAGGACGGCCCTGTAAGGGATATTCATGCACCATTTCAGGCAGCGGAAGTTGACTTGCATACTGTTCAGTGTATGCCTGTAAAATGGCCTTCTCCATGTTATCAAATGGCTGAGGCTCGCTTGCAAGAGCAGCATAGCGCAGCAGCGAAGAGTTAGCGGACAATTGCCCACTTTCTATGTCGGTAAGCAGACCAGAACGGTGATCGTACACCATCACTACTTTCATCCTGTTTTCAGTAATGGTACCGGTTTTATCCAGGCATACAACACTGACGGCGCCAAGGTATTCAATCACCTGGGGTTGGCGGGATATAATGCCTTTGCGGGACATATAGTAAGCACCGAGCGCCATAAATGAGGAAAAGGCTACGGGTATTTCTTCCGGGATAGCGGCCATGGCTAGTGTAAGTCCTAAAAGAATACTGCCCACAAGATCGTGTCCTTTCAGAAAATTAAAGACACAGATCAATATAAAACCAATTGCGCCAAACAAGGCGAGCCTTCGCACCGTACGGTCAACCTGCCGCTGCAACAAGGTTTTAGGCGTATCAGGCGCACCGACGGCTGTGCCCAATTTCCCTAAGCTGGTGTTGTCACCCGTCGCTTGCACCTGCATCATGCAGCTGCCTGTATTAATAGTAGTACCCTGGAAAAGCAGGTTAGCTGAAGGCGTGGTATCTTTTTCAACCGGGAGCGATTCACCGGTCATCACTGATTCATTGACAGTGAGATCATTCGCAGTCAGAATAAAGCCATCCGCCGGTATCAGCGCTCCCTCGCTAAGCAATACAATATCTCCGGGGACCAGGTCTTCCGTATTGATCACTCTTTCCCTGCCGTCACGTATCACGGTTGTTCCCGGCGCTGTATACTGTTGTAAAGCCTCCAGCGCCCGCGAACTTTTCACTTCCTGGTAAAGCGATATTGCAGCGACAAACAGGATAGCTGTCAACATCATATATCCTTCGCTACTATCGCCCAACAGGAAATAGAAAAGACAGGAAGCCAGCAGTAAAATGAACATAGGCTCCTTTACGATGCCCATCAGCACTGCAGGCAGTCCCCCCGAAGGCGCTACATGGAAAACATTTTTTCCATGCAGCTGTTGCAGACGGGGTATATCTTCCTCGCTCAGGCCAGTGTGACCTGCTATTGGCGGAATATTGGCTATTTTATTCATCCGGGGTATTTATATTAACACTGGCACCGGCTGGTTATCCGCCATATTGTTCTTTTCCTCAGCGAGGCGAATATTGGAGATTCCCCTGAGCAGTGCATCCGGATTAAATGATATGCTGTTGATCCCCTGTTCTACCAGGAAAGCTGCAAAATCAGGAAGGTCGCTGGGAGCCTGCCCACAAAGCCCTATCTGGACGCCCGCCTTTTTGGCCGCGGCGATCATCATCGTTATCATTTGGCGGGCTGCGGGGTCTTCTTCGTTAAAAAGATCCGCCACCAAAGCAGAATCCCTGTCTATTCCAAGCGTAAGCTGGGTAAGATCATTTGAACCGATGGAGAAGCCATCGAAGATATCGGCAAATTCAGCGGCCTGTAATACGTTAGAAGGCAGTTCCGCCATCACATAAACCTCCAGCCCGTTCTTTCCCTGTTCAAGGCCAAATCCGGACATTACCTCCAGTACTTTCCTGCCTTCTTCCACCGTACGGCAGAAGGGTATCATTACCTTTACATTGTCCAGCCCCATATCTGTTCTTACTCTTTTGATGGCGGCGCATTCCAGGCCGAAACCCTCTCTATACAAAGGATTGTAATAGCGGGACGCTCCGCGGAAACCTAACATGGGGTTCTCTTCCTCCGGCTCAAAATCTTTACCGCCGATCAGCTGCGCATATTCATTGGTTTTGAAATCGCTCATCCTGACAATCACCTCTTTCGGGTAAAAGGCTGCAGCAATAGTTGCAATCCCTTGTGAAAGCTTGTCAATAAAGAACTCTTTTTTATCGGTATACTGACTGGTGAGGCTGTCGATCTGCTCATGTACGGTTGCATCCTGTAAGTGATCAAAACGTACTAACGCCATCGGATGTATGCGGATGGCATGTGTAATAATGAACTCCATGCGCAGCAGCCCCACACCATCAATGGTGAAGATAAGTGCGGAATGCAAAAGCGGTCGTGGAAAAACCATCAGGCACCCTGATACCCTGACCGGATAGTGTAGCGATCATCTCGCCCAGGGAGGCATTTTTTCCACCTACTAAGGCAAGGTCAGTCAGCCGTATAGCTGAGAATTGTTTTACAAAGGATTCCATATACTCGGTTTTGGGGAACTTAACCGCTTATTCGGCAGGTTCTTCCGGGTAAAAAAAAATATGTTTCTCCGCCATTTTCCCTTCCTCGTTGAGTTGTTTAAGGGACCAGTTATCAGTCTTGGTGGTTTCCAGCCAGAGATCACCGGATTTGCGCATTACCTGTACATTAAGGCCGAACTCGTGTCGAAAATCATGCTCCAGGTCTTCGGCAGTGCGGTTTTGGCTGATATCGATCCAGCCGAAGTTATGCACCATCCGGATATCCTCGATCGGTGTTGCGGGTGGGATCTTCTCCCAGGCCGGAGAGGCCTCGCTTGCTGCATGGGGTTGCCAGTAAAACTCCAGCTTCAGGTAGGGATATGCCTCCTTAAAATCATTCTGAATGTTGTTGATGGTAGCGTCTTCGCTTATATAGATCTGCATAGTAATAGATTTTATGGTACAATTGCAAGTTTAAGCCCATGCGGTTTGGCCGGAAATGAGGGAAATCAGTCATCTGAATGACTGTAATCATATTAGATGGTAACTGATTATCAGAAATTAGTGGGGTAAATACGAGCACTATGCCTGAGGAACAGGTCACCAGTAAGCCAGGTAAAACGGAACATAGCAGTTTTCCGGGCAATGAAGAAAAGTACTTCCTGGAAGGCCCGCGGTCGCGCGCCAGGGAATTTTTCTTTTCGCTACGGGTATTATGGGAATTTATCCGTGGTTTCAGAATGCTACATTTCGTAGGCCCCTGCATCACGGTATTTGGATCAGCCAGGGTAAAACCCGGGACTCAATACTATGAACAGGCCAGGGAAATGGGCACGGGCATCGCAGGATTAGGATTTACAGTGATGACGGGCGGTGGACCTGGCATTATGGAAGCAGCCAACCGGGGAGCAAAGGAAGCCGGCGGAAGGTCTGTTGGCTGTAATATTATGCTGCCCAAAGAACAGGCGCCGAATAATTACCTTGACCGCTGCTTTAGCAGCAGTTACTTCTTCATCCGGAAGGTGCTTATGTTCAAATATTCTTATGGCTTTGTGATCATGCCAGGCGGCATTGGAACGATGGACGAGTTCTTTGAGGCGCTTACACTGATACAAACCCATAAAATACAGGATTTTCCGGTTGTACTCATGAACAAGCACTATTGGGAGCCCGTGATGCCATTATTCCATAAAATGCTGGATGAGTATATGATAAACCCGGAAGATCTGAAATATATGTTATTTACAGATTCGACTGAGGAGGCATTAAAACATATCAGTAAATTTGCCGTAGAAAAGTACCATGCCAAACGCAAAGTTATTTTCAAAAAATACCTCCTGTTAGGCGAATAATGTGTACAACAAAACTGATCATCTAAAATTATTGAATGGATCCTGCTATCAATGAGCGATCAGCTGACGGCTTTTACCAGAAAGAGATTGAAAAAGAGCTGCAGCGCTTTGGGGCATTATTTGACTATGCCAGTATCGGCATATTGGTGACAAATAAACAGGGAGAGATCATCATGATCAATGATTTCGCCCTGGAGCAATTTGGTTACCAGCGGGAAGAGCTCCTGGGATTTACCGTAGAGAAATTGCTGCCCGCACAATTGCGTAATAAACATACCGCACATCGTGAGCGTTATGCTGCCCATCCCCAAAGCAGGCCTATGGGCATCGGGCTTGACCTGTTTGCTATTCGCAAAGACGGCACGGAGTTCCCTGTAGAGATCAGCCTTAGTCATTACGAAAATGAAGAAGGCAGCTTTGTCATCGCCTATATTAATAATATCACGGCCAGAAAGCAGGCGGAAGCCAAGATAGAACGGCTCAACAACGAGCTGGAACAAATGGTGGAAGAACGTACGCAGCAGCTCAGGGAAGCGATGGAAATGCTGGAAAGGTCCAAAGAAGATCTTACCATAGCCCTTGGCAAAGAAAAAGAGCTGAGCGAGCTGAAATCCCGTTTTGTTTCACTGGCGTCTCATGAGTTCCGCACACCACTCAGCACTATTTTATCTTCTGCTTACCTGGTTAAACAGTATGCGCAGGAAGTGGATCAGGACAAACGGAACAAGCACCTGCAGCGGATCGTTATCTGTGCAAAGCTGCTTACAGACATTCTTGATGAATTCCTTTCAGTAGGTAAAATAGAAGAAGGCAAGATCCAGGTCCGGTTTCTCAACATCAGGGTGGACGATTTCTTCCAGAACATTATACAGGAAATACAGGGAATCACTAAGGAAGGACAACTGGTTGATTATCTGCATGAAGGTCCACCCAATGTAACATTGGACCCTTCCCTGCTGAAACATATCGCCATGAATCTCCTGAGCAATGCCATTAAGTTTTCGGATACCACCATCCAGGTGCGTACTTTCCAGTATGAGAACGAATTCAAACTGAAGGTGTCAGATCATGGCATTGGCATGTCGCGGGAAGATCAGCAGCATTTGTTCGAGCGGTTCTACCGTGGGGCCAACACCAGTAATATCCAGGGAACTGGCCTGGGCTTACATATTGTCAGTAAATACTGTGAGCTGATGAACGGCAGTATTTCCTGCGATAGTGAGCTGGATAAGGGCACTACTTTCACCATCATTCTTCCATTAAACGATCATCCAACAAACAATAACGCATGAAAACGATCCTGCTAATAGAAGACAATGCATTTATCCGTGAAAACACATCCGAAATCCTCGACTTAGCCGGATATAAGGTCTTATCAGCACCAAATGGGAAAGCCGGTGTAGAACTGGCATTAGAGCACGCTCCGGACCTGGTGATCTGTGATATTATGATGCCGGTGCTGGATGGCTACGGCGTGCTGCACATGCTGCAGCGTAATAAGGAAATGAAGGATATCCCCTTTATATTTCTCACTGCCAAAACAGAACGGAGTGATTAC
>Ga0102590_1004224_pt1 | contig 12562 bp, 14 predicted proteins | sample AraplaMF_Col_mMF_FD_76859 | JGI IMG/M metagenome (GOLD analysis project Ga0102590, IMG submission 76859) | Arabidopsis root microbial communities from the University of North Carolina, USA - plate scrape MF_Col_mMF | ecosystem: Host-associated > Plants > Roots > Endosphere | place: USA...
CCAGACCTCGCCCCTCGGCGCCATGCTGGACCTGCTGGCCGACCGGCTGCTGACCTTGACGAGCCTGGGCGCCCTGATCGCGACCGGCGCGTTCGCCGGAGCCTGGATTGCCGCGCCCCTGGTCCTGATCGCCCGCAACTTCGCCGTCGCCGGCCTGCAGCAGGCGCTTCCGGAAGGCGACTTCGACCTGGCCGCGATTGAATATCCGAAGATCGCCCTGAACTTCCTGGGCGTGTCGCTGCTTCTGGCGCCGGTCGGCGCGAGCGACGCGGGCCTATGGGCGATCGCGGCCAGCGCCGTCCTGTCGGGAGGCAGCGTGGCGGTCTATGGGCGTCGAGCGCTGGCCGCCTTTCGCGACTGACGCGGCCCGCGGCGGGTCAGACCTCGACCGGGCACTCCGCCGGCGCGGGCACGAACGTCCCGTCCTCCCGACGCCGGTCGAAATGCTTGGTCGCGCAACCGGTCGAGCACAGAATGCCCTGGTCCGACCAATAGAGCGGGGCCTCGTCCTCATGGCGGAAGGCCGGCGCGCCCCAGGCCAGGCCGCATTCCACGCAGGCGGGCGTCCTGGTCAGCATCAGGCGCCAGAGTCCATGGGGGCCTCGGCCGCTGGCTGGATCGTGACGCTCTCGCCGCAGCCGCAGGCGTCGGTCTCGTTGGGATTGTTGAACACGAACTTCGACGACAGCCGGGTGGTCTCGTAGTCGATCGTGGTGCCGATCAGGAACAGCACGGCCTTGGGGTCGATCAGGATGGTCACCCCCTGGTCCTCGACCACCTCGTCGATCGGCCCCTTCTCGGCAGCGTATTCGAAGATGTATTCCGAGCCCGCGCAGCCGCCGTTCTTCACGCCCACCCGCAGGCCCGCATAGGGCTTATCGGCCCGGTCCATGATCTCCTTGACCCGCGCGGCGGCGGCCGGGGTCAGGGTGACCACCTTGGGACGGGGGCGACGCGAGCGAACGGTGACGGCGGTTTCCATATTGCGGATCCTACTCCTATCCGCTCATCCCGGCGAATGCCGGGACCCAGATCCCAAGGCTTGGGGCCTGATGGGACGAGCTCCGCGCTCTTGGCGTCGGCCTCAGAGCCATTCCATCTGGGTCCCGGCATTCGCCGGGATGAGCGGTATTAAACTTTCGAACCGATCAGAACATGTTCAGTTGCAGCTTGGCCTCGTCGCTCATCCGCGAGGGGTCCCACGGCGGCTCGAACACCAGATCGACGTGGCACGACTTGATGTCGGCGATCTCCATGACCGCGTCCTTGACCCAGCCCGGCATCTCGCCAGCCACCGGGCAGCCCGGGGCGGTCAGGGTCATGTCGATGGCCACGTCCTTGTCGTCGGACACGTCCACCTTGTAGATCAGGCCCAGCTCGTAGATGTCGACCGGGATTTCCGGGTCGAACACCGTCTTCAGCTTCTCGATCAGCTGGTCGGTCAGCTTGTCGAGCTCGGCCTGGGGGATCTTGGAGACAGCTTGGTCGGTCATGTCGCTCAACTGAAGAAACTGCGGGCCTTGGCCAGCGCGCTCACGAACGCGTCGGCCTCGTCCAGGGTGTTATATAGGGCGAAGGAAGCGCGGGCGCTCGATGTGAGGCCAAACCGCTTCATCAGGGGCTCGGCGCAATGGGTGCCGGCGCGGACGGCCACGCCGTAGCGGTCCAGCACCTGGGCCACGTCGTGGGCATGGGCGCCCTCGACCACGAAGCTCAGCACCGCGCCCTTGCCAGGGGCCGTGCCCAGGATCCGCACGCCGTTGACGCCGTCCAGCTGGTCGACGACCCGCTGGTAGAGGGCGTGCTCGTGGGCCAGGGCCGCGTCGCGGTCGATGGTGTTTAGCCATTCGATCGCCGCGCCCAGGCCGACGGCCTCGAGGATCGCCGGGGTGCCGGCCTCGAACCGGTGCGGCGGGTCGGCGTAGGTGACGGTTTCCAGCGACACCGAGCCGATCATCTCGCCGCCGCCCTGGTACGGCGGCAGGGCCGCCAGGCGCTCGGCCTTGCCGTACAGCACGCCGATGCCCGTGGGGCCGTACAGCTTGTGGCCGGAGAAGACGTAGAAATCGACGTCCAGGGCCTTCACGTCGACCTTCGAATGGACGATGGCCTGGCAGCCGTCCAGCAGCGTCAGGGCGCCGGCCGCGTGGGCCAGGCGGACGATCTCGGCGGCGTCGTTGATGGTGCCCAGCACGTTCGACATGTGGCTGATGGCCACCATCCTGGTGCGCTCGGACAGCAGGCCCTGGTAGGCCTCCATGTCCAGCCGGCCGTCGTCGGTGACAGGGACGAACTTCAGGACCACGCCGTAGCGCTCGCGCAGGAAGTGCCACGGCACGATGTTGGCGTGGTGCTCCATCACCGACAGCACGATCTCGTCGCCGGCCTTCAGGCTCCGGCCGAAGGTGTCGGCCACCAGGTTGACGCCCTCGGTGGCGCTCTTGGTCCAGATGATTTCCGACGGCTGGGCGTTGGTGAACTTCGCGACGGTTTCCCGCGCGGTTTCATAGGCTTGCGTCGTTTCGTTGGCCAGGGTGTGCAGGCCGCGATGGACGTTGGCGTAGCTGGTGCGGGCCAGGCCGGTCATGGCCTCCAGCACCGCTTCGGGCTTCTGGGCGCTGGCGGCGCTGTCCAGATAGACCAGCGGCCTGCCGTGCACCTGGCGGGCCAGGATCGGGAACTGGGCGCGGATCGCCTCGACGTCGAAGGGGGCGTCAAACGCCATCAGACCGCCCTCCCCAGCCGGGCGGCGACCCAGGCGGCGGCCACTTCACGCGCGCCCTCGTGCTCGATGCGCTCGACCACCTCGCCCAGGAAGGCCTGGGTGAGCATGGCCTTCGCCTCGGCCTCGGGGATGCCGCGCTGGCGGGCGTAGAAGATCTGCTCGTCGTCCAGGGCGCCGATGGTGTTGCCGTGGGCGCAGGCGACGTCGTCGGCGAAGATCAGCAGCTCGGGCTTGGCGTCGACCTCGGCCTTGTCCGACAGGATCAGGGCGTGGTGGCCCATGCGGGCGTCGGTCTGGTCGGCGCCGGGCTGGACAACGATCCGCCCCTGGAACACGCCGCGCGCCTGGTCGTCGACCACGCCCTTGGTCAGCTGGCTGGTGATCCCGTCGACGCCGCCGTGGGTGACGACGGTGGTCTGGTCGGCGTGACGCTGGTTCTCGAGGACATAGACGCCGTCGAGGCGGACACTGGCGTGAGCGCCGGGGTGGTTGACCCGGGTCTCGATCCGCTGGCGACGGGCGCCGGAGGTCAGGACGGTCTGGTTGAAGGTCGCGCCGGGGGCCAGGTTCACGATCGCCGTCGTCACGCCGAAGGCCTCGGCCGCGTCGTCGGCCACCACGATGCGTTCGAGCCTGGCGCCGTCCTCGAGGAAGATCTCGACCAGGGTGTTGGCGAGGTAACGATCGCCCCTGCCTTCGTGGCTCTCGAGCAGAACCGCCGAGACGCCGGCCTCGACCACGACGCCGAAGCGCGCATGGTGGGAGGTGCCATCCGTGGCCGACACGAAGCGGACGCTGGCGACATCATCGCCCGTGAAGGTGATGATCGAGGCGCGCGGTTCGATCGCCTTGTCGGCCGCCAAGGCCGCCATTGGCAAATCGGCCGGATCGTAGGGATTGTCAGGCGAGTCGTGTTCGGTGAATTGGACGGTCTCGGTGTCTTCGCCTGGCCACCAGTTGGCGCGACCGTTGGCGATCACCAGCTCCACGTCGGTCGAGCCCTTGAAGGGGCCGCCAGCCTGGATCGTGTCGAAGAACACCGGCGAGATCGGCGGTACGGTGCGCATCAGCCCGCGCAGGTCGGTCCAGCGCCAGTCCTCGTCGCGGCGCGACGGCAGCTGGGTCAGGTCGCCGGTTTTCAGGGCGGTGGCGAGGGTCATCGGAAGATCCTCCCCCTCTGGGGGAGGTGTCGGCGCGCAGCGACGACGGTGGGGGGCGTGTTCGGCAGGTTCAGCAAGCTCCCCCCACCGATCGCTTCGCGATCGCCTCCCCCACAGGGGGAGGGCCTGGGCCGTGCGACCGCCATCACGCCGCCACCGTGTACTTGTCGTAGCCCTCGGCCTCGAGCTGCAGGGCCAGCTCCGGGCCGCCCGAGGCGACGATGCGGCCGGCGGCCAGTACGTGGACGCGGTCGGGTTTGATGTAGTCCAGCAGGCGCTGGTAGTGGGTGATGACCAGCATGCCGCGATCGGGGGCGCGCAGGGCGTTGACGCCTTCCGAGACGATCTTCAGGGCGTCGATGTCCAGGCCCGAATCCGTCTCGTCCAGGATCAGGAACTTCGGCGACAGCATCGCCATCTGCAGGATTTCCATCCGCTTCTTCTCGCCGCCCGAGAAGCCGACGTTCAGGCCGCGCTTGAGCATGTCGAAGTCGATCTTCAGCGCCGCGGCCTTTTCCTTGGCCAGCTTCAGGAAGGCCGGGGCGGCGATCTCGTCCTCGCCGCGCGCCCGGCGCTGGGCGTTCAGCGCCGTGCGGATGAAGGTCAGGGCCGGTACGCCCGGGATCTCCAGCGGATACTGGAACGACAGGAACACGCCCTTGGCGGCCCGCTCGTTGGGCTCCAGGGCCAGCAGGTCCTCGCCGTTCAGCGTCGCCGAGCCCTGCGTGACCTCGTAGCCGCCCCGGCCGCTCAGCACGTAGGACAGGGTCGACTTGCCCGCCCCGTTCGGCCCCATGATGGCGTGCACCTGCCCGGCCGGCACGTCGAGCGTGACGCCCTTGAGGATCGGCTTGTCGCCGACATTGGCGTGGAGGTTCTGGATGGAGAGCATGTCTACGCGTCGTCCGTATAGTAGGTGTCAAAGGTCCGATACTGGACCGGATATTCGGCGGAGATCTCCGCCGCCAATTCGTGAATCTCGTCCTCGCAGTCAGCGAGAACGTCGGGCGTGATCAGCCGAATAGTATCGAAATCGACCACGAACAGTTGCCTCTCAGCCATTTCAGCGCGAACGACGGCGACGTATTCCTCGTCATTGTCGGCGCGCGCCAGAATGTTGGCGTAGGCGCCTCGCGCACCCTCGCCGAGCGCGCTGCTGTCGAGAGGTCGCACGTGCACGACTGAAAGCCGGGAGCCCCCCATGCTCATCCCACTGAGCCTTCCAGCGAGATCGCCACCAGCTTCTGGGCCTCGACGGCGAATTCCATGGGCAGTTGCTGCAGCACGTCCTTGACGAAGCCGTTGACCAGCAGGGCCACGGCCTCTTCCTGGGAAAGCCCGCGCTGCTGGCAGTAGAACAGCTGGTCGTCAGACAGGCGAGTCGTGGTGGCCTCGTGCTCGAACACCGAATGGCCGTTGCGGGCCTCGATGTACGGGACGGTGTGGGCCGCGCAGGTCTTGCCGATCAGCAGGCTGTCGCACTGGGTGAAGTTGCGCGCGCCCTTGGCCTTGGGGTGGGCCGAGACTAGGCCGCGATAGGTGCTGGTCGACTTGCCGGCGCTGATGCCCTTGGCGACGATCCGCGAGCGGGTGTTGGCCCCCAGGTGGATCATCTTGGTGCCGGTGTCGGCCTGCTGGTGGCCGTTGGTCACGGCGATCGAGTAGAACTCGCCCGACGAGCCCTCGCCGCGCAGCACGCAGGACGGATATTTCCAGGTGATGGCCGAGCCGGTCTCGACCTGGGTCCACGACACCTTGGAGCGGTCGCCGCGGCAGTCGGCGCGCTTGGTGACGAAGTTGTAGATGCCGCCCTTCCCCGTTTCCGGGTCGCCCGGATACCAGTTCTGGACCGTGGAATACTTGATCTCGGCGTCGTCCAGCAGCACCAGTTCGACCACGGCGGCGTGCAGCTGGTTCTCGTCGCGCATCGGGGCCGTGCAGCCCTCCAGGTACGAGCAGTAGGCGCCCTTGTCGGCGATGATCAGGGTGCGCTCGAACTGGCCGCTGTCCTTGGCGTTGATGCGGAAATAGGTCGACAGCTCCATCGGGCAGCGCACGCCCGGCGGGATGTAGACGAACGACCCGTCCGAAAAGACCGCGCTGTTGAGGCAGGCGAAATAGTTGTCCGAGGTGGGCACGACCGAGCCGAGGTACTGCTTGACCAGCTCCGGGTGCTCGCGGATCGCCTCGCTCATCGAGCAGAAGATCACCCCGACCGCCGCCAGCTCCTTTTTGAAGGTGGTGACCACGCTGACGCTGTCGAACACCGCGTCCACGGCGTAGCGCGGCGCGCCCTCGACGCCGGCCAGCACGGCCTGCTCCTTCAGCGGGATGCCCAGCTTCTCGTAGACGGCCAGGATCTCGGGATCCACCTCGTCCAGGCTCTTGGGGCCGGCCTTGGTCGAGGGGGCGGCGTAGTAGTAGCTGTCCTGGTAGTCGATCTTGGGGAAGTCGACATTGGCCCAGGTGGGCTCCTCCAGCTCCAGCCAGCGACGATAGGCCTCCAGCCGCCAGTCCAGCATCCACTGGGGCTCGTTCTTCTTCCCGGAGATGAAGCGCACGATGTCCTCGGAGAGGCCCTTGGGGGCGAACTCCTGCTCGATATCGGTCGTGAAGCCGTGCTCGTACTTCTCGAGCGACGCGACGGTATCAATGGTCTCTTTGACCGCGGCCACTACGCCACCTCCCGGCGCCGGGCGCCGATACGCGAATAGGCGGCGAGCCAGGCGTCGCCGCAGGAAATCCAGTCTTGCTCGCTCGAGGCCCAGCCGCCGCTGACGCGCAGGGCGAACGGGGCCAGGTCCGCCCGGCCCATGGCCTCCACCACGCGGCTGGCCTTGACCTTGCCCGACGAGCAGGCGCTGCCGGCGCTGACCATCACCCCGGCCAGGTCCAGGCTCATCACCTGGATCTGCGAGGCGAAGCCCTCGGCCGCCAGACAAAGGGTTTGAGGCAGGCGAGCTGCGCCCTCCCCGAGCACGACCGCGCCAGCGGCCTTGACCCGTTCGGCCAAGGCGTCGCGCCATGTGCCTTGATTGGTCATCGAGGGCAAGTCGCGAGCCGCCGCTTTCGCGGCCGCGCCGAAGCCGGCGATCCCGGCGACGTTCTCGGTGCCGGCCCGGCGGCCGCGCTCCTGGCCGCCGCCGTGCTGCTGGCGCACGATCGTGGCGCGCGTGCCGGCCACCAGCGCCCCGACGCCCTGCGGCCCGCCCAGCTTGTGGGCCGACAGCGCCATCGTGTCGGCGCCCAGGGCGGAAAAGTCGATGGCGATCTTGCCGGCCGCCTGGACGGCGTCGACGTGCAGCCAGCCGTCGGCGCCGCGAACCAGGGCGGCGGCCTGCGTCACCGGCTGGACCACGCCGGTCTCGTTGTTGGCCAGCATCAGGCAGACCAGGGCCCGACCCTCGTCGCCCAGGGCTTCTTCCAGCCAGTCCAGCCGGGCGACGCCGTCGGCGTCCAGCGGCATCTTCAGGACGTGCAGGCCCGAGGCGGCGGCGGTTTCCAGCACCGCGTCGTGCTCGCCCTCGCTGACGATGACTCGGTTGAAGCCGGCGAAGGCGGCGCTGCCGATGGCGAGCGCATTGGCTTCCGTGCCGCCGCTGACGAAGGTGACCGAGCCCGCCACGACCCCGACCAGGGCGGCGACCTGGGCGCGGGCGGTCTCGACGATGTCGCGGGCGGCCCGGCCGCTGGCGTGCACCGACGAGGGATTGCCGGCGACCTCGAAGGCGCGCAGCACCGCGTCCCGCGCCTCGGGACGGATCGGGGCGGTGGCGTTGTAGTCGAGATAGATCGTGGGCCTGGTCACGCCGCCGCCATCTCCCCCGCCTTGTCCTTCTGGACCCGCGCCTTCAGCTTGCCGTCCAGCACGTCGGCGATCGACACGCTGGCCAGGTAGCCGTGGATCTGGCGGCCCATCTCCTCCCACAGGTCATGGGTCAGGCACTGGGCGCCGCCGGCCATGCAGCCCTTGGGCGCGCCCTTGCCGACGCCGGTCTTGGACAGGCCGCAGCGGGTCGCCCGCAGGGGCTCGTCCACGGCCAGGACGATGTCGGCGATGGCGGTGTCTCGGGCCTCGCGGGCCAGTCGATAGCCGCCGCCGGGTCCGCGGGCGCTGACCACCAGCCCCTTGCGGCGCAGGCGGGCGAAGAGCTGTTCCAGATACGACAGCGAGATCTGCTGCCGGGCGGCGATCTCGGCCAGGGCCACGGCGCGGCCCTCCGCCTCGTCCTGCCGGCGGGCCAGGTCGGTCATGGCCATGACCGCGTAGCGTCCCTTGGTGCTCAGGCGCATGCGCCTTATCTCCTTGCGGATTCCCCGCGCATCGGCTTAGGCGTGTGCTACAAGCCGCGACTTCGCGACGAGGCTCTTGCGAAAAGACCGAGCCGCGCGGTGCGGATTTAGGAAGACCAAGCGCAGTGGTCAAGTATTCCTTCGCCCTTCCGGGCCCAGGAACGCGGCCCCGTCGCCCCTTTTTGGATAGGGACCTTGAATGCCTGACGTGATTTTGACCGGAGCTTCGGGCCGCATCGAGGGCCGTTATTCGCCGGGCAAGACCGACAACGCCCCGATCGCGCTGATCCTGCACCCGCACCCCAAGGCGGGCGGGCACATGAACCACCCGGTCTCGGTGCAGCTGTACCACCTGTTCATGAAGCGCGGTTTCGCGACCCTGCGCTTCAACTTCCGCGGCGTGGGCCGCAGCCAGGGCGAGTTCGACAGCGGCATCGGCGAGCTGGCCGACGCGGCCACGGCCCTGGACTGGCTGCAGTCCAACAACCCCGCCGCCGCCCAGACCTGGGTCGCCGGCTACAGCTTCGGCGCCTATATCGGCATGCAGCTGTTGATGCGCCGTCCGGAAACCGACGGCTTCATCTCGGTGTCGCCGCCGACCAACATGTACGACTTCAGCTTCCTGGCCCCCTGCCCGGCCTCGGGCCTGATCCTGACGGGCGCAGCCGACACCGTCGTGCCGCCGGTCGAGGTCGAGCGCGTGGTCTCCAAGCTGCGCACCCAGAAGGGCATCGTCATCGACTACGAGGTCGTCGACAAGGCCACCCACTTCTGGGCCGAACACCTGCCCAGCGTCGAGAAGAGCGTCGGCGACTATCTGGACAAGCGCCTGGAAATGAACCCGATCCCCTAGGCGTTTCGAGCAACCCTCGTTCGCCGAATTTGCGGTACCGGTAACATAACCCTTGCCGCGACGATCAACTCACCGTCATCCTTCGTGGAAAACCACGCGCGGAGTAATGACGGTGAGCCAGACCATGAAGCGGGTCCGGAGGTTTCGGGCTCCGGACGCCGAAGCGGCGACGACGTTCCATGTCTCGCGCTTCCCCGATGGCGACGTCCTCGACGTCACCACGCCGCCTCCCCGTTTGGTCGACCGCGCCCCAGCGCCAGCCCGCCTGCAAGCCCCGCTGGCTGACAGCGTTCGACGGACCTCCTATATATTCACCATCTGAGGAATTATTGGGATGGCGGGCATGCACTACGACATCGTCATCGTCGGCGGCGGGGCCGGCGGGCTGGAGCTGGCGGCGCGGCTGGGGCGCAAGCTTGGGCCCAAGGCGGGCAAGGAGCGGGTGCTGCTGATCGACCGCTCCAGCTTCCACATCTGGAAGCCGACCCTGCACGAGGTGGCGGCCGGCACGCTGGACACCCACCAGGAGGGATTGTCCTATTCGATCCTGGGCCGCGCCAACCATTTCAGCTTCCTGCTGGGCGACCTGGACAGCTTCGATCCTGTCGCCAAGCGCCTGAGCCTCAAGCCCATCCTGGGCGAAGGCGGCAAGGTGCTGGTCCCCGAGCGCGGCGTCACCTTCAGTTGGGGCGTGCTGGCGATCGGCAGCGGCTCCAACCTGTTCGGCACGCCCGGCGCCGACCAGGCCCACCTGCTGGAGCGCACCGAGGACGCCGAGGCCTTCCACACCCGCCTGCTGGCCGCCTTCATGAAGGCCTCGTTCTCGACCGAGAAGAGCATGAGCGTGGCCATCGTCGGCGGCGGGGCCACCGGGGTGGAGCTGTCGGCCGAGCTGATCGAGGCCCATCGGGAGCTGCTGGGCAGCCTGGGCTCCGAGCAGCGCTTCCGCCTGGACATCGCCATCGTCGAGGCCGCGCCGCGCATCCTGGGCGGCCTGCCCGAGAAGATCTCCGACCAGGCCACCGTCGCGCTGGAGCGCAAGGGCGTGCGGGTCCACACCGGGGCCAAGGTGGTGGCCGTCCACGCCGACCGGCTGGAGACCAGCCAGGGCGACATCCCGGCCGACCTGATCGTCTGGGCCGCCGGGGTCAAGGCCGCCCCGACCAACGCCGGCTACGGGCTGGAGATCAACAGGACCAACCAGTTCGTGGTCAACGAGCGGCTCGAGACCTCCGCGCCGGACGTCTGGGCCCTGGGCGACTGCGCCGCCGCCCCCTGGATCGGCACGGCGGGCAAGGAGGGGCGGATCATTCCCGCCCGCGCCCAGGCCGCCCACCAGCAGGCCAGCTACCTGACCAAGGCCCTGATCGCCCGCCTGGGCCAGCGCCGGATGGAGGCGCCGTTCGTCTATCGCGACTTCGGCTCGCTGCTGTCGCTGGGCGAGAACAAGGGCGTCGGAGCCCTGATGGGCGGCCTGGGCGGGCCGAATTTCTTCGTCGAGGGCCTGATCGCCAAGTGGGCCTATATCTCGCTGCATCTCGACCACCACCGGGCGATCATGGGCACGCCCAAGACCATCGTCCTGGCCCTGGCGCGGCTGCTGCAACAGCGCGTAGCGGGGCGGTTGAAGCTGCACTGAGGCCGGAAACCGCCGGGCGTTATTGGGGACACGCCGCAAGGGCGTGTCCCCAGGCGGTTATGCTCGGCGCATCCGAGAAAAACCCCAGTAAAATCAATTCTTTGAACTTTCTCGAACCAAGCCTGACGGTTACTCTTCAAACACTCCGGACGATGTCCGGCGCTCCGCGTCCCTTTCCATCAACTCAGCGGGTTTCCGCGTGAGAGGGCGAAACCATGCCACCAAGGTCCTCCCCCACGGGGGGAGGATTGACGATCCTTCCGCCGGTCATCGGCGCGGCCACCCCGGTCGTGCCCGGGAAGCTGATCGGCAGGCCCCGCGCCGTGCGGGCCGCCAGGAAGGCGAAGGCCTCGGCCTCGATGGCGTCGCCGCGCCAGCCGACCGCCTCGGCGGTGCGGACCGGCACGGGGGCGCGGTCGGCCAGGGCCTTCATGATCTGCGGATTGTGGCGGCCGCCGCCGCAGACGATCAGGGCGTCCGGGTGCTGGCCGTGCTCGAACGCCTTGAGGACCGCCTCGGCGGTGAAGGCCACCAGGGTGGCGGCGGCGTCCTCGGAGGACAGGTGATCGACCAGATGGAGCGGAAAATCGTAGCGGTCCAGCGACTTGGGAGCCGGGCCGGAGAAATAGTCACTGGCCAGGAAGGCCTCCAGCACCGCCGGGTCGACCACGCCGGCCGCCGCCAGCCGGCCGTTCTCGTCGAACCGCCCCAGCCCCCGGGCCTGCAGCATCAGGTCGATCATGCCGTTGCCGGGGCCCGTGTCGAAGGCCAGCAGCTCGCCGCTGGGACCGATCAGGGTGATGTTGGCCACCCCGCCGATGTTCAGCGCCGCCACCGGCGCCGGCAGGCCCGAGGCCAGGGCCCGGGCGGCGTGATAGATCGGGGCCAAAGGCGCCCCCTGCCCGCCCGCCGCCACGTCGGCGGTGCGGAAGTCGAACGCCACCGGCCGTCCGCAGGCCCGGGCCAGGCGCTCGGCGTCGAGCAGTTGCACGGTCCGACCGATCTGGCCCGGATGGGGGCGTTCGTGCAGCACGGTCTGGCCGTGGACGCCCAACAGGTCGAAGCCGGACCAGGCCAGGCCGTGCTCGGCCAGGAAGCTCTCGGCGGCGTGGAAATGCTCGTCGGCCACCGCCTGGGCGGCCTCTTCGAAGATGTCCGGCGCGGGCTTGTCGCGCGGCCAGCCCCGGGCCACCTCTGTGGCGACCAGCAGCAGGTCGCGGGTCTCCTCGCGCAGCTTGCGCTCGCCCGCCGGGCCGAAGGCCTGGATGATTTCGCCGTCGGTCTCGAGCACCGCCATGTCGACGGCGTCGAGCGAGGTGCCGGTCATGAATCCCAGAATACGCATGGTCCGGTTGACTGCCATGGCCCGCGCCGGGTAGCTAGACCCCATGATCGATCACAGCCGCCTCGCCCGCGCCTATTACCGCCCGCTGTCCTAGCGGGAGGCCGACCGATCACGTCGATGCGCCCGCCCCACCGGCGACGCGTCAGGCCAGCGAACGTCTCCGGATCATTTCCCAGGAGATCTCGCCGATGAAACCCTCGCCACAGACCGCCCCCGCCGTGCTAGACGCCCATGCGTCTGAAACCCAGGCGCCCGAATTAGAGAGTCGAGCCATGTCCGCCCCCGCGTCGTTCAAGTCGGAATTCCTCCGGACCCTGCAAGCGCGCGGCTACATCCACCAGATCACCCACCCGGAGGAGCTGGACGCGGCGGCCGCCGGCGGGATCGTCACCGCCTATATCGGCTTCGACGCCACCGCCCCGAGCCTGCACGTCGGCAGCCTGATCCAGATCATGATGCTGCGCCGCCTGCAGCAGGCCGGCCACAAGCCGATCGTCCTGATGGGCGGCGGCACGACCAAGGTCGGCGACCCCACCGGCAAGGACGA
>Ga0102590_1004225_pt1 | contig 12559 bp, 8 predicted proteins | sample AraplaMF_Col_mMF_FD_76859 | JGI IMG/M metagenome (GOLD analysis project Ga0102590, IMG submission 76859) | Arabidopsis root microbial communities from the University of North Carolina, USA - plate scrape MF_Col_mMF | ecosystem: Host-associated > Plants > Roots > Endosphere | place: USA...
TGCGTGCAGTGCCGCCACGGCATGGCGGCCTATAAAGCCGGTGCCGCCCAGGACGAGGACACGCGCAAGGGAAGGTTTTTCAGGATGGGCGGGAGTATCGGTGGTGTTCGGCGGCATGTTTTTGCTTTTTGTCTGTCCAGGGGTCGCCGAAGCGAATCTGAGGCAATGTAGCAGCAATGCTAGGGATTCCAGCGCGCCCAGTATTCGAGCGCCAGCGTGTAAGTGTTCATCTGCACCTGCACGGTCTCGTCGATGTTGACGCCGTAGCCGCCGGCCATGGCAAATGCCAGCGGGATGCGGCGCTGCCAGGCCCAGTCGAAGACGCGCCGGTCGCGCGCCTCCAGGCCGTCGAAACTGAGCGCCAGGCGGCCCAGGCGGTCGCCCTCGTAGGGGTCGGCACCGGCCAGGTACAGGACCAGGCCGGGCTCGAAGCGCCGCTCGAGTTCGTCGAGCGCATGCTCCAGCGCTTGCAGGTAGGCCGCGTCGCCGCAGCCGTCGGGCAGGTCCACGTCGAGGTCGCTGGCCTCCTTGCGGAAGGGAAAATTCTTCTGCCCATGCAGCGACAGCGTGAAAACGCTGGGGTCGCTGGCAAAGATGCTGGCCGTGCCGTTGCCCTGGTGCACGTCGAGGTCGATGATGGCGACCTGCAGCGGCTTGCGCCCGTGCCTGTGTTGCCGCGCCCATTCCGCCTGCATCAGCCTGGCGGCCACGGCCGCATCGTTGAACACACAAAACCCGCCGCCCTTGTGCGCATAGGAATGGTGCGTTCCTCCGGCAAGGTTGGCCGCGATGCCCTCCCCCGGCCGGCCCGGCGAACCCATGGCCACACGGGCCGCCGCGACCGTGGCGCCGGCCGAGCGGCGCGCGCGCTCGGCCATGCCCGGGCTCCAGGGAAAACCGATCTCACGCTGGGCCGCGGCCGGCAGGGTTCCGTGGCTGATGGCGTCTATGTAGTGCGGCGTATGCACCAGCGCGAGCTCGCCGTCTGTTGCGGCTGGCGCCTGCGCCATGCGCACCCGCGGGCGTTCATTCACCAGGCGGTCGCGCAGCAAACGGTATTTCGCCATGGGAAAGCGATGACCGGGCGGCAGCGGCAAAACAAAGTTGTCGGCGTAAAAGGCTTGCAAGATGGTGAAGGTGTTGCGATTTCGGGGCTGAGGCCATTGTGGCCTCGGGCCACACACTTAGAAAAACGGGTGCATTCAGGGTGGGTCGAGTAGTCCTTTTTGGGTACTTTTCAGCGCTGTTTCAGAGCGTTACCTAGGGCTTGGCCTCTAAATTGGTGCACCGCAACATAAAATACTTGCAATGGTGCACACAGTCCCTATACTTGGACTTATGTTGCAGTGCAGCAATTCAGCGCAAAGCAACACCATTGCCCTCACCTAAACCTATTTTGGAGATTCATTATGCTGACCGCTGAACAAGTCCTCGCTTCCCACAAAGCCAACATCGAAACCATGTTTGGCCTGACCCACAAAGCCTTCGAAGGCGTTGAGAAACTGGTCGAACTGAACGTGCAAGCCACCAAGGCCGCCCTGGCTGAAAGCGCCAACCACACGCAAGCCGTGCTGGGCGTGAAAGACGCACAAGAACTGCTGGCCCTGCAAGCCGGCCTGGTCCAGCCCCTGGCTGAAAAGACCGCCGCTTACAGCCGCCACCTGTACGACATCGCTTCGGCCGCTGGCGCCGAACTGGGCAAGACCTTCGAAAGCCAGGCTGCTGAAGCCCAGAAGAAGTTTGTCGGCCTGGTCGACAACGCTGCCAAGAACGCACCGGCCGGTTCCGAAACCGCCGTGGCTGTCCTGAAGAGCGCCGTAGCCGCCGCCAACAACGCTTTCGAGTCGGTCCAGAAGGCCGTCAAGCAAGCCACCGACATCGCTGAAGCCAACTTCAACACGGTGGCTGCTTCCGCCGTGAACGCCACCAAGACGACCACCGCCAAAAAGCGCTGATCGCAGCGCCTTGCGCGCTAACCTTCACGGAGCCTGTTTCGCGAATCCTGTTTGACTGAACAGGGTTTCAAGCCAGTTGTCTCCTCGGGTCCCTTCCGAAATTCATTTTCACGGACCCCTTAAAGCCCGATCGCAAGATTGGGCTTTTTTTTGCCTGCGCTATCTCTGCCTATTTCTGCGCCGTAACCGCCGCAGCCTCGAGTTTGGCCTTGAGCTGCGGCAGCGCCGCCAGCATGGCCGCCCGGCCCGCATCGATGGCGCGCTGGCGCGCCGAGAAGTCGGCGCTCTTGAGGCCTGTCAGCGAGGGACGCACGACGACGTCGGCATCCTTGAGCTCGTACTGGTTGATGCTTTTGCCCATGATGGCAAAGGTCTGCAGCAGGATCTGCAGGGTATCGCCCGCGGGATTGCCTTCCGGCGGGCTCGAGATGTCGACGGCCACCACGATATCGGCGCCCATTTGCCGCGCAAAGCGCACCGGCACCGGCGACACCAAGCCGCCGTCCACATACTCGCGGCCGTTGATCTTGACCGGCAGGAACACCGCCGGCACCGCGCTCGACGCGCGCACCGCCGTGCCGGTGTCGCCGCGCTGAAACAGCACGGCCTGGCCGCTGTTGAGGTCGGTGGCGACGATGCCCAGTGGAATCGCCATGTTCTCCATGGTGCGGTTGGCGACCAGGTCGTTGACATAGCGGGCCAACGCGTCGCCGCGGAACATGCCGCGGCCGAAGATGGGCAGCATCCAGTCGGTGATGGCCACCTCCTCCATGTTCAGCGCGGTCTGCTGCAGCTGCGCGCTGGTCTTGCCGCTGGCATACAGCGCCGCCACCAGGCTGCCGGCCGAGGTGCCGACCACCAGTTGCGGCTTGAGCCCGGCCTCCTCGAGCACGGCGATCACGCCCACATGGGCAAAACCGCGCGCCGCGCCACCGCCCAGCGCCAGCCCTACACGCACGGGCTTTCTGGCGGCCTCGGCCGGCGGCGGCACGGTCGCAACCGGGCCGGACGGCATGACGGCGCAGCCGGCCAGCAGCAGTATCGCCATGGCCATGCAGGCGCCTGCATACCTGCCTGGCTCGCATGAAAACGTGCCCAGCGTAGGGACTCTGCCAAGAATGATTCTTATTTGCTTTATCATGGCCGGGCTTTAAAAATACCTGTAAGGAAGTGGAAAGTTATGTTCAAAAAAGTGCTTCTCTCGTCGCTGCTCTTGCTGGCAGGCCTGGCATCGGCCCAGGAGCAGGTGGTCAACCTGTATTCTGCCCGCCATTACCAGACCGACGAAAAGCTCTACAGCGACTTCACCAAGGCCACCGGCATCAAGGTGAACCGCGTGGACGCCGACGACGCCGGCATCCTGGCCCGCCTGAAGGCTGAAGGCGCGGCCTCCCCCGCCGACGTGATTTTGCTGGTCGACGCGGCCCGCCTCTGGAAGGGCGATGCGGACGGCCTGTTCCGGCCCATCAAGTCGCCGGCCCTCGAAGCCGCCATTCCCGCCAAGCTGCGCGCCAAGGAAACCGCCGAGGGCACGACCTGGTTCGGTTTCTCGACCCGCGCCCGCGTCGTGGTGTTCGACAAGCTCAAGGTCAAGAAGGCCGATGTAGATACCTATGAAAAACTCGCCGACCCGAAAAACAAGGGACTGCTGTGCACCCGCTCGGGCGCCCACCCTTACAACCTCTCGCTGTTCGGCGCGGTGACCGAGCACCTGGGCGAAGCCAAGGCCGAGCAGTGGCTCAAGGGCCTGGTGGCCAATATGGCGCGCGACCCCAAGGGCGGCGACAGCGACCAGATCAAGGCCGTGGCCAGCGGCGAATGCGGCATCGCGCTGACCAACACCTACTACCTGGCGCGCATCATGCGTTCCAACGCGCCTGACGACAAAGTCGTGGCCGACCGTGTCGGTGTGGTCTTCCCCAACCAGGACAGCTGGGGCACGCATGTGAACATCGCCGGCGCGGCCGTCGCCAAGAATGCCAAGAATACGGCCAACGCCGTCAAGTTCATGGAATACCTGGCCAGCCCGAGCGCGCAGGAATACTTCGCCAACGGCAACAACGAATGGCCCGCCGTGCCGGGCCTGGGTGTCAGCAACCCGGCGCTCAAGGCCATGAGCCCCTCCGGCAACGGCAGCTTCAAGTCCGAAACCATCCCGATCAGCGCCGTGGGCAACAACCAGCTCAAGGTGCAGCAGATGCTGGACCGCGTCGGCTACAAATAAGAACCAGCCAGCGCCCTTGTTTTGCAAAAGCCCGGCCGCCGACAGGCACCGGGCTTTTTTCATGGGCCATAATTGACGTTTACGTTAACGTCATGTCGCCCAGCCGTATGCGGGCCCTGGCGTTCACACAAACCCCATTTAAACCTCCCACTCTTCATTCAAGGAATCACCATGGAAATCGCAGGCAAAATATTTATCGTCACCGGCGGCGCATCGGGCCTGGGTGAAGGCACGGCGCGCATGCTGGTGGCCAACGGCGCCAAGGTCGTCATCGCCGATATGCAGGCCGATAAGGGCGAATCCATCGCCAAGGAACTGGGCGATGGCAAAGCCGCCTTCGTCAAATGCGACGTGAGCCAGGAGGCCGACGGCCAGGCCGTGGTGGCCAAGGCGCTCGCCATGGGCAAGCTGATGGGCCTGGTGAACTGCGCCGGCATCGCGCCCGCCGAAAAAACCGTGGGCAAGAACGGCGCGCACGGCCTGGCCCTGTTCAGCAAGACCATCACCGTCAACCTCATCGGCAGCTTCAACATGATCCGCCTGGCGGCCGACGCCATGTGCAAGAACGAGCCCGAAGCCACCGGCGAGCGCGGCGTGCTGATTTCCACCGCCTCGGTGGCGGCCTACGACGGCCAGATCGGCCAGGCCGCCTACAGCGCCTCCAAGGGCGGCATCGTCGGCATGACCCTGCCGATTGCCCGCGACCTGGCGCGCAACGGCATCCGCAACATGACGATTGCCCCCGGCATCTTCGGCACGCCCATGCTCTTCGGCATGCCGCAGGAAGTGCAGGACTCGCTGGCCGCCGGCGTTCCCTTCCCCTCGCGCCTGGGCACGCCACAAGACTACGCGCGCCTGGCCAAACACATCATCGAAAACGACATGCTCAACGGTGAAGTGATTCGCCTGGACGGCGCGATCCGCCTCGCACCGCGCTGAGCGGGCTCAGGCCGCGGGCGGATGCAGCGCGGCCAGCCTGTCGGTCAGCAGCGCCGACAGCCTGTCTATCACCTCGTTGACGCGGGCCGGCACATAACGCCGGCTCGGCACCACCGCATAGAGCGGCGCCGGCTCGCCCAGATGGCCCGCAAACAGGCGCACCAGCTTGCCGCTCGCCAGCGGGGCCATAAGGTCGATTTCAGACTGGTAAACAATGCCCCGGCCTTCGAGCGCCCACTGCAGGGCGATCGAGGCGTCATTGCAGGCCAGCGGTCCGGCCACGCGCACCTGGAACGGCGCACTGGCCTCTCCCTCCAATTCGAACTGCCACTGGTCCTGCCGGCGCTCGCGCACGTGGCAGACCAGGCAGTCGTGCTGCGCGAGTTCGCAGGGCTGCACGGGCGTTCCGCGGCGCGCCAGGTAGTCGGGGCTGGCGCAGGCGATGCGGCGGGCCGGCGCCAGCAGGCGCGCCGAATGGGTGGAGTCCATCAGCGGCCCGTTGCGCAGCGCCACGTCTATGCCTTCGCGCACCAGGTCCACGCGCGCATCGCTGATCTGCAGGTCGATCTCGATGCCGGGATGCTGCGCGGCGAATTCCGCCAGCCAGTAGGCGAGCATCTCGCGCGCCAGCATGGCCGTGGCGGTGATGCGTATGCTGCCCGTGAGGCCGAAGGTGCCGGCGCGCACCTTGGCCTGGCCTTCGGCCACCAGCTCGAGCGCGCGGCGCGCGTGCTCGACCATGACCGCGCCTTCGGCCGTGGGCCGCACGGCGCGCGTGGTGCGCTCGAACAGGCGCACACCCAGCGAGGTTTCCAGCCGCTTGATCGCCGCACTGACGGCGGCCGTGGAGAGCCGGCAGCGCTTGCCCGCACCCGTGAGGCTGCCGGTCTCCGCGGTGGCCAGCAGCACACGCAAGGCATCGAGATTGTCAAATTCCATGGAAGAGTGATTTCTCCGAAACGCCATTGTCGGGCGTGAGGCCGCTCTATATATTTGCCGGCGGGGTCCACAGCCCCACGGCAAGCAACAACTACGACATTCAAGGATATCCCATGAGACACGCCTTCCCGGCACTGGCGGCTACCACGCTGCTGGCCGCCTGCGCCAGCAGCCCCTCCTCCTTCACCTACCAGGTCCCGGCCGACGAGGTCGCGCGCGGCGCCAAGTACATGCAGCCCGAAGGCTCCTCGGGCTTCACGCCCAAGCCGGGCTGGGCCACGAAGAAGTTCGCCGTGGCCGCCGCCAACCCGCTGGCCACCGATGCCGGTTACCAGGTGCTCAAGGCCGGCGGCTCGGCCATCGACGCGGCGATTGCCGTGCAAATGGTGCTCACACTGGTGGAGCCGCAATCCAGCGGCATAGGCGGCGGCGCCTTCCTGCTGCATGCCAGCGGCGGCAAGGTCGAGGCCTTTGACGGCCGCGAAACCGCGCCCGCAGCCGCCGATGAAAAGCTCTTTATCGGCGCCGACGGCAAGCCCATGGCGTTTTACGACGGCGTGGTCGGCGGCCGCTCCGTTGGCACGCCCGGCACCGTGCGCATGCTCGAGATGGCCCATAAGCAGTACGGCCGGCTTCCCTGGGCCCAGCTGTTCGCGCCGGCGATCCAGCTAGCCGAAGGTGGCTTCAAGGTCAGCCCACGCCTGAACACCCTGCTCAAAGGCGAGCAGCACCTCAAGAAGGACGCCACGGCCGCCGCCTACTTCTACAAGCCCGACGGCAGCCCGGTGGACGTGGGCCAGACCCTGCGCAACCCGGCCCTGGCCGAGGTGCTGCGCCAGATCGCAGCCAAAGGATCGAGCGCGCTGCTCGAAGGCCAGGTCGCCCAGGCCATCGTCGCCAAGGTGCAGGGCCACGCCAGCAACCCCGGCAAGCTGGCCCTGGCCGACCTAGCCGGTTACCAGCCCAAAAAACGCGACCCGATCTGCACCGACTACAGCGCCGCCGGCAAGGCCTACCGCCTCTGCGGCATGCCGCCGCCCAGCTCGGGCGCGATCGCCGTCGGGCAGATCCTTGGCATCCTGAACAACACGCCGGCAAGCACCCTGGGCCTGGTCACCGGCAACGGCGGCGCCCCCGGCACGGTTGCACCCACACCTTCAGCCGACTGGCTGCACCTCTACACCGAGGCCTCGCGCCTGGCCTTTGCCGACCGCGGCCAGTACCTGGGCGACCCGGACTTCGTGCAGCCGCCGGGCGGCAGCTGGATGAGCCTGCTGGCCCCTGCCTACCTGAGCGAGCGCGCCAAGCTGATACAGCCTACCGGCCCCAGCATGAAGACCGCCAAACCCGGCGTGCCCGGTGCGGTCAAAACAGCTTACGCGCCCATGCCAGACCAGCCCGAGTACGGCACCTCGCACATCAGCATCATCGACGGCTACGGCAATGCGATCGCCATGACCACGACGATTGAAGACCAGTTCGGCTCGCGCCTGATGACCGACGGCGGCACTGGCAAGGCCGGCGGCTTTTTGCTCAACAACGAGCTCACCGACTTCAGCTTCGCCCCAACGGACGCCGAAGGCAAGCCCGTGGCCAACCGCGTGCAACCCGGCAAGCGCCCGCGCTCGTCCATGGCGCCCACGCTGGTGTTCGACAAGAACTCGGGCCAGCTCGTCATGAGCGGCGGCAGCCCCGGCGGCGCGCTCATCATCCACTTCACGGCCAAAACCCTGTACGGCACGCTGAACTGGGGGCTGAACGCCCAGCAGGCCATAGACCTGCCCAATTTCGGCTCGCTCAACGGCCCGAGCATCCTGGAAGAAAAACGCTTCTCGCCGGCCACCGTCGAGGCGCTGCGCAGCCGCGGCGCCGAGGTGCGCGAACAAACCATGACCAGCGGCCTGCAGGCCATCCAGAAAACGCCCGAAGGCTTCTTCGGCGGCGCCGACCCGCGGCGCGAGGGGCTGGTCCTGGGTGACTAAACCGCGCTATACCCCGTGAATTACAAGGCCCTGCCGTCGCAGGGCCTTGTTGTTTCTACAATCCCCTGATGGCCATTCCGCAATCATTCATCCAGGAGCTGCTCGCGCGCGCCGACGTGGTGGATATCGTGGGCCGCCATGTGCAGCTCAAAAAGGGCGGCGCCAACTTCATGGGCCTGTGCCCTTTCCACGGCGAAAAATCGCCCTCCTTCAGCGTCAGCCCCTCCAAGCAGTTCTACCACTGCTTCGGCTGCGGCAAGAACGGCAACGCCATCAGCTTCCTGATGGAGCACGCCGGCATGACCTTCATCGAGGCCGTCAAGGACCTGGCCCAGCAATACGGCCTGCAGGTGCCCGAGGACGACGTTTCGCCGCAGGACCGCGCCCGCGCCGCGCAGATGCGCGAGCAGCAGGCCACGCTCACCAGCGTGCTCGAAAAAGCCGGCACCGCCTACATCAAGGCCTTGCGCAACTCCGAGCGCGCCATCGACTACTTCAAGGGCCGCGGCGTCTCGGGCGAAGTCGCCAAGACCTTCGGCCTGGGCTATGCGCCCGAAGGCTGGCGCAGCCTGGCCAGCGTCTTTCCCGACTACAACGACCCGCTGCTGGTCGAAAGCGGCCTGGTCATCACCGGCGAGCCCGGCGAGGAAAACGCCGCCGGCGAGGCCAAGCGCTATGACCGCTTTCGCGACCGGGTCATGTTCCCCATCCGCAACGTCAAGGGCGAATGCATAGGCTTTGGCGGCCGCGTGCTGGGAGACGACAAGCCCAAATACCTCAATTCGCCCGAAACCCCGGTCTTCAGCAAGGGGCGCGAGCTCTACGGCCTGTTCGAGGCGCGAACCGCCCTGCGCGAACACGGCTACGCCCTGGTCACCGAAGGCTATATGGACGTGGTGGCGCTGGCCCAGCTGGGTTTTGCCAACGCGGTGGCCACCCTGGGCACGGCTTGCACCGCCGACCACGTGCAAAAGCTGTTCCGCTTCACCGATTCGGTGGTTTTCAGCTTTGACGGCGACAGTGCCGGCCGCCGCGCCGCGCGCAAGGCGCTGGACGCCGCCCTGCCCTTTGCCACCGACGTGCGCACCGTCAAGTTCCTCTTCCTGCCGGCCGAGCACGACCCCGACAGCTACATCCGCGAACACGGCAAGGAAGGCTTTGCCGCCTACGTCAGCAAGGCCGTGCCGCTGAGCCGTTTCCTGCTCGAAGCGGCCGCCGAGGGCTGTGACCTGGACACCGCCGAAGGACGCGCCCACATGGCCAGCAATGCCCGCCCCCTGTGGAGCCTGATGCCCGACGGCGCCCTCAAGCGCCAGCTGCTGGCCGAGATCGCCGACAAGGTGCTGATCGACAGCCGCGAACTGCTGCAGCTGTGGCAGCCGGCCGCCACGGGCTATAAATCGGGCAACAAAAACAGCGGCGGCCCGCGCGGGCAAGGCAAGGGCCACAGGCAGGACGCCGCGCCCGCCCCGGTTCACCATGCGGACATGCCCGATCCCGGTGGCTACCCGCCGGACTACCCCGAAGAGCGCGATTACAGTGGTTCCGAGCCTTCCGCTTATTACCCGCCCCCGTCGGCCCCGGGCCGCAGCTTTGGCGAGCGCAGCAGCGGCGCCCGGGCGCCGCGCCGCGTGGCCGGGCGCATTCTGCCGGCCAGCCGCGAAGACCGGGTGCTCAGGCTGCTGCTGACTGAAGCCCAGACCTGGGACAGGCTCAGCACCGAAGAACACCATCTGCTCGTCGAGCTGCCCGAGCCCCACGGCCCGCTCTTCGTCTGGCTGGAGAGCCAGTTGCACGAACACGGCCCCCAGCCCTGGGCAGCCCTGCGCGAGGGCCTACGCGGCCATGCCTACGAAAGGCATGCCACCGCCCAGATCGCGCAGATTCCCGAAGGCATAGAAAGCGACTGGACCGAGGTCAGAAACATCCTGGACCAGTTGCTGCGCCTGCGCCGCCAGCAGGAGATGAGCGAGCTGGCCGCCCGCGCCGCCACCGACCCGGACGCCCGCCAGCGTTACCTGGAACTGCTGGCCAGCCTCAAAACCCCGGCCGACACGGCCCGCTAGGGCGGCCCGGCGCCCGAAAAATAGCTGTTTTGGTGGGTGAAAAAACGCCCAAAAAACAGGCAACAGGGTATAATCCGATTTTCGACGGCAAGCGCGACAGCAGCACCTCCGGCCCGGCCACCCTGAAACTTCGGGGAACTCACAGATGAGACGGCCACTTCCCCCAGGGAATACCGCAAGGACTGCACACCAAATGTTCGCCCAAACAGCTTGCCCGGAAAAATAAACCGAAACGTGCCCCTGGCGCTGCCCGGCCTGTTTTTCCGTCCTCTTGTTCCTGACTCTGAATCCTTGCCGCCGTGCCTGTGCTTTGCGCAGGCGCCAAGGCGCATTTTTGTTTACTGGTAGCCGATAGATATTTAGAACAATTTTTCCGACAACTGGAGGTCCCATGCCTACTGCCAAGCCGAAGAAGCCGAGCACGTCCAAGAAGCCGCAAGGCGCGCAGCCCAAAGCCGCCGCCAAGCCAAAAGCCAAGACAGCGCCCAAAGCCGCTGCCCGGCCCGCAGCCAAGCCTCCAGTCAAAGCAGCAGCCAAAGCCCCGGCCAAGCCCGCGGCCAAGAGCGGCAAGGTTGAAAAACCCGGAAAAACCGCCATATCTGTCAAACCCAGCAAACCCAATGCCCTGGCGAGCAAAGCCCCCCTGAAAACCGCGAAATCCGCGATTTCCGATTTGCCCCTGAAGAAAGCTCCTGCCGTGCCGACCAAGTCCAGCCCCGAATCCAAGCCTCTCGCCGCACCCGCCGATGTGCCCGTGAAAAAGAAACCCGGCCGCCCGCCCAAGAACCCGGCGGCCGACGGCAGCGCGCCTGCCGCCACCACCGGCGCCAAGCGCGGCCGCAAGCCCAAGAGCGCCACCGCCGCACCCAAGGACGGCGAAGACCTGGACCTGTCCGACATTGAAGACGACCTGGTCGGCGAACCCGTGGCGGAGACGACCGAGAAGGTCAAACCGCTGCGCATGAAGATCAGCAAGGCGAAGGAACGCGCCTTGATGAAGGAATTCGGCCTGGACGAAACCGTCCTCTCCGAAGAAGACATGCTAAAGCGCCGCCTGCGCCTGAAGACCCTGATCAAGCTCGGCAAGACGCGCGGCTACCTCACGCACGGCGAAATCTCCGACCACCTTCCCGACAAGCTGGTCGACGCCGAAACGCTGGAAGTCGTGGTCAACATGCTCAACGACATGGGTGTGGCCGTGTACGAGCAGGCGCCCGACGCCGAAACCCTGCTGCTGAACAACACCGGCCCCACGGTCGCGACCGAAGAGGAAGCCGAGGAAGAAGCCGAAGCGGCGCTGTCCACCGTCGACAGCGAATTCGGCCGCACCACCGACCCGGTCCGCATGTACATGCGTGAAATGGGCACGGTCGAGCTGCTCACGCGCGAAGGCGAAATCGAGATCGCCAAGCGCATCGAAGGCGGCCTCATGAAGATGATGGAAGCCATCTCGGAAAGCCCCGCCACCATCGCTGAAATCATGCGCCTGGGCGAGGAAATCCGCGAAGGCAAGATCGTCATCTCCACCGTGGTCGACGGCTTCTCCAACCCCAACGAGGCCGACGACTACGTGGCCGAGGAAGACTTCGACGAATTCGACGAGGAAGACGACGACGACGGCAAGGGCGGCTCCAAGGCCCTGACCAAAAAGCTCGAGGAACTCAAGAAGGAAGCTCTCAGCCGCTTCGACAAGATCGCCGCCCTGTTCGAGAAGGTCCACAAGACCTACGACAAGGAAGGCTACGGCACGCCCACCTATGTGAAAGCGCAAAAAGCCCTGAGCGACGAGCTGATGACCGTGCGCTTCACCGCCAAGACCATCGAAAAGCTCTGCGACATGCTGCGCGGCCAGGTGCTGGATGTGCGCAAGAAGGAGCGCGAGCTGCGCCGCATCATCGTCGAGAAGTGCGGCATGCCGCAGGAAGTCTTCATCAAGGATTTCCCGCCCAACCTGCTGAACCTGAAATGGGTTGAAAAACAGGTCGCCGCCGGCAAGCCCTGGTCCGTGGTCATGGCGCGCAACGTACCGCCCATCCAGGAACTGCAGACCAAGCTGGCCGAACTGCAGGCCCGCGTGGTGGTGCCGCTGGCCCAGCTCAAGGACATCAACAAGCGCATGAACGAAGGCGAGTCCAACTCGCGCGACGCCAAGAAAGAGATGATCGAGGCCAACCTGCGCCTGGTGATCTCGATCGCGAAGAAGTACACCAACCGCGGCCTGCAGTTCCTCGACTTGATCCAGGAAGGCAACATCGGCCTGATGAAGGCCGTCGACAAGTTCGAATACCGCCGCGGCTACAAGTTCTCGACCTACGCCACCTGGTGGATCCGCCAGGCGATCACGCGCTCCATCGCCGACCAGGCGCGCACCATCCGCATCCCGGTGCACATGATCGAGACCATCAACAAGATGAACCGCTTGTCGCGCCAGCACTTGCAGGAATTCGGCTTTGA
>Ga0102590_1004227_pt1 | contig 12548 bp, 8 predicted proteins | sample AraplaMF_Col_mMF_FD_76859 | JGI IMG/M metagenome (GOLD analysis project Ga0102590, IMG submission 76859) | Arabidopsis root microbial communities from the University of North Carolina, USA - plate scrape MF_Col_mMF | ecosystem: Host-associated > Plants > Roots > Endosphere | place: USA...
CCTTGCGCAGCGCGCGCACCGTCTCGCGGGCGATCACCTTGCCGCCGATCGCCGCCTGGATCGGGATCTGGAACATGTGCGGCGGGATCAGCTCCTTCATCTTCTCGACCATGGCGCGGCCGCGGCCTTCGGCGCGGGTGCGATGGACCAGCATCGAGAGCGCGTCGACCGGCTCGGCGTTGACGAGGATCTGCATCTTGACGAGGTCGGCCGGCTTGTAGTCGGTGAGATGATAGTCGAACGAGGCGTAGCCCTTGGAGACCGACTTCAGCCGGTCGTAGAAGTCGAACACGACTTCGTTGAGCGGCAGGTCGTATTTCACCATCGCGCGCGAGCCGACATAAGTCAGCTCCTTCTGCACGCCGCGGCGGTCCTGGCACAGCTTCAACACGCTGCCGAGATATTCGTCGGGGGTGAGGATCGTGGCCTCGATCCAGGGCTCCTGGATCTCCGCGATCTTGACCACGTCGGGCATGTCGACGGGATTGTGAATCGAGATTTCCTGACCGTCGGTCAGCTTCATCTTGTAGATCACGCTCGGCGCGGTCGCGATCAGGTTGAGGTCGAATTCGCGTGACAGGCGTTCCTGGATGATCTCCAGATGCAACAGCCCGAGGAAGCCGCAGCGGAAGCCGAAGCCGAGTGCGGCCGACGTCTCCATCTCGTAGGAGAAGCTGGCGTCGTTGAGGCGCAGCTTGCCCATCGCGGCGCGCAAGGTTTCGAAATCGTCGGCGTCGGCCGGGAATAGACCGCAGAACACCACGGGGATGGCCGGCTTGAAGCCCGGCAGCATTTCCGTCACGGGCTTCTTGTCGTCGGTGATGGTGTCGCCGACGCGGGTGTCGGCGACTTCCTTGATGGCCGCCGTGATGAAACCGATCTCGCCCGGGCCGAGCTCGTCGACCTGCGTCATCTTCGGCGTGAAGAAACCGACGCGCTCGATGTCATAGGCCGCGCCGGTGCCCATCATGCGGACCCGGCTGCCCTTCTTCATGACGCCGTCGACGACGCGGATCAGCACGACGACGCCGAGATAGACATCGTACCAGCTGTCGACCAGCAGCGCCTTCAGCGTCGCGTCGCGATCGCCCTTCGGCGGCGGCAGGCGGGTGACGATGGCTTCGAGCACGTCGGGAACGCCGAGGCCGGTCTTGGCGGAGATCATCACCGCGTCGGAGGCGTCGATGCCGATGACGTCCTCGATCTGCTGCTTGACCTTCTCCGGCTCTGCGGCGGGAAGATCGACCTTGTTCAGGACCGGCACGATCTCATGACCCGCATCGAGCGCGTGGTAGACGTTGGCGAGCGTCTGCGCTTCGACACCCTGGCTCGCGTCGACCACCAGCAGGGAACCCTCGCACGCCGCCAGCGACCGCGAGACTTCGTAGGCGAAGTCGACATGGCCGGGCGTATCCATCAGGTTGAAGATGTAATCCTTGCCGTCCTTGGCCTTGTACGCAAGGCGCACCGTCTGCGCCTTGATGGTGATGCCGCGCTCGCGCTCGATATCCATGGAATCGAGCACCTGCTCCTTGCCCGCCATCTCGCGGTCGGAGAGGCCGCCCGTCATCTGGATCAGGCGGTCGGCCAGCGTCGATTTGCCATGGTCGATATGGGCGACGATGGAGAAATTGCGGATGTTCGAAATGGGGACGGTCGTCATGGGCGCGGGATACCACTCACATCCCCGTGCGGCAACCATATTGCTGTATTTTCAGGGCCTTTCTTCACGCCAAGCTGATTCCACGACGGCCCAAAACGCGCTACGCAACGGCCCATGTCGACCACCTCTCTTCCTACCGCCAGGGCGCGTACCAAGACCCGGATCAGCTTTGGCCGCTTCCGGGCCTGGCTGGTTGCCAGCGCTATCCGCCCGGAGGCCCGTCTTTGGCTGGTGATCCAGTTCGCCATCCTGCATGCGGTGATCTGGACCTTCATCCTGATCAATCTCAAGGCGGCGCAGGACGTTCACATGGACGTCGCGGAAGCCTATGGCTGGGGCCAGAAATTCCTGCTCGGCTACGGCAAGCACCCGCCGCTGTCGGGCTGGGTGGCCGGCCTCTGGTTCATGGTGTTCCCGGCGACAGACTGGGCGACCTATGCGCTGGCGATGGCGACCGTCGGCGTCGGCATGGTGATCTGCTGGCTGCTGAGCTTGCGCGTCGTGGACGCGCGGCGCGCCTTCCTGGTCTTGGTGATGATCGCGCTCTACCCGATCTTCAATTTCAAGGGTTTCAAGTACAACCCGGACCTGCTCCAGCTCGTCACGCTGCCGCTTCTGGTGCTCGCCTATCTCAATGCCTTCGAGAAGCGGAGCTGGCAGTCCGGCATCTGGTTCGGGCTCGCCGGCGTGCTGGCGCTGATGACCAAATACTGGGTACTGACCATGATCGGCGCCATTGGCCTTGCCGCGCTGATCCATCCCGATCGTATCAAATTCCTCCTGTCGCCGGCCCCGTGGGTGGCGATCGCGACGATGGCGGTGGCGATGATCCCGCACATCGTCTGGCTGGCGGACGCGCATTTCGTGCCGCTGACTTATGCCGGCGACACCTACAGCCTCGAGGACAGCCGCCTCGTGCATCAGCTCGTCGCCGGCTACTTCCTGCATAATGTCGCGCTGCTGGCCTTGCCGGTAGCGCTTGCCGCGCTGGCCATGGCGCTGGTGCCGCATTGGTTCACGCTGCTGTTGCGCGCGCCCTCGCGTATCGTCACGCGGGCCTGGGCGCGCGGCGCCAATGCGGGCGTCAATCTCTCGCAGGCGATGAATGTCTGGGTCATCCAGATCATTGTCGCGGTCGGCCCGCCGCTCGGCGCGCTGGTCTTCAGCATCTACATGAAGACCGATTGGGGCATCTCGCTGTTCTTCCTGGTGCCGCTCGCGCTGGTCGCGATCCCTGCGCTGCGGGTGCAGGGCGCAGTGCTGTTCAACATCGCCGCAATCTGGTTCGTGCTCAGCGTCGCGACGCTGATGGCCTCGCCCTGGATCGCCGCGCGCGAGATGGCCGCCAATGCCGGCAACACCGCGACCTACGGCGCGCGCTCGGATCTCGCACGCGAGCTGACGCAGGCCTGGCACACGCGCTTCGCCTCGCGCTGGGCGGTCGTTGCCGGCACCATGGAATCGATCCAGCCGATGGTGTTCTACAGCCCGGATCATCCGGCTGCGTTGATGCCGCTCGAAGCCTGGGATTCCGGGCTGACCTCGCGCGAGGACGCCAAGACGTACGGCTTCATCGGCGTGTTCGATCCGACCGACGGCCGCCTGCCGGCGTTCGAGAAATGGGTGTCGGAGACCGCTCCGAACGCCGAGCGCATCGTGATGACCACGCGCCGCTTCACCCACGGCAAGGCCGGTCCGTCGATGAGCTGGAACATCTACATCGCGCCGCCGGCGAAGTGACGAGGGACTAAATCCCTTCCTCGTTGAACTTGCTTTCAACGAGTTCGGTGATTGCCGCGAGCGCGGCATCCGCTTCAGCACCGGCCGCGGCCACCGTGATCGTCGTGCCCGGGCCGGCCGCGAGCATCATCAGGCCCATGATCGAGGTGCCGCCGACGGTCTCGCCGCCGCGTGTCACCCACACCTGCGCGTTGAAGCGCTCGACGGCCTGGACGAATTTCGCGGAGGCGCGGGCGTGCAGGCCGCGCTTGTTGATGATCAGGAGGTCCTTGGAGATCGCGCCCGCGGGCACGCCCGACCCGGCTTGCGGCGCGTCGTCGCTCATTTGCCGGCGAGCACGCGGCTGGCGATGGTGACGTATTTGCGGCCCGCTTCCTGGGCCATCGCGATCGCGTCGGGCAGCGTGCGCTCTTCGCGCACCTTGGCGAGCTTCACCAGCATGGGAAGGTTGATGCCCGCGAGGACTTCGACCTTCGGCCGGCTCATGCAGGATATCGCCAGGTTGGATGGCGTGCCGCCGAACATGTCGGTGAGGATCGCAACGCCATCGCCGGAATCGACGCGGTTAACCGCCTCGATGATGTCGCTTCGACAGAGATCGGAATCATCTTCAGCGCCGATCGTGATCGCTTCGATTTGCTTTTGTGGGCCCATGACATGCTCAAGCGCTGCCTTGAACTCGTCGGCAAGGCGCCCGTGGGTCACAAGTACTAGACCAATCATCGGAAAACTCCTCGCGGGCGCTTTTGGTGCACCGCACGAACGCGCCACTTTGACCATCCAGAGCCCCCGCGCAAGGGGGGATGTTGCGTATCTCCCTGAATCTAGACGGATGGATAAGGGGAGCTGCGTCGGTCTATTCGGTCGCGAGTGTGGGGTTCATATGGTTACAATTTCCCTTCAAACAATCGCCTCAAGGGTTAGTGGAAGGTTAACTCTTGGTAGTGGTCAAGGCCGCGACAACCAAGGGGAGGGGCGAATAGCCGCGCCCGACCGGGATTCGGGGTATTTCGACACCGGAAATGCTTGTTTTGAGCGATTCTGCCGCGGGCAGGCGTTCCGCCTCCGCAGCGTCCAGATCGACCACGAGACCGACGGTCGCATGCTCCACGAAGTCGCAGTGGCGGATCCCCAGTCCCCGGACCTCGATCAGGCCGGCCAGCCTCGGCGCGGGACGGACCTCAATTTCATGGCCGACTGTCGCCAGATGGACACGGTCGTCCCCGACCAGAACGGCGCTTTCGACCACGCCGGCGCGCCCCGCCATGATCAAATCGAAGGCAAGCCGCGACTTGCCCGAGCCGGACGGCCCGCGGATCAGCACGGCCAGAGCCCCCACCTTGACCGCGGAGGCGTGAACGCTAGGGCCGCCGTCGTCCAAGCTCCCTTGGCTCATAGCGCCGGCAGCCTCACCACGAAGCGCGCGCCGGCAACTGTCGGCGCGCCGTCCGCGTCCAGCGGGCCCGCGCGGTTCTCGGCCCAGATGCGCCCGCCATGGGCATCGACGATCTGCTTGGAGATCGACAGGCCGAGGCCGGAGTTCTGGCCAAAGCCTTGATGCGGACGATCGGTGTAGAAGCGCTCGAAGATGCGCTCCAGCGCGTCGTCGCGGATGCCGGGGCCGTCGTCGTCGACCACGATCTCGATCTCGGAACGGACGCGGCGGCAGGTGAGGCGTACCTTGCTGCCTGCTTCCGAGAAGGATTGCGCGTTGGAGAGCAGGTTGGAGACCACCTGCCCGAGCCGCGAATCATGGCCGGTCACGGCGAAGGCGTCGGTTGGGCTGCGGCCCTCGAAGCGGGTCTCGACCGCGACGTCATGGCCGAGCTTGGTCTCGTTGGCGACGGACACGAGCGTCGTCAGCAGGCGGCGCAGGTCGACCGGGACCGCATCCTGGCGCTGCAATTCGGCGTCGAGGCGGCTGGCGTCGGAGATGTCCGAAATCAGCCGGTCCAGCCGCTTGACGTCGTGCTCGATCACCTCGAGCAGGCGGGCGCGGCTGTTCTCGTTGCGCGCCAGCGGCAGCGTCTCGACCGCGGAGCGCAGCGAGGTCAGCGGATTCTTCAATTCGTGCGCGACGTCGGCGGCGAACATCTCGATGGCTTCGATCCGGCTGTAGAGCGCGCTGGTCATGTCGCGCAGCGCGCCGGAGAGATGGCCGATCTCGTCGCGGCGGCGGGTGAAGTCGGGAATCTCGATGCGGGCCTTGATGCGGCGGCGAACGCTCTCGGCGCTGTCGGCAAGCCGGCGCACCGGTCCTGCGATCGTGCTGGCGAGCAGCAGTGACAGCATGATCATGACCGCGGCGGCAACACCGCCGACCTTCAGGATCGCGAGGCGCTCGGCGGTGACCATCTGGTCGATGTCGTCGCCCTGGGTGGACAGCATCAACGCGCCGTGGATGGCGCGTGAGCGCAGCACGGGGACCGCGACCGAGACGATCACCTCGCCGCGCGCATTGACCCGCACCATCGAGCGCTTCTGTCCCTGGAGTGCGTCACTCACTTCCGCATAGCCGTTGCCGTTCTCGGGCCCGAGCTCGCGATAGAGCGGCAGGTCGCCGCGGTTCAGCCAGGTGCGCACCGCGACCATGCCGCGCTCGACGAAGCCGGGCTTGTCGGCCGGCGGCGGAAGGTTGAGGCGCAGCACGTTTTCGAGATTGCGGCTGTCGAGCAGCAGACTGCCGTTCGGATCGTAGATACGGGCTCGCGTCTTGGTCGGCGAGATCAGCGTGCGCAGCACCGGCGCCACGCGCTCCGGATTGATCGGAAAGTCCAGGGGCGAATATTCGTCCGGTCCGCCATAGGTCTCGCCCGGCTTGAGGTCGAGCAGCCGGTCGGGATCGATGGTGATGGTGTTGGTCTGGACGGTCGCCGACGCCGCGATCGCGCCGGCGATGATTTCGGCCTGCACCAGCAGGCTCTGCGCGCGCGCGTCGATCAGGCCGGCGCGGAACTGCGACAGGTAAAGGATGCTCGCGACCAGCGCGACGAGCCCGGCGAGGTTGAGCGAGACGATGCGGCGGGTCAGGCTCGAGAAGGACAGCGCGAAGAAGAACTGCCCGGCGCGCTTCAGCCAGTTCAGCGGCTGCCAGCCCTGTGCGGCCGGCCTGTCCTCGGCGACGTGGTCCAGACCGCCGTCGGATGCGACATCCCCGGCGCTCTGGTTCTCGTCAGGCTGCGTTCGGTCAAGCAATGCTTACGCCCGCGTTAGGACTTCTCGTGTGAAGGATCCCCGCATCCTAGAGCATGATCCGGAAAAGTGTGCAGCGGTTTTCCAAAAAGATCACGCTCAAGCTATCGAGCCATCCCGGTCCCGATTGAATCAGGACCGGCGATACTCCTGGTCTTTGTTGAAGGCGCGTGAGGCTCAGGCTTCCTTGAAGCGGTAGCCGACGCCGTACAGCGTCTCGATCATCTCGAACTCGTTGTCGACCACCTTGAACTTCTTGCGCAGCCGCTTGATGTGGCTGTCGATGGTCCGGTCGTCGACATAGACCTGGTCGTCGTAGGCGGCGTCCATCAGCGCGTTGCGGCTCTTGACCACACCGGGCCGGGTCGCCAGCGCCTGGAGGATCAGGAACTCGGTGACGGTCAGCGTCACCGGCTCGTTCTTCCAGGTGCAGGTGTGGCGTTCCGGATCCATGCGCAGCAGGCCGCGGTCGAGCGCCTTGGCGTCGTTCTCCTTCGGCGTGACAGTCGGGTCCTTCGGCGCCGAGCGGCGCAGCACGGCCTTGACGCGCTCGACCAGCAGGCGCTGCGAGAACGGTTTGCGGATGAAATCGTCGGCGCCCATCTTGAGGCCGAACAGCTCGTCGATCTCTTCGTCCTTGGAGGTCAGGAAGATGACCGGCAGGTCGGACTTCTGCCGCAGGCGCCGCAGCGTCTCCATGCCGTCCATGCGCGGCATCTTGATGTCGAGGATGGCGAGATCGGGCTGGGTGGTACGGAAACCGTCCAGCGCGGAGGCGCCGTCGGTGTAGGTCATGATGCGATAGCCTTCGGCTTCCAGCGCGATCGAGACGGATGTGAGAATGTTGCGGTCGTCGTCGACCAAAGCGATTGTGGGCATGAGCCTCTGCTTTCTGCTTTCCGTTTGGGTCGTGGCTTAAACGGCGAGCAATCCACTGATGCGCCGCATACATGGGTGCCGAATTTGGCGTTCGAACCTTGTCACCGAGCAATGCAAGCTGGGCTGAAGTGTGACCAAGTTCCACGAAACACGGCAGATTCGCCGCATGTCGACCCATAACCCGGCCCTCGTTTACCCGAAAAAAGGCCCTCCTTGCAACCACCCGAGCCGAGAAAGCCAATGCAACCGACCCCCGATTTCGACCCCGGAAAGCTCGCCAGATCGCTGCTTAGGCGGTCGCGCCAAGGCGCGCTGGCAACGCTGATGGCGGGCTCCGGCGATCCCTATTGTTCCCTGGTCAATCTGGCCAGCCACCCCGATGGCTCACCGATCCTGCTGATCTCGGGTTTGGCGGTGCATACCAGGAACATCCTCGCGGATAGCCGGGTTTCGTTGATGCTGGACGAGCGTGTGGCCGGCGATCCCTTGGAGGGCGCCCGGATCATGCTGTCCGGCCACGCCGAACAGGCCGCAGCCGACAAGGCACTCCTCCAGCGGCGGTATCTCAATGCCCATCCGTCCGCTGAAGCCTTTGTATCGTTTAAGGATTTTTCCTTCTTCCGGATCCGGCCCACGGGGACCCATCTGGTCGCCGGCTTTGGCCGGATCGTCGACCTCCGGCCGGAGCAGTTCCTAACCGACCTCGCCGGCGCTGAGGACCTGCTGGTGGCGGAGGAGGGGGCCGTCGAGCACATGAACGCCGACCACCGCGACGCCATGGGGCTCTACGCCACCAAACTCCTCGGTGCGGCCGAGGGCGACTGGCGCTGCACCGGCTGTGACCCCGAGGGCCTCGATATGCAGGATGGCCAGACCGCGCTGCGGCTCGATTTCCCGGAGCGCGTGACCAACGGCACGGCGCTACGAAAAATGCTGGTCCGCCTCGCTGGCGAAGCGCGCACCAAGCTGGATTCCAGCACTACAAATTGAACGCCGTTGCCCATCGCTGCGACCCAAGACCGTAATGATCTTGAGGTGCGCAGCGAGAGGATTCATGACACGCCGTCGTCTGACGCTGGTTGCGGGTCTGGCGCTCGCAATCACGATATTGCTGGCCACGCCCGGCCTCGCCCAGAAGGGTGATCTCTCCGCGCAAAGCGCGCGGATCAACGCGATGAGAAGCGCCGGCAAATATTCGGAAGCGCTGCCGCTGGCGCAGGCCATGGTGGCGTCTCTCGAGAAAACCACCAACAATCGCGACCTCGCAGGCGCTCTCAACAACCTCGCGCAAATCCATGCCGACCAGGGCCACGACGACCAGGCCGAGCCGATCTACAAGCGTGCCATCGCGCTGATGGAAAAGGGGACGGGTCTGGGCAGCGTCGAGATCGCACCGGTCCTGAACAACCTTGCTGCACTCTATCAGCGGCAGAGCCGGCTTTCCGAGGCTGAGCCGCTGTTCAAGCGTGCGCTCGCCGTTCGCGAGAAGGCGCTGTCGCGCGAGCATCCCGATGTCGGCCAGTCGCTCAACAATCTCGGCACGCTCTATGTGAAGCAGCAGCACTACGCGGACGCGGAGCCCTTGTTTCAACGGGCGCTGGCGATCTACCAGAAAGTCGGTGGTCCCGAGCATCCGGCCGTCGCGACCCTCCTGAACAATCTCGGTCAACTCTATCGCGATCTCGACCGCGACGCGGAGGCCGAAGTGCCGATCAGGCGCTCGCTCGTGATCCGCGAAAAGGTGCTGGGGATGGATCATCCCGACGTCGCGCGATCCCTCAACAATCTCGCCGGCCTCTACGAGCACCAGCGGCGCTATGCCGACGCCGAGCCGCTCTATCGCCGTGCGCTTGCTATCCGCGAGCGGGCGCTCGGGCCCGATCACCCCGATGTCGCGACCTCGACCAGCAACCTCGCTTATTTCCTCTACGTGTCTGGTCGAAATGCGGACGCGCTGCCTCTCGCGGAAAAAACCCTTCGCAGCGACCGCGCGCAGTTGCGCGTCGTGCTGCCGGTCCTGTTCGCTGCGCGGCAGCAACATCTGCTACCTGACGACAAGGTGCTGGACGAGGCATTCGCCGCGATCCAGCGCGGCACGCAATCGTCTGCCGCATCCGCCGTGAACAAGCTCGCCGTGCGCCTTGCCGCCGGCAGCGACCGGCTTGCCGAACTGGTGCGCCGGGATCAGGACCTCGCGGCCGAGTCCGAGGCGCTCGACAAGGCGATCATCGTCGCGGTGTCGAAGCAGTCGGCCCAGCGCGACGTCGCGGCCGAGGCGCGCAGCCGCGCGCGGATCGCCGCGATCGCGAACGAGCGCGCAGGCTTGCAGAAGACGTTCGTCGTCGAGTTCCCGGACTACGCCTCGCTTTCCAATCCCCTGCCGCTGGCCGTCAAGGACATCCAGCCGCTGCTGTCGGCCGATGAGGCGATGGTGCTCTTTTCCGTGGTCGACAAGCAGAGCCATGTCATCGCGATCACGCGCGAGGGCGTCGAGTGGAAGGAGATTCCGCTCGGCGCGGACGCGCTGGCGCAGAAGGTCACGGCGTTCCGCCGCGGACTCGATGTCGGCAAGGCACGCGATGCGTCCGGCAAATCCGGATTGTTCGATCTTGCGCTCGCCAACGAACTCTATGTCGCGCTGCTCGGTCCGGTCGAGGCTCTGACAAAAGGCAAGCGTAACCTGCTGGTGGTGCCGTCGGCCGCGCTGACCGCCTTGCCGTTTCACCTGCTCGTCACGGAGAAACCGCAGGCTGCGATCCCGGATACGCTCGATGGCTATCGCAGCGCCGCCTGGCTGCTGCGGCGTCAGGCCGTGTCGGTGCTGCCGTCGGTGACCAGCCTGAAATCGCTGCGTGCCTTTGCGCGGAGAGACCACGGCGTGAAGCCGATGACCGGCTTTGGCGATCCCGTGTTCAATCCTGCGCTGGAAGGGCCGGCCGATCGTCGCGCAGCGAATGGAAAGGTTGCCGCGCGCAGCATCGTGACATCAGCCTATACCGACTTTTGGCGCGGTGCCGGCGTCGATCGCACGCGGCTGGCGCAGGCGCTGCCGCAATTGCCGGATACAGCGGATGAGTTGAATGCAGTGGCCAAGGATGTCGGCGCGACCGCAGCCGACATCCATCTCGGCCGCGATGCCAGCGAGACGACGCTGAAGCGTGCAGCGCTTGCTCAATACAGCATCATCTACTTTGCCACCCACGGCCTCGTCGCTGGCGACATCAAGGGATTGGGCGAGCCTTCGCTTGCTCTCTCCATTCCTGAACAACCCACGGAGCTGGACGACGGCCTGCTCACGGCGAGTGAAGTCGCCCAGCTCAAGCTCAATGCGGATTGGGTTGTGCTGTCGGCCTGCAACACCATCGCCGGCGACAGGCCGGGCGCTGAAGCGCTGTCGGGACTGGCGCGCTCGTTCTTCTACGCCGGCGCCCGCGCGCTGCTGGTCTCGCACTGGGCCGTGGATTCGGAAGCTGCCACACGCTTGACCACCTCGACTTTCGAGTTGCTCAAGAACGAACCAGAAATAGGCCGTGCCGAAGCCTTGCGCCGCGCGATGTTGGCGTATGTTGATGACGCCTCGTCGCCGCGCAACGCTTACCCCGCGATCTGGGGACCGTTCGCGCTGATCGGTGAAGGCGAGGTGCGATAGCCCGGTCCACGATTGTGCGTCGCAACAACCCTAGGAAACGCCGAAACACGCATTTGGTTGCGCGATCATTCGTGATTTCCGGATGCGGATGCTCAGGGCTGACATGCGCGACGTTTGGCGCGGTCTTTGAATAAACCAAATCCTAAGGGATCGGCTTGGCAACGTCAGCGTTCACCGATATTAGGTCGTCCAACCGAGGCCGGACGGCCTGTAATTCACGGTGACCGCGATGGTGCCAAAGTCAGGTCGCGCTATGTGTGTCGCGGGTTCTAGGAGGATTTTTCGTGCAAGAGACGGGCGTGCGCAACGGTGCCTTCGGCGCCGACAAATTCGGCTTAAAGAATCTCAAGCAGGTTCACTGGAACCTCGGCGCACCGCAACTCTATCAGTACTCGCTCGCCGCGGGCGAGGCGGTGCTGTCCGCTGACGGCGCGCTCTGCGCCGACACCGGTGAGTTCACCGGCCGCAGTCCGAAGGACAAGTTCACGGTGCGTGACGCCACCACCGACAAGAAGATGTGGTGGGCCGGCAATCAGTCGATCACCGCGGAGCAGTTCGAGACGCTCTACCAGGATTTCCTCAAGCACGCCGAAGGCAAGAAGCTGTTCGCGCAGGACCTCTATGGCGGCGCCGATCCGGCTTACCGGATCAAGACCCGCGTCTTCACCGAGCTCGCCTGGCACTCGCTGTTCATCCGGACGCTGCTGATCCGCCCCGAGGCGATCGAGCTGTCGACCTTCACGCCTGAGCTCACCATCATCGACATGCCGAGCTTCCGCGCCGATCCGAAGCGCCATGGCTGCAAGTCGGAAAACGTCGTCGCGATCGACTTCGCCCGCAAGATCGTGCTGATCGGCGGCTCCTATTATGCCGGCGAGATGAAGAAGTCGGTCTTCACCACGCTGAACTACTATCTGCCGGAGCGCGGCGTGATGCCGATGCACTGCTCGGCCAATGTCGGCGCCAAGGGCGACGCCGCGATCTTCTTCGGGCTGTCAGGCACCGGCAAGACCACTCTGTCGGCCGATCCCAACCGCACCCTGATCGGCGACGACGAGCACGGCTGGGGCCCGAACGGCGTATTCAACTTCGAGGGCGGCTGCTACGCCAAGTGCATCAAGCTCTCGCAGGAAGCCGAGCCGCAGATTTATGCGGCGTCGACGCGCTTCGGCGCGGTGCTCGAGAACTGCGTGCTCGACGAGGACACCCGCGTGGTGGACTTCGACGACGGCTCCAAGACCGAGAACACGCGTTCCGCGTACCCGCTCGACTTCATCCCGAACGCCTCGCGTACCGGTCGCGCGCCGCAGCCGAAGAACGTGGTGATGCTCGCCGCCGACGCCTTCGGCGTGCTGCCGCCGATCGCCAAGCTGTCGCCGGCGCAGGCGATGTATCACTTCCTGTCCGGCTACACCGCCAAGGTCG
>Ga0102590_1004228_pt1 | contig 12548 bp, 12 predicted proteins | sample AraplaMF_Col_mMF_FD_76859 | JGI IMG/M metagenome (GOLD analysis project Ga0102590, IMG submission 76859) | Arabidopsis root microbial communities from the University of North Carolina, USA - plate scrape MF_Col_mMF | ecosystem: Host-associated > Plants > Roots > Endosphere | place: USA...
GTAACCGCCTCCGTGCCCCAAACGGCATGCCCAGGTGGTGGAATTGGTAGACGCGCTGGCTTCAGGTGCCAGTGGCTTAACGGCCGTGAAGGTTCGAGTCCTTTCCTGGGCACCATTTAATGCGTGTGCGAACTGCACATTGCGTCGATCCTGAAATCTAATCCTCCGGGAAGAGCAGAGGCTCGTAGTCTCGTGCGCCGTGGAGGATGTGGATCACCTCGATCGCATCGATGCCGACACGATAGAAAATCAAAAAGCTCCCGAACGGTCGCCGGCGAATGCCTTTGTCTTCGTAGCGCGGGACCAGGGATAGCCGCGCGGCGCGTCAGCAAGGGATTCGCACTTCTCGCGCAGCCCGCGGATCAGCTTGAGTGCGCTCTGCGGACTCTGCTCGGCGACGTATGATGCGATCTCCTCGAGGTCGGCCTCCGCTTCCGCGGTAACGACGACGATCACTTGCGGTCGGCCTTGGCGGTCAATCTCGCTTCCAGCCGGTCAAAAACCTCGGAACTCGATCTGACTCGCCCCGCTTCGGCATCCTCAACCCCGCGTGCGATCGCGGCGTCCAAAGCGGCCAGACGCGTTTCACGCTCCTGAATCAGCCGCACGCCCTCCCGCAACACCTCGCTCTTGGAGTGGTACCGTCCCGATGCAACAAGATTTTTCACAAAGTTTTCAAGAGCTTCGCCAAGATCTGCGCTGACAGCCATGCCGATTTGCTCCACCAACGTGCCCTTTAATAACTATTATTGGAAGGTCATTGCATCAAGCCTCGGCCAACGCCGCCCGCTTTCTCCTCACACCACCCGCTTCCCCGCCCGCTCCGCCACCGCCTTCTGCACGAAGTACATCGCCACCAGCGCGACCAGCGTCGTGGCGACGACGACGTAGCCGATCCGGTCGAAATGCAGCAGCGCGCCGTCGGGCGCCTGCGCGATGATCGCGCCGGCGAGCACCGAGCCGAGGCCGCCGGAGAGCTGCTGGAGCGAGGCGCTGATCGCGCTGAACGAGCCGCGCTGGTCGGAATCGGGGATCGCCGACATCAGCGCCTGCGACGGGATCATGCGCGAGAAGATGCCGACGAACATCAGCACGTTGACGAGGATCGCGGTCGCGAGCGTGACGTGGCCGAGATGGGTGTAGACCAGCACCATGATCACGGACACCGCGCTGCCGAACACGAAGGTCGGGTATTTGCCGAACGCGTCGCTGGCGCGGCCGACCAGCGGCCCGGTGACGATGCTGAACAGGCCGGAGACGAGATAGATCGTCGGCAGATGCGTGATGTCGATGCCGAGATTGTTCACGGTGAAGGCGCTGGAGAACGGCATCAGCATGTATCCGCCGGTCGCCAGCAGCGTCGTGACCGCGAACGCCAGCGTATAGCGTGGCTGCGCGAGGGTCGCGATCAGATGGTGGAACGGGTTTCTGTCCTGCTTCAGCTTCAGATGCGCATCGACCGGCTTCATGGCGAAGGCGATGATGGCGATCGCGGCGATCGACACCACGACGATCGCGATGAAGCAGACATGCCAGCTCCAGCGATTGGCGAGAAACAGCCCGGCGGGAATGCCGAGCACCTGGCTCGCCGCGAACGCCGTCTGGATGGTCCCCATCGCGCGGCCGCGCATATGCAGCGGGAACAGATCGGTGATGATGGCGAGCACGACCGCGCCGATCACGCCGCCGAACAATCCGGTCACGACCCGGCCCAGCAGCAGCACATGGTAGTTCGGCGCAGCCGCGCAGAGCGCGGTGCCGAGCGTGAAGCCGACATAGAAGAACAACAGCAGGCGCTTGCGATCGAAGCGATCGGCAAAGCCGGCGGCCAGCACACCCGAAATGCCGGCACTGAATGCGTAGGCCGACACCGCGACGCCGAACTGGGTAGCCGTGATGTCGAGCGCGGGCATCAGGATGGCGCCGAGCGGCGACATGATGATGAAGTCGAGGATGATGGTGAACTGCGTGAACGCGAGCAGCGCGATGAGAAACGCCTGATAGCGCGAAAAGCCGCGCGGGCGTTCCGATGGGGCCTCGATAGGCGCAGCGAGCGTCTGTTCGGTCATGTTCGCCTGATTGATGGGGGAGGGAGCGCAAACTGGCAAATGGGGTCGGCCCGGACGATGTCCACGGGCGCGTGGCATAGATTGCATTGGAATGTGAAGCTCAGGCCGGGTTGTGGGATTCAGGCAACAGCCCGCCGGACGAGGCGCTGTCCACCCCCCGCGCGCAACCTTGCTTGCGCGGCCCGCCGGCAAGGGCTACAGCGCCGGCAATCCGAATTAGCTATTGTGCCGACGCAACCGATTCGACCCGAGGTTTTCAAACGCCATGACCGTACGCCTGCACCGCGGCGACCTGCCCGACCTCACGCGCTACACCAATGCGGTGGCCATCGACACCGAGACCATGGGGCTGAATCCGCACCGCGACCGGCTCTGCGTGGTGCAGCTCTCGCCCGGCGACGGCAGCGCCGACGTGGTGCAGATCCCCAAGGGCCACACCGACGCGCCGAACCTGAAGGCCCTGCTCGCCAATCCCGCCATCACAAAAATCTTCCACTTCGCGCGGTTCGACGTGGCGGTGCTGTACCAGACCTTCGGCGTCATGACCGGGCCGATTTATTGCACCAAGATTGCCTCGCGCCTGACCCGTACCTACACCGACCGCCACGGCCTGAAAGACCTCGTGCGCGAGGTGCTCAATGTCGACCTCTCCAAGCAGCAGCAATCCAGCGACTGGGGTTCGGACAGCCTGACCGAGCCGCAGCTCGCCTACGCCGCCTCCGACGTGCTGCACCTGCATGCCTTGCGCGAACGGCTGGATGCCATGCTGGTCCGGGAAGGCCGCGCCCAGCTGGCCAGGTCCTGTTTCGACTTCCTGCCGACCCGGGCCCTGCTCGACCTTCAGGGCTGGGCGGAAGAGGACATTTTCGCGCATTCCTGAGCCCTCGGCCGCCGGGTAGACTCGGGCCTGCGCCCCGTTTCGGACACTTTCCTGCGGCCTGTCCAAGCCTGGTACGTCCAAGGCTGCATATTGCGGCGGCGGCGGGTACAATGGGGCGCCCTCGACCCGGCTTGGCGAGCGACACCTCAGGAGCTCAGGTGAATTCGGCCCACAATCCCACCTACGACGCCGCGCTCGCGGCGAAGTTTGCCAGCGCGGCGCGCCACAGCCGTCTGGTGCGGATTCTGCGGGTCGGGGTCCCCGCGATGGTGGTCGTGGCCATGGCCGTGATCATCTACATCGCGTTCTTCAACAAGTTCAGGATTCCGGAGCTGCCGCTCACGGTCGAAAACATGGTGGTGTCGGGCACCAAGATCACGATGGAATCGCCGCATCTGTCCGGCTTCACGCCGGATCGGCGGCCCTACGAGCTCTGGGCCAAGACCGCGACGCAGGACATCACCGATCCCGATCATGTCGATCTCAACGACCTGCGCGCGAAAGTGCTGATGGAGGATCAATCCACCCTGTTCCTCGATGCCCGCACCGGCCGCTTCGACAACAAGCAGCAGCAGCTCGACCTGCACAAGGACATCTTCCTGCGCACCTCCACCGGCTATGAGGCGCGGCTGAACTCCGCCTTTGTCGACATGAACAAGGGCACGGTCTCCTCGGACGAGCGGGTCGACGTCAAGTTGACCAACGGCACGCTGACCGCCGACCGCTTGCGAATTACGGAAGGCGGCGACGTCATTCGTTTCGAAGGCAATGTGGTGATGCATCTGGACAAGCTGGATGACCCTGCTGCCGCACAGCCTGCGCCGGTCGAGCCCGCGCCGCCGGCAAAGACACGTACGCCTCAGAACAAGTCTGCCAACACAAGATGATTTTCATGACCAGGATCTTTTCGCGCAGCGACGACAAGCGGTGCGCCATCATCAGCGCGGCTGCACTTGCGGTCGGCATCGCGCTGGTCGCGGGCAGCGCGGCCATCGCGCAGAGCGCGATGCAGGGCGTGCCCAACGCGATGCAGGGCTTTTCGCAGAACCGCGACCAGCCGATCCAGATCGAGGCCGCCTCGCTCGAGATGCGCGACAAGAAGAAGGAGGCGACCTTCGCCGGCAACGTGAAGGTCATCCAGGGCGACACCACCATGACCTCGAAGACGCTGGTGGTGTTCTACGAATCCGGCGGCGACAAGCCCGCCACGCCGCAGCCCGCACCCGCAAAAGGCGCCAAATCCGCGCCGATGCAGTCGGCGCAGCCGGGTCCGGGCGGCAGCTCCTCGATCAAGCGGCTGGAGGCGCGCGGCAATGTCGTGGTCACCCAGAAGGACCAGGTGGTCACAGGCGACACCGCCGTGTTCGACACCAAGACCAATCTCATCACCATGCTCGGCGGCTCCGGTCAGGTGGTCCTGACGCAGTGCAAGAACGTGCTGCGCGGCGACCGTCTGATGGTCGACATGACGACAGGCGTGTCGCGGGTGGAATCCGACAATGGCCGGGTTCAGGCCCTGCTGCCGCAGGGCGGCGGCAGCGATTGCGGCCAGGGGGGGCAGGGCGGCAAGGCCGGCGGGGCGCCGCCTCTGCAATTGCCCGGTGCAAGTAAACCGAAATAATTCAACGGCTTGGTTCGGATGCGGCCGAACCGAGGTTGAAGCTTGGCCGGCGAGACTGTATCTAGCGCACAAGGCTTCGAAGCGGGATCCGCCGCTTTTCGGGCGTGTTTCACTGGGCATGAGACATCCCTTCACTCATGCTGCATCGGCGAATCGAAGGCCGCTGCGGCAGATCGCGCGAATTCGCGCAGGATCGTCGCGAAAGGCTGGAAGGCGGGGATGGTCGATCTCTTCAGCATGTTCCGTCGGCGCCCCGCCAAGCGCGGCAGGCCAGGATTTGCCCGTCAGGACATCACCACGCTCGGTGACGGTGTCGGCGGGCTCGTGACCAGCCCGATCCGCGACGCGCCGCCGATCGCCCGTGACCAGGCGATGCATGCGCCCGGCCAGTTCCAGGGCGACTATCAGGGCGACTACCAGCACGATTATCAACCCGAGCCGCGTCCGCAGCCGGTTCACCCCGTCAGGGCTGCCGGCAAGTCCAATGGCGCCGGCGGGCCGCAGCTTCTGAAGCGGCCGGGTTTCCTGGCTGTTCATAGCGTGGAAAAGGCCTTCGGCAGCCGGCAGGTGGTGCGCGGCGTCAGCATCTACGTGCGCCGCGGCGAAGCGGTCGGCCTGCTCGGCCCGAACGGCGCCGGCAAGACCACCGTGTTCTACATGATCACCGGCCTGATCAAGGCCGATCGCGGCGCGATCGAGCTCGACGGCCACGACGTCACCAGACTGCCGATGTATCAGCGCGCGCGGCTCGGCATCGGCTATCTGCCGCAGGAAGCCTCGATCTTCCGCGGCCTCACCGTCGAGCAGAATATCCGCGCCGTGCTCGAAGTGGTCGAGCCCTCGCGCAAGAAGCGCGAGCAGCAGCTCGACTCCCTGCTCGACGAGTTCAACATCACGCGGCTGCGAAAATCGCCGTCGATCGCGCTGTCGGGCGGCGAGCGCCGCCGCGTCGAGATCGCGCGTGCGCTGGCGACGCGGCCGAACTACATGCTGCTCGACGAGCCCTTCGCCGGCATCGACCCGATCGCGGTCGGCGACATCCAGGACCTCGTCCGCCATCTCACCAATCGCGGCATCGGCGTGCTCATTACCGACCACAATGTGCGCGAGACGCTCGGCCTCACCGATCGCGCCTATATCGTCTATGCTGGGGAAATCCTGACCGAGGGGAGCCCGGATGAGATCGTCGCCGATCCGGACGTGCGCCGCCTTTACCTTGGCGAGGAATTCCGCCTCTAGCCCGTTTTTGCGTTTCGTCAAGACATGTACATCAGGCTTGGACTAAGATAAGCAAAAATCGGACCAATTTTTGGGAACGGTTCTTGCTTCATGGCGCTCACGCAGAGATTAGAGTTCCGGCAATCGCAGTCGCTGGTGATGACGCCGCAGCTGATGCAGGCGATCAAGCTGCTGCAATTGTCCAATCTCGATCTCACGACGTTCGTGGAAGAGGAGCTTGAGCGGAACCCTCTGCTGGAACGGGCCAATGACGAGGCCCCCGCGGGCGAGACCCCCGCTGAGGCCGGCCAGTACGGCAATGGCGACGAGGCCGGCGGCCAGGGCGAAGGTCAGGGTGACGACGGCTTTGGCGGCAGCGCGGACGGCTTCGAGCCGGGCCAGGACGAATGGATGAGCAAGGATCTCGGCACCCGCGCCGAGATCGAGCAGACCCTGGACACGGGTCTGGACAACGTCTTCTCGGAGGAGCCGGCCGAGGCGGCCGCGCGCAACGCCCAGGACGCCGCGCCGACCACCTACACCGAATGGGGCGGCGGCGCCTCCGGCGACGAGGATTACAATCTCGAGGCCTTCGTGGCCGCGGAGATGACGCTCTCGGACCATCTTGCCGAGCAGCTCTCGGTGGCCTTCACCGCGCCTGCGCAGCGCATGATCGGCCAGTACCTGATCGATCTCGTCGACGAGGCCGGCTATCTGCCGCCCGATCTCGGCCAGGCCGCCGAGCGTCTCGGCGCATCGCAAGCCGACGTCGAGGGCGTCCTCGCCGTGCTGCAGAAATTCGATCCCCCCGGCATCTGCGCGCGCTCCCTAAGCGAATGCCTCGCGATCCAGCTCCGCGAGCTCGACCGCTACGACCCCGCGATGCAGGCGCTCGTCGAGCATCTCGATCTGCTCGCCAAGCGCGACATCGTGGCCTTGCGCAAGATCTGCGGCGTCGACGACGAGGACATCGCCGACATGATCGGTGAGATCCGCCGCCTCAATCCCAAGCCCGGCATGAAGTTCGGCTCGGCGCGTCTGCAGACCATGGTACCCGACGTCTATGTCCGCCCGGGTCCCGACGGCGGCTGGCATGTCGAGCTCAACAGCGACACCTTGCCGCGCGTGCTGGTCAATCAGACCTATTATTCCGAGCTGTCGAAGAAGGTCGGCAAGGACGGCGACAAATCCTATTTCACCGACGCGCTGCAGAACGCGACCTGGCTGGTGCGCGCGCTCGACCAGCGCGCCCGCACCATCCTGAAAGTTGCAACCGAGATCGTGCGCCAGCAGGACGGCTTCTTCACCCACGGCGTGGCGCATCTGCGGCCGCTGAATCTGAAGGCCGTCGCCGACGCCATTCAGATGCATGAATCCACGGTGTCGCGCGTCACCGCCAACAAGTACATGGCGACCAATCGCGGCACGTTCGAGTTGAAATATTTCTTCACGGCCTCGATCGCCTCGGCCGATGGCGGCGAGGCGCATTCCGCCGAAGCCGTGCGTCATCACATCAAGCAGCTGATCGATTCGGAAGAGCCCAGCGCGATCCTGTCGGACGACACCATCGTGGAACGCTTGCGCGCCTCGGGCATTGATATTGCCCGCCGCACGGTCGCGAAATACCGCGAAGCCATGCGCATTCCTTCCTCGGTGCAACGCCGCCGCGACAAGCAGAGCGCCCTTGGTAACGTCCTCTCCACCGCCTTGTCCGATCGCTCGCGCAATCCCGAACCGGCCTGATTGCGCTGGCGCGAAATCGCGCTACTCTCGGCTCCCCTTTGCAACCGATCCAAGCACGCGCATGATCCGGAAAAGTGCACAGCGGTTTCCTCTCCCCACCAACGCGGAAAGGGCTCGTGGGGAGATCATGCGCAGGGAACGACTTCAGCGGCGATGACGTCGTCGCAGCTGATGAGCAAACCAAGCGAGGCATCCATGACTCTTCGGATTTCGGGCAAGAGCATCAGCGTCGGGGAGGCCCTGCGGGGCCGCGTTGCCGATCGCACCGACGAGGTGCTGCGCAAATATTTCGACGGCAATTATTCCGGCCACATCACGCTCAGCAAGGACGGCTTCGGCTTCCGCACCGATTGCGCCCTGCACCTCGATTCGGGGATCACGCTGGAGGCCGATTCGAACGCGCCGGATGCCTATGCCAGCGCCGACCAGGCGCTGGTGATGATCGAGAAGCGGCTGCGCCGCTACAAGAACCGGCTCAAGGACCGCTCCGCCCGCAAGGCCCATGTCGCCTCCGAAGCGCTGGCGGCGCTCGACGCGACGGCCTACGTGCTCGAGGCGCCCGGAGAGGGCGAAGAGGAAGTCACCGGCTACAGCCCCGTGATCATTGCGGAGCAAACCACGTCGTTGAAACAGCTCTCGGTCAGCGAGGCGGTCATGGAACTCGACCTCAGCGGCGCACCTTGCCTGGTATTCCAGCATGGTTCGTCGGGCCGGGTGAACATCATTTACCGCCGGGCGGACGGCAATGTCGGCTGGATCGACCCGCCGGGGGCCAAGGCGGACGGCAAGGTCGACGGCAAGGCGGGCGGTTAGGCCGAGGCGGGGGTCCGTACGATCCCGGCCCTTAACAATGACCGTGGCAAAGCCGCACGCGGGAGTTGGCACCGGGATTGCGTTGGAGTAGAAGCCCCCCACATCTGGATCGGGCTAAGTCCGCCTCCTGCTTCATGTTATTGACGCCGGCCCAGCTTGGTCTATCAAGCGGGCCAAATCGGAACCTGACGGTTTAATTCACCTCGGAAAGCCTCCATGCCGATTACCGATCTGGTCGCACCCGAGGCGATTCTCCCGGCATTGAAGGTCAACAGCAAGAAGCAGGCCTTGCAGGAGCTCGCGGCCAGGGCCGCCGAGCTGACCGGGCAGAACGAGCGCTCCGTGTTCGAGGTGCTGCTACAGCGTGAGAAGCTCGGCACCACCGCGGTCGGCTATGGCGTCGCCATTCCGCACGGCAAGCTGCCCAAGCTCGAAAAGATCTTTGGCCTGTTCGCGCGGCTCGACCGCCCGATCGATTTCGAGGCCATGGACGGCCAGCCGGTCGATCTGGTGTTCCTGCTGCTCGCCCCCGAAGGCGCCGGCGCCGATCACCTCAAGGCCCTCGCGCGCATCGCCCGCCTGCTCCGCGACCAGGACATCGCCAAGAAGCTCCGCGCCTCGCGCGACGCCCAGGCGATCTATTCAGTGCTGGCGCTGCCGCCGGCAACCGCGGCGTAAGGCCACCTTCTTCGTGCCTGTTGAGGGCCGATGGACTCGGCAAGCAGCCTGAGCCGGCGGGCGGAGCATCGTGGCCTCCAAAGGTAGACGCTCCAAAGATCTTCGCGTTTGAGACGTACGGCACATCGGACGCCGCCAGAATCCGCTAGAGCATGATCCGGAAAAGTGCGCAGCGGTTTTCCGAAGAGATCATGCTTAAACAACAACCTAAAGCGCGATGACGATTCATCCAAATCGCATCGCGCTTTAGAGCGGAATGTGTTTGGTTGAATCGATGCGTGCGGAGAACTCAGATCACCTCTGCCCGTCGGGAGAGGCAATCGTCCGCGCCGATCGAGCCTAACTCCATCATGCTTTAGGGGTCGTTCGAAGCTTTGGACTGAGCGGACGTGATTTGGAATGAAAGGGCGCCCTTACGCATTGGCGCCGCGACGAGAGAGCGGCACGAGGAGCCGGACGTCGGTCGGCAAATGGCCGCCGGCCCGCCACCGTCCAAAAGCTTCGCGCCTCGCGAGACGCCCCGGCAGCGCGAGTTCCCGGGAATGTCGACCGCACGAAGGCGGTCGCGACGCGCGCTAAGGAAACACCACTCGTGCTCCAGGAAGGTCAGCTCATGACCAGCCTGCACACTGCACCGGATTCCGAGACGTCCGTAAGTGCAATCTGGAAAGCGCCCAGCGCCGGCGTCGAAAAGCTTGCCCGGAACGTGATCCGCGGCTCGATCACCGTCAACGTGGTCGCGTCGATGGGCGTCCTCCACTCCGCGCTTCTGCCTGCCGAGTGGAGCTACCTGCAACAGGCCGTCGCGCTCCTGATGTGGATCGTCCTGATCTACGCCAGCGTCTTCGTACGTCCACGCATACGCGTGCAACCTAATCCAGATCTCATCGTACTGGTCGCGTTCTATGCTTTCGCTGCCGTGTCCGTTCTTTGGACCGGCCTCGCCGCCGCAGCGATCATGAAGAGCGCGGCACTCGTGGTGACGACGTTCGGTGCGTACTGCCTCATCACGCGGATCGACATCGACGAGATCGTCGGATCGACGGCGCTAGGGCTCATCATTCTGGTCGCCGCATCAGCCTTGTGTGCGCTCTTCCTGCCGGAGATCGGCGTCGACCAGAGCTGGATGCATAATGGCCAGTGGCAGGGAATCTACGAATCGAAGCAGACGCTCGGCTTCATCAGCGCCTATCTGATGTTCCTTGCCTGCTATCGGAAGATGACGGGGCAGGGATGGATCGCATTTCTCGCGACGTTTCTCCTGGCCTCGACCTGCGTCATCGCCTCGGAATCCCGTGGCGCCGGTGCAGTTGCGGTTGCCGCCGGGGGATTGCTGGTGACCTCGATGTGGTCGATCCGCTGCATGAGGATTTACGCGGTGCTGCCCTTCATCATGTGCATCCTGGCCATTTTTCTGTTCCTGTATTTCTATGTGACGGGATATGATTCCATCCATATCGGCGAAACGACCGTCGATCTGACCGAGCGGACCTTCATCTGGCAGTACGCCATCGGCCATTTCAACGAAGCGCCGCTGCTGGGCTTCGGCATCAACGGATTCTGGACGCGCCCCGCGATCTACGACTATTTCAACCAGAATCATGGCTGGGTGCTCGACAATTATCACAGCGGCTACATCGCGGTGGCGATTGAAACGGGATTTCTGGGTTATGTGCTGTTCGCCGCGAGCGTCTATCTGTTCTCGGAGAAGGTCCTGTATCTGATCGCCACCCGGTCGATCGATCGCGGCCACTGCGCTCTCATCATCGGGTTTGTCGTCCTGAGCTTCCAATCGAATTTCACGGAGACGATGTTCCTGCGCTCGACGATGTTCACCTCGGTGCTTCTCGTCGCATTCTTCTTCGCGGTGTGCAGGCCGGTGCCGCAACTATCCCCGCAGCAATGATGGAGGAAGCAGGATGAAGGCGGTCTGCGCCCGCTGGTCGGTGACTTGTGGTCTCGCCCTGGCCATATCCGTCCTCGCAATTTGCTTCCGGGCCGACGCAGCCGGGCAGGGCACCGCGCGCGCCCCGGGAGAATTGGGGCGCGGCATCAACATCCTCGGCTACGACGGGATCTGGGAAGGAGGCCGGAACGCGCCGTTTCGCCTGGACAACCTCACTGCCATCCGAAAGGTCGGGTTTTCGCACGTTCGGATCAATTTCTTCGGCTTCAAGTTCATGGGGCCAGGGAATCGGCTGGATGAAACCGTCTTGAGGCGGCTCGACGCCGTCATCGAGGAAGTGCTCGCCCGGGATCTCATCCCGATTCTCGACGAGCACGACACCCATGTCTGCCAGGGCGACGTGACCGGATGCACCGAAAAGCTGAAGGCGTTCTGGGCGCAAATCGCCGGACGCTATGCCGGAAGATATCCGAAGCTCGTCTTCGAGGTCCTCAATGAGCCGGGTGGGCAGATGACGTCAGCCAGCTGGAACGCCCTTCTGAATGATTGTCTTGGCATCATCCGCAGCAGCAACCCCGGACGGACGGTCATTGCTGCCATTCTCAACGTCGACGACGTGCCGGTCGAGGAATTGGCCCTGCCGTCAGGTGACAGAAACCTCGTCGTCACGTTTCACTATTACGCGCCGATACGCTTCACGCATCAGGGTGCGCCGTGGTCGCCAACGTTCTCGCGGCTCGGGCAACTTGATTGGGGCTCTCCGGAGGACGAGCGGAAGGCTCTCGCCGATTTCGAGAAGATGCGCAGCTGGGCCGAAAGGGAGAAGCGCCCGATCTATCTCGGCGAGTTCGGCGTGTACGAGGCCGCTCCGGCCGAAGCGCGCTCGAAGTATCTTTCGTTCGTGGCGCGCAATGTGGAGCGGCTTGGCTGGTCCTGGGCCTATTGGCAGTTCGATCATGATTTCGCCGCCTTCGACAGCGCGCGTCAAACCTGGAAGCCGGACATTTTGCGGGCGCTGATGCCGGCGGCGCGTTGAGGCGGAAGGTTCGTGACTTGAACGCCACCGCGCCGGGGCGAATTAAAGACAAGGGCGAGGAGCAGGCCTGACCTCGCAATCGATGGGGAAGCCGCTGTTTCCGCAAGCTCGGTCGTGCCCCGGACGCAGCGCAGCGCTCCTTAGCGGTGCGCTGCAGAGCCGGGGCCCATGCCGCAGCACGTGCGGTGACTTGCTGGGTCCCGGCTCTGCGCCGCAACGCCAAGAGCGTTGCAGCGCGTCCGGGACACGGGAGAGACGCGCGCGATCGTGCCGCACGCCGTCATCGCCCTGACGATACGAAGCTTCTTCGTTCCAAATGAAAACGGGCACGCCTTCGTGCGAAGGCGTGCCCGCTTGAAACTCTATCCGTGCGACGTGCGTGCGCTCAGTGCACGCTCACCGCTTGCAGCTCGTTGCTCCAGGCGTTGGCGACCGCGGCTTCGCGGCTGTCGGTCAACATGATCGGCGTGCCGTCGGCGGCGTGGAGCGCGAAGAGCTTGAGGCCCGGCGCGATTTTCGGCGCTTCGGGAAACAGGCCCGGCACGTCTTCCGAGCGGATCTGCTTCACATAGGCGATATGGCCT
>Ga0102590_1004244_pt1 | contig 12495 bp, 10 predicted proteins | sample AraplaMF_Col_mMF_FD_76859 | JGI IMG/M metagenome (GOLD analysis project Ga0102590, IMG submission 76859) | Arabidopsis root microbial communities from the University of North Carolina, USA - plate scrape MF_Col_mMF | ecosystem: Host-associated > Plants > Roots > Endosphere | place: USA...
AGTAAAAGAGACCGTTGCGTACCCGATTGCGGCGCAGCGTTTCGCGAATAACGCGGGTCAAGGCATTGCGACTCATCGGCCAAGCGATGCGCAACTCGCCAAGCGACCGATCCAGCCTGTTCAGGTGGCGCGTAAGGTCGACGATATAGCCGTGCCTGATTTCACAGACCTCGTAAACGCCGTCCGCGAACTGATAGCCTCGATCCTCGATATGGACCATCGCATTCGAGTGCGTGACATAGCGGCCGTTCACATAGGCTATTCTGGGCATGGAGAACCTGGGCGTAGAGATACAAGCAGGGGAATGAGTGACGGCGCAGCAGCGCCGCCCTGATATCAGACGCCGAGCGACTTCAGCTTGCGGTGCAGCGCCGAACGCTCCATGCCGACGAACTCCGCCGTGCGCGAGATGTTACCGCCGAAACGATTGATCTGCGCAATCAGGTAGTCCTTCTCGAACATCTCGCGTGCTTCGCGAAGTGGCAAGGTCATGATGTGGTAATCGTTCTTGGCCGAAACTTTCGGCAGCATGTCGCCGAGATCGGTCGGCAGCATTTCGGCGGTGATCGGCGCATCCGGGCCATCGGAGCGAGCAAGGATCATCAGCCGCTCAATGTTGTTGCGCAGCTGGCGGATGTTGCCCGGCCAATCATGTGCCTGAAGTACAGCCATCGCGTCGTCACCGATGCGGCGTGGACGGATGCCGGCCTGCTCGGAAATCTGCCGCATCAACTGATCAACGAGGAACGGGATATCCTCACGACGCTCTGCCAGCGCCGGCACGCGCACCGGCACGACCGCAAGACGATGGTAGAGATCTTCGCGGAACCAACCCTCGGCGATGCGGTTCTCGAGATTGTAGGCCGTCGACGAGATAATGCGTACATCGACCTTGACCCGCTTAGAGCCGCCGACCCGCTCGAACTGCTGATCGACGAGGACGCGCAGGATTTTGTTCTGCGTCTCACGCGGCATCTCGCCGACTTCGTCGAGGTAGAGGATGCCTCGGTGGGACTCTTCCAGCGCGCCGATCTTGCGCGCCTGTCCGGGAGAGCCTTCCGTACCGAACAGCGCAATTTCCATGCGGTCCGGTGTGATGTTGGCAGCATTTAGCGCCACGAAGGGACCGTTCGCGCGCGTCGATTTTTTATGGATCATGCGGGCAACGAGTTCCTTCCCGGAACCCGATGAACCGAAAATCATGATGCGGCTGTTTGTCGGCGAGACCTTTTCGATCGTCTGGCGCAACTGCGAGACGGCAACGGAGGTACCGATGAGTTCGACCGGGTCCCCGGCCTTGCGCTTGAGCTCGGAGACTTCGCGCTTCAGCTTCGAATTCTCAAGCGCGCGTTCGGCGATCAGGATCAGTCGGTCGGCCTTGAACGGCTTCTCGATGAAGTCGAACGCGCCCCGCTTGATGGCGGAAACGGCCGTCTCGATGTTACCGTGACCTGAGATCATGACGACGGGAATATCCGGATGGCGTGCCTTGATCTCGTCGAGCAATGACAGACCGTCGAGCTTGCTCCCCTGCATCCAGATGTCGAGAAAGATCAGCCTCGGCGCACGATCGGAGATCGCAGCCAGAGCGCTGTCGCTGTCGTGCGCCGTGCGGGTCTCATGTCCTTCGTCAGACAGGATACCGGAGACGATCTCGCGGATGTCGTGCTCGTCGTCAACGACCAGAATATCAGAGGCCATAAACACTTTCCTTGTCACTTGTGGCCGAGGCAGAAGGCGCGGTTTCCAGACGTGGCAGATGCACGCGGATCATGGCCCCTCTTCCCTGGTCAAAATCGGCGGGCGCGTCATGCAGTTCGAGCTGCCCGCCGTGTTCCTCAATAATCTTCTTGACGATTGCCAGACCGAGGCCGGTACCCTTCTCGCGCATCGTCATGTAGGGTTCCAGAATGCTGTGGCGGTTCTCCACCGGCAGACCGCGACCGTTGTCGACCACGTCCACGGTGAAGCGATCGCGCACCGGGTCGAGCGAAGCCCGAACCAGGATCTTGCGCTCGTCGCGCTCGCCAGTCGGCACCGCTTCGATGGCCTCCACGGCATTCTTGATTAGGTTGCCGAAGGCCTGACCGAGCATGCGGCTGTCAAACTGTCCTTCCAGCGGCTGGTCGCCCAGTTCCTGCAGGAAGGTGACGTGGCTATTGCCCATCTCGCGTAGGAATACCGCGTCGTGCAGGATCTTACGCAGATCGCTAGGCTCCTTGATCGGCTTCGGCATCCGGGCAAAGGACGAGAACTCGTCAACCATGCGGCCAATGTCGCCAACCTGCCGGATGATGGTCTCCGTGCACTGGTCAAAAACGCTGCGATCATTCTGGTCGATCTGCTTCCCATAGCGGCGCTGAATCCGCTCGGCCGATAGCTGGATCGGCGTCAGCGGATTCTTGATCTCGTGAGCGATGCGACGGGCGACGTCGCCCCACGCGGTCGAGCGCTGTGCAATGACGAGATCGGTGATGTCATCGAGCGTGATGACGTAGGATTCACTCATGTCGCGCACTTCCTCGCGTGTCACCTGGACACTCAGAGTTCGCACGGTACCGGCCCGTACAAGGGCAATCTGCTTGCGGAAATCACCGCGATAACGGGAGGCGGCTTCCGTCAGGACCTGATCGACTTCGGGCGCGATCTCGGAGAGCTGCTTACCGAGCATGTCCGACGCCGGCAACGCCATCAGCGCTTCCGCTGAACTGTTGACGATGGTGATCCTGCGGTCATGCTCGACGCCGATGACCGACGCGGTTACGCCTGACAGAACCGCCTCGATGAAACGACGGCGGTCGTCCACCTCGTCCTTGGCCTCGAGAATCTCGTCGCGCTGTGTGCGAATTTCCGAGATCATCTTGTTGAAGGTGCGCGAGAGGTTGGCAACGTCGCCGTCCACAGCATGGACCGGCACGACGATATCCATATTGCCGGAGGCCACGCTGTCAGCGGCGGTAATCAGCAAGCGGATCGGACGCACGATACGGTCAGCCACGGCAATTGCAGTCCAAATTGCAGCCAGCAGAACGATCAGGGCAAAGCCGATGTAAAGAACCGCGAAAGCGATCTGCAGCGAGAAGCGCCCTGCCTCCATGGATTTGTACTCGGTCGCGTTCTCCTCCATGAGACGCATCGCGCCCATGACCTTGGGATCGACCGCACGGACCGTGTAAAGGAACGCTCCGTCGATAGCATCGAGCTTGATGATGGCGCCGACCAAATTCGTGACACCCGGCGGGATCAAGGTTGGCTGCCCGGCCGCGGCTTTATCCAACGCGTCCTGGGGAATTGCCGGTAGCGGCTTCTCGGTCTTGATGTCAGCCTGGGTAATAACCGAGCCGTCAGACTTCACGAGGAAGGCGCCGAGCAGCCCACGGCCGCGCGCCTGTCGCGTCATCAAATCGGAAAAGCCCGTGCGATCGAGATTGAACAGCGCCCTGTTACGTTCGAGGTCGTTCGCCATCGACACAGTCTGGCCCTGCAGGTAGCTCGCATTCTCCATCATGTAGGCCTGCCCGATGTTGCGGGAGGAACTGATGATCGACTGCGTACGAAGGGCAAACCACCGATCGAGGCCGGCGTTCAGCGTTATACTGGCGAAAATTGCGACAAGGATCGCCGGCGTGATCGCGACGATCGAGAAAAGCACGACGATACGGATATGAAGGCGCGCCGCGGCGCGCCCGCGTTTGCGTGCCTTTAACAGGCGGGAGACCTCACGTGCGATAAGAGCCATCAGGCCGAGCACGAAGAACGAGTTCACGACGACCGAGGTGACGACGACATGGTAGGTCGGCGCGATCGGCGTCAGCCCCAGCAGCACGAAGAGCGTCAGTGTGGCGCAGAGAAGCGCACCACCGGCAAGGATCAGGCCCGGCAGCGCAAACAGGGCACGGCGATCGGTCACGGCCGTGACAGCTTCGCCTTCCGCCGCAGGCGGCATTGCATCCTGTTCCATTCGCTTAATTCTCCTGGCGGCAGACACTCGCTTCCGCCGCTCCCCGCAGACAGGCGCGGAAGCCGCCAACCTGCCTGCAAGACGCAACGACGAGTGCCGCTACGCTCTTGGACAGCTGCGAAAACCCGAGCCCCATGCGTGACTTCTAAGCAACGCATTGTGGCGAAAATGCAACGTCGCCAGTCACATTGTCAAGCAGTACGGGAGCTTCTGTACACCGATACGCCAAGCTCTCTGATCTTCTTGCGCAGCGTATTGCGGTTCAGCCCCAAGAGGTCGGCGGCCTTGATCTGGTTGCCGCGTGTTGCCGTCAGCGCAGCGAGAATCAGGGGATACTCCATTTCCGTCAGCACACGATCGTAAAGCCCAGGCGGCGGCAGGCCATCGCCGAAACCGGCGAAGTATGTGCGCATGTTTTCCTCGACGGCCTGGGCGATCGTCATGTTGCCAGAACGGATCGGACCCTTGTCTATTGGGCTGTCCGGCACATCGGACCGGAGCTCGGCTTCGATGATTTCCCGGGTGATCACATCCTGTGGATAAAGTGCCATCAGCCGGCGAATGAGGTTCTCCAATTCGCGCACGTTCCCCGGCCAGGCGTAGGCTTTCATCAGATCGAGCGCTTCCTGATCGAAGCGCTTGGAACCGAGCCCTTCCTTTTCCGCCTGCTGAACGAAGTGGCGCACCAAATCCGGGATATCCTCCGCGCGATCACGCAGCGGCGGCAAACGCAACGGTACGACGTTCAGGCGGTAGTACAGATCCTCGCGGAAAAGCCCCTGATTGATCGCTTGTTTCAGATCCTTATTCGTCGCGGCGACGATGCGAACGTCGGTGCGGATCGGTGTGCGACCGCCGACGGTGGTGTATTCGCCCTGCTGCAGCACACGCAGGAGACGCGTCTGCGCATCCATCGGCATATCACCGATTTCATCGAGGAACAGCGTACCGCCCTCGGCCTGCTCGAAGCGACCGGTGGAACGTGTCTGGGCGCCGGTGAAAGCGCCCTTCTCGTGGCCGAACAGCTCGGATTCGATGAGGTCGCGCGGGATCGCCGCCATGTTGATCGCGACGAACGGCCCGTTGCGGCGCTTGCCGTAGTCGTGCAGCGCCCGGGCCACGAGTTCCTTGCCGGTGCCGGACTCGCCGGTAATCATCAGCGTCAGGTCGGTCTGCATGAGGCGCGCAAGGACACGGTAGATTTCCTGCATCGCAGCCGAACGGCCGACAAGCGGCATTCCGTCCTGCATATCCTCGTCAAGCTTGGCCGGCCTGCGCTTCGGCTCGGCCAGCGCACGACCGATGATGCCGATCAGTTCCGTCAGGTCGAACGGCTTCGGCAAGTAATCGTAGGCGCCTTTCTCGGAAGCCTTGATCGCCGTCATGAAGGTGTTTTGTGCGCTCATGACGAGGACGGGGAGGTCCGGGCGCGCCTTCTTGATCCGCGGCAGCAGGTCAAACGCATTTTCGTCCGGCATCACGACATCGGTTACGACAAGATCGCCCTCGCCTGCCGACACCCAACGCCAGAGCGTGGCGGCGTTGGAGGTAATTCGCACATCATAGCCGGCGCGGCTCAGAGCCTGATTAAGCACGGTACGAATTGCCGCATCATCATCCGCGACGAGGATCGTTGCTGTCATCGAGTAGGTCCTGTGGGAGTTATGGTCGTTGCGTCTTCCATCGATGCGTCCTTGGAGGCGGGCATCAAGACGCGGAATGTCGTGCGGTTGTTCTGGCTGTCGCATTCAATAATGCCGCCATGATCTCCGATAATCTTCGCGACGAGCGCCAGGCCGAGGCCACTGCCGTTCGTCTTGGTCGTAATGAATGGATCAAACAGATGCGGCAGTAGGTCCGCCGGCACGCCGGGACCGTTGTCCTGAACACAAAACTCCAGCGGCAACGAAATCTTTTCGCGAGTCCCGGCGACCGATAGGCGAATGCCCGAGCGGTAGGCCGTCGTCAAAACGATCTCGCCATCCGGACGATCGCCGACCGCTTCAGCGGCATTCTTCACGAGATTGAGAAACACTTGAACAAGCTGATCGCGGTTTGCGTAGACCGATGGCAGTGACGGGTCATAGTTCTCGGTGATGCGGAGGTGCCGCGCAAATCCCGCCTTCGCCACGGCTTTAACGTGATCAAGAACGGAGTGAATATTGACCGGCATCCGATCGACGGGGCGCTCGTCCGAGAAGACCTCCATGCGATCCACGAGCGAGACGATGCGGTCCGTTTCGTCGCAGATCAGCCGCGTCAAGGCGCGGTCGTCATCGACGACCGATTGCTCCAGCAGCTGTGCCGCACCACGAATCCCGGAAAGCGGATTTTTGATCTCATGCGCCAGCATGGAGGCAAGCCCGGTAACCGAGCGGGCAGCCGCGCGATGCGTCAGCTGCCGATCGATCTTGTCCGCCATGGATCGCTCCTGGAAGACGATGACCACCGACCCGGGATCGCTGACCACAGGGGCGACATACAAGTCGACAAGCTTGTCCTGTCCGAGGCGCGGCGAACTCAAGTCGACTCGGTACTCATTGATCGGCGCGCGGCGTTCGCGAACCTGATCGATCAGGGCCAGTAGCGGACTGCCGAACGGGATGAAGGTCGAGATCTTGTAGCGGGCAAGGTGGGCGGCGCTGGCGCCAAAGAAGGCTTCCGCCTCCCAATTGGCGAAAGCGACGAGGCCAGCCTCGTTGACCATAACAACCGGATTCTGGATCGCGTTGAGTACAGCGATCGCAACTGCGCTACCGCCGTTGTCGATCGACGATGGCACGTCATTCGTCATGCAGCCTCCCGGGTCTGCGTGTTCGATGCCGCAGCCATCAATGCATCATAAAATCTTGCAGCGACGTCGTTGGGCTCCCGCGCAGTCATAATCGCAGCCTTCTCCTGCACTGCAAGACCAGGCGCAAACCGGTCGAGATACCAGCCAAGGTGCTTCCTCGCATGGCGGACGGCGACTGCCTCACCGTAAAATTCGAGCATCATTCTGTAGTGCTCGGTGGCAATTTCCGGGATGTCCCACGTTTTCGGTCCCGTCCGGCCAGCCAGTACGCCAGCGTGCCATGGCCTGCCCTGACAGCCTCTGCCGATCATCACAGCATCAGCTCCCGAGCGACGCAGAATCTCGTACGCGTCTTCAACGGTTTCGACATCGCCGTTCGCGACCAGAGGCACGGCGACAGCATCGCGGACGGCCCGTATTGCATCCCAATCCGCCCGGCCTTCGTAAAACTGCATGCGCGTACGGCCGTGGATCGTAATCAACTGGACGCCCGCCTGTTCCGCGCGACGCGCAATCTCGGGCGCGTTGATCGAGTTCTCATCCCAACCAAGCCGCATCTTCAGTGTCACGGGAACGCTGACCGCCTTGACTGTCGCCTCAATAAGGCCGAGGGCGTGATCGGGATCGCGCATCAAGGCGGAGCCGGAATAACCGCCAATCACCTTCTTGGCCGGGCATCCCATGTTGATGTCGATGATATCAGCGCCGTGATCAGCCGCGATTTTCGCAGCCTCAGCCATCCAATGCGCTTCGCGGCCAGCGAGCTGCACCATGTGCGGCTCAAAACCCGCGCTCTCAAGCCGGGCCCATGATTCGGCGGTGCTGTTAACCAGTTCACGGCTCGCGACCATCTCTGTGACTACAAGCCCGGCGCCATGACGCCACGCCAGTTGCCGGAACGGCATGTCCGTCACGCCGGACATAGGCGCCAGGACGACACGGTTCCTGACTCCCACAGGTCCGATCCGCAAAGGTGATGCGAGGTCAAAGTCCAACAATTGATTATCTTTCAGGCACGCAAAATGCGTGCACTATTTTTAGACATGTTTGAATGGCTTGCCAAGAGGGCACTGCGCGAATTGACATTTTTCGGGCAAATGCTGGAATTCGAAGCGTCAAGCCGCTAAGCACCAGTGCAAAATCGCGCTTTGAGGATTTATGCCGCAAATGCATCAAAAGCAACCAACAATAGGTATTGTCGTCGTGGCGGCGGGGCGTGGCGAACGCGCAGGCGCATCCGAAGAAGGCCCGAAGCAATATCGGGCAATTGGCGGCAAGCCGGTCATCACTCATACACTGGAGAAGTTCGCCAGCTGGAAGCTCGCGAGCCACATCGTCGTGGTCATTCACCCCGACGACGAAGCCCTGTTCGCCAAAGCTGCCGGTCAAGTCCGGTCTGGCAGGCCGATCGATGCCGTTCACGGCGGCTCGACGCGCCAGCAATCCGTTCTAGCCGGACTGCGCCATTTGCGAAGCAAGAACGTCTCGCACGTTCTGATCCACGACGCTGTGCGACCCTTCTTCGACCATGCCCTTCTCGATCGCATCGCTGGCATGCTCCTGCAGGGCGTGCCGGCAATTCTCCCGGCCATGCCCGTCGCCGATACGCTGAAGCGAGCCGACCTCGACGGAACGGTGCTCGATACCGTTTCCCGCTCTCAGCTCTACGCAGCGCAGACGCCACAGTCGTTCGCATTCGAACCTATCCTCGCCGCCCACGAAAAGGCGGCCACCGCAAACCTGACGGATTTCACAGACGATGCCGCCATCGCCGAATGGGCCGGCGTGCCGGTGCGGATCGTCGAAGGTCTGGCGGACAACGTGAAACTGACGGTCAAACGGGACATTGCAATGGCAGACAGCAAACTTTCTGGACAGGCGCTCCCCGATGTTCGCACCGGCAACGGCTATGATGTTCATCAGCTCGAGCCCGGCGATGGCGTGACGCTCTGCGGCGTTTTCATTCCCCACGACCAGAAACTCAAGGGACACTCGGACGCCGACGTGGCCCTGCACGCCTTGACCGACGCGCTTCTGGCCACCTGTGGGGCGGGCGACATCGGCGATCATTTTCCGCCGTCGGATTCACAATGGAAGGGTGCGCCATCGCGCATCTTCATCGAACATGCGGCGAAGATCGTCCGCGAACGCGGTGGCACGATCATGAACGCTGACGTGTCGCTGATCGCCGAGGCGCCGAAAGTCGGGCCGCATCGCGACGAGATGCGTGCCAAGCTGTCGGAGTTCCTAGGCATTTCCATCGATCGTTGCTCGGTCAAAGCGACGACGAACGAGAAGATCGGCTTTGTTGGTCGCCGCGAGGGCATAGCCGCAATCGCCACTGCAACCGTCGTCTACCGGGAAAGCTGAGATGAGCATCTTCCCGGCCGATATCGTCGCGCAAGCCGAAGCCATCGTTCGCGACTTCACGGCTGCCGGGCTGATGATCTCGACGGCAGAATCCTGCACCGGCGGATTGATAGCAAGCGCGCTTACGGAGATTTCAGGATCGTCCGCGGTCGTGGACAGAGGTTTCGTCACCTATACCAATGCCGCCAAGATGGAGATGCTTGGCGTGCAGGAAGAGACGCTGATCCGCTTCGGCGCTGTCTCGGAAGAGACGGCACGGCAGATGGTGCATGGCGCCCTCTTCCGCTCTCAAGCGGTCATCGCTGTTGCCGTGACGGGCATTGCCGGCCCCGGAGGCGGGTCGGCCGAGAAGCCGGTCGGTCTCGTCCACCTCGCCGCCAAGTCGCGCAGGGGGAGCCTCGTTCATCGGAAGATGCTCTACGGCGATATCGGTCGCGATGAGGTGCGCCTTGCAACTGTCAGGACCGCCCTTGGCATGATCCAGCAACTGGCTCAGTCATAAATCTTCGTCGCCCGAGTTTCAAAGGCTTCGGAGAACATGCGGAAGGCACGGTCAAACATCGAGCCCATGACAGCCCCCAGGATGCGGCTCTTGAACTCGTAGTCGATGAAGAAGTGGACGTTGCTGCCCGTTGCCGTTTCTTCGAAGCGCCAGCGATTGTCGAGATAGCGAAACGGCCCGTCGATATACTTGACCTCGATGAGGCGTTCAGCCCTGTTCAATAGAACCTGTGTCGTGAAGGTTTCGCGGATCGCCTTGTAACCGACGGTCATATCGGCGATCAGCAGAACCTTGCCGTCACGCTCCTTCCGGCTGCGAACGCTCAGCGCCTCGCAGAGTGGCAGGAACTGCGGATAGTGCTCGACGTCGGCAACGAGGTCGAACATCTGGTCGGCGGAATGCGGGACGGAGTGATGCGTTTCGAACTGGGGCATGATCGGCAGTTAAGTGGGAGCGCCGAGAAGATCAAGAAGGTGGTCCACCTCTCGCCGGCTTTTCAGCTGAAAAACCGGGACATCAGGTCCGTGCCTGTCGAGTCCGGCAATTACCAGAGGCGTGAATCGCTTCTCGAACGTCCATATGTAGCTGAGGAACTCCCGGTCCGGCAGGCGCTCCAGGCATCCGGGTGCCATGTCCGGCCGCGTCCTGCCGAAATGGAACAAAGCGCGTTTGCAGATGCCCCACAGGCAAAGCCAGCGCGGCATGCGTACCCAGATGACCAGTTGCGCGCGTGGCACACGAATATCGAAGGTCGACGGGCCGGTTCCGTCCATGAGCCAACGTTCGCCGGCGACAACCTCGGTGATCAGGCGGCGTTCTTCATCTTTCGAGCGCTTGACCCAGCCCGGCAGCCAGAAGAACTCTTTGTCCATGGAGAAATAGGGAAGATCGAGCCGGCTGCTGAACTTTCGCGACAAGGTGCTCTTGCCGCCGCCCGAGCAGCCGATGACCATAATGCGCTCGGATTGCCGCAGCAGTCCGGCGGCTTCCCGTGTATCGTCGATATAGGCGGGCATCCTCGTCGCCTCCGCAAACAAAAAGCCGCGGAAAATTCGGCGCGGCTTTCGAAAATTGCAAACGCTCGTTGATTATTCCGCTGCGATCAGCAGCTTTTTCTCGCGTGCGGCCTTGAGGCGCGCGAAATCGTCACCTGCATGATGCGACGAGCGGGTCAGCGGGCTCGAAGCCACCATCAGGAAGCCCTTGGTGTAGGCAACCGTTTCGTACGACTTGAACTCATCGGGAGTGACGAAGCTCATCACCTTGTGGTGCTTGCGGGTCGGCTGCAGGTATTGGCCGATCGTCAGGAAGTCGACGTCGGCGGTCCTAAGGTCGTCCATCAGCTGCAACACTTCGTTTCGCTCTTCGCCGAGGCCGACCATGATGCCCGATTTGGTGAACATGGTAGGGTCCAGTTCCTTCACGCGCTGCAGCAGGCGGATGGAGTGGAAATAGCGAGCGCCGGGGCGAACCGTCAGGTAGTTGCCGGCGACCGTCTCCATGTTGTGATTGAAGACGTCGGGCTTGGCGGCAACGACGCGCTCCAGGGCACCCGGCTTCTTCAGGAAGTCAGGCGTCAGGATCTCGATGGTGGTCGTCGGCGATGCTGCGCGGATCGCCCAGATCACCTTCTCGAAATGTTCGGCACCACCGTCTTCCAGATCGTCACGGTCGACTGATGTAATGACTACGTGGCTGAGGCCCATCTGCTTGACGGCCTTGGCGACGTTCTCGGGCTCTGCCATGTCGAGCGCGTTCGGCTTGCCGGTCGCAACATTGCAGAAGGCGCAGGCGCGGGTACAGATCTCGCCCATTATCATGAAGGTCGCGTGCTTCTTGTCCCAGCACTCGCCGATATTGGGGCAGCCGGCTTCCTCGCAGACGGTGACGAGCTTGTGCTCCTTCACGATCGAGCGCGTCTCCGCGTATCCTTTGGAGGTCGGCGCCTTGACGCGGATCCAGTCCGGCTTGCGCATGACTTCCGTATCCGGGCGATGCGCCTTTTCCGGATGCCGCACGCGCTTGGCGTCAGCGCCGACAATGTCGAAAACAGTAACCATTGATACCCGCTTTCTCGGCAAGGCTAGTCGATTGAGGCAAGCTCGGCCCCCAGGCCCACCACTGTTCCCTTGGAAGCGTTGATGGTAATGCGGCCGGCCTTCGGCGCAGTAATGCGCGTTTCCATTTTCATTGCTTCGATAATTGCGACGGCATCACCCTCGCCCACTTGCGCGCCATCCTCGACCAGCCATTTCTGGAGGGTGCCAGGCACCGGCGCGACGATTGCTCCCTCTCCTGCCGCCGCCATGGGTGCTGCCGGCGTCCCGGGTGCAACCGCAAGGCCGGAAAAGAGCGCAGCCGGCAACACGAGGGAATGTCGCTTGCCGTCGATCTCGAGGAAGCTGCGAATGACGCCTGTTTCGACAAAGTCGACGCGCTGAGAAGGTTCGATCCCACGAAACTGTGTCTCGATCCAATTGGTGAAGACCTTGAATCCATCCTCGGCTGTAAAGTCGCGTTCTTCCAAAACCGCACGATGAAAGGGCAGAACCGACGCGACGCCCTCGATGCGAAACTCCAAGAGCGCACGCCTGGCGCGCGTTAGCGCTTCTTCCCGGCTGCTCCCCGTGACGATCAGTTTTGCCATCATGGAATCGTAGAGGCCTGGGATTTCCGAACCCGTTTCCACTCCAGTGTCGAGACGAACGCCAGGACCAGAGGGTGCCCTGAAACGGCTGATCAAACCGGGTGTTGGCAAAAAGCCGCGGCCAGGGTCCTCGGCATTGATGCGGAACTCGAACGCGTGGCCACGGGGCGCGGGCGTGTCCTTGACCGACAGGGGCAATCCGTCGGCAATGCGAAGTTGCT
>Ga0102590_1004249_pt1 | contig 12481 bp, 11 predicted proteins | sample AraplaMF_Col_mMF_FD_76859 | JGI IMG/M metagenome (GOLD analysis project Ga0102590, IMG submission 76859) | Arabidopsis root microbial communities from the University of North Carolina, USA - plate scrape MF_Col_mMF | ecosystem: Host-associated > Plants > Roots > Endosphere | place: USA...
GGGCGACACGAGGCCGGTGCCGATGCCCACCAGGACGAGCCCGGGCATCAGAGCGGTCCAGTTGCTGCCGGCGTCCAGCACGGCCTCGCAGAGGGTGCCCGCACCGATCAGGAGGATGCCGCCGCCGATGGTCAGCCGGGCCGGCACCCCGTGCAGCAGCCGGCCGACCAGGATGGCGACCGTCATGGACGCGAACGTCAGTGGCAGCAGCGTCATCCCCCCGTGCACCGGACTCATGCCGAGCAGCGTCTGCGTCCAGATGGAGAAGTACGGAGTCATCCCGAACGCCACGCCGCTGAAGGCCAGCGCACCCGTCATCACACCCACGAACGCGGGCTTGCGCAGCAGCGTCAGATCGAGCAGGGGATGGGCCACCCGGCACTCCACCATCACGAACAGCGCCAGGGCCAGCGTCGCGAGCCCGAACGAACCGAGCGTCGTGGCGGAGGACCATCCGTCCACGCCCGCGCGCACCACACCGTAGGTGGTGCAGCCCGCGAACCCCGCGAAGGCGAGCGTGCCCGCCCAGTCGATCCGCATGCCGCGCGGGCCCCGCGACTCCGGCACCGCCCGCAGCATGAGCACCACCGCGGCCACGCTGACCGGCAGGTTCACGAAGAAGATCCACCGCCATCCGGGCCCCTCGGTGAGCGCGCCGCCGAGGACCGGTCCCACCGCCGCGGCCGAGCCGCTGACGGCGCCCCAGATGCCGAGCGCGGCGGACCGCTGCCGTCCCCGGTAGACCGAACCGAGCAGCGGAAGAGTCGTCGCGTACATCGCCGCCCCACCCACCCCCTGCAGCGCCCGGGCCGCGACCAGCGTGCCCGGCCCGGAGGCGAGCCCGCACATCAGCGATGCCGCGGCGAACAGGGCCACACCCGCGATGTGCACCCTGCGCCGTCCGAGGATGTCGGCCGCCGCCCCGATCCCGAGCAGCAGTGCCGCGAGTGCGAGTGCGTACCCGTCGACGACCCATTGCAGATCGTTCAGGGAGGCGTGCAACGACCGTGCCATGTCCGGCAGTGCGACGACCACGATCGTCGCGTCCAGCAGCAACATGAATGTGCTCAGGCACACCGCTGTGAGCGGCCCCGATGTGCGCATGTCTCAACTCCCTCTGCGATGGATGCGTGTGACTCCCTACGATGAGCGGCAAGCGGCCGATCGCAGCGCAAGGCAACGCTGGGCGTCGGAATTCGACGAAGGAAGGTCCGATGGAGAGGGAATCCCTCACCCTCGACAAGCTCGACCTGCAACTGCTGTCGGCGCTGGAGATCGACGGACGGGCCTCGTTCAGCCGGATCGCGGCGGTGCTCGACGTCTCCGACCAGACCGTGGCACGCCGGTATCGCAGACTGTGCGCCGAAGGAGGGCTTCGCGTCGTCGCGCTGCGGGACGCCCACCGCCTCGGCCAGGACCAGTGGATGCTGCGCGTGCGCTGCGCCCCGGACACCGCGCTGACCATCGCGGACGCCCTCGCCAAACGCCCCGACACCTACTGGATCGGGCTCGCCTCCGGCGGCACGGAGGTCCTGTGCCTGACCCGGCCGCGCACCCGTGGCGATTACGACGATCTGCTGCTCGCCAAGCTGCCGCGGACCCCGAGTGTGGTGGAGATCCGCGCCCATCAGTTGCTCCACCGTTACTACGGCGGGGTGAACGGCTGGATCCGCAAGTTCGGCGTGCTCACGGACGATCAGATCGCCGCTCTCCGGCCCGGTCCGCCCCCGGGGCCCGGCCCGGTCGGCATCGAACCGGAGGACGAACCCCTGCTGGCCGTGCTCGAGCGGGACGGACGGGCCACCCACCCCGAACTCCAGCGCGCCACCGGCCGCTCCGAGTCGGTGGTCAAACGCCGGCTGAACGCGCTTCTGGCCTCCGGTGCGGTGTACATCGACACGGAGTACAACGCGGACCTGTTCGGCCACTCCGTCGCCGCGGTCCTCTGGATCACCGCCGCGCCCGCCGCCCTGCACTGCGTCGGCGAGGCCCTCGCCACGCATCCCGAGATCGCCCATGCCTCCGCCACGGCCGGCCCGTCGAACATCGTCGCGACGGCGGTGGTCAGAAGCACCCAGGAGCTGTACGCCTATCTGAGCGGGCCCCTCGGCCGGCTCGAAGGCGTACAGCATGTGGAGACGACGCCGTTCCTGCGCCGGGTCAAACAGCTCACCTATCAGCGCCCGCCGCGTTGACCGGCGGGCGCCCGGCCCCACGGGCAACCGCTCTTTGTGCGGGTGGGCGGCGGCCGGCGCTCGCGCTCACGGACTCAGCAGCCCCCGCACCAGCGGCAGCAGTTCCGTGGGGTCCGCCGCCGCCAGTTCCTCGAACGCCCCGGCGCCACGCCCCATGATCACCCCGATGAACGCGGCCGTCGCCACCTCGGCACGCAACCGCGGCCGGTCCAGACCCCGCGCCGTGAAGTGTTCCTGCAAGGGGGCGATCATCCTGGCCTCCAGCGCTTCGTGCGCGGCCTTCTGCACGGCCGGATCCCGGGTCGGCTGGACGGCGACCTGGAACACGGGGCCCGGGCCGAGCCGCCCGACTCGTTCGAACAGGTCGAGCACCCGCTCGGGGTCGGCCAGGGACGGCAGCGTGCCGTCGCCCTCCTCGGCGCGCAGGACCGCGATGAAGAGCCGGGCCTTGCTCCCGAAGTAGCGGGTGATCAAGGCCTGGTCCACCCCCGCGCGTTCGCCGATGTCCCGCACCGTGGTGCGTTCGAAACCGCGCTCCGCCAGCAACTCGCGCGCGGCCTGGAGCAACCGCTCCTTGCTGCGTGCGGAGTCCCTGCGGTGCGCCGGCTTTGCGGTGCTCATCGACGGAAACGGTCCCTCCTCGTGCGGTCCCCCGCCCGCGACTCTGCCATGACGGGCCGATCGTCGGCGCACGGGGAGTGAGTCGCGTCACGCCGACGCGGACGACTACGAGCCGAGGTAGTAGCACCGTCGCAGTCCCCGTGCCCCGTCGAGCAACGGGTGGAACGCCGGAAGCGCGGGCGTCGGCGGATCGTCGTCTACTAGGCGTCCTCGTATGCACGGGGAATCGGTCGGGCGCCGGAATTCCCTACATTGCTATGTCAGCAAGTGCTGACTTGGCGATCCATCAGGAGCTGTGCCCGTGCATCAAGAGGGATTCACGTCCGCGACGACGGGCCCCGATGTCGTCCCGCCCTCCTGGGCGTCCACGGATCCGGAACAGCGCGGAAACCGGTCCCGGCACCGGGCGCATCCGCAGTCCGACGCGGCGCCGGTGCCGCGCGGGCTCACCGGCACCAAGGCGGTGCTGGTGCCGGTCGTCACCGTGCTGACCATCGGCCTGGTGTTCGTCTCGGTCTTTCTCGCCGCCTTCCACACACCGAGGGCCCATCGCCTGCCGATCGCGGTCGCCGCCTCGGACCGGGCGGCGGCACTCTTCGACGTGAAGCTGCAACGGATGGCGCCCGACGCCTTCCAGGTCGAGCGCTATCAGGACGCGGACACCGCCAGGTCGGCCGTCGAGCACCGCCGTGTGTACGCGGCCTACGTGGACACCACCGGCTCCCCGCGCCTGCTCTACGCGGGCGCCAACGGCCTCGCGGTCACGGCTATGGTCACTCCGCTCGGCCGCGACGCCCATGGGGACACCGGCACGATCCAGGTGCGGGACATCCTTCCGCTGTCGAAGGGGGACAGCCGTGGACTGTCCGTCTTCTACGCCTCCTTCGGGCTCGTCCTCGCCGGATTCCTGTTCGGCCAGATGACGTACCAACTCGCGCCGAGGCTCTCGTTCAGGCAACGAGTGGTCAGCCTCGGGATCTTCGCGGTGGTGGGGGGCCTCGCCACGACGCTCATCGCGGCGACGATCTTCGATGCGATCCCGGGCTCCTTCCTCTCCCTCGTGGGGGTCATCACGCTCATGGCGGGAGCGGTGGCGGCCGGAACGGTCCTGCTCATCCGTGTCTTCGGCCCCGTCGGTGTCCCACTGGGCTCGATCTTCATGCTGGTGATGGGCAATGCCACCAGCGGCGGAGTCCTGCCGCCGTCCTTCCTGCCGGGCTGGCTCCAGCCGCTGGCCTCGGTGATGCCCGCAGGTGTCGGGGTGCGGGCCATCAACGGCCTCGCGTACTTCCACGACGACGGTGTCGGCAGTGCGGTGGTGATCCTGTCCTGCTGGGTCGTGCTGTGCGTCGGAGCCGTCTTCGGACTCGACCGGATCGCCGCCTCGCCGGGCATCGTGCATGTCGCGCACCGCGGGAAGCCACCTGCGCACGCCTGATCCCCGCCCGGCGCGGATCGGGCTCAGTGCGTGCCGGGTTCCTCGTACGGGATGCGGCGCAGGTGCAGGATCTCGCCCAGCGTGCCCCATTCGTCGCCGCCGAGCTTGGTCAGCGGCTGGAGCGACCGGCTGTCGGGGCGGCCGCCGACGAGGCAGCCCTCGTCCACGGCCGCTTGGACCACGCGTCCGAAGACCAGCGTGGAGTTGCCCATGCGCAAAGTGGTGTGCGACCGGCATTCCAGTACCACGGGGGAGGCGGCGACCCTCGGTGGACGCACCCGCCGGCTGTCCTCGCGCTCGACGCCGGCGGTCTCGAACTCGCTGATCGTCCGGGGCTGGTCGACGGCGGTGGCGTTGATCACCGCCATCAACGGGGCGGGGGAGAAGTTGACGACGAACTCGCCGGTGTCCTCGACATTGCGCAGGGAGTCCTTGCGGCCGATCGAGGTGAACTGCACGATCGGCGGATCGGTGCTGGCGATGCTGAAGAAGGAGTGCGGGGCGAGGTTCTCGGTGCCGCCGTCCGTGGTGACCGTGGACACCCAGGCGATCGGGCGGGGCACGACGACCGACGTCAGGAACCTGTAGAAGGAGTCGGTGCTCATCTCCTCGGGGTCGAACTCGACGCGCATGGCGACCAGTATGGAGCCGGACACGCTCCGTCACGGTCAAGACGCGGCCCGCGGCGAGGGGCGCGAGGTTCCGTGGCGGGCCTTCGTCCGTACCGGCCCTGTTCAGCGCCGATGGAGGCGGTCCCCCGCCGCCAGGATCGCCCCCGCCAGAGCCTGGGCGGCGGTGCGGGCCGGGCCCTGACGGGGGCCGTGCGCCAGTACGAAGTCGATCTCGCCGAGCTCCGGCAGCCCGGCACGCTCGGGTACGCGCACCAGGCCGGGCGGCACCAGTCCCCGGGAGTGTGCCATCACGCCGAGTCCGGCGCGGGCCGCCGCGATCAGACCGTTGAGGCTGCCGCTGGTGCACGCGATGCGCCAGGCCCGGCCCTGACTCTCGAGGGCCTCCAGGGCGAGGGCGCGGGTGATCCCGGGCGGTGGGTAGACGATCAGCGGAACCGGCCGGTCGGGGTCGAGGCGCAGCCGCTCCGCGCCGATCCACACCAGCCTGTCGTGCCAGACCAGTTCGCCGCGCCGGTCCTCGGGCCGCCGTTTGGCGAGCACCAGATCAAGACGGCCCGCCGCGAGGCGCTCGTGCAGCGTGCCGGACAGCTCGACCGTCAGTTCGAGGTCGACCTCGGGATGGTCGTACCGGAACGCCTCCAGGATCTCCGGCAGCCGGGTCAGCACGAAGTCCTCCGAAGCGCCGAACCGCAGCCGCCCGCGCAGCCGGGTCCCGGTGAAGAACGCCGTCGCCTGCTCGTGGACCTCCAGGATCCGCCGAGCGAAGCCGAGCATCGCCTCGCCGTCCTCCGTCAGTTCCACGGAATGCGTGTCCCGGGAGAACAGCTGCCGTCCGGTTGTGTCCTCCAGCCGCCGTACGTGCTGGCTGACCGTCGACTGGCGCAGCCCGAGCCGCCGGGCGGCCTGAGTGAAGCTCAGCGTCTGGGCCACGGCCAGGAACGTGCGCAACTGGGAAGGGTCGTACATCCTCCCCACGTTATCGCGGAGCGCGATAACAGTCAGAGCGGTATACCGGATTCCCGATCGGCTGCCGGAAGAGGACGATGGGGAGGGCACGACCGTGTCCGGCACGGTAGGTACAGCGAAGCAATGGAGCACAGTGAAACGCCTGCAGTGGCCGTCGTGGATGCCCGTCGATCCGTTCATCGTCCTGCTGCTGGGAACGGTGGGTCTGGCGGCTCTCTTCCCGGCCCGGGACACGGCCGCCGATGTGGCGTCCGGTGCCTCCACGGCCGCGATCGCCCTGCTCTTCTTCCTGTACGGGGCCCGGCTCTCCACGCGTGAGGCGATCGCGGGGTTCAAGCACTGGCGACTGCACGTCACGGTGCTGGCCAGTACGTTCGTGGTCTTCCCGTTGCTGGGTCTTGCGGCGCGTGGACTGGTGCCGGTGCTGCTGACCCACAGTCTCTTCACCGGCCTGCTCTTCCTCACCCTCGTCCCGTCCACCATCCAGTCCTCGATCGCCTTCACCTCGATCGCGCGCGGAAACGTGCCCGCCGCGATCTGCGCGGGCTCCTTCTCCTCGCTCGCCGGCATCGTGATCACCCCGCTGCTCGCCGCCGCGCTGCTCGGGGGCAGCGGCGGTGGTTTCTCGGCGGACTCCCTGATCAAGATCGTTCTGCAACTGCTGGTGCCCTTCGTCGCCGGGCAGGTGCTGCGGCCGTGGGTCGGCGGCTTCATCACCCGGCACAAGAAGGTGCTCGGGCTCGTCGACCGCGGCTCGATCCTGCTGGTCGTCTACACCGCCTTCAGCGAGGGCATGGTCCAGGGCATCTGGCACCAGGTGAGCCCGCTCAGGCTGGGCGGCCTCCTCGTCGTCGAGGCGGCGCTGCTCGGCGTGATGCTGCTTTTGACCTGGTACGGCAGCCGGGCGCTGGGCTTCACCCGGGAGGACCGGATCGCGATCCAGTTCGCCGGGTCCAAGAAGTCCCTGGCCTCCGGTCTGCCGATGGCCAGCGTCCTCTTCGGCGCCCACGCCTCGCTGGCCGTCCTCCCGCTGATGCTCTTCCACCAGATGCAGCTCATGGTGTGCGCGGTGATCGCCAAGCGTCGCTCCCGCGACCCCCGGAACGCGCCGGTCGCCATCGCACCGGCCGCGACGTCGCGCACGGCGGTCGGTACGGGGGCGCGTTACCGATGAGGTCGCCGGTGCCGAGGCGCCCGCAGTGCGCGGCACCGGTCGCCCGCCGCAGCCCGGTGCCGGGCGGGCCCGCGAGTTGTGCGGGTACCGGGTGCTCGCCGTCGAGGACTCGCACCGGTAGGGGGGCGCGTTATTGTCCGCCGCCCGGGCGAGACCCCCGTTGTGCCCGGCCTGGAGGCGTCACGCACGGCGCAGGGCACGCCCGAGGGCTGTCGGCGCCTCTCGCCCGTGCATAGTTGGGCCGCACAGCCCTCGGGGCGTGCCGTGGTCCGCTGAGAGCAACGGTCGGCTGCGCACGGGTACAGGGGCGCGTGTTATCCGAAGTCTGCCGGTGCCGAGGCGTCCGTGGCGTTCGACCGGTAGGCGTTCCGCCCGACACCGGTCGCCCGCCGCAGCCCCCCGGGCGTGCCGTGTTCCGGGTGGTAGTGCACCGGTCGGCGTCACGCACGGCGGGTCGGTACGGGGGCGCGGTACCGCTGAAGTCCGCCCGGGCGAGGGGTCCCCGGCGCCCAGTGGGTGCCGGGGCGAGCCGTGGGCCGGAGCCGGCCGAGGACGCCTGCGGCCGGGGTGTGCTCCGGCATGTGTCGGTCCGCAGGCGCTGTGGACGCGCCGAACCACGGCCCTGTCGCCCGGGCGGCTTCACCCGGGAGCGGGAGTCGTCGTCGGTGCGCGTGGCGGCGTCGGAGTTCCGTGCCGATCCGGCGTCGAGCGTGGCGCCCGACCTCCGCTTCCGGGCCGTGCGAGCCGCGCGCGCCGCCCCTCGCCGGGAACGTGCCCCGCCTTCCCCGGCGGAGCCGTTCGGCGCGACGTCGATCACTGAACGCGACCGGTTCACGGATATGTTGATCGGGATTTCCGGTACGGACGGCTGACGGGAGATAACGTTCCGTCATGAACGCACCCCTCGCGCTCGACCCAGCGCGCACCGCCCTCGTGCTCGTCGACCTGATGGAGCGCATCGTCGCCCTGCCGCTGGAGCCCCGCAAGGGCACGGAAGTCCTCGCCGCGGCGGAGGAACTGGCCGGCGTGTTCCGGTCGGCCGGCGCCCCCGTCGTCCTCATCCGTGTCGAGCGTCCCAGCGTGGCCGAGCAGCCGCCGGGCAGCGGCCTGGTGCCCGGTCTGCTCCGGGACGGCGACGTGGAGGTGGTGAAGCGGACGATCGGCGGCTTCCAGGGCACCGACCTGGACGAGCGCCTGCGCGAGCGCGGCATCCGCACCCTGGTTTTCGGCGGCATCGCCACCAACCTGGGCGTGGAGTCCACCGCCCGCGCGGCGGCCGACCTCGGCTACGAACTCGTCTTCGTGGAGGACGCCATGACGGCGTTCACCGCCGCCGAGCACGAGGCGTCGGTCAGGTTCGACTTCCCACGGCTGGGGTCGGTCGCGACCGCCTCCCACGTGCGTCTGACCAGCGCATGAGCCTCGGGCGCCCGACCACGGCGTGAGCCTCGGGCGCCCGACCACCGCCCGACCTCAGACCAGTACCCCGCCGCCGTCCACGACCACCACCGACCCGTTGCTGTAGCCGCCGCGCATCAGGTAGAGGTACGCCTCGGCGATGTCGGCGGGCTCGCCCACCCGCCCCACCGGCAGCGACCCGGCGGAGGACTCGTACAGCCCCTTGCGGTCCTCCTCCGGCAGATCGCGCCACAGATCCGTGCGCACCACACCGGGGGAGACCACGTTGACGCGGAGGGGGGCGAGCTCCAGTGCCAGCGCCCGGGTCAGCGACTCCATCGCTCCGCACAGGCTCGCCGCCACGGTCGTGCCGGGCATCGGCCGGTGCCCCGCCGTCCCGGTGGTGAGCACCACGGAGCCGCCCTTGCGCATCAAGGGGGCACCCTGTTTGACGGCCGTGCAGGCGCCCCACAGCCGGGTGTCGAGGAAGCGCCGGGCCCGGTCCAGGTCCGACTCCAGGAAGCCCTCCATCAGCAGCGACTCACCCGCCGTGTAGACCAGGTGGTCGAAGGCGCCGACGCGTTGGAAGAAGGCGCCCACCGCCGCTTCGTCCGTCGCGTCGAGCACATGGCTCTCGGTGCCGTGCGGCAGCCGCTCCAGTGCCGCGTCCACGCTCTGCCGCCGGCGCGAGGCGACCACGATGTCCGCCCCCTCCCGCCCGGCCGCCTCCGCGACGGCGAGACCGATGCCCGACGTACCGCCGATCACGACGATCCGCTGTCCTTGCAGGCTCATGTCGATGTCCCTTCCCTGCTCGACCTCACGTCTGTCCGACGCCATCCAGCCTGTGGCCCCGGCCGCCCCGCCGTCCAAGACCTCTTTTCGCGGTGGCGATACCCTGAAGGCATCGCCACCGGAGCGACGGAAGGGGCGGCCATGGATCTGGACCTGCGGAAGGTCCGCTACTTCACGGCGGTCGCGGAACAGCTGCACTTCGGGCGTGCCGCCGAGTCCCTGCACATCGCGCAGCCGGTGCTGAGCCGTCAGATCCGGGCGCTGGAGAAGGACTTGGACGTCCGTCTCTTCGAACGGGACAGCCATGGTGTGAGGTTGACGGCGGCCGGACGTCAACTCCTGGACGACGCCCGGCATCTGCTGGCCAACGCGGCCGCGACCCGGCGCCGGGTGCTCGGCGCCGCACACGGGCCGCGCCGCCTCGTCGTCGGTTTTCGGGCGGGTGTCGTCGTCACCGGCGCCCTGCGCGCCTTCGGGGCGGTCCATCCGGACGTCGAGGTCAAGGCACGCCGCGTCGAATGGGACGACCAGGAACAGTCGATCCTGGACGGAACCGTGGACCTCGCCTATGTCCGGCGGCCGATCCGCGAGCAGGGACTGACACTCGTCGCGCTGTTCAGCGAGGCGCGGGTGGCGATGCTGCCCACGGACCACCGGCTCGCCGGCAAACAGGAGCTCGCCCTCGCCGACCTGGAGGGCGAGCCGTGGCTGCGCTACTCCGATCCCCGGCCGGGCGATCTGCCGATCCGCACCGTCGAAGAGAAATTCGAGAGTGTGGCGGCGGGCGCGGGCATCACCCTCGTGCCCGCGTCGGTGGCCGAGCAGTACTCGCGCCCGGACATCGCCTACGTACCCGTCCGGGACGCCGAGCCCGACCAGGTGTTCCTGGCCCGGGAGGCCGGCCGTCGCTCACCCCTGATCGCCGAATTCGCCCGGATCGCTCAGGAACGGGGCTGAGCCGGGGCACGCACGGGTCAGCCCCGGGCTGCCGCGGTCCGCAGGGCGATGCGGTCCTCACCCGCGTACACGTTCATGGAACTGCCCCGCAGGAAGCCGACCAGGGTCAGGCCGGTCTCGGCGGCCAGGTCCACGGCCAGCGACGACGGGGCCGAGACCGCGGCCAGCACCGGGATGCCCGCCATCACGGCCTTCTGGGCCAGCTCGAAGGAGGCCCGGCCCGAGACCAGCAGCACGGCCCGCGAGAGGGGCAGGTCGCCGTTCTGCAGGGCGCGGCCGACCAGTTTGTCGACCGCGTTGTGCCGGCCCACGTCCTCACGGATGTCGAGCAGTTCGCCGTCCTCGGTGAACAGGGCCGCGGCGTGCAGGCCCCCGGTCCGGTCGAAGACCCGCTGGGCCGCCCTGAGCCGGTCGGGGAGGCTCGCGAGCAGCGTGGGGTCCAGCCGGACCGGGGGAGTGTCGGTGATGGGCCAGCGCGCCGTCGTCCGCACCGCGTCCAGGCTCGCCTTGCCGCACAGGCCGCAGGACGAGGTGGTGTAGACGTTGCGCTCCAGTGTGATGTCGGGGATCACCACGCCGGGCGCGGTCCGCACGTCCACCACGTTGTAGGTGTTGGAGCCGTCGACCGTGGCCCCCGCGCAGTACACGATGTTCTGCAGATCGCTCTGCTCGGCCAGCACGCCCTCGCTGACCAGGAACCCCGCCGCCAGCGCGAAGTCGTCGCCGGGGGTGCGCATGGTGATCGCGAGTGGTTTGCCGTTGAGCCTGATCTCGAGTGGTTCCTCGGCGACGAGCGTGTCGGGCCGGGCCGAGACCGCGCCGTCCCGGATGCGGATCACCTTGCGTCGTTCCGTGACTCGTCCCATGTCCTGATCAGCCCCGGTTCTGTACGTGCTGGCGGCCGAAACGGCCCTTGATGCCGAGGTCGCCTTCGGTCACCGGGTGGTCGTGCCGCGAGGTGACCTCGACGATCTCATTGTCCTGCACCCGCGGGGCGGGTCGGCAGCCCGCTCCGCGGTGGTCGCACACTGTGGTGGTACCCGTTCGAGCCGGACCGTCCCCGGACCGCGCGCGGCGCCGCGCCCGCCGGCCGGGGCCGACGGCGCACGGGAGACGGCGCGGACCGGTGCGGGGGCCCGGGCCGGGTCCCCGCACCGTGTCGTCTCATGCGGCGCTCCTGAGCGCGAGCAGGTCCGAGATCGCGTGGACGGTGCGCAGGGTGGGCACCTCGACCTTGGTGATCTCCGCCAGTTCGACGACGGCCGCCAGCAGGACGTCGAGTTCGAGCGGTTTGCCGCGTTCCAGGTCCTGCAGGGTGGAGGTGCGGTGGTCACCGACGCGTTCCGCGCCCGCGAGCCGCCGCTCGATGGAGACGCCGACGGTGCATCCGAGGGCCTCGGCGACCGCGAGGGTCTCCTGCATCATGGTCTCGATGACCTTGCGGGTGCCGCCGTGCAGGCACATCTGGCGCATGGTCGCGCGGGCCAGTGCGCTGATGGGGTTGAAGGAGATGTTGCCCAGCAGCTTGAGCCAGATGTCATTGCGCAGGTCCGGCTCGACGGGGCACTTGAGTCCGCCCGACTGCATGGCCTCGCTGAGTGCCTGACAGCGGTCCGACACACTGCGGTCGGGTTCCCCGATGGAGAACCGGGTTCCTTCGAGGTGGCGGACGACCCCCGGGGCCTCCAGTTCGGTGGCAGCGTAGACGACGCATCCGATGGCCCGTTCGGGCGCGAGCACCGCACTGACCGCGCCGTCGGGGTCCACACTCTCGATGCGATGGCCCTCGTAGGGGCCGCCGTGCCGGTGGAAGTACCACCAGGGGATGCCGTTCTGGGCGGCCACGACCGCCGTCGTGTCGTGCAGGAGCGGCTCGATCAGCGGCCCGCACGCCGCGTACGAGTTGGCCTTCAGGCCCAGGAACACATAGTCGACGGGGCCGACCTCGGCCGGGTCGTCGGTGGCGTGGGCGTGCGCGGTGAAGTCGCCACGTGGGCTGATCACCCGCACTCCGTCCCGCCTCATGGCCGCCAGATTCGGTCCACGGGCGATGAGATGCACATCGGCGCCCGCACGGTGTAGTGCGGCACCGACATAGGCGCCGATGGCTCCGGCGCCGAGGACTGCGACTTTCACAGGAACACTCCGTTCGGTCGAGGGAGTACCGCGGAGGTGACGCGACGCGTCGAATCATGTCGACGAAATATTGTCTACAGTATGGAGATAGGGCGCGGCAAGGGTTCGCGCAGCGTCCGGGGCGGAGACGACGACCGTTCGGCGCAGCCTGGATACCGCTCACCGCATA
>Ga0102590_1004253_pt1 | contig 12478 bp, 8 predicted proteins | sample AraplaMF_Col_mMF_FD_76859 | JGI IMG/M metagenome (GOLD analysis project Ga0102590, IMG submission 76859) | Arabidopsis root microbial communities from the University of North Carolina, USA - plate scrape MF_Col_mMF | ecosystem: Host-associated > Plants > Roots > Endosphere | place: USA...
GCGCCGCAGAATAGCCTTTATCGCTGTGCTGGCAAACCTCGCTCTATGGGCCGGCAGCGGCGGCGCAGCCAAGGCGGCCACCACCGAGCGGGTGGTGGTCGACCGCTATACCGGATTGGCCATCGGCGGCTTCGATCCGGTGGCCTATTTCACCGACGCCGAACCGCTGCAGGGCCTGGCGACCCTCGAACTGTCGAAGGACGGCGCCATCTGGCGCTTCCGCAACGAGGGCAACCGCGCGATGTTCGTCGCCGATCCCGACATCTACGGCCCGCAATTCGGCGGCTACGACCCGGTCGACATCGCCCGCGGCGTCGCCTTCGCCGGTAACCCGCGGCTCTGGCTGGTCTCGGGCCAGCGCCTCTATCTGTTCGGCCACGAAGACGCCCGCGACGCCTTCAAGGCCGACCCCGAGCGGTACCTGACCGAAGCTGCGAAACGCTGGCCCGTTTTGGTTGAAACGCTCGCGAAGTAGGGGAGAGGGGCGAATAGGGAGTGGCGAATAGCGAATGGAAGGATCTTGCTCCCTATTCGCCCCCCTTGTCTCCCCACGCAATAAATTCCGGCACGATGAATCCCGCGCGCCAGCCGCCGAACCGCAGGCTCGCGCCCTTAGAGTCCGTCACCTTGCCGCCGGCGGCCACCACCACGGCGTGGCCGGCGGCGACGTCCCATTCGCAGGTCGGCGCCAGCCGCGGATAGATGTCGGCCTTGCCCTCCGCGATCCGGCCGAATTTGACGGCGGAGCCCAGCACCTGGCGCACCGCGCCGGGCCGGCCGGCGATGAAGGCTTCACTGCGGCTGTCGCCGTGGGAGCGGCTGACGGCGGCGACCCAGGGTTTTCCCTGCTTCGGCAGGCGCCGGGAGTGGATCGCCTCACCGGCTCCGACCGCCCCGTCGTCGCCGACGGTCAGCCGTTCGGCGCCGCGGCCGACCACGCCCCGCCAGATCAGGCCCAACGCCGGCACTCCGACGATGCCGAGCAGCGGCAGCCCGTCGGTGACGATGGCGAGGTTGACCGTGAACTCGCCGCGGCCCGCGACGAATTCCTTGGTGCCATCCAGGGGATCGATCAGCACGAAGCTCGCATGATAGGGCGGCGTCGCCAGGTGCAGGCGCTCTTCGGAAATCGCCGGCACCTCGGGGATCAGGCGCGCCAAGCCCTCGGCGATGATGTGGTCGGCGGCGAGATCCGCCGCGGTCACCGGCGATCCGTCGGCTTTGCCGTCGACGTTCATGGTGCGGCGGTCGATTTTGAGGATCGCGGCACCGGCGCGCGCGACGAGATCGGTCAGCGGGGCCAGCAGCTCCGCCGCGGTGTCACAATCGACCGCCGGCCCCTCATCAGTACTCATCGTCTGGTCTCACGCGGTCTGCCTCGAGTGGCTCGTTTCCAGTGGGAACGCGCCAGCCCCGGTGTGGCCGCAGGGGCGGGCGCAGTGTATCAAACCATGAAGCCCGCTTGATTCGCCGTCTGCGGGCCGGGAACTGGCCCACCAAGCCACCGAGTAAAACACTCAGGAACAGATCACAATGTCTGACAATGCGTCACCCGCTCCAGCGCCTGCTCCCGATGCTCTCGAACTGGCCGCGCTGCTCTGTTCGCGGGTCTGTCACGATCTCATCAGCCCGGTCGGCGCCATCGTCAACGGCCTCGAGGTGCTGGATGACAACCCAAAGCCCGAAGACCGCGAATTCGCCCTCGAACTGATTCGCAAGAGCGCCAAGACCGCCTCGGCCCGGCTGCAGTTCTGCCGTCTCGCCTTCGGCGCCGCCGGGTCCGCCGGGGCGCAGATCGACACCGGCGACGCCGAGAACATGGCGCGCGGCCATCTCGAGGACAACAAGACCAAGATTACCTGGAATCCGCAGCGCGTGCTGATGGCCAAGAACAAGGTCAAGCTGCTGCTCAACATGCTGGTGATCGCGCAGCAGACCATTCCGCGCGGCGGCTTGCTGACGGTGGACACCGTCGGCGAAGGCGAGGCCGCCGGCTTCCGCGTCACCGCCACCGGGCTCAACGCCCGCATGCCGCAGAATATCGCCGACCTCTTGAGCGCCGGAAATACCGGCGCCGTCGATGCCCACGCCGTGCAGCCTTATTACACCCGCCTGCTGGCCCAGACCTGCGGGCTGAAGGTGATGCTGGCGCCGGAAGGCGAAGCGATCGTGGTGACGGCGAGCTGAGTTCGGCCGCGGCCCCACCACAACGGCGCCGCGCTCCCTCCCCCTTGATAGGGGGTAGGGGTGGGGGGGAGCCGCGAGTACGGACTTGGTGTGGTGCGATAGAGCGGCGATTGATTTGAATTTGCCCAATGCATCGTGACGAAAATGTCCACGCGCGATGATGACTTTGTCGATAGACCGAGAACTCATAACCACCATCGTCCCCCACCCCCGCCCCCTCCGATCGAGCTTTGCTCGATCGGACCACCGCAAGAGCGGGTGGGAGGGGAGTGATCACCGCTCGTATCCGTCCCACGGAGCCTCGTGCCTGCGAGCGGGAAAGAAGACATCACGCTTCCATTTTCATGGAAGGTATTCCGCTCGCCCCAACATGGTTAACTAAATCTTTCCAAATCGCCTCAAATGCGGCGAATTGGCTTTATCTCTTTGTTGAGCGCGTTCTTTTTCCATTGCTCAACCAATATTAAACCCTTTGCATGGAAGCTGCCCAGACTGTGAAAGGCGTGGCGATGTCGCGCGCCGGTGCGGTTGAAGGCGTGTTTTCATGGATGACTTATTGCGAGAGTTTCTCACGGAGACCAACGAGAGCCTCGACACCGTTGACAATCAACTGGTGCGGTTCGAGCAGGATCCGAACAACGCGAAGATTCTCGATAACATCTTCCGCCTGGTCCACACCATCAAGGGCACCTGCGGCTTCCTCGGGCTGCCGCGGCTGGAAGCGCTGGCGCATGCCGCCGAGACGCTGATGGGCAAGTTCCGCGACGGCATGCCGGTGACCGGCGAGGCGGTGACGCTGATCCTCACCACCATCGACCGCATCAAGGACATCCTCGGCAAGCTGGAAGCGACGGAATCCGAGCCGGAAGGCGAGGACAGTGACCTGATCGACGAGTTGCAACAGATGGTGGAACGGGGCGTAAAGGCAATGGAAGAATCGACAACTTCGGCAAGTGTGGCCGCTCCCGCGGAACCCGCACCTCAGGCGGAGGCCCCGATCGTGGTGCAGGCCCTGGAGCGCGCCTTGCGTCCAGGTGAAGTCTCGCTGGATGAGCTCGAGCGCGCCTTCCAGGAAACCGCGATCGAAGTTGCGGCGCCGTCGGTGACGCCGGACGTGGCGCCGGAGGTCGAAGCGACCGAGCCGAAGGTTGCCGACCCGAAGGTTGCCGAGGCAAAGCCCGCCAAGGCAAAAGCGGTCAAGAAGGCCGCAGCCGACGCTGACGTGACGCCGGAAAGCGACAAGGTCGCCAACCAGTCGATCCGGGTCAACGTCGACACCCTCGAACACCTGATGACCATGGTGTCGGAGCTGGTGCTGACCCGCAATCAGCTGCTGGAGATCAGCCGCCGTCACGAGGACACCGAGTTCAAGGTGCCGCTGCAGCGGCTCTCCACCGTGACCGCCGAATTGCAGGACGGCGTCATGAAGACGCGGATGCAGCCGATCGGCAATGCCTGGCAGAAGCTGCCGCGCATCGTGCGCGATCTCGCTTCCGAACTCGGCAAGCAGATCGAACTGGAGATGCACGGCGCCGACACCGAACTCGACCGCCAGGTGCTCGACCTGATCAAGGATCCGCTCACCCACATGGTGCGCAACTCCGCCGATCACGGCCTGGAAAACCCCGCCGACCGGCTCAAAGCCGGCAAGCCCGAACTCGGCACCATCCGCCTGTCCGCCTATCACGAGGGCGGCCATATCGTGATCTGCATCGCCGACAACGGCCGCGGTCTCAACACCGAGCGGATCAAGGCCAAGGCGGTCCAGAACGGCCTCGTCAGCGAGTCCGACCTCGAGAAGATGACCGAGGCGCAGATCCACAAGTTCATCTTCGCGCCGGGCTTCTCGACCGCCGCCGCCGTCACCTCGGTGTCCGGCCGCGGCGTCGGCATGGACGTGGTGCGCACCAACATCGACCAGATCGGCGGCACCATCGACATCAAGTCGGTCGCCAATGAAGGCTCCAGCGTCACCATCAAGATCCCGCTGACGCTGGCCATCGTCTCGGCGCTGATCGTCGAAGCCGCCGGCGACCGTTTTGCCATTCCGCAGCTGGCGGTGGTCGAACTGGTGCGGGCGCGGGCCAATTCCGAGCACCGCATCGAGCGCATCAAGGACACCCCGGTGCTGCGGCTGCGCAACAAGCTGCTGCCGCTGCTGCACCTCAAGAAGCTTCTCAAGATCGACGACGGCTCGTCCGCCGATCCGGAGAACGGCTTCATCGTGGTCACGCAGGTCGGCAACCAGACCTTCGGCATCGTCGTCGACGGCGTGTTCCACACCGAGGAAATCGTCGTCAAGCCGATGTCCACGAAACTGCGGCACATAGGCATGTTCTCCGGCAACACCATTCTGGGTGACGGCGCGGTGATCATGATCGTCGATCCCAACGGCATCGCCCAGGCGCTCGGCACTGCCGGCTCGGCCGGCCACGAGATCGCCAGCGACGCTGCGGCGACCCGCGCGGCCTCGGGCGAACAGCTGACCTCGCTGCTGGTGTTCCGCGCCGGCACGGCGGAACCGAAGGCCGTGCCGCTGGCGCTGGTCACCCGGCTCGAAGAGCTCCCCGCCGACAAGATCGAACTGTCGAACGGCCGCTACATGGTGCAGTACCGCGAGCAGCTGATGCCGCTGGTGCTGATGGAAGGCGTCAGCGTCAACACCACCGGCACCCAGCCGATCCTGGTGTTCGCCGACGACGACCGCGCCATGGGCCTGGTGGTCGACGAGATCATCGACATCGTCGAGGAGCGGCTCAACATCGAGGTGGCGTCGAGCCGCGACGGCGTGCTCGGTTCCGCGGTGATCAAGGGGCTCGCCACCGAAGTGATCGACGTCGGCCACTTCCTGCCGATGGCGTTCACCGACTGGTTCAACCGCAAGGAAATGCGGGTCTCGGCCACCGCGCAGTCGGTGCTGCTGGTCGACGATAGCGCGTTCTTCCGCAACATGCTGGCGCCGGTGCTCAAGGCGGCGGGCTACAAGGTCCGCGTCGCCACCAACGCCGCCGAAGGCCTCTCGGTGCTGCGCTCGGGGGCGGAGTTCAACGTCATCCTGACCGACATCGAGATGCCGGACATGAACGGCTTCGAGTTCGCCGAAACCATCAAGGCCGATCACAAGCTGGCGTCGACGCCGATCATCGCGCTGAGTTCGATGATCTCGCCGGCGGCGATCGAGCGCGGCCGGCAGGCCGGCTTCCACGACTACGTCGCCAAATTCGACCGGCCCGGCCTGATCGCCGCGCTGAAGGAACAGACCGTCGAGATGAATAAAGCCGCATGAAGCAGGTTCAGCCGGCCGGCACAAAGGACGCGACCATGAGCTCCAAGACCCACAGCGCCGAGGGCGCCATCACCGAATACGTCACCACCATGATCGGCGGCCAGTTGTTCGGCATGCCGATCTCGCGGGTGCAGGACGTCTTCATGCCGGAGCGGCTGACGAGAGTTCCGCTGTCGTCGAGCGACGTGGCCGGCGTGCTCAACCTGCGCGGCCGCATCGTCACCGCGATCGACATGCGGGCCCGGCTGGGGCTGCCGAAGAACGACGACGGCAAGCCGCCGATGGCGGTCGGCGTCGAGCTGCGCGGCGAATCCTACGGTCTTCTGATCGACTCCATCGGCGAAGTGCTGAAGCTCGCCGACGACAGCCGCGAGGTCAACCCGGTCAACCTCGATCCGCGGATGGCCAAGATGGCCGACGGCGTTCACCGGCTCGACGGCCAGCTGATGGTCGTGCTCGACGTCGACCGCATTCTCGAAATCGCACCTGACAAGCTGGCGGCATAAGCCGCGACGCTGCTGTCCGGGCAGCATCCAGGAATCAGATCATGACGCCGCAGGATTACGACTATCTGCAGAAGGTGCTGAAGGATCGGTCTGGCTTGATGTTGTCCGCGGACAAGAAATACCTGCTGGAGAGCAGACTGCTGCCGCTTGCGCGGAAGGCCGGCGTCGCCGGCATCAGCGAACTCGTTGGCAAGATGAAGGGCGGCGGCGAAGCCATCGTGCTCGACGTGGTCGAGGCGATGACCACCAACGAGACATTCTTCTTTCGCGACAAGACGCCGTTCGATCACTTCAAGGACACCGTTGTTCCGGAACTGTTGCGGGCGCGCGCCGGCCGCCGCAGCATCAGAATCTGGTGCGCCGCCGCCTCGACCGGACAGGAGCCGTACTCGCTCGCCATGATCCTGAAGGAAATGGCCGGCGCGCTCAGCGGCTGGCGGATCGAGATCGTGGCCACGGATCTATCGCCGGAGGTGCTCGAGAAGTCCAAGTCGGGGCTCTACACCCAGTTCGAAGTGCAACGCGGGCTGCCGATACAGCTGCTGGTCAAGCATTTCACCCAGGTCGGCGCGATGTGGCAACTCAATGCCGACACCAAGGCGATGGTGCAGTTCCGGCAATTCAATCTGCTGCAGGATTTCTCGCCACTGGGAAGGTTCGACGTCATCTTCTGTCGCAACGTGCTGATCTATTTCGACCAGGCCACCAAGACCGATATCTTCGGCCGCTTCGCAAAGATCAGCGAGCCGGACGGCTATCTCTTCCTCGGCGCGGCGGAAACCGTCGTCGGATTGACCGACCGCTACCGCATCTGTCCGAACCGTCGCGGTATCTATCTGCCGAACGTTGCCGGTGCTGCGCAATCTGTCCCATCGGGCGCGCGTTTCAGCGGGGCCAGGGAATCTGTTGGAGCGGGTCGCTAGATAGGAATTTGCTATGGCAAGCGAGAATACCGGCAAGGAGCACGTCACATTTGGACGCGGACACAGCGTCTGGATCATGGCCATCGACGGCACCTGGCGGCGCAGCTGCGTGCTCAACGGCATCTCGGCGACTGATGCGGAGCTCACGCTGGAAGGCTCCATCGAAGGCCTCAATCTCAAGGAGTTTTTCCTGCTGTTGTCGTCGACCGGGCTGGCCTATCGCCGATGCGAACTGGTGCGTGTCAATGGCGCCAGCATCGAGATCCGCTTCATGAAGACCAAGAACGGCAAACAATCTGCCGCCAGGGCGCGGGAAAACACCACCACGTCCTAGAGCCATTCCGGTTCTGAATGAATCAGAACCGAGCTCTAGATTCTTGTTTTGACGCGTTTTCTTCACGCGAACCGGTATCCACTTCGCTCGAAAACGCTCTAGTCTCGCGCCGCGGAATCCGGGCAGGCCCCCCTCCAACCGCGTCAAGCGCCGGATGCGACCGCGCCGCGAATCAGTCGCATGCCTGAGCCCGCGATAGATCGCCGGGGCAGCCGAAGCGGGCGGGAGAAAATCCTGCTGATTCGAAACCGCCGGCGCGAAAATATGTCGCGCCGATCAACTAAAACATGAGCAAAATTGCTCAATTCACGCGGTTGTTGAGCGTTTCCCCGCCACACCAAAATTTACTTGCACACGACCTTGCCAAATGGAAGGCTCGGACCATACTGGTTGCACGAATGTGTGTTGCAACAAAACACTTGCCGTAAACGGAGCGAGAGACTTGTGACTGCTTCGAAGGGCGAAATCTTTGTCGTCGACGATGATCCCGCAGTGCGAGAAACGTTGTCGATCGTGTTGTCGAGTGCCGGTTACAAGGTGATCTGTTTCGCGGACGGCGCGGCACTTTTGGCCGTCGCTCGCACCCGAAGCCCGGTTTGCATCCTGTTGGATGTGAATATTCCCGGACGGTCGGGGCTTGATGTTCTCAAAGAGCTCCATGGCGAGGATTATCCCGCGCCGATCTTTATGATGTCCGGCCAGGGCGACATCCCGATGGCGGTCGAAGCCATCAGGAACGGCGCGCTCGATTTCATCGAAAAGCCGTTCGGCGGCAAGGAAACCATCACCAGGGTGGAGGAGGCGATCGGCGCCTTTGCACGCCGCAAGCCTGCTGACCAGGTTGCCAAAATTCCCACCCTGCACTTTCCTGGACGCGAACCGCTGACGCGCCGTGAGCGCGAGGTCCTCGAGCAGTTCTCCAGCGGCGCCTCGAACAAGGAGGCGGGCCGGCATCTTGGAATCAGCCCGCGGACCATCGAATATCATCGTGCCAACATCATGAAGAAGCTCGGCGCCAGGAATGCCACCGACCTGATCCGGACGGTGCTGACGGCGACCGGCGATCCTGAACAAGGGATCGTGAAAAACTAGCGGTCCGGACACTGGTCCAGCGCACGGGGTAAACCCGGCGATTTCAGTCGACTTACTCGGCGGCCTCTTTAACCGGCCCGTGATCGGCGTCCGGATGCTCTTCCTCGACGTTGCGTGTGCGGCCCCAGCCGGAAATCGCATTGGAAAGCCTGTCGAGATAGAGATAGACCACCGGCGTCGTGAACAAGGTCAGCGCCTGGCTGACGATCAGCCCGCCGACCATCGCATAGCCAAGCGGCTGCCGGATTTCCGATCCGGTCCCGGTGCCCAGCATCAGCGGGACGCCGCCGAGCATCGCCGCCATCGTCGTCATCATGATCGGGCGGAATCGGAGCAGGGCGGCCCTGCGGATCGCTTCCACCGGCTCGAGGTGCTCGTCGCGCTCGGCCGAGATGGCGAAGTCGACCATCATGATCCCGTTCTTCTTCACGATACCGATCAGCAAAATGATCCCGATCAGCGCAATCAGGCTGAAGTCGAATCCGAACAGCATGAGGATCGCCAGCGCTCCGACACCGGCCGAGGGCAGCGTCGACAGGATCGTCAAAGGATGAATGTAGCTCTCGTAGAGAATGCCGAGGATCAGGTACACGACGACGAGGGCCGCCATGATCAGCAGCGGCACCGTTCCCAGCGATTGCTGGAACGCCTGTGCGGTACCCTGGAAGCTCGAGCTGAGCGTCGCAGGCGCGCCAAGCTCGACCATCGCCCTTTGAACCGCGTTCGTGGCCTGGCCCAGCGCCACGCCTTGGGCGAGATTGAAGCTGATCGTGATCGCTGGAAACTGGCCCTGATGGCTGATCGAGAGCGGCCGCACCGGAACGCTGGTCCATTGGGCAAACGTCGACAGCGGCACTTGATCGCCTGTCGTCGGCGACTTGATGTAGATCTTGTTCAGGGTGTCCAGGCTGCCCTGCAACTCCGGCAGGACCTCGAGGATCACGTGATAGCTGTTGAGCTGGGTGAAGTACTGCGTCACCTGGCGCTGACCGAACGCGTCATAGAGCGTATCGTCGATCAATTGCGGCTGGATGCCGTAGCGCGATGCGGTGTCGCGGTTGATCTTCAGCTCGACCGTGGTGCCCTTGGTCTGCTGGTCGGTGGCCACGTCCCGCAGTTCGGGCAGTGTCTGCATCTTGGTCAGGATCTTGGGCGCCCAGTCGTTCAACTCGGCAAGATTGGCGTCCTGCAGCGTGAACTCGAACTGGGTTCGGGTCGGCCGTCCGCCGAGCCGGACGTCCTGCGCCGCCTGCATGAACAGTCGCGCGCCTTCGACCTTTTCAAGTTTTGGACGCAGCCGGGCGATGATCTGCTGGGCGCTCGCGCTACGCTCGTTGCGCGGCTTCAGCGTGATGAACATGTTGCCGGTATTGCCGGCCCTGCCGCTGCCGCCGATGTTCATGGCGATCGTGGCGATGTCCGGATCCGCCATCACGATCTTGCCCAGCTCTTCCTGGTGCCGTTTCATGTCGGCAAAGGAAATGTCCTGATTGGCTTCCGACGTGGCGCTGATGAGGCCGACATCCTGCTGGGGAAAGAAGCCCTTGGGAATGATGACAAACAGGTAGACGGACAACGCAAGGGTAGCGAAGAAGATGGTGAGCGTGGTCAGTTTCCAGCGCAACGCGAGATCAAGGCCGCGCTCATAGGCGTGCAGCATCGCATCGAATGCCCGCTCACTCCACTGGTAGAATCGACCGTGCCTGGTCTCGTGGTGCGAGCGCAGGAAGCGCGAGGCCATCATCGGCGTCAGCGTCAGCGACACCACCATCGAGACGAAGATCGTCATGGCGAGCGTCACCGCGAATTCGCGGAACAGGCGCCCGATGATGCCGCCCATCAGCAGCAGCGGAATCAGCACCGCAACCAGGGAGATGCTGATCGACACGATGGTAAAGCCGATTTCTTTGGCGCCCTTGAACGCCGCCGCCATCGGCGTTTCGCCTTCCTCGATGTAGCGGGTGATATTTTCCAGCATCACGATGGCGTCGTCGACGACGAAGCCGACAGCGATGGTCAGCGCCATCAGAGACAGATTGTCCAGCGTATATCCAAATACCCACATCAGCGCGCAGGCGCCGAGCAGCGCCAGCGGCACCGTGATGGTCGGAATCACAGTCGCCCAGAAGCTGCGCAGGAATACAAAGATCACCATGACCACCAGCGCAATGGTCAGCAGTAGCGTGAACTGCACGTCCTCCACCGCGGCGCGAATGGTCTCGGTGCGATCGCTGATGACGTCGATCTTGATGGCGGGCGGGATCGCCGCCACCAGCCGCGGCAACGTCGCTCTGATCTTGTCGACGGTCTCGATGACGTTGGCACCGGGCTGCTTGAACACCACCAGGAACACGCCGCGCTTGCCGTTGGCCCACGCCGCCTGCTTGGCATCTTCCGGGCCAGAGACCGCCTGGCCGATATCTCGGATCCGCAGCGGGCCGCCGTTACGATAGGCGATGATGACGTCGTTCCAGTCCTTGGCGATCGGCATCTGGTCGTTGGCGTAGATGGTATAGGCGCGCGTCTCGCCGTCTATGTTGCCCTTCGGGCTGTCCACCGTCGTGATCGCGATGGCGCTGCGGATGTCCTCCATCGACAGGCCCTTGGCCATCAGCTTGGCCGGATCGACCTGGATGCGGATCGCCGGCTTCTGCTGGCCGCCGATCGTCACTTGGGCCACGCCGGCGATCTGGCTGATCTGCTGGGCGAGCTGGGCGTCGACGGCATCGCTGACTTCGATCAGGGGCAGCGTGTCGGACGTGGCCGACAGCAGCATGATCGGCGAGTCGGCCGGATTGACCTTGCGATAGGTCGGCGGGTTCGGAAGGTTTTTCGGCAATTGTCCGCCGGCGGCATTGATTGCCGCCTGGACGTCGTTGGCCGCGCCGTCGATGTTGCGGTTGAGATCGAACTGTATGGTGACCGCCGCGGTCCCCAGATAACTCGTCGACGTCATCTGGGCGATGCCCGGAATTTGGGCGAATTGCCGCTCCAGCGGTTGCGCCACCGAGGAGGCCATGGTTTCAGGACTGGCGCCGGGCAGGCTGGCGGCAACCTGGATGGTCGGGAAGTCGACTTGCGGCAGCGGCGCGACCGGCAGCAGCGGGTAGGCGACGAGGCCGACGAAAAGGATGCCGGCCATCATCAGCGAGGTGCCGATGGGATAGCGGATGAAAGGCGCCGATATGCCCCCGTTCATTCCTGCTTGACCTTGGCTGTGGCTGTCTCCGAACTCGCGACCGCCGTGCTGACGACGCTGCCAGGCTGGACCTTGTACTGACCGGCGGTGATCACCTGCATCCCCGGCGACAGGCCGTCATCGACCACCGAGCGTCCGTCGCCCGATTTCGTCACGGTGATCTTGTGAAACTCGGCCTTGTTGTCCTGATTCACGGTGAACGCGTAAAGGCCGTCATTGCTGTGCTGGACGGCGTCATCCGGAATCACCGTAGCGTCCCTCAAGGTGGTGATCAGCAGCCGTGTTGCGACTGCCTGGCCGGGCCATAACGCATGATCCTTGTTGTCGAACGTGGCCTTGAGCCGGATGGTTCCGCTGGTGATGTCGACCTGGTTGTTGATCAGCGACAGCGTGCCGGTGGACAGCACTTTTTTGCCATCGGTCGACGTCGCGATCACCTTCGGCGGCGCCGTGGCCAGCGCGGCCTTGATCTGCGGCAGCTGTTCCTCGGGAGCGGTGAAGATCACGGCAATCGGTTCGATCTGCGCGATGGTGACGATGCCGGTCTGGGTCGCGGCATTGACGATGTTGCCCTGATCGACCTGACGGAAGCCGGTGACCCCGGCGATCGGCGCCCGGATGGTCGCGTAGTCGAGCTGGGTCCTGGTGTTGGCGATCGCCGCCTCGTCCGCTTCGATCTGAGCGGAGAGCTGCTGGACCGTGGAACGCTGGGTATCGGTCTGCTGCTTGGTCGCAAACTCACCAAGCCTGGTGAAGCGCTGAAGATCCAATTGAGCGTTGGCGAGGTTGGCCTGGTCCTGCGCCTTCTTGGCATTGGCCTGGTCGAAGGCGGCCTGGAACGGTCGCGGATCAATCTCCGCAAGGACATCGCCCTGCTTGACGAACTGACCTTCGGTGAAGCCGATCCGGTTGATCTGGCCGTCGACCCGGGTGCGAACGACGACGGTATTG
>Ga0102590_1004257_pt1 | contig 12461 bp, 10 predicted proteins | sample AraplaMF_Col_mMF_FD_76859 | JGI IMG/M metagenome (GOLD analysis project Ga0102590, IMG submission 76859) | Arabidopsis root microbial communities from the University of North Carolina, USA - plate scrape MF_Col_mMF | ecosystem: Host-associated > Plants > Roots > Endosphere | place: USA...
TAGCTTTCGCCGCAAGCGAGAGTGCCCTCACCCCTATCTTCAGGCCGCCCCGCTAGCCGGGTTTCGCTCTGCCAGCACGACGATCCGGTGCGGCTCGCGCAGGATGATGCGTTGCCGGCCGCTCTCGACAAGTCCTTGGCTTTCCCAGCCGCTGAGGATGCGGCTCACGGTGTGCAGCGTGGTGCCGGTCATCTGCGCAATGTCCTGCCGGCTGATCGGGAAGTCGATCTCGATACCGCGGTCGAGCTTCTTGCCGGATTGGTTGGCGAGCCGCAGCAATGCGTGTGCGACGCGCTGCTCGACCTGCTGGGTCGACATTTCCAGGATGCGGGTATGGCTTTCCTGCAGCCGCTTGCCGACGGTCTGCATCGTGTTGGCGGCAAGCGCGGGAAACCGCTCGATCAGCCGCGGCCAGGCCGAGGTCGGCCAGATCAGCACAACGCTGTCGTCGACCGCCATCGCGGTGGCGGGGTAATGGGCGGAGCCAATCGCCATCGCGAGCCCGAAGGTCTCTCCGGGCGCGACATAGCGCACCACGATCTGCTCGCCGGTCGGCGTTGTTTTGGCCGCGCGGACATGGCCGTGCAGCAGCAGGAAGAAGGACTGCGCATCCGCGCCTTGCTCGAAAATGGCGGTGTTCTTGGGATAGCGCGCCGAGCGGGCCTCGCGCAGGATCTCATCGAGTTCCTCCGGCTTGACGCCGGCGAACAGCGGCAAATGCGCAACCAGCGATGTGTCGACCTTGGCCATTCTGCCTCCTTGGCGCTTGGGAGTGTGATGGCACCTGCAATCGTCGGACAGTTTGCGATAGCGCAAACCAGGCTGGCCGTGCGGCAGTATTTTTCCAGACAACCGTCTGAACTCACAGGAGTTGCGCCATGGCTGGTGCCCGATCCCGCAAGTTTGCGGGCTGGCCGTTGTTTGCGAACAGTTTCCGGCCCTTCTTCCTCGTCGCCGCGATCCAGGCCGGGCTGTCGATCCTGGTCTGGCTGCCGATGTTCTACGGCGAGTTGTCGGTGACGTCAGCCTTCGCGCCACGGGACTGGCACGTCCACGAAATGCTCTATGGGTTCCTGCCCGCAGTTATCACCGGATTCCTGTTCACGGCGATCCCGAACTGGACCGGGCGGCTGCCGATCCAGGGCAAGTCGCTGGGAGCGCTGCTGGTGGTCTGGCTCGCCGGGCGTGCCGCGGTGGCGCTGTCGGCCGAGATCGGCTGGGCATTCGCGCTTCTCATCGACGCCGCTTTCCTGACGCTGGTCGTCGCGGCCGCAACGCGGGAGATCATCGCGGGCCGCAACTGGCGCAATTTGCCGGTGGTGGTGCTCGTGCTGGTGCTGCTATCAGGCAATATCGCCTTCCATCTCGAGGCGCATTACGAGGGTGCGGCCGATGTCAGCATTCGCGTCGGCATCGGCGTGGTCATACTGCTGATCTCGCTGATCGGGGGCCGGATCATCCCGAGCTTCACCCGCAACTGGCTGGTCAAGTTCAATCCGGGCCGCCTGCCGGTGCCGTTCGCGCGGTTTGACGGTGCGGTGATCGGGCTGAGTGCGCTCGGGCTGATCGCGTGGATCGCGGCACCGCTGACCATGATCACCGGTGTGGTCATGGGCTTCGCCGGCGCATTGCACCTGGTGCGGCTCGCGCGTTGGGCCGGTGATCGCACCTGGCGCGAGCGGCTGCTCGTGATCCTTCACGTCGGTTACGCCTTCGTGCCGCTTGGTTTCCTCTTGAACGCCTTGGCCGGTTTCGGCGTGCTGCCGCCGAGCGCGGGCATTCATGCCTGGATGGCGGGAGCGGCCGGGATCATGACGCTTGCGGTGATGACGCGCGCGAGCCTCGGCCACACCGGGCAGGCGCTGACGGCTTCGGCCGTGACGCAAGGCATCTATGCCGCGATCATCATTGCGGCGCTGGCGCGGGTGTCGGCGGTGTTGCTGCCCGTCCATGGCGATCTGCTCTTGCACATTGCCGCCTGCGGCTGGATCGTGGCGTTCCTCGGCTTTGCCGCCGCGTTCGGACCACTACTCGCCGGCAATCCCCGGCGCGCGATTGCCATCATGGGCGTGCCGGCTCCGGCACGCTGAAATCAGGCTGCGCCAGCGGGCGTGTGCCCTTGCGCCAGTCGGTGATGGTGCAGCCGAAGCGGCCGCGGAACCAGCGGGCCATGGCGCTCTGCGCGGAGAAGCCGAGCTGTGCGGCGACATCGGCCAGCGGCCGGCCGGGGTCCTCGATCAGCTGGATCACGAGATCGGCGCGCTGCGCGTCAAGGATGGCCGAGAAGCTGGTGTCCGATGCGGCCAGGTGCCGGTGGATAGTGCGGCGGGTGCAGGCGAGATGCTCGGCGGCCCGCTCGACCGTGCAGTCGCCGCCGGCGAGCAGGCTGCGCACGACGTCCTCGACCTTCTCTTCCCAGCTTGCCGGCCGGTTCTCGATCGCCTCGATCCGCTTGCGCAGATAGTTCGCGATCAGGGGATGCGCGCTCGGAATCCGCCGCTCCATGTCGTGCGCCGAGAGCAGGATTGCATCGTCATCCGCGTTGAAGATCACGCGGCAGCCGAAGAAGTCGCGGTAACTTTGGCGGTCGCGCGGCGGCGGGTAGTGCAGGTGAACTTCCTGCGGCCGCCAATCGCTGCCGAACAGGGACTGGATGATGCGGTGAATGCTGCCCAGCGCGGTATCGATCGACTGACGCGGCGCGGTCGGTCGCCGTCCCCGCAGATGCAACCTGACGGTCACGGTCTGCTTGTCCCTGATGATGTCGAGCTTCATGCCGTCGTGATGGACATGGATGAAGCGGGAGAAAGCTTCGATGGCCTCGCCCACGGTCGCCTGTTCGCGCACGATGAGGCCGACCGAGCCGAAATTGGTCAGGCCCCCGCGCTCGGCCAGCCGTAAGCCGAAATCTTCGGCGCCCGAGGCCTCCGCCGATATCTCGAGCAAGCGGCGCAGGCTTGCGACGGCGATGGGAGTATCGGGCTTGTCGAGCACGGACAGGGGCAGCCTGGCCTTGCGCATCAGCTGTTTGGGGTCGAGCCCGACCGACCGGGCCACCTCCGGGTAATAGCTCAAGCTTGCGCTGCGAATGAGGTCGGCCATGCGACCAGATCCTGCCGGTCATTCCCGCAGATGTCCCGAAATGTAAAGTTTCTGTCCCGATCCGTCAAATCCGGGAACACGGCGGACCATACATAAGAGGAAAGCGATGCACTGGCGCGAATGCCATGCTCGTGACAGCGGGGCGCGATGAGGCCCCCAGCCGTCTCGCATCATTTGACCAAGACATTGCTGGATCGGGATTATGCCGGGGAACATGCTTTCCAAGGGCGAGGTATTCGTCATCGACACCGACGCCACCTCGCGCGAACAACTTTCGACGGCGCTTCAGCAGAGCGCCTATGACGTGATCTGCTTTGCCGACGGCGCATCGCTGCTGTCGCAAGCGAAGGCGCGGATGCCGGCCTGTGTGCTGCTGGAGATGCCGCCGGATCGCTCGGCCCTCGATGTGCTCAGGCGTCTGCGCGAGGAGAACTGCATGGCCCCGGTGCTGGTGACCTCGGCGAACGGCAGCATCGCCATGGCAGTCGATGCCATCAAGAGCGGAGCTGCCGATTTCATCGAGAAGCCGTTTCGGACCCACGATATCGTCGGCCGGATCAATGCCGCGATCGACGAATCCGCCCAGCCCGCTTCGAGGCGTCAGCGCTGGTTGCCGGGTTGCGACCCCCTGACCGCGCGCGAAGGCGATGTGCTCGCACTTCTCGCGGCTGGCCTCACCAACAAGGGGATCGCCCGGCGCATGCATCTGAGCGCACGCACGGTCGAGGGTTATCGCGCCAGTATCTTGAAGAAAGCCGGCGCCAAGAACGTGACCGACCTGCTCCGCCGCATCTACGGCCAGGGTTCGCCCAGCCAGCTCTGACCGCCCGACGTTGATTCCCGCCGCGGCCAGCGAGGCGTTCCGCGGCCATGGTGCTGCCGCAGCGGCGCCCAACGGAAACCCCAATCGAACCGGTTCCTTCCCCGCCGCGTCTCATCACGATGGCGTGGCATGTGTTCGCGCGTCCGGCTGGCGGCGCGGCGATATCGGCAGGGAGAAATTTGATGCGCACGATCGCAATATGTCTGGTGACGACGAGCCTTGTGCTGGTGACCGCGACGCTCGCCTCGCCCTCATGGGCCACTGACGTGGACGCCACATCGGCCATCGATGCCGTCACGGTTTACCCCGACGGTGCGACCGTCACCCGTGTGATCGCGGTTGATCTGGCCTCCGGGGACAGCACTCTTGTTGCGAAGGATTTTCCGCTCTCGCTCGATCCGTCCTCCCTCCGGGTCGAGGGTGAGGCGGGTGCAAAACTCACCATCGGCACCATCGATGCGCGCCCGCCGCGCGCGATGGCACCTGTCAATCTGCCCGAGCTCGACAAGCGCATCGAAGCGCTCAGGGACCAGCGCGCCGATCTGCAAGGCGCGATCGACGCGGCCACCGCCCGGCGCAAATTCGCGGAGCGTTTTGCCGAAGCTTCCCCCGCCGGCCTCGGCGAGAAAGGCGAGGCGCGCCCGATCACCGAGTGGCGCGCGGCCTTTACCGCCGTGGCCGAGGAAGTCGCGGCCGCCGACACCGCGATACGTGACGCCGCGCGAAAACAGCGCGAGGTCGATCGCCAGATCGCACAGCTCGAAGCCGACCGATCCGCCAAGCCGCCGAGCAAGCTCGAGGTGCGCATCGATGTCGCCTCCGCAGCCGCGACCAAGGCCACGCTGCGCGTGACTTACGCCGTCCGCAACGCGCGCTGGCTCCCGCTCTATGACGCCCGGCTCGATACCGGCGGCAAGGACGGCAAGCCGCAGCTCGAGTTGGTCCGCCGCGCCGAGGTGACGCAGTCGACCGGCGAGGACTGGTCGAACGTCACGCTCGGCGTTTCTACCGTGCGCATCGCCCGTGGCGGCAGCGCGCCGGAGCTGGGTTCGCTGGTGGCGCAATATCCGCAAGTGCCTAAGCCAATGGCCCTCGGTGCGGCCTCCGATCTGGCAAGGCCTGCTCCCGTATCGCGTCAGATGCAGGCTCCGGCCTTCGCGGCCAAGGTCGCGGAAGCAGTCGAGCCGCGCGAACGCGCCGATGAACAGCAGGCAATTGCCGAGATCGGCGACTTCCAGGCCACGTTCAGGATTCCCGGCCGCGTCAGCCTCGGCGCCGCCGAAGGCGCCAAGAGCCTGCGCATTGCCTCGACGAGCGTGCCCGCCGATCTCGCGGTCCGTGCCGCGCCGGTGCAGGACCCCACCGCTTTCCTCGAAGCCAGCTTCAGGCAGACCGACGACACGACGTTGTTGCCAGGCAAGGTCGCGATCTATCGTGATGGCATCTTCGTCGGCCGTGGCAAGCTGTCGGCATCAGTCAAGGACGATATCGTGCGGCTCGGCTTCGGCGCCGACGACAAGGTCAAGATCGAGCGCGCGGTGATCAAGCGCAACGAGGGCTCGGCCGGTCTTCTGGTCACGACCTCTAAAACCGACGAGCGAGCCTTCAAGACCACCGTACGCAACGGCCACGACTTCCCCATCCACGTCACGATCGAGGATCAGCTGCCGGTGAGTGAGGTCGAGGACATCGTGGTCGAGATGCTGCCCGCGACCACGCCGCCCACGGCAAAGGATATCCGCGACAAGCGCGGCGTGCTGGAATGGTCGTTCGACGCCAAGCCTGGTGAGGTCAAGGACATCAACTTCGCCTGGCGTGTCCGCTGGCCCAAAGACAAGACCATGGTGATCGTGCCCTCGGGCTAGCGGCGATCGCGCCGCAAAGGAAGTGCGCTCCCTCTCCCGCTTGCGGGAGAGGGCAGGGGTGAGGGCTCCTCTTGGGGAGTCTTCGTTGTCGAGAGACCCTCTCCCCAACCCTCCCCCGCAAGCGGGGAGGGAGAGGACCGTCTTCCTGGTTAATGCTTTGAGCCAATCTGACTGATCTGACGGCCATTCGCCGGGAGAACGAGAAAGCTACTCCTTGACCGCGCCGGTGAGAGAAGAGACGTAATAGTCCACGAACAGCGAGTAGAAGACCGCAACCGGCAGCGAGCCGAGCAGCGAGCCTGCCATCAGGGCGCCCCACTGGTAGACGTCGCCCGTGACGAGCTCGGTCAGGATCGCGACCGGCACGGTCTTGTTGGCGCCGCTCTGGATGAAGGCGAGCGCGTAGATGAACTCGTTCCAGGACAGCGTGAAAGAGAAGATGCCGGCCGAGATCAGGCCGGGCACCGCCAGCGGCAGCGTGATCCGGCGCAGGATCTGCAGCCGCGTCGCGCCGTCGACCAGCGCGCATTCCTCGAGCTCGTAGGGGATCGACTTGAAATAGCCGATCAAAAGCCAGGTGCAGAACGGCACCAGGAAGGTCGGATAGACCAGGATCAGCGCCAGCGGACTATCGAACAGGCCGAACTGCACCACGACGGTCGCGAGCGGAATGAACAGGATCGACGGCGGCACGAGATAGGCCAGATAAATGCCGAGGCCGACATAAGGACTACCGCGGAACCGCAGGCGCTCGATCGCGTAAGCGGCCAGCGTGCTCGCGATCAGCGACAGCGTGGTCGCCCCGATCGCGACCATCATCGTCGTCCACAGCCAGCGCGGATAGGCGGTGTCGAACAACAGGTGCTTGACGTGCGCCAGCGTCGGCGAAGAGATCCAGAACGGGTTGTGCTCCCGGTAATTCATCAGCTCTGCGTTCGGCTTGAACGAGGTGATCGCCATCCAGTAGAACGGAAACAGCAGGATCAGCACGAAGCAGCCGAGCGGCAGATAGATCATCATCAGCCGCCGCAACCCGGAATCCCACGCCATGGCTTCTGGCGCGGCTTTGGCGTTGGCGATGGTGGAGGCTTGCGCGACGCTGTCAGTCATTGGCCTCTCCCTGCTGCCATTTGCGTCGCGCCAGGCCGAAATAGGAGAACAGCGTCGCGAACACCAGGAACGGGATCATGGATACCGCGATCGCGGCGCCTTCGCCGAGCTCGCCGCCGGCGATGCCGCGCTGGAACGCCAGCGTCGCCAGCAAATGCGTCGAGTTGCCCGGCCCGCCGCGGGTGATGGCGTAGACCAGCTGGAAGTCGGTGAAGGTGAAGATGATCGAGAAGGTCATGACGATGGCGAGGATCGGCATCATCATCGGGAAGGTAATGTAGCGGAAGCGCTGCCAGGCGCTGGCGCCGTCCAGCATCGCGGCCTCGTAGAGCGAGGGCGAGATGGTCTGCAGGCCCGCCAGCAGCGAGATCGCGACGAATGGAATGCCGCGCCAGATGTTGGCGGCGATCAGCGAGAACCGCGCCGGCCAGGGCGAGCCGAGGAAGTCGATATTGCTCGACTTCCAGTGCAGCACGTCGACCAGCAGATAGGAGATGATCGAGAATTGCGGATCGTAGATCCACCAGAACGCCAGCGCCGACAGCACCGTCGGCACGATCCAGGGCAACAGGATGATTGCGCGCAAGAGGCTCTTGAACGGAAAATGGTTGTTCAGCAGCAGCGCCAGCCAGAAGCCGAGCGCGAACTTCCCGAAGGTCGCGATGCCCGTGTAGATCACGCTGTAGGACACCGCGCCCCACCATAGGGGATCGCTGAGCAGATACTGGAAGTTATCCAGGCCGACGAAAATGCCCTTCTGGCCGATCGTGGTGTCGGTGAAGGCGAGCCAGATTCCGAGGCCGAGCGGGTAGGTCAGGAACACCGTCAGCAGCCCGATCGCGGGTGCAAGGCACATCGCGATCAGGAACGGCTTGTAGTCGAACAGGCGAACGAGCCAGTTGGGTTGGCGGTGGATCAGGGCGGGAGCGGGAAGCGTCGTCACGGACATTTGGTCGTTGTCCTGTTCTCGGCTGTTACCACATCGTCATTCCGGTTCGATGCGCAGCATCGAACTACGGTGCGCTCTCGCGCACCTGAGAATCTCGAGATTCCGGGTCTGGTGCTCGCGCACCATCCCGGAATGACGGCCGTTGTGTCCGGCCGTCACCTCTGCCGCCTGAAATACCGCTTGCAACGCTGCTCGGCTTCTGCGGCCGCGGCCTCCGGCGTGGCCGCGCCGGTCGCAACGGAAGCGAACATCTGGATCAGCACGTAGTCGGCGCTGACGGCACCGGTCGCCGTCGAGATCGGACCTTTGTAGCCGTCGTAATAGCTGCTGTTCATGGTGTCCTTGAAGATCGCGACCTTGGAATCACCTTTCCACACGGCGGCCTCCGCATAGGCGGCGAGCGGCTGCGCCCAATAGCCGGAATTGGCATTCAACCACGGCTCGTACTGGTCCTTCTCCAGCATGTATTGCAGGAAGGCCTTTGCGGCATTGGGGTACTGGCTGTGCTTGAACACCATGGCGTTCAGCGTCAGGCCCGCCATCGGCGAGATCTTCGCCACGCCCTTTGGAAGGAATTGATGCTCGGTGTCGTCGGCGATCGCCTTGGTCGCCGGATCGTTCTTCAGCGCGAAATAGAGCGAGACGCCGTTGGCGGTCAGCGAAATCTCCTGTGCGGCATAGGCGCGGTTGTTGCTGACGTCATTCCAGGACGTCGTGCCGGCGATGAAGGTCGGGTAGAGCTGCTTGACCCAGTTCAGCGCGGCGATCGTCTCCTTGCTGTTGATGGTGACATTGCCCTCTTCGTCCAGCAGGGCTGCGTTGTGTGACCACAGCGCCCAGTTGGCAAATCCGTTGCCGTCGCCTTTGGCGTTGCCGAGCGCGAAGCCCGCGGGCTTGCCGGCCTTCTGCAGCTTCTGGCAGAGGTCGAGAATGCCGGCGTGGTCCTCGGGCACCTTGTCGAAGCCGACCGACTGCAGGATCGATTTGCGGTAGACCAGCGGCCCGCCTGAGGCGCCGAACGGCAGGCCGATCCAGGTGTCGCTCTTGTTCTTCTTGCCGTAGCGCTGTGCCAGCGGCAGCCAGCCGCCATAGCGCTTGCCGACATAGTCGGCGACGTCAGTCAGTTCGATCAGCTTGTCGATATAGATGTGCGGTGCGTCCGAGAAGCCGATGATGATGTCGGGGCCTGCGCCGGAATTGGCGGTGACCGCGGTCTGCTGGCTGATGTCCTCCCAGCCGACGAAATCGACCTTGACCTCGACGCCGGTCTCCTTGGTGAATTTGGCTGCATTGGCGCGGAACACGTCCTCGTCGGCCTGGACGAAGCGCACCGGCCGCAGCATGCGCAAGCTTGCGCCCTTCTCGATCGGCAGTTTCGGTGCGGGCACGTCCGCGGCCTTGATCGCGGATTGAGCGTGCGCTGCAACACCCGTGGCAGCGACCGTTGCAGCTGACAGACCCAGCGCCAAGGCATCACGACGTGTGATGTCGTTCCTCATCAGTTCCTCCCTATGTTGTCTCCCTTCCCGGCGTTGATCGCCGGTGAAGGGCCGTTCGGTTTCCCTGCGCGGTTGCCGCGCGGGACCGCCTTAGCTGTTCGGACCGCGGTCCATGCCGACCGGCTGCCAGCGGCGGAGCGCGGTGTCTTGCAGCACCGACGGGTTGACGCAGCTTACCGGCCACATGCCCTGAAGCACCAGTGACAATTCGTAGCCCACCCGGCGCTTGCGCGCCTCGTCGAACCGTGCCGAGGCCGAGGCGACGTGGGCGGTCAGGGTCACGTTCTCCATGCTCAGAATCGGGTTGTTGTGCGAAGGCGGCTCCTTCTCCAGCACGTCGAGCGCGGCATGCGCGATCCAGCCCTCCTGGAGCGCCTTGATCAGGCCTTCCTCGTCCACAGTGGCGCCGCGTCCCGTGTTGATGAAGATCGAACCCTTCTTCATCTGCCGAAAATGCTTCTCGGTCAGCATGTGATGCACTTCGGGCCGCGCGGGCGCGTGCATCGAGACGAAGTCGGATTGCGACAGCACCTCGTTCAGCGTCGCCGGGATTACGCCGTGGTCCCACATCAGTGTTTCCTGGATGAAGGGATCATAGGCCATCATGCGCAGGCCAAACGGTGCTGCACGCTTCGCAACCGCGCGCGCGACGCGGCCGAACGAAATGAATCCGAGCGTCTGGCCCATCAGCCGCGGGATCTTGAGCAGCGCCGGCCGGCCCTCGGCCCAGCGCCCGGTGCGCACCATCCTGTCCTGCTCGACCAGGCGGCGGAAGCCCGACAGCAGCAGCATCATGGCGTGGTCGGCGACTTCCTCGATGAAGGTGTCGGGGATGTTGGTCACGGGAATGCCGCGCGCGGTCGCAGCCTTGACGTCGACGCTGTCGACGCCGACCGAGCCGAGCGTGATGACCTTGCAGTTCTCAAGCGCGTCGATGATGGTCTTGGTGATCGGGATGCCTTTGGCGTAGATCGCATCGGCGTGCTTCGCGGCGGCGATGAACTCGGCCTCGTTGGCCGGCGCCTCGACGATCTCGGCATCGATCGGATCGAGCGCCTCGCGCTCGTAGGAATAGTCGCTGCCGGCGACCGTGAAGCTTGCGCCCTTCGGCGTCACCACCTTGTATTTCGGCATTTCCTGCTCCCGATTTTGGTTTGTCGGTTCTTGTTGCGGGGCCCGGCCTTCTGGACGGGCCTTTGCGTCTTTTACGCGAAATCGACGCGACCGCGTACAATTCCCGGTTGCCGCAACGGCGATTATTTGCCGCTTTTCCCGGCAGCGTACGGGCTTCTACGAGGCTGTGTAAGGAACTTGCTAAGGGATATCCGACTAAAGTTGATTCAACTTCGATCGATTCAGTCGCGTGCCCGCATCCCTTTTTCTCCGGAGCCATCTCGTGAAGTTGAGCAATCTGAAGATCGCCCCCAAGCTTGGCATCCTTGTCGGCGTCACCTTGTTCGGCCTGTGCATCTCCGGAGTCCTGGCCGGTTACGTGATGAAGCGCGAGATGGTGAACGCGCGCATCGATCAGACCAAGGCGATCGTAGAGCTGGCCCGCAACATGGCGCTCGCCTTGAAGAAGAAGGTCGATGCCGGCGAGATGACCAAGGACGCGGCGATGGCCGAGTTTCGCCTGCTCGGCAACGCCATGACATACGACAAGGGGGCGGGATATCTGTTCGGCACCTCGTATGACGGCATCACCCAGCTTGCGCCGGACCCGAAGCAGGTCGGCCAGAACCGCATGAACACTCTCACTAACGGCCGCAACCTCTCCAAGGAATGGATGGATGGTGTAAAGGCCAACGGCGAGATGCTGTTGTTCTACGAATATATGAAGCCCGGCCAGGAAACGCCGATCCGCAAGATCGGCTATGCCGTGGCCGTTCCTGGCTTCGACATGTATCTCGGCACCGGCGGCTATCTCGAGGACATCGACACCAAGATGGTTCCGGTCTATTGGCTGCTCGGCTTTGCGATGCTCGGCATCGTCATCGTTGCCGGCAGCGTCGCCTGGATGCTCGGTCGCAGCATCAGCCGGCCGCTGGGGCTGCTTGGTGGCCGTATGAAGGATCTCGCTGACGGCAAGCTCGACGGCGACATCCCCGGCGTCGGCCGTGGCGACGAGGTCGGTGCGATGGCGGCGACCGTACAGATCTTCAAGGACAACGCGGTCCGCATCCGCGACCTCGAGCAGACCGAAGCTGCGGCGAAGGAGCGCGCCGCAGCGGAACGTCGCCGCGCGATGGAAGATATTGCCAACGATTTCGAACGCAGCGTCAACGGCATCGTCCGCTCGGTCTCCACGGCCGCCGCCGGCATGCAAACCACGGCGCAGTCGATGACGGCCACGGCCAGCGACGCCTCGTCGCGCGCGGCAACTGTCGGTGCTGCCTCGCAGAAGGCGTCCGGCAATGTCGGCACGGTTGCGGCCGCCGCGGAAGAGCTGTCGAGCTCGGTTGCGGAAATCTCCCGCCAGGTGACGCGCTCGACGGAAGTGGCGAGCCGCGCCGTCAGCGACGCCGAGCGTACCAACGCCACGGTGCAGGAGCTCTCGACCGGCGCCGAGAAGATCGGCGAGGTGGTCAAGCTGATTCATTCGATCGCGGCGCAGACCAATCTGCTTGCGCTCAACGCCACCATCGAGGCGGCGCGTGCCGGTGAATCCGGCCGCGGCTTCGCCGTCGTCGCCTCCGAGGTCAAGGCGCTGGCCAACCAGACCGCCAAGGCGACCGAGGAAATCTCCGCGCAAGTCGCAGCGATGCAGACCTCGACCAGCGACGCGGTCGCTGCGATCGGCGGCATCACCCAGACCATCGCCGAGATGAGCGAGATCACCGCCGGCATTTCCGCCTCGATCGAGCAGCAGGGCGAAGCGACGCGCGAGATCGCCCGCAACATCCAGTCGGTCGCGACCGGCTCGAGCGAGATCAATGCCCATATCGGCAGCGTCGCCTCGGCCGCGGAAGCGACCGGCACCGCCGCCGGTGACGTGCTGACCAATGCCCGCGAGCTGGACCACCAGTCCGGCGCGCTGCGCAGCGCGGTGGACGGCTTCCTCGCCAAGGTGCGCGCGGCCTAAATTCTTGCACTGAATTCGTAGGGTGGGTTAG
>Ga0102590_1004258_pt1 | contig 12461 bp, 7 predicted proteins | sample AraplaMF_Col_mMF_FD_76859 | JGI IMG/M metagenome (GOLD analysis project Ga0102590, IMG submission 76859) | Arabidopsis root microbial communities from the University of North Carolina, USA - plate scrape MF_Col_mMF | ecosystem: Host-associated > Plants > Roots > Endosphere | place: USA...
CGGCGCAGTCAGGGCACTCTCCGCCCCCTATGGCCTGCCGACCCGGGGCAACACCCAGGAACCTAGTACACATTTATCTTGCGTGCAATCTAATCGCGTGAGAGGTTCCTGGGGTGGGTGCAGCGGGAGCCCAGGCTGTGCCGCGGGGTCCGCTCGCTGTGGCGGCCGGCGCCGGTCGAATCGGTGCGGCAAGTCTGTACCGCCACATGGGTCAAGCCTGAACAGCTGCACGAGTGGGGCGTGAACGGCCGCATGGGTTAAGCCTGGACGGCCACGAGAGTGAGGTCGGGGTGGCACCGGCGAAAGGGGAGGGCACAGCCGCCCTCTCCGCACCGCGGCGCGAACCTCTGGGGCGGGAACACCCAGCGTCTGGGGGTGCCGGCCGCTCAGGCTGCCCAGGCAGCGGTCCGTGGACCCGGCCGTGCGTTTGTGGTGGGTCGGCCGTACCCTGCGGCCATGACCGAGATGCTGACGCCGACTCCCGATGACGCCTTCGAAGTGCTGCTGGCCGGCAACCAGCGGTTCGTCATGGGCTCTCCCGAGCACCCCAACCAGGACGCAGTGCGCCGCACCGAGACCGCACCGGCCCAGAGCCCCTTCGCGGTGCTGTTCGGGTGTTCCGACTCCCGACTGGCCGCCGAGATCATTTTCGACCGGGGACTGGGTGACCTGTTCGTGGTGCGCACCGCCGGACATGTTGTCGGTTCGGAGGTGCTGGGCAGCATCGAGTACGGGGTGAGCGTGCTGAACTGCCCGCTGGTCGTGGTCCTGGGTCATGACTCGTGCGGGGCCATTGCGGCTGCCCGCGCCGCCGCCGATGGCGGCAGGGTGCCCGGCGGCTTCGTCCGTGACGTCGTCGAGCGGGTGACCCCGAGCGTGCTGGCTGCCCGCGCTGCCGGAAGCGACCAGGCCGAAGATGTCCTTCACGAGCACATCCGGCACACCGTGGACCTGCTGCTGGACCGCTCACGCCTCCTGGCCGAGCGGGTAGCCGACGGCCGTCTTGCCGTGGCGGGCCTGTCCTACCGGCTGGCCGACGGCAGTGCCCAGTTGGTCGCCGCTCACGGTCTGAGCAGGACTGCCGCCTCCGCACGGTGAAACCCACCCCCCGGTCGCCCGGTGTTCAGCGTTCCCGCTGGCCGGGGAACAGATTGCCGGAGCGCGCACGGGCGCCCCGGCAGAACCGCCATTACTGACCGGGGCCGGGGCCCCGTGGCTCGGCAAAGCCAATTGGCGATGGCGAGTCGCCGTCCTTCCTCGTGCGACAAGGACGCGACGTTGAGGCGGCACGGTGGGCGTCGCTGGTGGCGCCCACCGTGCCGAGCTCACAACGCCGAAGAGGTGGCGATCAGGATCCGATCAACGCGGTCCATGTTTCCGCGGTGCGGAAGCCGAGGCCCTCGAAGAGAGCGACTGCCTCATCGGTCGCATGGAGGTAGGCCGTGTGCGCGCCAGAGGTCCGCCCGTCCTTCAGAATCTTTTCGACTATGACCCGGGCGTAACCCTTTCTGCGGTGCTGCGGCGTCGTGGCGACATTGATGACGCCGAGGTGTCCCTCGACCACGACGCCCAGGCCCGCGGCTACGGCGACCCCGTCCGCCTCGGCCACGTAGGCGGTGAACCCCTGCGTGTCCAGAACAGCCGGCGTGTACAGGCTGGAGATGATCACCGACGGTGCGCCGAACCCCGCGGCCAGCACCTCGGCGAACTCGTTGTACTCGTCACCGCTCAGCGCGCGCACCCGCACCTGTCCGCCCTGCGGTGGGAGTGCGGACGCGTCCGTCAGCGGCATGACCATGAAGGGCTGCTCGGCCTCGCCGGTCAGGCCGTACTCACCGGCCTTGCGCACGATCGCCTCGTTCGGGCTGCAGCGCAGGCGGATGCTCCAGGGGAATCCATGCCGGCCCGCCTCCTCGGCGGCCACAGCGGCCAGGTCTGCGATGTCCCCCGCGTCCGGTTTCTTCGCCGTGCTCATCACGACGTTCAGGGCGGGTATCTGCGAGCGGGTGAGGGCAAGGAGGGTGCCCTGGGAGCCGCGGCAGCCGATGGCGCCGGGAACGACGTCTACCAGCCTCTCGATCGCCGCCCCGAAAGCGTGCGCGGCCGCATCCGCTCGCTGGTTGAAGGACTTGGGATCCATATGAACTCCATTCGCAAGGTGCTTTGACACCGGCAAGACGCCGGACGGGAAGAAGTGGTCCTGAGGCGAAGAGCGCGGCTGATGGGCGATCAGGTCTCGCAGGTAGGTTCATGGCACGGACCTGTGGGGCACGAGCCGTGGGACGGTGAAACCGTCCAAGGGATGTCACCCAGGTCGATGTCCGAGACGGCCGCGCATCGACCGCACGACTCCGCCGCCCCGCCGGAGCGCTGCCCATGCCATGGCGGGCACGGAACGCGGCAGGGGCGTTCACTTCCAAGTCATACAGCGCCTCGGCTTCCGACAGGTCCGCAAACTCGGGAGACATGCCCATGGGGACAACCACCTCGTTTCGGCGCGCGAGCCGTGCGGGCACGGCCATTGAACTTTGGGAACCGCCCGCCCCCTTGCGGACCGGCTCCGAGGGTGGGCCCCACACATCGAGCTCCGGCACCTTCCCACCTCTTAAATTATCAACATACTCTATAGGGTCATTCGCCTGGCTGCGGAAACCCAGCAGGTCGCCGACGGTTCGCGTCGGCACAGGTCCCAAGGAGCGACCAGGAGCCTCTTTCTTCGGGTGCGCGGGGCACCGAAACAGTTGCGGCGGCCGGATACGCCGGTCATGGTCAAGCAGTCTGCGCCGCGCTGGACATCTCCACGGAGCCGGCCCGCGCGGAGGCGATGCGTTCGAGGCCGAACCGACTGTCCGAGCGGGGCCGGCTGCCCAAGGTCGGCGAAGGGAAGTCCACCACCGCGCTGTGAACCGGTCGCGCCACAACACACACCGTTCGGTCTGTAACGAACCTTTCTCCGACGGCAGTTGATGTCGTATGCGAAACGAAACCCAAGCCGCCGAGGGCGCTGACACGGTTGTCTGCCACTGCAGCCCGTAGCTGTTCACGGCCACCCTGGCTTTCTCGGCGACGAGCTGCGCGGCCGTCCGAAGAAGATCGGCTCTCGGTGGTACAAGGTCCCGCTCGGGAACGACGCCACCATCGTCGTGGCTGTTCTCCGTCGTGATCAGCGGCTTGCTTGCCGTGCGGGCCCGCGCGGCTGGATCGGGCGCCGAACATGCTCGTCCTGTCCGGCGATCCGGTCGAAGCCGCTGAAGGTGCGGGCTACCTGTTCGCCTGTCCGTCCTGCTCGGGGTGGTCGGGGCGGAGGGCAATGTGATCGGGTTCCAGTTCGAGCATGACGCGGTCGCGGATGTCGAGGGCCCGGGTGAAGTCCCGCGGCAGCTGGAGGCGGCCGGAGCGGTCGACAGTGGCGTATTCGCTGGCGTGGACGGTAGTGCGGCCTTCGTCGTCGACGCTGGTGCGGCGGATGACTTCGGAGGCGGTGCGGCCGTCGCGGATGGCGACGGTGCGGTCGACCGCGGACGCCACCGCCTGGTCGTGGGTGACGACGACGATGGTTGTGCCGAGTTGCTCGTTGGCGGTGCGGAAGGCGTCGAAGACCTGCGCGGCGGAGGCGGAGTCCAGCTGCCCGGTGGGCTCGTCGGCCAGTACCAGCGAGGGGTGGTTGGCCAGCGCGACCGCGATCGCAGTGCGCTGCTGCTCGCCACCGGACATCTGCTGCGGCCGCCGGTCGGCGCAGTAGCCCACGCCCATCAGGTCGAGCAGTTCGCCGGCGCGGTCGGCGCGTGCCTGGCGGCCCTTGACCCGGCCGGCGAGGCCCATGGGGAGAACGACGTTCTGCAGGGCCGTCAGGTAGGGCAGGAGGTTGCGTGAGGTCTGCTGCCAGACAAAGCCGACGACCTCGCGCTGGTAGCGCAGGCGTGCGCCGGAGTCCAGGGCGAGCAGGTCGAAGCCGGCCACCGAGGCCGCCCCCGCGGTGGGCATGTCCAGCCCGGCAAGGATGCCCAGCAGGGTGGACTTGCCGCTGCCGGACGCGCCGACCAGCGCCATCAGTTCGCCCTGCTGCACCAGCAGGTCCAGTCCCTGCAGGGCCTGCACCTCCACGCCCTGGGCGGTGAAGATCCGCACCAGGCGGTCGCAGACGATCAGGGCGCCGTGCCCGTAGGCGGGCTGCTCCCGGCCCTTGGTGATGCGCCGTTCCAGCTCCGCCAGTGTGACGCGGTCGCGCTCGGCGGTCCCGGACGTGTCCTGACTCATGATCGTTCCCCCATCCGGAGTTCCGTTCCCTCTCCCCGTCGCCCTGTCAGCCGCGCCTGCACCGCCAGCACCGCACACGCCAGCACCACCAGCGCGGCCGACGGCAGCAGCAGCGACGGCGGGTCGGTGCGCAGCACTGCCCCGGACGCGCCGGTGACCGGCTCGGCTGCGGAGAAGGCCAGCGCGGTCAGATCCACTCCCTGACGCAGCAGCGGCACCTCGGCCAGAGCGACCAGGATCCCGCCGAAGGCACCGAGCAGGACCTGCGGCAGCATCTCCAGCACTGCCAGCCACTGCCGCTGACGGCCCGTCATGCCCATCGTCCGCAACCGTGCCAGCAGCGCCTTGCGTTGCGGCGCGTTGTGCAGCAGCGACAGCAGCAACGCCAGGACGCTGTAGCCGGCGCCCGCGGCGACGGCCACGAGGTACACGTGCCGCGTACCCGACTGCAGCGCCGAGGTCGTCCCGTACGAGGCGCGCTGCTCGGTTCGCAGCATCACCAGCGCTTTGGGTGCGGCCTTCGAAACCGCGGCACGCAGGGCCCTCGCGTCGATCCCGGTGCCCGTCGCGTAGAGGGTTGAGGGCCCGTGCGCCGGTTCCCTGGTGGCGGGTGCCACGCGGGCCAGGGCGTTTTTCGACACGATCAGGAACTCGTGGTCGGGGGATGCCGGCGTGGCGTCCTGCGTGCCCACGATGCGCACCATGACCTGTCCGACCGAGGATCTGACGCTGCCCAGGTCGCCGACGCGGTGCTTGAACGTCCGCGCCACCAACGGCGAGGCGATCGCGGGGATGGCCCGCGACGCCCCGGCGTCCAGCTTGCCGGCGGGGAACGAGGAGCCCAGGCCGGTGACCGCCACGAGACGGGCGTACGGTTCCGGGTCGACGACCAGCAGGTCGAATGAGGTGCCGGCGTTCATCACCTGCTGCCCGGGGTCGACCCGAACGCCGGTGACCTCCCGTACCCCGGGCACCTTGCGTACCTGTGAGGCGAGTTTCTGCGGCAGGGCGCCGTCGGTCTGGACGCGGGCGTCGGCGCCGACCGCGGTCACCGCCGCGTGGTCGCGTCCGGACTCCACTCCGGCCAGGACGGACCCGCCGAAGGAGGTGACCGTGAGCGACACCAGCACCGCCAGCAGGGGCAGCGCCGTGGTGGAGGGGGCGCGGCCCGCCCGTGCCAGGCCCAGGTGCAGCACCGCCCCGTTCAGCCGCGCGAAGGACCGTGCCAGCAGCCGTACCGGCCAGGGGTACAGCCGCAGCAGGACCAGCGCGCAGACGACCGCGAGCAGCACCGGCGCCGCAGCGGTCAGCAGGTCTGCGCCGCCGTCGGCCGTGCCGCGCTGCCGCAGCGCCACCACGGCACCAGCAACGAGGGCCACCAGCGTCAGTTCGGCCACCGTACGGCGCCGGGAGGGCCGCGTGGCGACGATGTCTTCACGCTGCTGGGAGCGCGGCCGGCGGGCCGTCGCGGCCGCCCGCAGCGGCAGGCTCACCGTGGCCACGACAGCCACCGTGGCGGCCGACCACACGGCGACCGCGGCGCGTTCGGCCGGCAGCAGGAACAGCGCGAGGGCCAAACCCGCCGCCGCGGACGGCACCGCCACCACCGCGCCCTCCGCCAGCAGCCGTCCGGTGAGCGCGCCCAGGCTGATCCCGCGGGCCCGCAGCAGAATGAACTCGTTCCTGCGCCGGGCCGCCGACAGGCCCGCCGCCATCAGCAGCACGACCATGGCCACGGCGCTCATGCCGACGGCGGCGACCAGGACCAGCGGCTGGGCGGCCGTACGCTCGTCGGCGAAGGGGCCGAGGAGTTTGGACAGTCCTTGCTCCTCGACCCGCAGGTCGCGCTGCTGGGCCTGCAACCGTGCCGCGGCCGGGCCCGCCGTCAGCGCGGCAAGCCGGTCGCGCAGCGCGGGAACATCGTGCGCGGTGAGCGCATCGATGTCGGCAGGGTGGTGCCAGTAGGCCAAAGCGCCGTCCTGCAGGCCGAGCAAGACGTTCGTCGCGTTGTCGTCGATGAGCGCGGTGAAGTGCCAGTACGGGTTGGGATCGCCGCCCGGGTTCGCCAGCGAGACCAGTCGGGGCTTGCGCAGGTCGGGCTCTGCGTTCCACCAGGCAACCGCCGGTGTCCGGGGTGCGACGATGCCGGTGACCCGGACAGTCATGACGGATCCGACGGCGTCCTCGAGGTGGAACGCCGAGCCCGCGCGCAGCTTCATGACCTTGGCCGTGCGATCGGTGATCACCGCTTCGACGCTCCGGTCGTCCCCACGGGGGTGCGGCAGGCGGCCTTCGACCAGGCGGGTGTTCGCCGCGAGATCCGGCTGTGCCACCAGGGTGCCCTTCGGGGGGAGCAGGGCATCACTGGGTATCCGAGGGAGCCCGGGGTCGGTGGCGACCGTGTCCACGGAACGCACGCCGTACACCGTCTGGTCCCGCTCCAGTGCCAGGGGCGGCCGTACGAGTTTCTGGAACTGCGCCTCCGTCTCCCTCAGCGACGTGGAAGTCAGCAGGGCTTCGGGATCGAAAGGGACGGACAGCCGCGACACCTGGAGCGACATGGTGACGCTGCGGCCCGGGAGCGAAGCCCGTGACACCGTCTCGCGCAGCGCGGTGTCCTCGTAGCCGTCGACGGCCCGCGGCAGCGCGGCTGCCAGGAAAGCCGTGACGAGGACCAGCGCGGCACATGCCAGCGTCCCGCCGGGGGCGGCGCGCAGCCGGGCACGGATCCAGGAGACGTCACCGCTGTGTCGAAAACGGGGCTCGGCCACGTCATTCGCCTCCTTGGTGCCGCAGCGCCTGGGCCGGGTCGGCGGACCGCCATGCCGTCAGCACCACGCCGAGCAGGGGCAGTGCGGTGATGGTGATCACCAGCAGGGTGAGCGGACCGGACGGCAGGTGCACCCGCACCTGGGGGACCGGGCTCTCCGCGTCCGCCGTCAGGATGATCAAGGGGACGACCAGGCGGGTCAGCAGCCCGCCGAGCAGGGCGCCCACCCCCACCGCGACCACGATGACCAGGCCCTGCTCGACGGCAATCACCCGGGCGAGCCAGCGGCGCGGGGTGCCCAGGGCCCGCAGCATCGCGAACTCCCTTGAGCGTTCGCGCAGCGCGCCGGCCGCCGCGACGAGGTAGCCGACCGCGGCCAGCACGACAGCGCTCACCACGGCGGCGGGCAGCGCGGAAAGCGGCCCGGCGCCGAGCGGATCGCGTTGCAGTTCGGTCCGCTGTTCGTCGCGGACCAGGAGCGAGGTGATGTCGCCGCGCTCGCGCAGCGCGGCGGCGACGCGGGCGATCGCCCCCGGCTCGGCCGCCAGCCACCACTCGCCGGGCACCAGCACGCCCTGGTCGGTCCCGCTGAGGAACGCGTTCACGGACTGCATGTCGATCAGCAGCGCGCCGCCGTCGGTGCCGTCGGTCCTGGGCACGGCGGTGGGCAGGGCGCGCACGGCCGCCGTGACGCGGACCGGCACGCTCACGCCGGCCAGCTGGATCCGCGCCACGTCCCCCACCTCGGCGCCGACCGCCCGCAGGAAGGAGTCGGTGGCGACCGCGGGCAGCGTGGGCGGGGCTTGGGGTGCCGAGACAAGGACAACAGACGCCTCGTCATCGCCGCTCTGCCAGGACGCTCCGGGAGGCAACTGTCCGGTGTCGTACTCGACGGTGAGCGGCATCCGCCTGCCGGAGCGCGGGGTACCTGCTGTAGCGGCGATGTGGTTCCGATCCTCGATGAAGTCGGGGTTGCCCATGGTGGCGCGGGACTTCCACGACGAGCCTTGCGGTACCGGGACGGTCCGCGTGGTGCCGTCGTGGCTCACCGCCCGCAGGGCGATGACGGACAGGCGGTGGTGCTCGGTCCACTGGGGCAGGGTGTAGTGGGCCTTGATCCCGATCAGCCGCAGCGGCCCGGCCGGGCCGGCCCCGGGGTCCCGGCCCGCCTCGGCGTCGAAGTCGGCTGCCACGACGTGCCGTCCGCCGTCGGCGGGGACGTCGCCGAGGGCCAGGGTGTAGGGGAGGCCGAAGCGGTCCGTGAACGTCGCCGACAGACGGGTCGTCACGCCGCTCCCGCTCGGCCGGCCATCGGAGTCCGAGGCTTGCATGCGGACGGTCAAAAGAAGGCGCGCCGTGTCGCGGGGCAGTGTGAACCCGGTGTCCCGCGGGGAGGTGTCCTGCGGGCTCAGGGAACGGAGCACCTCCCGAAACGGCCGGTCGGTGAGGTCGTCGCGCAGACCGGTCACCTCGCAGGCCGCGGTGGTGTCCAGCGTCAGTACCGTCGCCTCCCGGCCCTGCGGCAGCGGCACGGTGCTGCGGCTCGCCGGGGTCACCGCATCGACGCCGGGTATGTGGTCGTATACGCCGCCTTGTCCGAACGGCGGTGTCGATGTGCCGGTCACACGGACGTCCGCGCCCACCGAGAGGTCCGCCTGGTCGCTCTGAGACCGCTGCCACGTGGCGTTCTCGCCGATCGCGAACATGCTGATCGACACCGCGAAGACCAGCAGCAGGGCGGGGCCCGCGCCGCGGCCGGTACGGCGCGCCAGCTGCCACCCGGCCAGCGCCGTGGGCAGGCCGGACGACCTGGCGGCGCACCGCTCGCCGAGCCGGGCCGCCGGCGGCAGCAGCCGCAGCGCCAGCACCGCGCACGCCAGCAGGCACAACGTGGGCGCCACCACCAGCACCGGGTCCATCCCCAGCGCGCCGGTGGTGTCGGTCGTCAGCGCGCCGGACCCGCCGTCGCGCTGCGACAACTGCCAGTAAGCCACGCCTGCCACGATCAGCAGTGCAAGGTCCGCCCCCGCCTGCACGGCACCCGGCAGCGCGCCCTTGCGGCTTCGTGCCCGCTGTTCGACGGCGTACGTGCCGCTGCGGCCCAGCGCCGGCAAGGCCACGGCGGCGCCGCATGCCAGGGCCGCCAACACGCCGGCCCACCAGGCCGTCCCGTACCCCACGTCCAGCCGTACATCCGCCCGCGCCAAGGCCCCGTGCCCGGCGAGCAGCCGCACCAGCGGGCCGGCAAGCAGCGGTGCCGACAGTGCCGCGGGCAGTGCCAGCAGCAGCGCCTCGGCAGCGGCCAGGCCCGCGATGCGGGTCCGGGAGCTGCCGCGGGCCCGCAACTGGGCTGTCTCCTCGGAGCGTTCGCCGGCGAGCAGGCCCGCGACGAGCATCAGCGCCAGACCGGCGAGCACGATCAACTGCAATACGCTGATCAACAGGGTCGAGCGGCTCACCAGCAGGTTGCGGCCCAGGTCGGCCGCCAGTGCGGGCAGCTCGCTGCTCGCCGTCGTCTCCCCCTCCAGCTGCTTGTCGTCCAGTCGATCCACCGTCCGGCGGACGTCCTGGCCGACACGGTCGAGCCGGGCGGTGGTCACGGCGGAGAAGTCCGCCCCCGCTACCCACTGCACCTCGGCGGCCGGGACCGTGCGCGCTGTGAACACTCGCGGGTCCACGAGCATCGGGCCGTAGGTGGTGAACGACAGTGTCCGTACGCCGCGCCCCTCCAGCGGGTCCAACCGCCAGTACAGGGCGGCTGGGTCCGCGGGACGGTACAGACCGGTCAGTCGTACACGTAGCGACGGTCCGCCGCGGCGGTCGGCCAGCGTGATCACGTCCCCGCGCGCAACGCCCAGGGCCTGCGCGGCCGTGTCGGGCAGCGCGACCGGCACCGGGCCTCCGGCCTTCGGCACCTGCGGGAAGGTCCCGTCTACCATGCTCACCCGGGAGCGTTCGAAGGTGGCGAGCACGGTGAGATCCGGGTTGTCCGACCGCGGCGCGTCCACCGGGCGAAGGCTCCGCGGCAATCCGTACGCGCCCGAGCGGGTACTGGACCACACCCGCACCGGCAGGCCGTCGTAGGCCCCGGTGAGGGACGTGCGCACCTGTGAGTCCAGCCGCCCGGTGTCCTTCTCCGTCACGTCGGAGATCACGTCGATCTGTGTTCTGGCGGCCGACGGCCCCTGCAGCGCGCGCCGCAGCCCCGCGTCCCCGACTGCGTCGCTGAACGCGGCCAACGCGGCCACGGCGCACGCCGTCAGGACGACCGACAGCAGTGCAGCAGCGAGCAGCAGCCGATGCGCGCGTAGGCGCAGCAAGACGAAGCCCGGCACCATGCCCCCCGTTCTCAATGCCTGTGACAGTGTGTTGCCAGTGGTCGACCAGGCCACCGCCGACGGGGCCGCGCCACAGCCGGCGCCCATGCCACGACGTGACCGAACAACTGCCCCATTGCCGCGCGAAAGCGGGAGCACGTCGGATGTTCACCGTAATCTTAAGCTCGTCTCTGTTTCCACCGTGTGAACACAGGCTCGGCCGGGTCGCCCTTATCCTGGCGGGCATGAACGAGGGACTGCTGGAACGGCATGAGGGCCCGGCGGGCGACGCTGCGGCCGCCGAGGCGATGGTCGTGGTCGAGGACCTGGTGCGCACCTTCGGCACCGGGGACACCGCGGTGCACGCCCTGGGCGGGGTGTCCTTCAGCGTGGCCCGCGGGGAGTTGGTGGCGCTCAAGGGCCGCTCGGGGTCGGGCAAAACAACCCTGCTGAACATCATCGGCGGCCTGGACCGTGCCGACGCGGGCCGCGTCACGGTCGACGGCACCGCCCTTAACGGCCTGGCCGAACGCGACCTGCTCGCCCTGCGCCGCGACCGCATGGGCTTCGTCTTCCAGTCCTTCGGCCTGCTGCCCATCCTGACCGCCGCCGAGAACGTCGGCGTCCCCCTGCGCCTGCGCAACACCCCCCGCCACGAACGCGAGGAACGCGTCACTCTCCTGCTCTCCCTGGTCGGCCTCGACGGCCACGCCGGACAGCGCCCCGGCGAGATGTCCGGCGGCCAGCAGCAACGCGTCGCCATCGCCCGCGCCCTGGCCAACCGCCCCGCCCTGATCATCGCCGACGAACCCACCGGTCAGCTCGACGCCGACACCGGCCGCGCGGTCATGGAACTTCTGCGCGCCGTCGTCCTCAGCGAAGGCGTCACCGCGCTGGTCGCCAGTCACGACCCTCAGCTCCTTGCGCTGGCCGACCGCGTCCTCGAACTCCGCGACGGCCGCATCATCACCACCGGCTGACCCCGCCCCAAGGGGCGGCGGCGCGATTCAGCCCGCCGCGGTGCGTGGGCCCGGGCGGCGGCGCGACCCGACGAGTCGGCCGCCTGGTACTGCCGACGCCGCCGACTGCGACGAACCGGCCTGCTACGCGCCTGTCGGCCCCGCTGCGGAACAGGCCTTCTGACACCTGCCCCCGGGACGGGGCAACCATCGAACGGCTCCTCGCGTCGCCACGTTCGGGTACACGATCACGCGCCGCCGACCGTGACACGGACCATCCGGCCCCGGCCTCGATCCGCGGTTCGCGGTTCGCCGTAAGACGGCCGTTGGACGCGGCACCGGCGTACGAGTCGGGTTCACAGGATGGTCACCCGCGCATTCTCCCTCAACGAACCCGGCCACCGCGACGGTACGTCTTCGATGAACAGTCTGTGCAAGGCCGCCTCTTCCGCTGCCCGACGGAAAGTCGATGCGCTGCTCGAACGTCCCGGGCCCGGGGACACGCTCCAATTCCTCACTCCGTGCAGGTGGCAGGACGCTAGGCGGGGAAGGTGAAGAGGCGGTACTGCGAGACTTCGACGAAACCGAATCGCCGGTACAGTGGCTCGCCGGCCGCACTCGCGGCGAGTGCTGCCAGCCGCATACCGCGGTCCTGTCCCACGCGGAGCGCTGCTGCGGTCAATGCCGTCCCGATGCCGCGCCGGCGATGGGTGTCCGCGACGTGGACGATGAAGATCCCGGCCACGTCGTGGGCTGTGATCACCACGGTCGTCCCGACGACACGGTCCTCGAGAATCGCCGCCAGGCGGACAATGTCGGCGTTGTCCCGACGGTGCGACTCGATCCGCACGATGTCGGACTCAAGGCTCGCTGCGACACCCATGGAAGCGCTGTAGGTGCGTACCAGTTCCCGCAGCTGATCCTGACCGGTGACCGCCTCGATCCGCAGGCCGGCGGGTGGTTCCATCGGATCCACCGCCTCCTCGAGCGGTCTGACCATCACGGGGATCGAGGTGAATTCATGTGCTCCGTGTCCGGCGAGGACCGACGACGTGCCCGCGGGGCTGTCCGGACCGACCCACCACCACCAGGGCACTCCCGCGAGCCGCTCTCGGGCGGTGGCGGCGATCTGCTCGACCGCATCCAAGGAGCGCACCC
>Ga0102590_1004260_pt1 | contig 12456 bp, 6 predicted proteins | sample AraplaMF_Col_mMF_FD_76859 | JGI IMG/M metagenome (GOLD analysis project Ga0102590, IMG submission 76859) | Arabidopsis root microbial communities from the University of North Carolina, USA - plate scrape MF_Col_mMF | ecosystem: Host-associated > Plants > Roots > Endosphere | place: USA...
ACGGAGCATTTTAAAACGGCGTTGTCGCAATGTAAACCGGAACTGGATAATCTCCTGTTGTCTGGTGTGAATCATGTATTGTTCCATGGCACGCCGTATTCTCCGAAAGATGCGCCCTGGCCGGGGTGGTTATTTTATGCTTCTGTGGAGTTCTCTCCGGCTAATACTTTCTGGCGATATATGCCAGCTTTCTGCGGTTATATTACGCGGGTGCAGTCCTTTTTGCAGGACGGGCAGGCAGATAATAATGTGCTGTTGTATTGGCCAGTGTATGATGTGTGGCAGTCGCCCATGGAAAACCAGTACTACCAGTTTGTAATAGGTAAGACTTCAGAATGGATGAAGCCTTTTCCTTTTTATGATGCAGCTACGGCGCTGGTGAATAAAGGATATGGGGTTGATTTTATATCAGACAGGCAGTTGCAGCAGGCCAGGGTGAGTAAGGGGCAGATACAAACAACAGGGAATTATTACAAAACCATTGTGGTACCTGCCTGTAAGTATATACCACTGGAAACAATGCAACAGCTGGTGAATCTTAGTAAAGGCGGTGCTACAGTGATATTCCTGGAACGTTTGCCGGAAGATGTGCCGGGGCTTCATCAATTAAAGCAACGCAGGCTGGCGTTGGAACAGCTGAAGCAATCAGCCAGCGGGCGCATTATTACTGCTAATACAGTGGAGGAAGCGATGGCATTGGCGAAGATATCACGTGAGCCGATGGTGGATGAGGGATTGCGTTATGTTCGCCGCAGGCATGGTACAGGATACTATTACTTTATTGCCAACCAGCAGGCAAAAAATACAGATCGATGGATAACACTGGGGACTGCTGCGCGTTCTGCTGCCTTGTTTGATGCGTATACGGGGCATAGTGGAATAGCGCATACCAGGCAGCAGGGGGGACATACTGAAGTGTATGTACAACTGAAAGCCGGTGAATCGGTGATCATTAAAACGGATACTACGCGGGAATTACAAGGGACTGCATGGGCTTACAGGCAGGCAGTGGGAACGCCGCAAAGTATTAACGGAAAATGGGAATTGTCTTTTACGGATGGCGTACCGGCTATTGATCGCAGGTTTACATTGGATAGTTTACAATCATGGACATTATTGCCTGATAGTGCAGCTAAAATATATGCGGGTGCAGCGAGTTATGGTATCAGCTTTGATAAACCATCTGTTGCAGCGGATGACTGGGAGCTTGATCTGGGAACAGTACGGGAAAGTGCAGTTGTGCGTTTGAATGGGCAGACGGTGGATACATTATGGGCATTGCCTTTCAGTACACGTATTGGGGAGTATTTGAAGGAAGGAAAGAATGAATTGGAAATAGAGGTGATTAATCTACCGGCTAACAGGATAGCGGATTACGACAGGAAAGGGAAAGAGTGGCAGATATTTTATGAGATCAATTTTGTAAATGTGTTTTATAAGCCGTTCTCGGCAAAGGATTGGGCGCCGGTGGAGTCGGGGTTGTTGGGGCCGGTACGGTTGAGAAGGTTGAAGGGGATGTGATTTGTAAACTGCATCATTACAAGGTAGGGCCCCATCCCTGTCATACAGAGCAAGGGACTCCCGTCCCGTCATTGCGAGGAACAGCGGGGGAAAAGTGGGCGGGGGTGACGAAGCAATCTCACAAACGGCAAATGGTAATCAGTTACCGTTTGCCGTTTTGGCATTTTGCCGTTTGTGAGATTGCTTCGGCCCTGGCTCTCCATGGTGGCCCTGTGGGCCTCGCAATGACGGGGAGGGGTACCTGCTTAACAAAAATCAAAAAGCCCACGGCAATTGCCGCGGGCTTTCCTTTATCCATTCTTAACGTGCTAAATGCGTTCTTAACGTGTTAAATGTTCTCGTCGTGTTAAATGTATTACCGGGGCTAGACAACCCCGGTGATTGCATTATTCATATTTAAACTAAAACCTGTGTTGATAACGATCTCAGTAATTAAATCCTTTGCGTTTGAACATCCAGATATTGCGCCAGCCGTCGCCTTGTTGGGCAAGGGTAAGCTCGTTCTGGTTCAGTGTTACCACCACGTAGGTGATACCGGCGCCATAACTGATGTCTGAGCCTAATATTTTGATCGTCTTGTTTAAAGTGTCGAGAACAAATAATCCTTTTGTAGTGCCTTTGGCCGTTATCTTGGTGAAGTTGGCAGCGCCTTTCAGGTCGAGGATCATTTCGTCGCTGGCCACTCCCCAACCGGTAACATCGGCAGGGGTGGGCTTCCACCACTCAGGAGCGGTAGCGCCGCCGGAGCCGTTGCCATAGGGTGCGCCACCGGGCGTATCCATGGCCCACACCCAGGTTTTTCCCTGATCCCCGTTGGTAAGCAGGTTCCACATCGGGCTGCTGAAATATTGCGGATCGTTCTCTGTCACCGTGATCTTGGCGGAGTCCTGTACGGGGCCGCCGCCTGCATAGGCAGTGAACTTGATATAGTAGGTACCTGCAAAGGGGATGTTGATAGTATCTTTTGCTTTGTTGGAAATGCCGGTACCATAGTCCCAAAAGGGGATCACACCTTTTGTTTTATTCTCCAGGTAGATCACGTTATCATAACCCTGTTTTTGGGTAACGGAGAATGAGAGCTCGGAAGACTGCATCGGCTGAGGCAGATCGTCGCGGTCTTCTCTCGGATCGCAGGCAGCCAGTGTGCAGAGCGCGAGGCAGGAGGTTAATATATGTTTGATGTTTGATTTCATCGCGTGTTGTTTTTGGTTGATCATTACTGGTTCCATCCGTCATTTTGTTTCAGGGTACCGTTAGAGAGATTCAGCTCCTGTTGCGGTATCTGGAACAGTCCTTTTGTTTCCGGTCTGAAATTTACTTTGAACTGCGGGTCAGGGTTGTTATCGCTGATGGCTTGTTGTGCTACGGGTATGCCCTGGCGCAGCAGGTCCCAGTAACGATGGCCTTCCAGTGCAAGCTCATAACGACGTTCGTCCATGATCAGCTTTTTCCCGGCGGCGCCAGCGGCCAGTGTTCTGCGATGCGTCTGATCCAGGAAGGCGCGGTCGCGCACCATGTCGTAATAACGCTGCGCTTTGCCCAAATCACCATCCAGGTTCAGTTCAGCGCCCATCAGCAGAACGTCGGCAAAGCGGATGGCTACGTAGTCGTAGAAGTTATCTATCTGGAAATTGCCGTTGTGATCTTCTGCTTTCATAGCCACCATCGGCATATACTTCTTCCACATGAAGTTGGTCTTCTGCGGGTATACTTTGTTATAGCTCAGGTTTTCCGCGGTGACAGAGATAATAGAGCCTGCACGGCGGGTATCGCCCACTTCATAGGCTTCCCACAGTTTCGGGTTTACCGGTCCGGCGCCCCATCCCATGTAGTAAGGGCCTACCGCGCCATCACGGAAGCCGATCATTACCTGCATGCGGTTGCCGTCGTGTTTGTCCCAGTTACCCAGGCCTTTCCAGGTGAACTTGATGGCGAATACGGTTTCCTTGTTATCCTCGCCTACAAAGCGGGAGAGAGAGGCCTGCCACAGGCGGGGGAAGGAATCAACTAGCCCATAACCGCTGGTGTTGATCACATCATCGATGTAAGTGCGCACATCCTGTTTGGTGACAACGCCGGGAATGTCTGCCTGGCCGTAGTAACCGGTGTAATACAGGAACACTCTGCCCAGCAGGGCTTCAGCTGCCCATTTTGTTACGCGGCCATAATCTCCACTGGGAATGGCATTGTAGGGCGTGTTAGCCAGGTTGTCTGCAGCAAAGCGCAGGTCGCCGGCTATCAGTTTGTATACGTCTTCGGGTTTGGCCTGGGGAACATTGTATTCGCCGGGTACTAGTGGTGTTGTCACCAGGGGCACATTACCGAACATGCGTACCAGGTCGAAATAGAAATAGGCGCGGAGAAAACGGGCTTCTGCTTCGTAGCGTGTTTTCAGTGCAGCGTCGCTGCCCCAGTTCACGCCTTCCAGTTTGGAGAGCAGTATGTTGGCTCTGTAAATGCCTGTGTAATACTTAGTCCAGTTATTGAGATTGGTATTGTTGTCATTCTCGAAACGGTCCCATCTTTTCCAGGCAATATCTGTTTCGCTGCCACCGCCGAAGCAGTCGTCGCTGGCTATTTCAGATACCAGCTGTATATTATCATAGTCGCCGTACTGCAGCTCGTCGTAAGCTGCTACCAGGCCCTCGAGGGCATCCTGCGGCGTTTTGTAAAAGGTTTCTTCCACCTTACGGTCTATCGGCTCCCTGTCGAGAAAGCTTTTTGAGCAAGAGAGTGCGGTGGTTAATATGATCGCGGATACAATGATCTTCTTCATCCGGAAATAATTTGATGTGTTGCGTAATTGTTTATGATCAGAACTTCGCATTTAACCCTACAATGAATGTACGGGGCTGCGGATAGGTGCCTACATCTATCCCGGAAGCCCAGCTCACCGGGCCGTAGCCTATCTCAGGGTCCATGCCATTGTATTTGGTAAACGTGAACAGGTTGGTGCCTGAAACGTACAGGCGTAGCTGTTGCAAGGGTACATTACGCAGCAATTTCTTCTTGAAGTCATAACCCAGGTTAATGCTTCTTACCCGCAGGAAGGAGGCATCTTTTATAAACAGGTCGGAAGAGCGGCTCCAGTTCTGATTAGCTTCGTCGTTGAGCGTTACGCGGGGCAGCCTGTTGGAAGTGCCTTCGCCATGCCAGCGGCCGAGTATTTCGGTAGTATAGTTGCTTAAAGGCGATCCGAAATCACGGGCGCCATTGTGCACCTGGTTGCCGCTTACGCCATACAGCGATACACCCAGATCGAAACCTTTGTAGCCCAGGTTAAGGTTCAGGCCGTAGGTAAAATCAGGATTGGGCTTGCCGATCATGGTCTTGTCGCGGCTGTCGATCACGCCGTCGCCGTTCAGGTCTACAAAGCGTACATCGCCGGGGAGGGCGTTCGGTTGTATCAGTCCGCCTTTTGCGTTGGTATAGCTTTGTACTTCTGCTTCATTCTGGAAGATACCCGCTGTTTTCAGGCCGTAGAAGTAACCGATCGGATAGCCAACCTGTGCCCTGTATATTTCATCGATCGCTACGAATGTAACGTTCGCATCGCCTACGATGATCTTTTCGGCATTGGGTATGTTGGTTACCTTGTTATCATTCTTGGCCAGGTTAGCGTTGACGCCAACGCTAAGATCGCCGAAGGTGTGGTTATAGCCCAGTGACAGCTCTATCCCTTTATTGGTTACGTCGCCACCGTTTACATAAGGCGCCGGTGCACCGCCGATGGCGGGAATGGGCACGATCAGGATCCAGTCTTTCGTGGTTTTGTGGTACCAGTCGAAATTGATGCTGAAGTCTTTGAACACATTTGCATCGAAACCGATGTTCAGCTGTTCGGAGGTTTCCCATTTCAGGTTGGGATTAGGTATCCTGTCGGGAGAAGAGCCGGTGAACTGGGTGTCATCGCCGCCAAAATAGTAGTCCTTGTTCAGGGAACTGATGGTAGCCATATAGGCAAAACGGTCTTGCGGTATGTTACCGTTCCGTCCCCAGCTGGCGCGTACTTTCAGGAAGTCGAGCCAGTTGGTTTTCATGAACTGCTCATTACTGGCCACCCAGCCTGCGGAGAAAGACGGGAAATTACCAAAGCGGTTGTTGCCGCCAAAGCGGGAAGAACCGTCGCGGCGGAAGATGGCAGTGAACAGGTATTTATCGTCGTAGCTATAGTTAAAACGGCCAAAGTAAGAGAGCAGGGCAGATTCGTTACGGTTGCCGAAGATGTTCTGCGTGCTCGCGTTGGTACCATTATCGATGATAGCATGATCCAGATCTGGTATAGTGAGGTCTTCCTTGTAGCCATTCACGTACCAGGTATTGTCTTCCCAGGCAGTGGTACCCAGCAGCACGGTGGCGTTATGTTTACCGAAAGCGCGCTGGTAGGAGATGGTATTGTCCCAGTTCCAGGCGGTGTAACGGTTGAAGCCCATGGTAGCACGTGAGTGCAGGTTCGAGATATTGGCGGAAAGATTGTATACAGGCAGGAAGCTGTTGTTGGTAGTATTGTTCAGGTCCAGGCCGAAATCACTACGCAGTGTCAGTCCTTTTATAGGCGACAGTTCCAGGTAAACGTTGCCGAGTATACGGTCGGTTTTAGTTTTGTTCTGGTTCTGATAATCCATCAGCGCTACCGGGTTGGCTTCGTTGGTATTGAAGGTAGATTTTCCATAACCGCCGGTAGAATCATGTACCGGGTATAGCGGGTTCGCATTTATAGCAGCACGCATGGTATTGCTGTAAATATTACCTACGCCCACTCCTCTTTTGTTGGATAGCGTATAGGTAAAATTCTGCCCGAATTTCAGGATCTCCTTATATACATTATGAGTGGAGCTCATCCTGAAAGAAACCCGGTTGTACTGCGATTGATCTTTCAACCCGAGTGTTCCATCCTGTTTCATGAAAGAAACAGAGGAAGAATATATTGAACGGTCGTTACCACCGGAGATATTTAATGTATGACTTTGCGTAGGCGCATTCTTGTTATACAGCGCTTCCTGCCAGTCAGTGCCCTTACCCAGGTGGTTGATCTCGTCTACTGAAAATTTGGGCGCCTGACCGGAGTTGATATAAGCTTCGTTCATAATGATGGCGTATTCCTGCGCATTGAGCACGGGCAGTTTACGGGCCGGGTTCTGAATGCCATAGAAACCATCATAAGCGATCTGTGTTTTGCCTTTGGTGCCTTTCTTGGTAGTAATGAACACCACGCCGTTGGCAGCCCTTGTACCATAGATAGCCAGGGAAGCAGCGTCTTTCACTACGTCCATGCTGGCTACATCGGCACCGTTCAGGTAGCCGATATCATTGGTGGGTACACCATCTACTACAAACAGCGGATCTGCGTTGCCGATCGTACCAGTACCGCGCATACGGATCTTTGGGCTTTCACCGGGTTGGGCAGACATGGAAGTTACCTGTACACCGGGGATCTGACCCTGTAAGGCCTGGTCTACCCGCAGTGTATGGTTCTCTTCCAGGCTGGCGCCTTTTACCTGGCCAATAGCGCCGGTGGTAAGACGTTTTTTAGCGGTGCCGAAGCCTACCACCACTATTTCATCCAGGCCGGTGGTGGCGTCTTGTAATGCAACGGTCACAGTGGTCTGGCCATTTACCTGGAATGACTGTTTGGTGAAACCAATAAGTGAAACCTCAATGATGTCAGTATCAGTTACCTGGAGGGAAAACTTGCCGGAACCATCGGTAAGCGCTCCGGTGGTAGAGCCTTTGATCACCACGGCCACGCCGGGCAAGGGACTATTGTCCTTGGCGGAGCTTACAGTACCAGAGAGCTGATGTTTGTTTGCCTGGGCGCTGGCGCTGTTCGTGGCCAATAACGGAGCCAGGAGCAGGAGGCCATAGGTAGCCCATGCGAATAGTTTTTTGTACGCGTTTTGCATGTGAAATTTGTTTGTCTACGAGTTGATTTTGTTGGACAGGTCTTAGCTTATAGTGTTTTCATACTTTTCGTGGTACGTTTACAGGGTGTTCATGGAAACGGCGCTGCTATTGCAGCAGCACCGTTTGTTCCTTACCGTTATATTGCACCGTTTGATCTGGCTGTTGATTAAGATCCAGTCCTTTGGCTTTATCCTTGCTTATTTTTATAATGCGGAATGTTCGCTGCTGCAGCATGCCGGGGAATGTACCTTCTGCGGCGCCGATGCTGAGCGTTTGTTTCGCTTCGTTCCAGGAGAGCGCGATCCTGCTGAATTGCCCTTTCTCATAGTTATAATTCAAGCCTTCATCTTCATAGAGCGTGAACTGTGCGTCTTTGCCTGTATATACATAGAGCGTAATTGTATCAGCCGGTTTTTCGCCGGTGTACTGCAGTGCAGGGCCGAAAGGCAGAATGCTGCCTTCTTTCACGTACAGGGGCATACGCTCCAGGGGCGCAGCTGCTGTAATATGTTGGCCGCCGTTGGTGAATTGCCCCTTGTACAGGTCATACCAGCCGGTGTTGGCAGGGAGGTAAAGCGCTCTGCTGCGGGCCTGGTAGCTGTATACGGGGTTTACCAGCAGCGCCGGCCCGAACATGAACTGGTCTTTGATATTGCGCACGGCAGTATCGGCGCCGAAATCCATGATCAGGCCGCGCATGATCGTATAGTCATGGTGGTAAGTAGCACCTGCCAGTGAATAGATATAGGGCATAAGACGGTAGCGAAGCTGGTTGTAGTACAGCATAGACTGGTATTCTGTACTGTTCTCCGGTGCGATGTTAAATACTTCGCGGTAAGGGAACTGGCCATGGCTGCGGAACAGCGGGCAGAAAGCGCCGTACTGGAACCAGCGGGTGTTCAGTTCTCTCCACTCCTGCAGCGCGGGGCCTTGCGGAGCGGGCTGGTCGTATTTATCTTCTACATAGAAACCGCCGATGTCGGTGGTCCAGTAGGGGAGGCCGGAGAGGGAAAAGTTGATACCGGCGGGTATCTGGCGGGCCAGCTCATCGAAGCGGGAAGCAATATCGCCGCTCCAGGTAGCCGCCGCATAACGCTGGATCCCAGCATATGCAGAGCGGGTGAGGATGAACACCCGCTGATCTGGTTTGGCCTGCCTTTGTCCATCATAGATACCGCTGGCGTTCATTAGCGCATAGCCATTGAAATATTGTGTGGCAGGGCCGAGGGCCGTAGGGTTCATCAGCTCTTTGCGGTGTTCGATGGAAGCGTTAGACAGCACATCCGGTTCGGTGGCATCTAACCACCAGGCGTCTACGCCTTTGCTGAACAGGTGTTTGTCCAGAAGGTTCCAGAACAGTTTACGGGCGTCTGCATTATAGGCGTCGTAGAAAGTGGATACGTAGCCTTTGCCGATCCAGTCGCGCTGACGGTCTTTGATATTCTGTTTGTACAGCCATCCCTTTTCGTCGAAGAGGCGATAGTTATCAATGCCCTCATAGAATTTGGGCCATACAGAGATCATGAAATGAGCATTGTACTGGTTATGCAGCTTACTGATCATGCCGGAGGGATCAGGGAAACGGCTGGAGTCAAAGTCCTGGCTGCCCCAGGCGTCTTCTTTCCAGTAGGACCAGTCTAACACGATATTATCCAGCGGAATTTTTCTCTTACGGAATTCGTCTACTGTCTGCTCAATTTCCTGCTGTGTTTTATAACGTTCACGGCTCTGCCAGAAGCCCAGCGCCCATCTGGGCAGCATGGTGGCGCGGCCGGTGATGCTGCGGTAACCGCTGATCACTTCATCTGTATTCTTGCCATATACAAAGTAGTAGTCGATCTTTTCACCTGCTTCGGAGGTCAGTGCCCATTTGTTGTGCAGTGCTTCCGGTGTAGGACTTAACCATTTGAGGGATACGAAGGCCTGATTAGACTCCGGGATCCACTGCACTTTCAGCGCGTGTTGTTTTCCTTTGTGGAGGGGATGCTGGAACACGCTAGGGCCGGGGTTCCATCCTTCACGCCATTTATCCAGCACCAGGGTACTGTCTATCCAGACTTTAATATAGCCGGAAGTGGTCATAAAGAATTTATGGATACCATCTGCCGAAGGCTCAATAAAGCCTTCCCAGGTTACCTGGCCTTTGTCCATCGGGAAGGCGGCAGGGATCTTTTTCAGATCGGGGAGGAAGGTATAATCGATCTTGTTCTCGTCTTGTTCCAGGAATACTTTCTCTGCCTGCTCACGGGAAGCATAGGTAGCGGTCAGTCCGCCTGCCTTGTGTGCTTTATTATATAAGGTGAGCTTGCCCAGTTGTTCGTAGGGGCGGTCGTCGCCAAAACGGGTAATGGAATAGTTATCCCATAAGATACCGTAGTTGCGGCTGGATACCAGGAAAGGTACGGCGGCTACGGAATTATATTGGGTAAGGTCTATATCCTGGTCTTTATAGTTCATTAAGCCGGTCTGGTGTTGGCCCAGGCCGTAGAAAGCTTCATCCGCAGGAGATTCAAACACCTGGTGAAGGCGGTACAGTGATTTGCCATCGATGTTTACCGGGGTAAATGTTTTGCTGTCTGCCGCTTCCTGTAGTATGGGTGTACCTTCGGCATCGGTGAAGGTGATGCGGCCGGTGCTAAGCAGGACACGCGCGGTAATGGCAGCGGTCTTTAACAATACGGTATCTCCTTTCTCTTCAGCCGTCCATTGCACGGCGGGATGATCGCCCGCGGCAGCCATCAGGCTGGGCGTGGAGGAGATCTCGTTGCCGGGGCCAGCTGAAACATGGATCACTTTGTCGGTTAGCACCTGGAGCTTGAGCTGCCGGGCGCCGTTTTCAGCGGGCTGTTTTAATCTAATAAGCAAACCGTCATTAAGCCTGTCGACATTGCCGGTGTTACAGCTCACTATGAATAATGTAAGCAGCATAACCGGAATTGTCTTCTTTTTGATCATGTACATGGATTTAAATACGCGATGGAAAATTGTTTTTCGTATCCGTGGAAATAGTTATCCAGGGTCTCGGTCGAATCAGTTTTAGTTTAAACGTGTGGAGACAAATCTAACAGGCCGGTTTGAATGGCAGGGTACGGTATTGTTTATGATTAGGGGTGGGAATGTTAACTGAAGGGGGTAAAATGATGCCGGGGAGGGTGGGGAATGTTAAGGAGGAGGGGCGTATTATACTGATAATCAGTAGTTTGATGTTACGCGGATACTTCTTGAGTATAGTAGCCCCGCCGCGTCATTGCGAGGAGCCGCGAAGGGGAGAGCGTGGGGCGACGAAGCAATCTTTTAACGCAATCTTCGCGAAGATGATGTACGAGATTGTGTCAGGAGATTGCTTCGTCGCCCCTCCCACCTGGCCCTAGGGCTCCTCGCAATGACGGCGATGAAGACCCGTTTCTGCCCGCGGGTGAGAGAACCTTTAATCAACAAACGGATCCGCATACTTTGGATCCTTTGCCAGTGATTCATCTGTCAACGTCTTCAGGAAGGCTACAATATCCTTCTGTTCCTGGTCTGAAAATTTGAAGCCGCCGTTGATGATCTGGATGCCCTTGTTAGGATGTTTCTTAACACCGGTGGCGTAATGTTGTATCACCTCCTCCAGGGTTGCGAACCTGCCATCGTGCATATAGGGGGCGGTAAGCGCTATGTTCCGCAGGGTAGGGATCTTGAAAGTGCCCTGGTCCTTAGCCTGGCCGGTGAGCTCACCGATGCCGTTATCCTTATAATTGACATCCAGGGCGTTGTTGGAACCGAAACCGGTGTTCAGGCCGGAGTTCTCTACTACCAGGAAAGTGGGCGGCGTATTGGCGCTTACATGGCTAAGATCGCTGTGGCACTCAAAGCAGAAAGCGCGTTTCATCATCGCCATACCATTCTTTTCCTGGGCGGTGAAGGCGGCAAAATCATTGCTCAGGCCCTGGTCGTATTTAGAATTGAAGGAGACCATGGAGCGCAGGAACTGTGACAGCGCTTTGGATATTTTGTCGGACGTAACTGTCGGACTGCCAAAGGCTTTCTGAAAGAGGGCCTGGTAAAAGGAGATCTGCCCCAGTTTTTGTTCCAGCGCGGCCAAGGAAGGCATCCCCATTTCTATATGATCCTGTATGGGCATCAGCACCTGGGTTTCCAGGTCGGCAGCGCGGAGATCCCAGAACATCTTTTTCGCCTTGAAGAAACGCAGGTTGAAAACAGGCATGGCATTACGGCGGGTCATTGCTCCATCGAAGCCGGTGGAGAAAGCTTTGCCATCTGTAAATCCTTTATCCTGGTGGTGGCAGGAAGCGCAGGCGATGGTATTGTTCACAGACAGCTGTTTATCGTAGAACAGCACCCGGCCCAGGGTAGCCCCGGCATTGGTGATGGGATTAGTGCCCGGTGTGTTGTCGATATCCGGGTTGGCGCTTATATAGCTGGATATATAAGCGGGCATATTATTCCCGGTGTTCGCATAGTCATAAGGTTGATCCGGCAGATGAGGATCTCCGGGTAGAGGATCTATTGGCGCAGGATCGGGATCCGGGTCAGGTCCGGGCGTTTGTACCGTGTCGTCTTCTTTTTTACGGCAGGAGGGAATGATCAGCAATGTGGCGGTCACCACTGCCAATATCATGAGAATGGCTTTTTTCTTCATAAAAAGAATATAGGTTTTACGTTATTACACGTCCAACCTGCTTTACCCTTATTTACGAGGAAAAATTATTCTTCTTCCGCTTTGCGGGTGATGAGCACTTTATCGATCCTTCTGTCGTCCATATCTACGATCTCGAAGGTGAAATCATGCCATTTCAGTTTTTCGCCTGCCTGGGGAATGTGGTGCAGGTGTTCCAGCAGGAAGCCGGCCAGGGTGTTAAAATTACCTGCGTCTTCTTCCTGTTCGGGCAGTTCGAAGTAGTTCAGGAACTCGAAATAGGGGTATTGGCCATCTGCCAGCCAGGAATGCTCGTCGCGTTTAATGATCTGGTATTCATCCTGGTTGTATTCCGTGGTATCGCCTACCAGTGCATCCACCACATCGTCCAT
>Ga0102590_1004266_pt1 | contig 12435 bp, 18 predicted proteins | sample AraplaMF_Col_mMF_FD_76859 | JGI IMG/M metagenome (GOLD analysis project Ga0102590, IMG submission 76859) | Arabidopsis root microbial communities from the University of North Carolina, USA - plate scrape MF_Col_mMF | ecosystem: Host-associated > Plants > Roots > Endosphere | place: USA...
ACCCCCTGGGAGGTAGCAAGGCCCGTTATGTTGCCTCCCGGCCGCGACAGACTTCGTACCAGGCCAAGCCCCACCGGATCAAACACAGCCACGAAGACGATCGGAATGGTCGCGGCCGCCGATTTCAGGGCTTCGGCTGCTCGCGGCCCTGCAGCGATCAACACATCGGGCCGGAGAGCAATCAGGTCGGCGACCGAACTTGGTAGTCGATCCGACGGTTGGGAAAAACGATACTCGACTACCAGGTTTTCTCCATCAATCCATCCGTGCCTTCGCAGCCCATCGAACAGAGCCAGTTCGGCTTGATTGAGTGCCTTCCCGCTTCCATCACCTAAAGCAAGAAAGCCGAGCCGACGACGTTTCCCCTGGGCCCGCGAACAGCGGGGCGAAATAAGCACCGCCGCTGTGCCCGCTATGAACGTTCGCCGTTGCATTCGACCCTCATCGCGGCGCGAGGACCAATGCGCATAATAGCACGTTTCGATAATTTTCGCATTGTGGAGCTGCAAATGCTGCGGCGCGAAGCGGTCCGGCTCAGGACGGCTGTGGGTCACAAGCGGTGATGGTCTAACCGATCAGCCATTTCCGCTCATCCATCAGAAGCCGACATCGTCCAGGACAGCGCCGCTTGATGGAAGTGAAAGACGCCCTCTCCGGTTAGACCACATCGGTCCCAGCCTGGAGGTTTTCCGGATCGAAAACGAGCTGGGACCGAGAGGCCTGCCGCTCTCGCGGCAAACGCCAGATTATCCCAAATGACACCCGCCTACTCAAATTAAACAACGGAAATAAACACTCCAGCCCGAAGGGACGGACTGGAGCCTGGTTTGGCAACAGGTCCTGCTAACACGGCTCGCAAGACCGCGCCGCTTCAACACGATCTCGAAGCCTGTGTAGCGATCCTTGCCGGTTCGGGAGTTCAGGCCACGCCCGTGTCGACAAGCCGCCTTAAGGTGGTCCAGAAGCCGCCGCTCGCGCTCCTTTTCGGTTTTCGCGCTAGCAAGCAGCAGCCGAAAGTGGGCAATGATCTTCTCACTGCCGCGGATCAGCGTGTCCCGCACGGCGATCATGGCGCGGCCCCTGTTGTTGCTGGCAAGACCGGTCTCGGCGGCATCGTGAGCGCGATGGGAAAGGTCTGGGACGTCAACGCCTCCAGGGCCGAGCTCTCCTCCGATAGGCGCCGTTCGATGAACTGTCGCTCGAGGTCCGACAGCCGCGTCTCCAGCAGGCTGCGATAGCGGTGGATGTTGTTGCGGTGGGCACGGATGCGCGCAAGGTTCTCATCGAGCATCTTCGTCACTCCTCACGTCTCCTAAGCTGCTGCCCGCTCGACCGGCCGCAGCCGCATCGGCTTGCCGCCCGGCGGATTCCGGGGGCCTTCGTCCAGCGCGCAAAGCGCCTCCAAGATCTCGTCGATCTTGACCGGCGCCTTCAGCCCCTCGGGCGCCCTCAGCGACGGGCACGATGCGATCGCAGAAGCGTCCGATGCCCACGAAGCCAGGATGGCGCGTTTCTCGGACAGGCTGAGAGTGGGATGTGAGACCACGTCCCGGGGATGCTCGAAAACCGTACCAGGATGGATGATGGCGTTGAGATCAACAACGTTGTCGCGAAGAGCGGTCGTCGGCCGCATGGCTTCCTCCATTTCTAAGACGAGTTGAGGGATAGCCGCGCGGAAGACCCGCGCGGCTTGGTCGCTGTGCTGCGGGATGGCCTTAGGCCGCCTTGGATTCGATCTGCGTCACCTTGCTCGATACGGCGCCATTGATCGCAATGCGGCGCGGCTTCATCGCCTCGGGGATCTCCCGCTGCAGGTCGATGACCAGCAGGCCATTCTCGAAGCTGGCGCCCTTGACCTCGACGTGGTCGGCCAGCGTGAACTGGCGCTTGAAGTTGCGGGCCGAGATGCCGCGATGCAGGAAGGTCTTGCCCTCCTTCTCGCTCTTGTGGCCTTCAAGCGTCAGGACGTTCTGCTCGACCGTCAGGACGACCTCGTCCGGGCTGAAACCGGCAAGCGCTACCGAAATCTGGAAGCGGTTCTCGTCGAGACGTTCGATGTTGTAGGGGGGATAAGTCTCTTCGCCCGCGCGCTGGGCGGCTTCGGCGAGATCAAAAAGACGGTCAAAGCCGATGGCCGACCGGAAGAGGGGCGAAAAATCAACAGCGCGCATAGCCAGATCCTCCTGGGAGCAAAATGGTTACGAGCGGCACCGGACACGACCGGTGCCCGTCTCAGTAGCGGGACCCGAACGGTGATCGTCGTACGACGACGCCGTAGAAAGTTGGAAACTTGGAAAAAGTTTCAAGACCCGGGGACGATTTTTTTCGCGAGACCCCCCGATAGTTGACGCGGGCGCCGTGCGGGGAGCACGGCTGGGTGCAGGATCGCGGTGACCCCGACGCCCGCGAGCATGCATTCGATGGCGCGCGTCAAGTCCCACCGGCTCCAGCGGCTGCCGCGGTTGCGATCGCGGAAGTCTTAGATTCGATCGGTGACACCTCCCCTCAGTGTCCTCCGAGCTAACAACGCGCCGTCCACCAAGCCACGTTTCTCGTTGACAGCAGAACTTGATGCAGAATGTACTTCCAAACGCTCGACGAGAAGACGGGGCTTGGAATAAGCGCGGCACTCAGTTGACGCTGCCAACGAGCTTCTACTAGTAAGCAAGATCCCGCGGATTTTTGCATTTGACCGGAGAGTCAATGCCTCGCAAGCAACGCGAGCAAGACATTGCCCCAACTGGCAGCGGCCTGCGCGGTCTTGAGCCCGCCTCGAAAGTGCGCTGTTGATCGCCGACGAGCTGCGTCAGGTCTACGACGGCGAGTGGCAGACGCTTCCGTTCGGCGCCGCGCCCTCAAGATCGGACGCCGCCGTCTATAGGAACTTAGCCGCGCCGCTTCGGTTGGCTAGGGTGTGGGTTTCGACGGCCCTTTGCCAGCTCAGGAGGTAAGGGTGACAAAAGCTCTTATCTCGAGGGCCGACCTCGAACGTATCGCGTTACAGGAAATCCGCAGCTTTCCCGGGTCCGAACAAGTCCGCTCTGTGGAAGTAGAATGCGAGAGCGGGGCCCCGCGCGACACCAACTGGAGACTTTACGTCATCGCGAACGACGAAGGTGATCTCGACCGCATTCAATACGCCGCTAAAGTCACAACCGATCGCTTGAAGCGCCGGTATGATCTTCGGCCAGATAAGTAACCTGCGCACAACGATATATGGGCCTGCTCATGTCGGCCCCTCTTCGGCTCCTCAACTTCTTCGATGATCGACGTCCGGCAGATCGACGCCGTCGGCCCTATTGCACTCGCACGGCATGCCAGCGCCACACTGACGGCCTCCAGGCTGCTCGGTCCAACCGCAGTCGGCGTGTCCTCACAGACCCAGCCGAGCCCGTGGCAGATACGATAGTTGGGATCAGTTACAAGAGAGCCCCGCGACCATGTCGCAAGGTTATCATGAGGCCAGACATGCAAGCGACTATCGCGTTATCGATGTAGATCAGCAGTCATTCGCGATCTTCATTGCGCATTTGTCTCTTTGCCCAACTCCTTACGGACCGTAGCTGCGGAGTTGCCCACCTTATCGATTGCTTTCTGTAGCTCTTCACGGGTCACGCCGAGGGCGTGCGTCCAGTACTTTACCTCGTGAGCCTCATGCATGTTTATTTTGCTGCGGTCAGGTTGAGCACGCTTGGTGAGATTATCAGACACGTCCATCCTCCATTTTGGAGAAGAGAACGCTACCAGGGGACTGCGCGTTCCTTTGCTCAATCCCTTTCGGCCAGCGCTCAATAATTGAGACATGGCGACGCGCTCGCCGGACGCTAGGCAAGGTAACGGCGGTACGCTTGGGGCTGGGAGCACTCTTTCTCTTCAACTTGATCTCAGGAGGCGTTCGCCCTAACCCGTTCGCGCGCCTCGCGTCGACGTTCACGGCGTTCACGACGCCGCTTGGCCCGGTCAGTGGACTGCCGCAACGGAGGAACCGGAGCCGGCACGACTACCGCCTCCGCAACTTCCTCGACCAAAGGCGCCCGGATCGGTTCGGGAGCGGCCGGGCGGGATTCCATGAATTCCAGCACGGCCCGTCCCTTCGACGTGATCTTCCAACCACCGCTTTCCCGGTCCACCAGTCCTTGGGAAAAGATGTCGAGCTCCGAGACGCGCGCGGCCAGCCGCCGGGTTCGGTGCGCCCAATCATGCCCGCTGGTCGCCAGGATGGCCAGGTCGCGCTTGAGATCCTGCATGACAGCGAAGCCATCCGGGTAGCTCACCAGAATCTTCAGCACGGTAACTTGGAAATTCACAGCCGACCCCGCTCGATCAGCGCCACATCGTAGGCGCGTGCGAGAGGGCGTCCCGGCCGACCTGCCTGAGCTCTTCGGGAGAGACCTCGCCTCTGATAGCAGCCTCTAAAATTTTCGAGGCGACGTGGGTGCGCGCTCCGATCTCGCGGTGCGAAACACTCTCACAGACTTCATCGAGGACCGCGCGCAAAAGCGCGGTCGTTGCCGTATCGAACATGAACTACCCCCCGGAGGGAAAACCTTGCTATAGCGGACTTTCCGGGCGACGCAATTCAACAATGTTAACGATCACGAGAGGCTGGTCAAACTCTGGGATGATGAGCTCATGAACATCGTGGCGACCATGCCCACGATGCACAGCGCCATCGCAGCGGTCGCAGCCCAGCCTAACCAGTACAACGGTCCTCTGACGACAAGCTCGCCCATGACCTTCGGTCGCCGGACGAGCATCATCAGGACCACCATGACGGGCGCCGCAAGCACGCCGTTGACCACAGCGCTCCAATAGAGAGCCTTGATCGGATCGATCGGAGTAAAGTTGAGCCCGATTCCGCAGAGGCCCGAAAGTGCCAGCACGGAGTAGAACGCGATAGCCTCCTTCGGCTTACGAGACAGGCCGACCGTCCAGCGACGTCCTTCCCCGATGGCGTATGCAGTGGAGCCGGCCAGGACGGGAATCGCTAAGAGCCCGGTTCCGACGATGCCAAGCGCGAAGATGAACTCGGCGAACGGACCGGCAATCGGTTTCAGGGCTTCCGCTGCCTGTGCCGAACTCTCGATGTCGGTCTTGCCCTGGGCATGAAGTGTCGATGCGGTCGTGACGATGATGGAGAGCGCGATGAGGTTAGAGAAGGCCATGCCGATCATGGTATCCAGCCGAATCCGCCGAAATTCTTCCGGCGCATCGGAAGCATCCTTCTTCAAAGGCTTCTTGTTGTTGTCGATCCGCTGCTCCTCTGCTTCCTGCGAAGACTGCCATATGAAGAGATACGGCGATATCGTCGTTCCCAGGATGGCGACGAGGGTCGTCAGGAAGCCGGCATCCCAACTCACGTGGGGAATCAGAATGCCCTTCAGAGCATCGCCCCAAGGCACCTTCACGACGGCGAGTGCGATCACGTAAGCGAACAGGCTGAGCGTCAGCCACTTCAGAACCTTAACGTATCGGTCGTAGTTGAAGAAAATCTGGGCAAGAACAGACACGGCGCCGAATAGCACCACGTAGGCGATGCCGGGGCCGCCGATCAGAAGCTTGAGGGCATCCGCCATGGCCCCGAGATCGGCGGCGATATTGATCGTGTTGGCCACGAAGAGGAGCCCCACGAGGCTCCAGATGTAGCCCGGGCCGAGATTTCGGCAAACGTTGCCGGCGATGCCGTGGCCAGTCACCCGCCCTATCCGTCCCGAAATCTCTTGGATCGCAGTCATGAGCGGATAGGAGAGCAGCATGGTCCAACCAATGCCGAAACCGAGCTGCGCTCCGGCCTGGCTGTAGGTGCCTATTCCGGACGGATCGTCGTCGGACGCCCCCGTGATGAGGCCTGGTCCCAACGTGGACAGAAAGTTGCGGATGCGGAAGGTCTTTCGCTTCTGAACCTTTGGCTCGATCGCCGCATCCATTCGATGCTTCTCCATATTGTCGGCTTCGAACGTCCAATCGGCCCGAGACTGGGATGCCGCCGGCGGCTTCATCATCCCGACAAGGCAGGGGCCGCATTTCTATGAGGCTAACCCCTGCCAAGATGTCGATCACCAGCTACGGGCGCCGATGACGGCCGGCCGCCCGCAAGCGTTTGCTTTTACTCAGTTGTAGTCCGAGTATTTGAACTGCGGCAGTGCCTTTAACTGCTCCTTGTTGCCGCTCATGACGGCGTGATCGGGTACCCAATCGTTCGCACTGCGATTCGTCGCGTTGCTCGACGCCGCCCCGGTGGTCGCGGTGCTGGTCGAGCTGGTTTGGACCGGCTCTTCGACGAATTTCAATTTGTCCATGGACACGGCGATGTCGTGCTCGCCCATCCCCAAGAAGCCGCCGATGCCAATCACCACGGCTTCGATCTTGCCGCTCTTGTCGACTAGCAGCTCGTTGACATCGCCGAGCTTCTCGTTGGCTTCGTTGTAGACGTTCAGGCCCATCAGCTTCGAGGCGCGCCAGCTTCCCTTGAGCGCCATCTTCGCGTTGGAGGGCTGACTGGTCACCGCCGGCGCAGCGCGATCCGCAGGCTGGGTGGATTGCGCGAACGCAGAACCACCGATCACGGCAGCACCAAGCAAAGCAACGGAAAGAAAACTTTTCATCGATTATCTCCTTCAACGTGAGCCGGCAGCCTGTCGGATGCCCGCCCCCCAACGTCCCGGGTTGCCACTTGTTCCCAGCGCCGCGTTGATCAAAGGAGTAGAAATCGTTAGCGCCGTTCGGTGGTGACCAAGCGAACGGCGGCGGCTCCCCCACCTCCGGAGCGGAGGCAAGCTTGCGTGAAATGCGGCCACACCTGCTTCGAACAGTCCTCCGCTTCCTTCGCAGCGTCGGCTGCCTCCTGTACTTTCGGCAACAAGACGGGCGCTTCTTCCGCCAGTGCCGTCGTGGTGAGAAGAATAAGAACAGCTGTCGTCGAGAAAATAAATTTCATTCGCGCCTCGTTGATCGGCAACTCAACGACGGGGCTACGAAGCCGTTCCACATCGGGCGGAGTTCAGGACGGCCCCCTCGCCCGAGCGACCACCTCGCGATATCGGGATTCATAATCCTTCGCCATCCGGATTGAGGTAAAGCGCTCCTCAAACCGGGTGCGGACCACTCTCCGGTCCAGTCGGCCGAGATCGTTCACCGCCCTGACCGCCTCCTCCGCGTTGTCGACGATAAAGCCGGTGACGCCGTCCTCCACCACTTCGGGCACGGAGCCAGAGCGGTAGGCGATGACAGGAGTCCCGCAGGCCATCGCTTCGATCATGACGAGGCCGAACGGCTCGGGCCAATTGATCGGAAACAACAATGCCGCGGCTCCAGCGAGAAATGGTTGCTTCCGGGACTCGTCCACTTCTCCGACAAGTTGGATCCGCTCGCCGTCCATGTCCGGTTCGAGCTTCTTCTTGAAGTATGTCGTTTCCGCGCGAGGTATCTTGGCGGCGATCCTCAGCGGCATCCCGGTAGCACGTGCGATGCGCATGGCGTCTTCGGGTCCCTTTTCCGCCGTCAGCCGCCCCAGAAAGGCCAGGTACGAACCGCGCTCATAGGAGGGCCGAAAGAGATCCTTCGGCAGACCGTGCTGGATCGTCGCGATCCAATTCGCGTCCGGAAGAGGCTGACGCTGATTGTCGGAGATCGAGGCAAAGGCCGCATTCGGAAAGGCCCCAATGACCTCGGCCAGCCCGGGAAGGTCGAGACGGCCGTGCATCGTCGTGAGATACGGCACGCCCGTCCGGCTCAACACCGGAAGCGGCAGCCAGTCGACGTGAGAGTGGACTAGGTCGAAGCCGGCGGCATGTTCGGCAATGGCTTCGATCAGCAGCGCGCAGGCGGCGTTCGGATCCACCCCCCTCCGTCCCAGTCGCAGAGCTCGGGGCCACACCGGGTGGAGCTTTCCCTTCGTGTTCGAATCACCACTTGCGAACAAAGTAACGTCGTGTCCGAGCTCGACCAATTCGTCCACCAGCCAGGCGATTACGCGCTCCGTCCCGCCATAAAGTTTCGGTGGGACGCTCTCGGCCAACGGAGCAAGCTGGGCGATCCGCATAGGCCTAGGTCCCGAAAGCAAAGCGCAGGATCATCACGATGCAAGCGGAAATGAGGGAAGACATCGCAAGCAGCGTCCAACTGGGCCTAGTGCTTCCGCGAGCCACCCGCGCGACGAGCATCTTCATGCCCCTCAGCATTCGTCGCGGGGAAGCCGGTCCAAGTAGGCTATCCCGAAGCTAGCGAGTTCTTCGGAATCACTCCGTCGCTCTTCCCATTTTCTTTGCAGGTGGCGTTCCAGCAAGCAGCGCCGGCCATCCTGTGAGTCGACGTGGGGATGCCTTGCGCGGTAGACCGTCCATGCGGTTTCCCCGGCCATCTTCAACACGACTTCGTCGACCATCTTCACGCTCCGGCGACCACATCCAGTCGCTGGCAACGCGACGCGCTCCGGAAAGTTTCCAGTTTTTCCCGATCGAGCTTGGTTGGGGAGACAGATTAAGAGGATGGCTTGCTCGCAGGTACGCCAGCCCCGCCGGCAGAGCGTCGTGGCCCGACGTCGCGCTTAAGGTGCTCTGGATCAAGGGGAAGGCTCGTCGAACTTCATCTTTCCCTATCCAGGGGGCGGGGCCGGAGGGGGTGACCAATCGGGCATTCGAGCGCGACTCGATCCCAGCGTCCGACATCGGCTGCCGCTCGATAAGTGCTTTCCAGAAACGACATGAGCGTCGCCTCCGGATCGCTCGACTTCCTCACAACGTCGTAGGCCAGGAGATATTCTCCGAGCTTCTGATCGAAATATGCGCCCGCCGGCAAACTCTGCTCGTCGGCAAAGCCGTTCGGGGTGGGATAGGCATAGGAGTAGAAAGCTGCAAACTCTGTGCCGCCTCCGCCCGGCCAGAAGCCGGCGGATGAGACTTCGTCACTGTAGGCCTCGCGCGTCACTTCGTCCGGCAAACCCGGTACTCCCCCCGGATGAAGCGGAGCAGGACGTCCGGAGAAGCGCGTCACTGCGAGATCGAAGCTGCCCCAAAAGAGATGGACCGGACTGACCTTTCCGGTGAAGCCCGTCCGAAACCGATGAAACACACCGTTGATCGCAATCAGGGCCCTGAAGAACCGCGTCGCGGCGTCTGCATCATAGGGTCGGATCTGACGGTCATCCTGGAAGAGAATCGGATCGGGCACTTCATTGGGCCGGCCGTCGAATTCCGGTGTCCCACCGAGACGTTCCACCAACTCGCAGAACCGGGCGTGAAAGTCGGCAACGGACATCGGCCCGAGCGCCATTTCAACCTGGCGCCCGTCAGAGGCCTCTCCGATCACAATATGACGGGAGAGATCAAAGGTGATCTCGATACCAGAGGCGTCTGGAACCAATGAAGTCGTGAGCCCGCGAGCATTCACGTAGAAAGTCGCGTGCCATGAATGGTTGACCCACGGCGTCCTCGCGAGCCGATACTTGCCGACAACTTGGCAATACAAATGAAGCGCGGAACAGGTTTCGCGCCATGCCTCGAAGGGGATTTCCGGCCAAATCGCGCTCATAGCGTTTCCTCCTTGTGTTTGGTCGCACGGACGAGGCGCTTGTATCGTTGGTTCACATATGTGCCTCGACGGTGGCAGGCATTTGAGAACGTTTGCAGCGCAAAACAATGCCGCAAGTTGGAGAGGGAGTGTCGCCAAGTTCGTTGAGTTGCGGCGTTCTCCTAAAGCTCATCTTTGCCCGGGCCGTCGCGCCAAATGGCCGCTTTGGGTCTTGGCCGTGTAGAAACGGCCGCAAAGGGCGTCGGTCGGGGAGCTAGGAACCGGGCCTGTCTCAGGCCTCGATCGCAGTGATCAGTGGCTTGATGCCGACAATGTTCATGACCCGGGTCAGATTGTAGGCCAGAACCGAGAGCGCCATCTCGGCGGCTACTTTGGGAAGCGTTTTGGTGAGGAAGTGCGTCGCCCCCATGCGGGCCTTCATCGTGCCGAACGGATGTTCGACCGTCTCCCGACGCTGGCGCATGGCTTCTGGGTTTGCATCAAGCCGCTGCTGCACGGCCTCGAGCAGATGCTCGTGATCCCATCGTGTAATTCGCCGCTCTGGCCCCGTCGTGCACTGCGATTTGAGCGAACAATTTTGACAGGCCGTGGTCCAGTAGCGCCGCAGCATCTTGCCGTCTTCTTCGCTTGTGTAGCGATATCGCAGCCGCTCCCCAGCTGGACAGCGGTAGGCGTCCTCCTCCGACAGATAGGCAAAGTCCTGCTTACCGAAGCGCCCCTCCGACTTGGCGCCGGACGTCTGCGGTTTGGGCAGAGTTACCGTGATGCCTGCTTCGTGGCACGCGAGGATCTCCGGGCTGTTGAAGTAGCCGCGATCGGCCACAGCTTCGAGCGTCTCACTCTTCAGAACAGCTTTCGCCTGCTTGGCCATATTGGCAAGTTGTGCCCGATCCGAGCCGCTGTTCGTCACCTCGTGCGTCACAATAAGATGGTGCTCGGTGTCTACGGCGACCTGTACGTTGTACCCGACAACGCCAGATCCACGGCCGCTCGTCGCCATCGAACGGCTGTCAGGGTCAGTGAGCGAGATTTGCTGGTCAGGCGAAGCAAGCATTTGCTTTTCGTAGACAGCAAGCTTGCCCAATTCATCCTTCAGCTTTGTCAGCTTCTCGGTAAGCCTCGTCACCTTCGTGCCCAGCGCTTCCGTCGGCTCCTGGCGGTCGGCCGTGTCAAGTTGGCTCAGATAGCGCGCGACGCTCTCTTCCAGCTGAGCGCGCCGCCGCTCCACCTTCGCGCGCGTGAAGTTCCTGTCCCGGTTGTTTACGGCCTTAAACTTGCTACCATCGATGGCGACACTCGCCGTCGCCAGCAGACCCATCTCTCGGCAGAGTTCGACGAAGCGCGCACATACCTTGCGCAGCGCCAGACCGTTGTCCTTGCGGAAGTCCGCAATCGTTTTGTGATCGGGAGCGAGCCGACCCAGCAGCCACATCACCTCGACATTGCGCCCGGCCTCTCGTTCCAGTCGCCGGCTCGACTGTACCCGGTTCAGATAGCCATAAATGTAAAGCTTAAGGAGCACCGAGGGATGGTACGACGGCCGGCCGGTCGCTGCCGGCTCCACACCCTCAAAGCCCATCTCGGCCAAACCGAGCGCATCGACAAATACGTCGATCACGCGAACAGGATTGCTCTCGTCAATGAAGTCATCGAGGCATTCGGGCAACAGCGTCCGCTGCCCACGATCCGCCTCTTCAACGAAGCGCCTCATCGATTCCCCCACAGAATCACGGGAGAATCATAACAGCACCCCAGCGTTTTCACACAGCCAGGGTCATAACCGCCCTTCGGAGTGCCGGCCGGCTGCTTCCGGTCTACCCCTATGAGCCGACCACCCGGGACGCTGCCTAGACTTCGCGTTCGGGCCAATAGGCGACCTGGACCACATCGACAACATGAAAGCGGCCGCCAAGTGAGGCAGCCTTACTCTCCTCGCTTGCTTTCCCGTTCATGGTCATCGAGCATTTCTAACTGGCTCGCGAGACCGCTTAAGCTGTGGGCGATGTTGGTGAGCAGGGCGACTTTCTTTGGGGAAATACCGATGACGCAAGCTTCAATCTTGAGGGCTTTGGCGGCCTTCCGACACTCAATGGCACTCATCATTACAGGCTCCCCGGTCGGTTGTGCACAATCGCCGCCCACGGTTGCGCGGACAAGGTCCGGGAAAAAACGCCACCCGCTTAATCTGTGTCGCGGGCAGCGGCTTCCCAGCCCCGGGTGGGTTTGCAAAACCCCGGTGCCCAACAGATTGCATATCCGCATCGTGTGATCTGAGCAAAATTGCTCATGCTCTTGCCAACTGAGGCGGCCTTACTGTCGGGTATGGCGCTTCAAAACCGCAACGCGCCGTTCACGCTGCCACACCTCTAAGTCGTGCCCGTCGAGCATCTGGGCGGCCTTGGCCTTGGCCTCCTCGTCGTCAGCGCATTCGAACTCGTGAACCCCGCTGATATGCCCGTCCTCGCTCATGATGTAAGCGCGGTAGTCCATCGTAGTCGTTCCTTTATTGGAACGATTATACCCGGCGCCAAGCGGGTGAAAAGTCAAATTGGGCCACACCCGTTTTCATCTTAGGCCACTACCGTCGGAAACAGGCCAGCGCCCCCCTGAGGGCATGAGAACACTTAAGCAACGCAGAACTGATCAGGAACCGCCGGCCGCACATCAAGAGTCCGTTTAGGGTCAAAATGCGAAGAACTCAACCTGAGCAGATCTTGTCCGCCACGCCCAATAAGCGGATCTCGTGGAGCGACGCCGCCACTTCGCTGAAGGGCCAACAGCAGACGTGTCCGAACGAAACGATACGGTCGAGTAAGCAGCCGCCTACCTGATTGCCAATGAACAGCGGGAAATGCGAGAGAGGGCTTCGGCAATCGGACGCGCTCGTAGAGCACATGCGTCCTATGC
>Ga0102590_1001881_pt1 | contig 12432 bp, 14 predicted proteins | sample AraplaMF_Col_mMF_FD_76859 | JGI IMG/M metagenome (GOLD analysis project Ga0102590, IMG submission 76859) | Arabidopsis root microbial communities from the University of North Carolina, USA - plate scrape MF_Col_mMF | ecosystem: Host-associated > Plants > Roots > Endosphere | place: USA...
TCTTGGCGGGGGTTTTGAGGCGAATTAACCATTGGCTAACCATAACGTGGTGATGATCGCAGGTGCAAATGCCAGTCTCCAGTTGCGGTGGTCATGACAGTGCCGACACTCGATAAAGTCACCGTGGATCTCATGGTCGTCCTCGGGACGACCACCATGCCGATCCATCAAGTATTACGTCTTTCCCGCGGCGCCATCATCGAGCTGGACGCAACCGAGGCCGACGAGGTCAAGGTTTTGGCCAACAATCTCCCCGTAGCCTCCGGCGTCGTGCTGGTCGACCGCAACCGCATCGCGGTCGAGGTCAAGCAGATGCTGCCGCGCACGACCGGCACGCGGTAACGGCCGGGGCACGCTGCCGCGGCCTGGGCACGCGGTAACGGCCGGGCGGGCAGGGGCTTGGCCCCCATCGGGCCGATCCGGGCCGGAGGGCCAAACTTTCCTTCCAAGCTTGTGGAATTCGGGGCCTTTGCAGGCTTGTACCCCTCTGATGGATTTGTTAGATCGGCGCCGTTGATCCGGCAGGCCTCAAGCCTTAAGCCGGCATCCCCAAAGCGCTCGTGGCGGAATTGGTAGACGCGCTGCCTTGAGGTGGCAGTGAGTAAAATCGTGGGGGTTCGAGTCCCTCCGAGCGCACCACAAGCCAATATTGGCTGATATCCCTCAGTTTTCTGCCTTTTGCTCCGGGACCGGCGTTGCCTCGCCCCGGATTTGGCTCGATTCGTCCTTCACGCACTCCGCGCCGACCGCCGCAGCGACTGCGGCGGATGACCGAAGGCACGGATGAAGGCCCGGCGCATCCGCTCGGGATCGCGAAAGCCGGTGGATTGCGCGACGCGCTCGATCGCCTCGCCCGACGACTGCACCCGCTCGCGCGCGACCTCGACCCGCAATCGCTCCAGCGCCTTGGACGGCGTGGAGCCGGTTTCGGCGATGAAGGAGCGGACGAAATGCCGTGAGCTCAAGCCCGCCCGCTCGGCAAGTGCGTCGACCGTGAGCTGCGCATCCAGATTCTCGCGCATCCAGGACAACAGGCCGCCGAAGCGGCCGTTCGGCGTCTTGAGCTCGAGCAGGGTCGAGAACTGCGATTGGCCGCCGCCGCGGCGATGATAGAGGACCAATTGCCGGGCGGTCGCCTGCGAGATCTCCTCGCCGTGGTCCTCGGCGATCATGGCAAGCGCAAGATCGATCCCGGCGGTGATGCCGGCCGACGTCCACACCCGATCATCCCGGATGAAGATCTGGTCCGGCTCGAGCCTGACGTTCGGGTAGCGCCCAGTGAAGTCGCGCGCGCAGCACCAGTGCGTCGTCGCGCAGCGGCCATCCAGCAGTCCCGCCTCGGCAAGCAGATAGGCCCCGTTGCAGACGCTGGCGATACGCACGCCACGCCTGGCGAGTCTGCGAATGAACGCGATCGTCGTCTTGCAGCGTGCCGCGGCCTCGACGCCTTCTCCGCCCGCGACGAAGAGCGTCGTGACGGCGCTGGCAGCGCGCAGATTACGCGCCAGCATCTCGGTGCCCGACGAACTGCGCACCGCGCCTGCCTTGGCCGCGATCGTGATGATCTGCGGCGCGTCCGGTGCGTGACGTCTGGCGATTTCGAACACCGAGATCGGGCCGGCCGCGTCCAGCAACTGGAATTCTGGAAAGATCAGGAAGCCGATCATGGACGCGTCCAAAAATGAGGGAATTACGCCGTTTCCGCAGCCTAGGCCAACATGGCACGCTGCAACCGTCAAGCGCGATGTCGAGGTTGGATATGTCGGGTCCGTTGCAGATCGGCCTTCTGGTTTTTCCCCGCGTCACCCAACTCGATCTCACGGGTCCGGCTCAGGTCTTCTCCAGCCTGCCGGACGTGAATGTGCATCTGATCTGGAAACGCATCGAGCCCGTGCCGAGCGATTCCGTGATTACGCTGACGCCGACGATCACGTTCGCCGATTGCCCGCAGCTCGACGTGATCTGCGTTCCGGGCGGCTACGGGACCGATGAGCTGATGCTCGACGAGGACGTCCTCGCCTTTCTGCGCAGGCAGGCGAAGGGCGCCCAATACGTCGCCTCGGTCTGCACCGGCTCGCTGGTGCTTGGTGCAGCGGGGCTGTTGCAAGGCTATCGCGCGGCGACGCACTGGACCGCCACGGATGCCTTGCCGTTCTTCGGGGCGTCGGTGTCGCGGGAGCGGGTCTGCATCGATCGCAACCGGATCACCGGCGGCGGCATCACCGCCGGCATCGACTTTGCGCTCACGCTGGTCGCGATGTTGAGGGGCCGTGCCGCCGCGGAGATGGTTCAGCTCCGCATGGAATACAATCCCGCCCCGCCGTTCGAGGCCGGCTCGCCGGACACGGCGCCGGCTGAGATCGTCGCAGCGATGAAGGAGCGCGTCGCGCCGGCACAGGCGAAACGGCTGGAGTTCGTCAGGAAGGCCGTCGGTCAGCAGGGATAACACGCTGCGAAGCCGGCGATTGGAATCGGGATCATTGGGGCAGGTCATCGCTGACAGATGTTGCGATGCTGGAATGGAGTGGGGCAATGGCGCCTTGTCGTGTTCATAAGTTGCAGTCATGGCGCGTCCCGCTTGCCCGGTTCACCCTGGGACTTGTCCTGACGCTGGGTCCGGTCGCGCTCGCCGAGCGGAGTGCGGCTGCCGACTTCTCCGGCGGAGTGGTCAGGATCGGCATCATCAACGATCAGTCGGGTCCATTGTCGGATAATTCCGGACCAGGCTCCGTCGTCGCCGCAAAGTTGGCCGTGGAGGATTTTCAGAAGGCGACACCTGACATCAAGGTGGAGATCATCTTCGCCGACCACCAGAACAAGCCGGACATAGGGGCGCAAATTGTCCGCAAATGGTTCGACGTCGACGGGGTCGACATGGTCGCCGATGTCGGCAATTCGGCGGTGGCTCTCGCCATCCAGTCGATTGTGCGCGACAAGAACAAGATGGTCATCTATTCGGCCGTCGGCACCACCGAGATCGGCGGCAAGCAATGTTCACGCACCGGATTGATGTGGCTGCACGACAATTACAACCTCGTCTCCGGATCGGTTCGCAGGCTGGTGTCCCAAGGCTATGACAGCTGGTTTTTCATCGCGGCCGACTATGCGTTCGGACGCAACATGGTGGAGGTGTCCCAGCGTGTGCTTGCGGAAGGACGAGCAAAGTCGCTGGGTGCCGTCTTTCACCCGCTCGGAAACGCCGATTACAGCTCGTTCCTGCTGCAAGCCCAGGCCTCGAAGGCCAAGGTCGTCGCCTTTGCCAATGCCGGCGAGCAGCTCGTGACCGTGATGAAGCAATGGCACGAGTTCGGAATGAACATGGGGGCGCAGAAGCCGGTCGCCGAGCTGATGTTCCTGACCGACGTGCACGCCATGGGCGTCGAAACGGCCAAGGGGCTGACCACCGTCACGGCCTGGTATTGGGGGCTGAACGAGGAAACCCGGGCGTTCGGCCAGAGGTTCTACAAGCTCCACAAGGCCATGCCGACCGCGCCGCAGGCCGCCGTCTACTCCGCCGTGCTGCAGTATCTAAGAGCGGCCGCTGCGGCTGGAACGGACGAGACCAACGCGGTGCTCGAGAAAATGCGCGCCATGCCGGTGGATGATTTCTACGCGCGGGGTGCACGGCTGCGTGCCGACAACAAGCTGGTGCACGATTTCTATCTGGTCGAGGTCAAGAAGCCCGAGGACGTCAAGACCCCCTGGGATTACTACAACGTCGTCGAGAAGATTTCCGCCGACGACGCCTTTTTTCCTCTGAGCCAGAGTGAATGCCCGTTGCTCAAGGCATCGGCAAACTAGCCTCGGCCGCTTCCGCAGGGCGCCTCTCGTTCGTGCGGCGCCAGATCGGGAAGGGGTCTACGAGCTTTGCCCATTCGGCGACGTTCATGGCCGGCTTGCCCGGGACGAGGCAGGCGTCGAGGCGAGCGCGGAGCGAGCCCTCGTCCATGCCGGTGCCAATGAACACGATCTCCTGGCGGCGATCGCCATAGATGTCGTTCCAGTTCGCGCGCAACTGCTTCCGCCAGGACGGATCGTCCGGCCATCGCTCCGCGGGCACGCTCGCCCACCAGAAGCCGAGCGCCTCCGTACGCGTGATCGAGCCGGCCTGGCTGATTTCGCCGAGCCATTGCGGACGCGTCGCCAGCCAGAAATGGCCCTTGGCGCGAATGACGCCGGGCCACGGCTCCCTGACGAACCTGTCGAATTTTTCGGGATCGAACGGCCGGCGCGCGCGATAGACGAAGTTGGTCACGCCGTATTCCTCGGTCTCCGGCACATGATCCGCAAAGCCGTAGAGTTCTTTGTACCAGAGCGGATGCTGCTGCGCTCTTTCGAAGTCGAACCGGCCGGTGTCGAGAATGCGATCGAACGCGACCCGGCTGTGGTTGGCTTCGATCAAGTCCGCGTCCGGATTGAGCGCGCGGATGATCTTGCGTGCCGCCTCGCGCTGCTCAGGCAGGGCGTCATCGACCTTGTTGAGAACGATCACGTCGGCGAACTCGATCTGCTCGACGAGGAGATCGACCAGCGTGCGCTTGTCGTTCTCCAGCGCTTCGCCGCGTTGCGCCAGAAAATCCGTCGACGAATAATCCCTGAGCAGGTTCACGGCGTCGACCACGGTGACCATGGTGTCGAGACGCGCGACATCGGAGAGGCTTTCGCCGTCCTCAGTCCGGAAATCGAAGGTCGCCGCGACCGGCAGCGGCTCGGAGATGCCGGTGGATTCGATCAGGAGATAATCGAAGCGGCCGTTCGCCGCGAGAGCGCGCACCTCCTTCAGGAGGTCGTCGCGCAGCGTGCAGCAGATACAGCCGTTCGTCATCTCGACGAGCTTCTCGTCAGTCCGGGACAGATTCGCACCACCATCGCGGACCAGGTCCGCATCGATGTTCACCTCGCTCATGTCGTTCACGATCACAGCCACCTTCAGGCCGTGCCGGTTGTTCAGGACGTGGTTCAGCAAAGTGGTCTTTCCAGCCCCGAGGAAGCCGGACAAGACCGTGACGGGGAGCTTTTGCATGGAGGTCGAAGAGCCTTTTCAGAGGGATAGAGCGACGGCGCGGGGGAGAGGGCATGGGGACCGAGAATGTAATGTTATAACATTACATTCTCTGGCGACGTGTTCGTCAAGTCGTTTCGCGGTTCAGCCGGAAATGTTGGGGTGCCTCATCATCGCCCCGGCGGTCTCGGCGGGGCGATTGCAGTACAGCAACACGCCCGAGCGATACGCGTCCTCAGCCGTATTCCTCGCCGATGCCGTATTCTCGGTAGATCTCCAGCGGATCCGACTCCGGAAACAGGCGGCATTTGGCCTGCGCAAGGTGAAGGCTCACCGCCGACGGCTCTTTGCCGTTTGCGAGCATCTTGCGGATGTCGTCCATATGCGCGCTCGGCTGGTGTTTTGGTTCGAGCTGCTCCAGCGCGACCAGCGCGGTCGCCAGCGCCTCGGTCAGAACCCAGTCGTCGTGGCCCGTGATTCCCTTTTTCGGCATCGGCAGACCCCACATGCGGTGGCTGTGCCAGTGTACCGTAGGTCCCACCGAATCTCCATCGCGCCGCGGCGAGGGAACACGATGATGGTTGCGTGCTCGCTTGCATTACGGCGGCGCGTGGCTAAAAGGCGCCAATTGCGCGGCGATCGTATCCTTGTTGAAACAAAGTTGGCGTAGACGGGCCTCGCGCAACCTGTAGGCCGGCTGTCCCGGCCTGCAATCCTCGATCCTGAATTCCACAAAGCCAGACGGTCATACCGCTCAAGGCCGGAGCCAGCATGGTCTTTCTAAGCTTCGTCTACCGCTTCATGACCAATTTCGCCTTCATGGCGATGGTCTATTTCAGCCTGAACTTCATGGAGAAGTATCAGAACCGGGCGATCATCGCGATCCTGGTGCTGGTCTACGCCGGCATGCGCGCGGCCTCGACGCTGCGTGCGTTCTACTTCTTCCAGAAGATCGAGAAGCTGGAGGCCGAGACCAAGCGCCTGCAAGCCCCGATCAACGACGGCTCGGGCGGAACCAACGCACGCAAGCAGGTGGTGGCGGATGTCGCCCGGCTGCGGCGGGACGGCGAGCTGAAGTCCTATATGGACCTGTTCTTCCTGGCGCTGATCGTGCTGCTCTGCGTCGCCAACATCCTGCGGCAGTAAAGCTTACTGCGCGCGCTTCTTCAGGCTCGCCACGCGGGTCGGATGCGCCGCGGCGCTCTTCGGTGATGCAGTCTTTGGTGACGTGGTCTTGGGAGCGGTGCTCCCGGCCTGCGCGGCATGCTTTGGTGTGCTGTGTGCCGCGTGGGCGCTCCGGGAGCCGTGCAGCTTGCCTGCCTTGCCCCTGGCCGCACGCGGCGCCTCGGCAGCCATCGCCATCCGCGTCGCGGCACGCCGCGACAAGGTCGTCGACAGCAACACTTCGATCGAGCCTTCCGGGATCGCAAACAGATCGCGGCCCGGCACGGGCAGGGTGGCCGCGACGTTCGCCTGCGCCATCGTCTTGCGCGGCAGCAGCGGCTGGTGCCCGGCCTGTGCGTTGAGATCGGCGAGGCTGGGCGCCGGAAGCGTCGGGGTCTGCGTGAACACGAAATTCGGAACGGCCGGCCAGCGCGCGATCGGCACGGTCTCGGTCGGCGGATGCAGCAGCCACTCCACCGGCGTGGTCGGCGTTGCCGGCAGCTCGGCGGTCGCCGGCACCACATGCACGATGCGATAGCCGCGCGCCTTGAGGTCGCGGATGATCTTCGGCAGCGCCGCCACCGTGCGGGCCTGGATGTCGTGCAGCAGCAGGATGCCCTTGCCCTTGGCCTCCAGCCGCTGGATCGCGAGCTGATAGACGCGGTCGGATGACACATGCCGCCAGTCGTCAGCCGGGAAGTCGGCGCTCCAGACCTGGATGCCGCGCGAGATCAGATAGTTCTCGACGCCATCGGCGCGCATCAGGCCGGGAATGCGGAAGAACGGCGCGAGTTGCCTGGACGGATCGGTCATCGCGGCCGAGGTCCACTCGATGCCGCCATTGATCTCGGCTTCGGCCTTCTCGATCGGCATCCTGTCGAACGTCAGCGGATGGTTCATGCTGTGGGTGCCGACGGTGTGGCCTGCCGCCACCAGCTTGCGCACGCCTTCCGGGTTTGCCTTGGCCTGGCCGCCGATGATGAAGAAGGTCGCCTTGATGCACTCGTCGTCGAGCATCTTGAGGATCTGGTTGGAATATTTCGGCAGCGGACCGTCGTCGAAGGTCAGCACGACCTCGTGGTCCTTCAGCGGCAGCGTCTCGCGATATTGCATCGTGCCGATGCGCGGATGCTCGCGCGGATCGACGACGAGCGTGCGGGACGTCCCGAGCGCGTCCGGATGGCCGGGGCAATCGCCTGCAAACGCCGCCGGTGTGCCGACGGTCAGCAATCCGAGACAGAGGACGATCCACGATCGCGTCCGGACAACAACGCTACTTCCGATCATGAACCCCGTCTGCCCTCATATGCCATGGCCGCCATTAGATGGTCGGAGACGCCCTGGAAAGGTTCAGGCGCAATATCCCGTCCATGTTTGCATGGCGTAGCATGAACAGATCGTTAATAGGGCCCAAATCACCCCATTTTGCGCCGGCGTGACATTCCGGCATCAACGTGCGTCGGCGTTCTTCTGTGATACGCCGGCCGGGACCACGTGAACCACGCGAAAGCCGTTGTCCCTAAGGTATCGCAGGAAGGCGGGCATGATTGCCGCCGTGCGCGCCTTGGGGTCGTGGAAGAGGATGATGCCCTTGCCGGCGGCCGCGAGGCGCTCGGTGACGAGCTTCAGTTCCTGCTCCGGCGTCATCTCGTTCCAGTCGCTGGCCCAGAGGTCGGCGCCGAACACGACGATGCCGCGTGACTGCAGCAGGTCGAGCTGCGCCGGCGTCGACTCGAAATAGGGGAAGCGGAAGAAGGGCGTGGAGGGCGTCGTCGTCGAGACGCCCTTCAGCGCCATCTCGTCGGCCGCGATGCCGCGGTCGATCTCGCTCTTCGCCTTGTCGAACGGGATCCGCGCCATGAACGGATGTGACCAGGTGTGGTGGCCGATGGTGTGGCCCTCGCGCGCGATGCGCTTGACCATGTCGGGGTGCTCGGAGGCGTGCAGGCCGATCAGGAAGAAGGTCGCGCGCACGCATTCCTGCGCCAGCGCCGCCAGCACCTTCGACGTCGTCGGCGGATGCGGGCCGTCGTCGAAGGTCAGCACGACCTCGTGATCGGCGAGCGCCAGCGTCTGCGGAAAGCTCTTCAAGCCCACGCGCGGCGTGGCCTTCGCATCGACGCTGAGAACCCGCGAGGTTCCCAGTGCGTCCTTGCGCGGACAGTCCGCGGCCTCGGCCGAGACAGTGCCGGCGACGGCCGCGAGGACCGCGCCCGCCGCCATCGAGGTCCACCTCAGTCGAAGCATCTTTGTCATTGCGCTGGCTGTTGCCTTGTGGGTATTGCCTGAACCATCAGCTCAGACGACCCGTTCCAACCTGTCAAACGGCGAGGCGCGCCATGGATGAACATATGGACGGTGCCTCATCCGCCGAGGCCTCGGTACTCGACCACGTGCCGATGCGCAATGAAGACGGCGAAATTCGTCACGAATTCGTCGCGGAAATTGCCCATGCGATCGAGGCCGGCGACAGCGCCTCGCTGCGCGCCTGTGTCGCCGAGCTGCACGAGGCCGATCTCGGCGATCTGATCGGCGCTCTTGCGCCCGACGACCGCGTCCGCCTGGTCGAGCTCACGGGCGCCGACTTCGACTTCTCGGCGCTGAACGAGGTCGACGAGGCCGTGCGCGAGGAGATCCTCGACGAGCTGCCGCCGGAGACGGTCGCCGAGGGCGTCCGCGAGCTCGAATCCGACGACGCCGTCGAACTGCTCGAAACCCTCGACGAGGACGAGCAGGAGGAGATTCTCGAAAAGCTGCCCCTGCAGGAGCGCGTCGCGCTCGAGCGCAGCCTGCTTTATCCGGAAAATTCGGCCGGCCGCCGGATGCAGACCGAGTTCATCGCGGTGCCCCAGGATTTCACCGTGGGGCAGGCGATCGACTACATGCGCGACACGCCGGATCTGCCCGATCGCTTCTACGAGATCTATGTCGTCGACAAGGATCGGCATTGGCAGGGCGCAGTCTCGCTCGACGTGCTGCTCCGTGCCCGCCGTCCGGTGCCGCTCACTGAACTCACCGACGAGGACCGCCGCCGCGTCTCCGTCCTGGAGGACCAGGAGGAGGTGGCGCGCATGTTCGGCAAGTACAATCTCGTCGCAGCCCCGGTGCTCGACACCCAGGATCGCCTCGTCGGCGTCATCACCGTCGACGACGTCGTCGACGTGATCGAGGAAGAGGCGGACGAGGACCTCAAGGCGCTCGGCGGCGTCAACAGCGACGAAGAGCTCTCCGACACCGTGTTCACCATCGCGCGCGCGCGGTTCAACTGGTTGTTGGTCAATCTCGCCACCGCGTTCCTCGCATCCTCGGTGCTCGGCCTGTTCGAGGGCCAGCTCGAGAAGATGGTCGCGCTCGCCGTGCTGGCGCCGATCGTGGCGAGCCAGGGCGGCAATGCCGCGACCCAGACTATGACGGTCGCGGTGCGGGCGCTGGCGACCCGCGAGCTCGGCTCCTCCAACGCCTGGCGCGTGGTGATGCGCGAAGGCATGGTCGGCCTCGTCAACGGACTTGCCTTCGCCGTGATCACTGGCATCGCGGCGGTGGCCTGGTTCAAGATCCCTGGCCTCGGCATCGTCATCGGGCTTGCGATCATCGTCAACCTCGTCGCCGGCGCGCTCGGCGGCATCTTGATTCCGATGGCGCTCGAACGCGTCAGGGCTGACCCGGCGGTGGCGTCGGGGACGTTCGTCACGACCGTGACCGATGTGGTCGGCTTCTTCTCCTTCCTCGGCATCGCCACGTTGTGGTTCGGGTTGAGGTAGGTCTTACTCCGTTTTGTTATTCCGGGCTCGCGCTCCGCGCGCCCCGGAATGACGGTCCCCACTATCTTTAATCCGAACTTAAGCGACCTGCCGCATGATCACGCCCGCTTGGGGGAATGAGCATGCGTGTGCGGCTGAAGGCTGACGGACGGGTTGTCGAGCTGCGGGATGGGCAGGAGTTTCCAATCCAGCCTGCGGCCAACGCAGCGCCGGCCGATGCCAGCCCGCTCGCGGTGCGCGATCTGCGCCGCCGCGCCTGCCTCACTCAGATGGAGTTTGCGGCAAAACTCGGCGTTCCCGTCGAGACCATCCGCAACTGGGAGCAGGGCAAGCGCGCTCCGCGGGGACCGGCCCGCGCGCTGCTCGCCGTGATCGCACATGCGCCGGAGACCGTGTTCCAGGCGCTCGCCAAGGCTTGACATAGAGGCCTGACGCATGCCTCCCGTTAGCATTGCGCTGAATATCCGGGGCGATCGCTGCGGCTTCCGTTGGCAGTGTCACGGACCGGGTCCATAATGACGCCCGGATGATGCTTGGGACGACCACAACAGAGAGGTTTCCTCATGCTGTTCGTCGAGGCCAATGGCGCAAGAATACCGGCGATCGGGCTCGGGACCTGGGAGCTGAGCGGTCGCCCCTGCGGACGCGTGGTCGAGCAGGCGCTACGGCTCGGCTACCGCCACATCGACACGGCGCAGGTCTACGAGAATGAGCGTGAGGTCGGCGACGGCCTGCGCGCCTCCGGCGTGCGCCGCGACGACATCTTCCTCACGACCAAAGTCTGGACCAGCCATTTCACGCCGCACGACCTCGAGCGCTCGGTCAAGGAGAGCCTCGTCCGGCTGCGGCTTTCCTCGGTCGACCTGCTGCTGCTGCATTGGCCCAATTCGCACGTGCCGCTGGCGGAGACGCTCGGCGCGCTGGCGCATGCCAAGCGCATGGGCCTGACGCACCACATCGGCGTCTCCAACTTCACGGTGGCGCTGATCGAAGAGGCGGTGGCGTTGTGCCCGGAGCCGCTGGTCTGCAACCAGGTCGAATACCATCCCTATCTCGACCAGGCGAAGGTGAAGGCGGCCTGCGACCGGCATGGTCTCGCGCTGGTCGCCTACAGCCCGATTGCCAGGGGCCGCATCAAGTCCGACCAGACGCTTGGCGAGATCGGCCGTGCCCACCACAAGACACCGGCACAGATCTGCCTGCGCTGGCTGGTGCAACAGAATGTCGCCGCGATCCCGCGCACTTCGCGCGTCGAACGCCTGTCGGAAAACATCGAGATCTTCGATTTCGAGCTCTCGGACGACGAGATGACCAGGATCGCCGCGCTGGCCAGTCCGAAGGGCCGTCTCACCGACTATGGTTTCGCGCCAAAATGGGATTGAGGGGCGGCCGGGGTATGGTAGGACCGCGGCGGCAACCCAAGATCGGGCGATGGAACTGCGGAAGATCATACGAACGGACATTGCAGCGTCGGCGATCGCGCATTTGACGCTCGTCGGGCTGATCATCGTGATCAGCGAGGTGCATCCGTTTCACGCCGCGCCGCCCGAAACCGTGTCGGTCGACATCGTCACACCGGAGCAGGTGAAGCAGGAGGAGGCCAAGGCGGAGGAAAAGGCCGAGGAGGAGGTAAAGGAAAAGCCCCCCGAGCCGCCCCTCGACCTGAAGCTGCCGAAGCTGGATGTCACCGACAAGGACAAGGCGGCCACGGCGCCGAAACCTGCGGCCAAGGAGCAGGCCGCGGCGTCGTCTTCGAAGCAGCAGGCATCGCCTGAACCGTCGCAGCAGAAACAGCCGCAGCCACAGCCGTCACCGCAGCAGCGTGAAGCCGCCGCGCAGCCGCAGCCTCAACAACCCCAGCCTTCGCAGCCACAGCCGCAGCCATCGCAATTGCCGCTGCAACAGCCGATGCCGCAACCGCCGCCCCAGTCGATGCCACCGGCGCGGCCGTCGCCCGCCGCAATGTCGCAGCCGCCGGCCGCGCCGCCGCCGGCCTATCAGGCGCCGGAGCCTGACGTCACCGTCAAGTACGGCGTCATGCTGGGTCTGCCGCCGGAGCAGCCGCTCGAGCCGAAAGACGCCCCCAAGGACGACGGCGGCGACGCCAAGGATTCGATCGCCGCCAAGCTTCCGCCCGAAATCATCGCTGAGCTTCGTCGCCGCCTGAGAAGCTGTGCAAAGCTTCCGGCGGGGGTTTCACCGACCGACAACGTCAACATCAAGCTGCGTGCGGTGTTCGCCACCGACGGCACGCTGGCGCGCCCGCCGATCCTGATCCAGGCCCCGCCGTCCGCGAAGGGCGTCGCCATCGTGAAGTCCGCGATCAGCGCGCTCGAATCCTGCCAGCCCTACAAGATGCTGCCGGCTGGCTTGTACGGGGAGTGGAAGGTGATGGACCTGCCATTCAGCCCCAGGGATTTCGGCGGGTAGTTGTCCCGTAGCCCGGATGGAGCGCAGCGCAATCCGGGGCAGAAGCGTGTCCGAGATTCAAAGTGCGAACCGAGA
>Ga0102590_1004268_pt1 | contig 12426 bp, 8 predicted proteins | sample AraplaMF_Col_mMF_FD_76859 | JGI IMG/M metagenome (GOLD analysis project Ga0102590, IMG submission 76859) | Arabidopsis root microbial communities from the University of North Carolina, USA - plate scrape MF_Col_mMF | ecosystem: Host-associated > Plants > Roots > Endosphere | place: USA...
TAACCACCGTGTGGTATGCATAGATGAAATGCATTTTGATAAAGACGGCATGATCGTACCGGTGAAGATCACCAAAGAAAGCGTGCAGCCGGTGAAGATCAGGTAGGTACCGTTGTTGCAAGGATGCTTGTATGCTAACATTCCGGTTTATATCTTTAGCCGTAATACCACCAGTATACTCTTCAACGTTCACCAAATCTAAAACCGGGACATCAATTTGTACGGCAGCCTTGATGATAAAGCGCTATGGGCCAGGGTAATAGAAGGCGATAAAAACGCGTTAGCGTTCATTTACGATACTTATTTCCCTTCTCTTTACAGATACGGAATGAAACTGCGCCCGGACTCAAACCTGGTGAAAGACAGTATTCACGACCTTTTCACAGGTATCTGGCTGAGCCGCGAACGCCTCTCTGCCACGGATTCCATCCGGTTCTACCTCCTGGCCTCCCTCAAGCGCAGGATCAGCAGACAGCAGGGATTGCTGAACCGTTTGGCAATCCCGTCGTCCACCACGCCACCCTTTGCGAGCTCTCATGAAGAGGTACTGATAAGTGAGCAGGCAGATAGGGAACGTAAGGAAAAGCTGGAAAAAGTGATCAATAGTCTGCCCCGCCGCCAACGGGAGATACTGTACCTGCGCTACTACGAAGGGCTCGATACACAGGAAACAGCCGCCATCATGTCGCTCAGCGTAAGCTCTGCCTACGTGCTGCTGTCCAAAGCGCTTAATTACCTTAAACAACATAGTGATAAGCTGATTTGCCTGCTCCCGGGAGCAGCCGGATCAGCTATTCTTTTTTTAACTTATTCATTATTAAGGGGATAAGATTTTTTAAAAAAAAGTACGGTACAAACGCTAAGATTTTGTCCGCTTGCTGCTTTATCTGTTAAGAACCAACGATGATATCCAGGGATTTTACGATCGACGAGCTTTTGCAACATCCTGTTTTCCGCCAGTGGGTGATTGAACGGGATGCTAACGCCGCTGCCTACTGGCAGGAATGGCTGCAGCAATACCCGCACAGGGCAACAGACCTGGCCAAAGCCAGGGAAATGCTGCTACTGATAGGCGGCCCTTCCCATGCACCTGCTGCTACAGACGCAGCCGAGACCTGGGATAGGGTTTTGCAAAGCATAGATAGTGGCAGCGGCAGACTGGTGCAAATGCCCCGTAACCGTATGCGGCGCTGGTCGTCTTATGCCGCAGTTATCACTGGTATCCTGATCATGACCTATGCCATTTATTTCTTTGTAAGGAAGGATACCTTGCACTATGATACTGCTATGGGCGAAATGAGGACAGTTGAGTTGCCGGATCGTTCGCTGGTGCGCCTCAATGTAAATTCCACGTTACGTTATTCTGCAAAGTTGGACAATGGCGGTCCGCGTGAAGTGTGGCTGGAAGGAGAGGCTTTCTTTACCGTGCAGCATCAGCATAATAACCGCCGTTTCATTGTGCATACTACGGATGTAGACATCCAGGTGGTAGGCACGGAGTTCAACGTCAATACCCGCCGGGTAAAAACACAGGTGGTGTTAAGCACCGGTGTGGTAAAGCTGATGCTCAACAAAAAAGGGGCATCCGGCACTGCGTCGGAACAGTCGCCGATCACTATGAAGCCGGGTGATATGGTGACCTACTCTTCCGCTACAGAGGAGCTCAGCAACAAAAAGGTGGATCCCGCTGCATATGCGTCCTGGCGCACAGGCGTATTATCGTATGATGAAACACCTGTAGCAGAAGTGATCAGATCCCTGCAGGATAATCTCGGTGTTGTCATACAGCTGAAAGATGACAGCCTGGGGCTGCAAACCTACACAGGAAGTATACCGATAAACAATATAGATGTGTTCTTTAAAACACTCGAAAGATCATTTAATGTCCATATCCGGAAAACAGGAGTAAATACTTATGAGATAGTCAACCAAGAGGATAAATAGTACATAACCAACCTTAATCTAATGCTATGGTGAAATTTCACGCCGGTCGTATCGGTGGAGTCCTTGCTATGTCCCTAGCCTGGCAGCTGGGCGGTCTCTCCGCCATCGCAACTGTCAATATGCAAAAGCCGGCTGCGACTTTATCAGCTGTTTATACGCAGGCGGACACGCAGCAGGAACCACTTAAACACCAGCTGGCCCGTGTAGAACAGCGCTACAAGATCCGCATCAATTATGTGGGAAACACCGTCAACGGGCTTTATACAGATGCCCCTCCGGCCAAAGATCCCGGTGTACCCATGGTCGATTACCTGAACAGCTTCCTGCACTCCTTTGGCCTGGAAGCAGAGCAGGCTGGAAAAGACCAGTTCATCATCTTCAAAAAGGGAAAGTCAAAACCTGTCTCCCAGCCGGATAAACAGGCAAGCGGCCTTGAAATGGAGGCACTCAACACAAAGACGCCGGATACGCAGCAAACAGCAGTACTGCAGCAGTCTGTGGTCAGCGGTATTGTGACCGAAGAATCAGGTCTTCCGTTACCGGGCGTTACCATCGTGGTAAAAGGCACCTTCAATGGTACCAAAACCAATGAGAACGGTAAATACAGGCTGGCTAATGTGCCGCCCAATGGCACATTAGTGTTCAGCTACATCGGCTATAAATCAACAGAGGTGAAAGTGGAGGGCCGTACAGCCATCGATGCAAAGCTGCTCACCGAAGTGCAGTCCATGAAAGACTTTGTAGTGAACGGTTATCAGAAACTGCAGAAAGATAATTATACCGGCTCCGCCATTGTGATAACAGGAGAGGAGCTTAAACATTTCAACCCGCAGAATATCCTGCAAAGCATACAGGCCCGCGATCCTTCTTTTCGCCTGGTAGAGAACAACATCGCAGGGTCTAATCCTAACCAGCTGCCTAATATCAACGTGCGCGGCACTACGGCCTTACCTTCCGGTGCGCCCAGCCAGTTGAGCCGCAACCAGCTGGCCAGCATCACCAACCTACCACTGTTCATACTGGACGGTTACCAGGTAAGCATACAGAATATTTTTGACCTGGATTTTAACCGGATAGAAACGGTGACCCTGCTGAAAGATGCAGCGGCTACCGCCATCTATGGTTCCCGCGCCTCCAATGGTGTTTGCGTGTTTACCACCAAGGCGCCTAAAGAAGGCGCACTGGAACTGTATTACAATTATGAGCTGAATGTTACTACGCCAGACCTTACTGCCTACAACGTGCTGGATGCTGCCCAAAAGCTGGAATACGAACGGCTGGCAGGCCTTTATAAAGATAACGAGGTAGATGGCGTGGAAACGCTTGAACGACTCTACTATGCTAAAAAGAAGAATGTGCTCAGCGGTATCAATACCTACTGGTTGTCGCAACCCGTCAGCAATGATTTTGGTCACAAGCATTCTGTGTCCCTGCAGGGCGGCTCTTCTTCCATGCGGTATGGGGTGGATGTGCGTTATCAGACCAACAACGGCGTAATGAAAGGCTCTGGCCGCGACCGTTACAGTTTGAGTAATACGCTGTCCTACATGCCGCGCAGTAACAAACTGCTGTTCCGTAACCAGTTTACGATATCGCAGGTAAAAGGCACAGAATCTCCTTACGGTTCTTTTTCGGACTATGTGAGGATGAATCCCTATTACCCGATCTATGACTCTACCGGCAGGCTGCTCAGGGAAATGGATAAATGGAACTACCGCAGTGCTACTGATCATGGCTCCGTCAAATCGGAGAATGTGCTGAACCCCATGTATGAGGCTACCATCGGCAGTTTTAACAAGCAGGAATACCTGGAGTTCATGGACGGTTTTAACGTTGAATACAATCCTACAGATCAATGGCGCTTTAGCGGTAATATCAGCCTTATTAAGCGTAAGCAGTCGAGCGATAAGTTTGTATCCCCGCTCAGTAATGAGTTCTATACCTATACAGGCGACCAGCTGAAAGACCGTGGTACTTATGAATATGGCGTAGAAGACTTCACACAGGTAGACGGTAGCTTTACCATCAACCATAACCGGGTGATCCGCCAGCAGCATTTCCTGAACTTTTCGCTCGGTACCAATATACAGGCGGTTACGTCCACACAGCGGTCCTTTAAGGCGCAGGGTTTTACCAATGACCGTTTCTCCGATATATCGTTCGCACGCATGTATGAGAAAGACGGCGCTCCCAAAGGCGGTGTAACGGAACAGCGGCTGGCCGGCGCTTTGTTCTCTTTTAACTATTCCTTTCAAAACCGCTTTTTGATGGATGGTACCCTGCGGGTAGACGGCTCCTCCAAATTCGGTTCAGACTCCCGTATGGCGCCTTTCTGGTCTTATGGTATCGGGTGGAACCTCCATAAGGAAAAGTTCCTGCAGCAGACGCCTGTTAGTCAGCTGCGGCTGAAAGCTACCACCGGCTTAACGGGCGATGTATCCTTTCCTGCCTATTTATCCAATACTACCTACCAGTACTACAATGGTGAATGGTACTCTACGGGTGTAGGCGCCGTATTTACTGCTTATGGTAATTCAAAGCTGAAATGGCAGCGTACACATAACTACGAACTGAGCATGGAGCTGGGCCTCTTCCAGGACCGCGTATACTTTTCTCCCAGGTATTATCACAAACTGACCACGGACCTGCTGGCGGACATTAATGTGCCTTCTTCCACGGGTTTTGAACGATACAAGGAAAACCTCGGAGAAATGGTGAATAAAGGCTTTGAGGTGTATATGCGGGCTAACGTGTTCCGCAGCCGTAACTGGTCTGTAAACCTGAACCTGAACATGGTGCACAACACCAATGTGATCACCAAAATATCTGATGCGCTCAAGAATTATAACGATGATGTAGACAAACAACAGCAGGAGAACCCGGAGCTGAAGTCAGTGCCCTTGCTGCGTTACCGTGAAGGCCAGTCGCTCAATACCATCTACGCCGTACGTTCACTGGGTATTGATCCGGAGAACGGGCGTGAGATCTTCCTGAACCTGGATGGCACCCGTACTTATGATTACAATGTAAAGAACACCGTACCCATCGGCGATCAAACGCCGAAGCTGGATGGTTATTTCGGCGGTAGTGTGATCTACAAAAACTTTATGCTGGAAGTGAGCTTCTATACCCGCCTGGGCGGCGACATCTACAACCAGACGCTGATAGACCGCGTGGAGAATGCCAATCCCTGGTATAATGTGGATGCCAGGGCCCTGACCGGGCGCTGGAAGAAACCGGGAGACCATGTGTTCTTTAAAGACATTGCGGATCTGAGTGCTGCGCTCTACGGCAATACGCTCACCTCTTCCCGTTTTGTACAGCGTGAGAACAGGCTGGAGCTGAAAGCCGTATACCTTTCTTACGAAGCGCCCGTGTCTATCTACAAACGCCTGCGCATGAAGAACCTGCGCTGCGCACTTAACATGAATGACATTGCTTACTGGTCTTCTATCAAACTTGAAAGAGGGATTGACTATCCTTTTGCCAGGAGCTTCACCTTCTCATTATCAACCCGGTTCTAAAAAGTTTGAACATGAAAAAGTATCTCATACTCATCATAACAACTGTTGCACTATCCTCCTGCAAGAAATGGCTGGATGTGAAGCCGCAGACAGAGGTAGAGCAGGAAGTGCTGTTCAGCACTGAAGCGGGATTTATGGAAGCCATCAACGGCCTGTATACCCGCTGCGCCCAGCAGGACATGTATGGCAAAGAGCTCAGCGTGGGCTTCCCTGATGTGCTGGCGCAGAACTATACCGTATCTCCTGAGGATCCTAATAAATACCGGCAGACTTTATTGTACAACTACAAAGACCAGGATTTTATGAGCCGCAAGGACGCTGCCTGGAAAGGATTGTATAACGTGATCGCCAACAGTAACATTATCCTGGAGCATGTAGATAAACAAAAAGGCGTACTTACGCAACCCATCTATGCAATAGTGAAAGGAGAAGCTTTAGCCATGCGCGCTTACTGTCATTTTGATGTGCTGCGCCTCTTTGCTGCCTCGTATGTTGCAGAGCCGAATGGTAAAGGCATTCCTTACGTTACTGCTTTCAGCAAGAATGTTCCCAGGCTGTACAAGACCGGCGAAGCAATAGACGCAATGCTGCAAGACCTGAACGCTGCAAAGGAATTGTTGCGTACTGCTGACCCGATCCTCACGCCGGGATATAAAGTAGGGTATGATCGTACGGTTGATACTTCTACTGAGAAAGATGGCCCGCTGTTCACACAGGAGCGTCGCCATCACCTTAACTACTATGCTGTTTGCGGAGAACTGGCCCGCATTTATCTCTATAAGGGAGACCATCCCAACGCGCTGCTCAATGCGCTGGAAGTGATCAATGCTAGTAAATTCCCCTGGACAAAACAATCAGACTTTCTGAACCCGGACGAAGAGAAGAGAGATCGTATGTTATACAAAGAGCTGTTGTTTGCTGTCTATATCTCCAATGCAGGAACTACCGATGCATTGCGCCGCCTGCTTCGGGATGGTGTGTCTTCACTCTACGTAACCCTCCAGGAGGGCCGGAATATTTATGAAACAGGAAGCATAGGCGGTGAGGATTTCCGCTATAAGCAGTGGTTCTCAGAACAATCTGTTTCATTTGGCACCTATCTGCGCCTGGAGAAGTACGCCCGTGATCCGGACCGTAACATACATCCGCAACTGGGGCCTGTCATCCGCCTCAGTGAAATGTATTACATCGCGGCAGAGTGCACGTTCGATAGCGATCCTGCCAAAGCCTGGGGCTACTTTAATACAGTACGCCTTAACCGTGGTATTGGTACACAACGGAATGATCCGTCTAAAGCCATCTTCCTGCAGGAGCTGGTGAAAGAGGCACGTAAAGAGTTCTTTGGCGAGGGCCAGATCTTCTATATGTACAAACGGTTGAATATTTCCTTCCCCGGTTCTTTCGGCAGCACTATCCCGGCCACCAGTTCCATTTTCGTGCTGCCTTTCCCGGATGATGAAATTGCTTACGGTAACAGATAAACACTGACAGATGAAGCGTCTAATAATATTTGGTTTACTATATATAGCCGTGCTCAGCTCCTGCAAAAAAGCTACGGAGCTGCGATACGCCTCAGATGATAATATCTACTTCGACGTTACGGACCGTACCGGGGCACGTGTAGATAGCATTGTTTACTCCTTTGCATTATTTCCGGAACTGGCCAGCGATACGCTGCTGCTGCCTCTGCGGGTCTCCGGTATCAGAGTAGAGTCTGAACGTACGTTCAGAATCAGGGTAGTGGATAGCGCCAGCACGGCGCTGCCTAAGCTGCATTATAAGCCACTGGAGGAAGTCTATAAACTGCCCGCAGGACAAGGGATCATCAAGGTACCTGTGATCATCTACAACACAGATACTAATCTGGCCAATAAAATGGTGCGCATCAAATTCCAGCTGGAAAGCACGGCAGACCTTCATGCCGAATTCAAGAAGCTGGACACTTTCCGTCTCCTGTTCTCCAACCGGCTGGAGAAGCCCGTTTGGTGGGATACCTGGTCAGGCGAGCTGGGGCCTTACTCGCGGGTAAAGCATGAGCTGTTCATCCGCACAGCCGGTACTACCGAGCTGCCGCCTACTAACAGTGATGCTACTACCACGCCCAAAGTGCTGTACTATACCAGGCGTTTCCGTTCTTTCCTCAATGATCCGGTGGGATGGGTACAGGATAATCCGCAGGAAGGATATACTGTGGAAGCTGCAGGCGCTGGTGCGTATTATTTCTATAGCCTTACCAACCCTGGCAAGAAATACCTGATGACGCTGAATACGGCTGATAACAGGTACTATTTCACAGACGAGAATGGCAACCGCATTGTATAAACACAAAACATTGATGCAGATGAAACGATATCTGTTATATATACTGGGAGGCCTGGTGCTGTTAACGATCGCCTGCTCCCGCGATAAGGGTAACTATGATTATGTGGAGCTGCCAGACCCGGTAGTGGAAGGCCTGGACACTTCTTATGCTGTTATTACCGGCGATAGCCTGATCATCACACCGCTTGTTAAACTGGCTTCAGGAAAGAGCGATTATGACTGTTACTGGAAGATCAATGTGCCGGAGAAAGCTACTTCACTCGACTATGAGGGCCGGAGCCTGCATATTGTTTTCGGGCTTTCCTCCGGCCGTTACACCGCCCAGCTGGCGGTAGTGGATAACGGTAACGGCATGAAGTATTACTATGAGTTTATCATCAACTGCCAGACGGAGTTCACCAAAGGGGCAGTAGTACTGACCAGCAGCGGTGGCAGGGCTGAACTGGCTTTCATTAAGCCGGACGGCACTATTCAGTCAGACATCTACCAGGCCATCAACCAGGAGGCATTGCAGGGCGAGCCCATACAGCTGGTACCCGTACAGAACCAGTTTTATCTGAACCGCCTTACTTCTTACTGGATCACCTATAGCAACGGTGGCGTGTTGGTGAATGCGGATAACCTGCAGCGTATGCGCAGCCTGAAAGATAATTTCTTTGAGCCGCCTGCTGCTGTGAAAGCTGAGTACATGATGAACATGCCCCAGGGCGTTACCCAGGCTGTTATAAACGGGAAGCTGTATATCGGCGCTACTGAAACGGCTCCGTTCTGGCCCTATTATGGATTTTATGGCGTGCCGGTGGCGGGTAATTATAAGTTGCATCCGCAGATGGTACACAATGCGTATGAGAATCCCAACGGCACTTATTACCTGGGTTTTGAGGCTAACCTGAAACAGTTTGTGCGCATTATGAAGCTGTCTTATTACGGTTCAGATTTCTCTGTGATGGATACAGCTTTCAACCCGAAAGACCTGAAAATGGATATGCTGTATCTGGACCGCTTCAGTGATAACGACCTGTACGCCTTCTGCGATAGCGCGGGCAAGAAGATGGAATTGAAATTCCGTGTGCTGTTGAATGACAGTACGCAGCGTTTCTATCCCTCCTATAAAAGGGTGTTCCCCGGCGCGTCCCTGGTATCGGCTGGTACGGTCTGGCGTTCATCTCCCATTGGGGTTTTCTTCTTCAGTGCTAATGACAAAGTATACCGCTACAATCCACTGAACCAGGAATTGCGGGCGCTGGATGCCAACTTCGGTGGTAAGAAAGTAACCATGCTGAAAGTGCTGCGTAACGGGAATCTATTGGTAGCAGGTGTGGAAGGCAGTATCTACTACCTGGATATCAGCACCGGAAAAACGGGGCAGGTGATCCAGCAATATAACGGGATAGCCGGTATACCGAAAGACGTGATCGTAAGAGACTAAAATGATTTCATCATCTAAACAGCATAAAATGAGAAAATGGATATTAAGCGCTTTTGTTGCCCTGCCTGTAGTTGCAGCTGCACAAACAGGCGAATTCGTACTAAATGGTAAGCTGGGCAATCTCAATGCGCCAGCCAAAGCATACCTGCACTACCAGGGAGAGGATAATAACAGCATGTTGGATTCTGCCGTGCTCCACAACGGCGCCTTCGTGATCAAAGGCAAAGTAAAAGGCCCGCATATGTGTATGCTGATGATAGATCACCAGGGCAGCGGCGATCGTAATCCGCAGACGGCAGAAGACAGGCGCCTGATCTACATCGAGAAAGGTACTATCAACATCAGCGCAAAGGAAAAGCTGGAAGACGGGATGATCACCGGCTCTCCTGTGAATACGGAGCATGACCGTTACAAGAAATTCCTTGCTCCCTTTGATGAGCAGATGAATGGTATCAATAAAGAATATGGTGCATCCACGCCGGATCAGCAACAGGACACTGTTTTTATGAATGGCCTGCGTGCGCGTTTCGACAAAGCCATGAAGGATAAACGGGAGTTGATGAAACAGTTCATTGCAGCTAATCCTACCTCCTTCTTCAGTGTAGAAGCTTTGAAAGAGCTGAGCGTACATCTGAACATGAACCTGGCCATACTGGAGCCGATGTATAAAAGCCTGTCGCCTGAGCTGCAGAACAGCGTTGCGGGTAAAGAGTTTGCTCTTGCTATGGAAAGAGAGCGCCGCCTGACTATCGGCTCACCTGCGCCCGAATTCACACAGAATGATGTGCAGGACAAGCCGGTGAAGCTGTCTGACTTCCGTGGTAAATATGTGCTGCTTGATTTCTGGGCCTCCTGGTGTGGTCCCTGCAGGGCTGAGAACCCTTATGTTGTGGCTGCCTACAATCAATTCAAGGACAAGAACTTTACGGTGCTCAGCGTATCGCTGGATCAGCCGGGCAAGAAAGACGCCTGGGTAGCTGCAATTAAAAAAGATGGTCTGGAAGCCTGGACACATATTTCCGATCTTAAATACTGGAACAACCAGGTAGCTGTATTGTATGGCGTAAAAGGAGTACCAACTAATTTTCTGATCGATCCCTCCGGGAAGATCATTGCCAGGAACCTGCGCGGAGAGAAGCTGCAGGCCGAACTGGACACTGTCATCAATGGCAAGACTGCGTCAAACTGACCCAGCTGCTAACTATCCTATGAGATCCCTAACCAACCACCAGGCGAGGCCGGAAGCGATTCCGGCCTTCGCGTTTTTGATACGCTTGTTTGTACATTTGTCACTTTATAATTAATTTACGCCGCAAGGGGTAACCGTCTTAAATGTACAACCAATATGGAGAGTATGCCACCCGGTGAGGAGGTATTGTTAAGAATGATAGAAGGCGACGAGTCCGCATTTACAAGCATTTACAGGCACTACCATCCTGCACTCTATATCTATTTACTACGCTTCTGTAAAATACCCGACCTGTCGGAAGATCTGGTGCACGATGTTTTCCTGAAGATATGGGAGATCAGGGACCGCATAGACCCCGCTTTGCCTTTTACCGGCTACCTGTATCGCATTGCCCGTAATCACGCTTTTAAGACTATTAAAAAACTTGCGCAGGATGAAGGCCTGCAGGAGCAGGTGCTGGAACACCTGGCCGCCACCGGTAGCGGTGAGCCCGAGCAGGTGGTAAGGGAGAAGGAGTACGACCGTTTGTTCCGCGAAGCCCTGGGCCGTCTTGGTCCTCAACGCCTCAACGTTTTCCGGCTCTGCCGGCAGGAAGGCAAAAGCTATGACGAAGCAGCTGCTATATTGGGCATTTCCCGTAATGCCGTTAAAAAGCACATGGTGCTCAGCATGCGTTTTATCCATGATTATATTTACCGCCACGGTGATCTGTTATTAACCCTCTGCTTGTTGTTAAAAATCTTTTAAATTTTTTTTGAAGAGGGGGTACCCTCGATCCTCATTTTGGGATATTATAGTAGGCGCCCGCCTGAAAGGGCGCCGGCATAACGTATGTCTCAACCAAATGGCCACCACGAAAAACTGCTGCAGCGATACCTTGACGGGCAATGTTCGCCTGAAGAGGTAGCGGAACTGTATGCCTGGCTTCGCACATCTGAAGCCCACCGTTCCCTGCTGGCAGCCATGCAGCAGGAGTTTGAGCAGGTTATGCAAGCTTCCCATCAGGTACCTGCAGCGCTCAGCGACCGGGTAGAAGCCCGCCTGATGCAGGATATCAATCGTAAAAAGATCAGGCCCCTGTTCAACCGCTACCGGGTAGCAGCAGCTGCTGTGATCCTATTGGTCATGGCTGGCGGTTTCTGGTGGTTTGCATCTGTTTTCCGTACCGCTCAACAAACATCCCCCGCCAATGGAATTGCGGCCGTTAATAAAGATAACGACGTGGCTCCCGGCACCAGCAAAGCTGTGCTCACCCTGGCAGATGGATCTACCGTAACACTGGACAGCGCAGGTAACCAGGTGATCCAGCAGGGTAAGACCCTGGTGCAGCAAAGTAACGGACAACTGCAATATGCTGCCGAAGGCAGGGGCGAATCTATCGGATATAATACCCTTACCGTGCCCAGGGGAGGGCAGTTCAATATCGTATTGCCGGATGGCAGCCATGTGTGGCTGAATGCCGCTTCCACACTGCGGTTCCCCACTGCATTCACCGGTAATCAGCGTTTAGTGGAACTGCAGGGCCAGGGTTATTTTGAAATAAAGAAGGATGTGGCCCACCCCTTCATCGTAAAGGTAAATACAACGGAAGTACAGGTGTTGGGCACCCGTTTTGATGTCATGGCCTATGCCGACGAAAAAAGCCTGAATACCACCCTGCTGGAAGGGGCGGTACGTATGAAACAGGGCGCCATCCAGCACCAGCTTGTTCCTGGTCAGCAGGCCGTACTTGACTATGCCAGTGGCCTGATGTCTGTACGCCCGGTGGATGTAGACGAAGTGGTGGCCTGGAAAACCGGCTTCTTTGAATTTGATAATGCTGCCATCACTGTCATCATGAGGCAGTTGTCAAGGTGGTATGACGTTGAGGTCAGCTATCTGAATAATAACAATAACCGGCTTTTTGGCGGGCGTATCAGCCGCAATCTGCCGCTGTCAGAGATATTACATATGCTGGAGGCAAATGGCGCCAAATTTAGCCTGGAGGGCCGCCGGCTGATGGTTACAGTAGAAAACTA
>Ga0102590_1004270_pt1 | contig 12419 bp, 13 predicted proteins | sample AraplaMF_Col_mMF_FD_76859 | JGI IMG/M metagenome (GOLD analysis project Ga0102590, IMG submission 76859) | Arabidopsis root microbial communities from the University of North Carolina, USA - plate scrape MF_Col_mMF | ecosystem: Host-associated > Plants > Roots > Endosphere | place: USA...
GGACGCGCTCCGGGAAGTGCTGCGCAGCGCGTACGCGGCCGAGTCGGTCGAACTTCTGATGGCCGACTACGGGCTCTCCGTACTCCAGGCCGTCGCGGCGCAGCCCTGCACCTCGGATCCCGTCCCCGTGCACGGCAGCACGGCGGGGCGGGCCTTCGGCGCCCAGGACCCGGTCACGGAGGAGATCGGCGACCGGGTCAGGATCCACCTGCCGGTGACCGTGCGCGGAGACCGGCTCGGTGTGCTGGTGGTCGTACTCCCGTCGGACGGTGCCGCCGAGGCCCTGCCCGAGCTCATCGACATCGCCGAGGTCCTGGGGCACGAGGTGATCGTCGCCGCGCGCGACACGGACGTCTATCTCCGGGCCAGCCGACGCGACCGCCTGACGCTCGCGGCCGAGATGCAGTGGCAACTGCTCCCGGGCCGGTCGTGCTCGCGGCCCGAGTACGCGCTGGGCGCGCAACTGGAGCCCGCGTACGCGATCTTCGGAGACAACTTCGACTGGTCCGCGGGGTCCGACGGTCTGATGGTGTACATCACCAACGGCATGGGTGAGGGTATCGAGGCCTCGCTGCTGACCAACCTGGGCATCAACGCACTGCGCAACGCGCGGCGCGCCGGTATCCCCATCGAGGACCAGGCGGCCCTCGCCGACCAGGCCGTCTACGCCCAGTACCGGGGCGCCTGCTACCTGTCGGTGCTCCTGCTGGACGTGGAACTGTCCACAGGGCGGGTGAAGGTGGTCGACGCCGGTTCCCCGCAGATGCTGCGCATGCGCGGCAGGAACGTCGAACGTGTCGATTTCGAGGCCCAGTTGCCGCTCGGAATGTTCGAGGAGACCGACTACGTCGCCCAGGAGTTCCAGGTCGAACCGGGCGACCGGCTCGTCTTCGTCAGTGACGGCGTCTACCGGACCATCGCTCCCGGAGGCGAGGAGTACGGCGAGCGGGCACTGGCCAAGGCCATCGCGTCGACGAGGCTCCTGCCCGCCGCTGCCGTACCGCGCGCCATTCTCAGAGAGCTCTCGGTCCACCGCGGTGGACCGGACCCGGAGGACGACGCACTGGTGGTATGTCTCGACTGGTTCGGCGGGCAGACCCCATAGGGACTTCATGGACGCCGGCGCTCGCGCCGCGCCGAACGGAAGCCATGTGTCCGCACGGCAGTCGGCGAGGTCCCTCTTTCGTTGGACGATCTTCTGGACAGCCACGGGTGTCATGTGCGATCCCGCATGATTACAGTTGTCGCGCGACAATGAACCGCGCTCTCCGAAGAGGCTCCCTCGCAGCCGGGGCGCAGACGTACGAAGGAGACCCAGGACGTGACGGACCAGTCGACAGCGAACCGGGGAACGTCGACACGGATCATCAGCGACTTCCTGCAACGCCGTCGCGAACAGATCGCTCAGCGCTGGGCGGACGAGGCGCTGTTCCGGACGGTGTTCACGGTCTCCCGCGACGAGGCGGCGGAAGCCGCCGGATCCCTGGTGGAGGCGCTCGCCTCGGTCGCCCTGTCCGGCCGGATCGAGGACCTGCGGGCTCCGGGCTTCACCGGCGTGCGTGAACAGCTCACGCGCATGGCGGGCTCACGGGCCCGAGGGGGCGCCGCCCCCTCCCAGATCGCCGACGAGGTCGCGGCGCTGCGCCCCTCGATCACGGATCTGCTGATCACCGACCTGGCCGGCTCGGACGGGGAGGCGTCGGGTCCGCATGTGATCACGCTCACCGTCCTGATGGGCACACTGCGGCTGTTCGTCATGGAGACGGCCCTCAGCGCCGGTGAGGAGATCATCGATCGGCAGCGAGTCCAACTGCTCGAAGTCGCCACGCCCGTCATCAAGCTGTGGAGCGGCATCGTCGCGGTCCCGCTGATCGGCACCCTGGACAGCGCCCGCAGCCAGGTCGTCATGGAGAGCCTGCTGGAGGCGATCGTCGACCAGCAGGCAAAGTTCGCGATCCTGGACATCACCGGCGTGCCGACCGTCGACTCCCTGGTGGCCCAGCATCTGATGAAGACGGTGGCGGCCGCACGCCTGATGGGGGCGGAGTGCATCGTCTCCGGCATCCGTCCGGCGATCGCGCAGACCATCGTCCACCTGGGGATCGACCTCGGCTCGGTCATCACCCGTGCGAGCCTTGCCGATGCTCTCGCCTACGCCCTGCACCAGGAGGGCGCCGTGATCGTCGACCGCGCGACGGGCGCGGGGGGCCCACGATGAGCTGGGGTCTCGAGGGGCCCGTCAGCACCCACGTCCCCGTCCTGAGGATCGGTGACGTCCTGCTGGTCACCCTCCAGGGCGAACTGCACGACAAGGCCGCGGAGCAGCTCCAGCAGGACATCGGCGAGGCCGTCGCGGGCAGTTCGGCCGGCGCCGTCGTCATCGACGTCTCCGGCGTCGAGATAGTCGACTCCTTCCTCGGCCGCGTCTTCGCCGAGATCGCCGCGAACGCCAAGCTGCTCGCCGCCGCGACCGTCGTGGCCGGCATGCGCCCCGCGGTCGCCATCACCCTGGTCGAACTCGGACTCACCCTGCCCGGTCTGCGGACCGCGCTCGACGTCCAAGAGGCGCTGCGGATGCTGGCGCCGCCATCCAGTCCCCTGTCCCCCGGTCAAGGTCGCCAGGAGAACGCGTGACGGAGACATCGGGCCGCGTCGCCGCATGCCTGCCCATCCGCTCGGACACGGATCTGGCATGGGTGCGGCAGCATGTGCGGCAGGCGGCTGCCGAGGTCGGGTTCGGTCTGGTGGAGCAGACCAAACTGATCACCGCGGCCAGCGAGCTCGCGCGCAACACGCTCGTCCACGGAGGGGGCGGGCAGGTGGAGTCCGTCTTCCTCGACCGCGGCCACGCCCGCGGCCTGCGACTGACCTTCACCGACGAGGGTCCGGGCATCCCCGATGTCGAGCGGGCCCTCACCGACGGCTACACCTCGGGCGCCGGACTGGGCCTGGGGCTGGGCGGAGCACGGCGGCTGGTCCACGAGTTCTCGATCGACACGAGTCCGGGCCATGGCACTTCGGTCACCGTGGTCTGCTGGGTCGGTGTACCGCCGCGCCCTCGTGAGGAGGCACGATGACCCGCGTCCGGGACGTACCCGTACACGACCCGACCCGGGTCCGGGACGTCAGGGTGGCGGCGAACGACGCCTGTGGCCTGGCGGGGTTCCCGGCGGACCGCGCGGCCGCGGCGGAGCTCGTCGCCACCGAACTCGCCACCAACCTGCTCAAGCACGCGGGCGGCGGCCAGATCCTCATCGAGACGGTGGACGCGGAGCCGGCATCGGACGCGTCCGCCCCGCAGCCGGCGCTCCAGATCGTCGCCATCGACCACGGGCCGGGAATCCCGGACCTCCCGGCCGCGCTCGGCGACGGCTTCTCGACCACGGCATCCCTGGGCGCGGGTCTCGGCACGTGCCGACGTCTGGCGGACGTCTTCGACGTCCACAGCACACCCGGTCACGGCACCGTCGCCCTCGCGCGGATACACGCCTCGGCCAGGGCCCGTTCCTCCCGTACGGAGCAGCCGTACCGGCGCGACGCCGTCCCGGTACGGGCCGGAGGAGTCAACATCCCCTTCGTGGCCGGAGATTCGGGCGACGGCTGGGCCTGCGTGCGCTCGGGCGAGCGCATCACGGTGCTCCTCGCCGACGGACTGGGACACGGCCCCGCCGCGGCAGACGCCTCCGACGCCGCCGTCCGGCAACTGCGCCAGGCCGCCCATCTGACGCCCCCGGAACTGCTCGGGGTGCTGCACGGCGCGCTGCGCAACACCCGGGGCGCCGCCGTGGCCGTCGCCCAACTCGACCTCGCCGCGGGACGTCTGGCGTTCTCCGGCGTCGGCAACGTGGGGGCCCGGTTCCGCTCCGACGGCAACTGGCAGCACCTGCTGTCCCATCCCGGCATAGTCGGGGCCCACCGCCCGGCGCACCTCCCCCACCAGCGGCTTCCCTGGTCCACCGACTGCCTCCTCGTACTGCACAGCGACGGTCTGCCCAGCCGTTGGTCCCTCAAGGCGGGCGTGCCGTCCTCGGCCCTGGACCCGGCGGTGACGGCGGCCCTGATCGTGCGCGACGCCAGCAGTTCCGCCCGGCCCGTCCGCGACGACACCACGGTGGCCGTGCTGTCGCCCACACCGTCGGATCGTGAACCATGACCCACACCTGGCAGATCACCACCGTCGTCGACGCGGCCCGGGCCCGGGTCGCCATCGCCAGGCTCACGGCCGAGCACGGCGTCTCCGTCGTCGACCGCTCCCGTCTGGTCACCTCGCTCACCGCGCAACTGCGCCAGTGCCTGACCAAGGGCGGCACCTGGCGGCTGACGCTACGCGTCACACCGCTTTCCGGCGGCGACGAGCAGCGGCAGCTGCGGCTCAGCCTCCGTCCCGGCCCCGACGACACCGGGGCACCCACCTGGCGTGCCTCCGTCCCGGCGGACGGCGAAGCCGGCGGTCCCGGTGCCGAGCCGGCGCGCACGAGCCCGGCGGCCCTGGCCGAGGCGCTCTTCAGCGCGGACGACGACGCCGCCCGGGTCCTGGACGCCCTGTCGGAGCAGGAGGCGGTGGTCGCCTTCCACCGCGAGGAGCTGCATCAGACCAACCAGGGTGTCCTGGCCCTGCACGCCGAGCTGGACGCCGCCGGCGAGGCGCAGCGCGAGCTGTTCGCCGCCGAGCGGGCCGCCCGCACCGAGGCGGAGGAGGCACGCCGCCGGCTCACGTTCCTCGCCGATGCCAGTGCGGCGCTGACGGCGTCCCTCAACCACGGGGAGATCGTGCGCCTGCTTCCGGAGCTGCTGACGCCGGCCTATGCGCGCGGCGTCGATGTGTGGCTGCTGGCGGACGAGGAGGCGGAGCGGGGGCACGCCCCCCGTCCGGCAGCCGCCGTGGTGGCCGCGCGGACCGGCAGACCGCAGTACGCGGCCGCCCATCCCGGAGGGCTGCCAGGCGTGAACGACCGGCCCCCCTCGGCCCTCCACCCCACCGTGCCCCTCCTGTGCGTGCCCCTGTCGGCGCGCCGGACGACTCTGGGCGTGCTGATCCTCACCCCTCCGGGCGACCGGTGGGACCCGGACGACGCCGTGATGCTGATCGAGCTCGCCCGCAGGGCGGGAATCGCGATCGACAACGCGCAGCGCTTCGAACACAACCGCGACATCGCCGAGACGCTCCAACGGGCCCTGCTCACCGATCTGCCCAGCGGCCCCGGGCTCCGGCTCGCCGCCCGGTACCTCCCGGCGACCCACGGTCTCAATATCGGCGGTGACTGGTACGACGCCTTCCGCCAGCCCGACGGAAGCCTGATCACCGTCGTGGGCGACGTCACCGGGCACGGACTGCGTGCAGCGGTGATGATGAGCCAGCTGCGCACGGCCCTGCGCGCGTACGCCGTCGACGGAGGCAGCCCGGGCCGCCTCCTCACCCGGCTGCACCTCTTCCTGCACCATCTGCAGCCGGATCTGTACGCCACCGCGGTCATCGCCCGCTTCCGACCGGGCGAACGTGTGCTGACCTGGGCCGCCGCGGGGCATCCACCGCCGGTGCTGCGCACGCCCGACGGCAGGGTGCACACGCTCGACGCAAAGCCGGGCGCCATGCTGGGCATTCCGCTGCGGCAGGACATCGAGGACCACACCGCCGCGCTGCCTCCCGGCTCGACCCTCGCCCTCTACACGGACGGCCTGGTCGAGCGGCGGACGCAGGGCATCGACCCGGGCATCGAGCGGCTCACCGTCGCGATGGCCGATCTCGCGGAATCGGATCTGGACAGCGATCTGGAGGGCGCCGCCGACCGGGTGCTCGATCCCATGCTGCGGGACTCGGAGCGTGACGACGACGTGTGTCTGCTTCTGTGCCATGTCGACAGCGGCCAGGAGACGTCACGGGCGTGAGGACGCACCGGCGGGGGACCGCCGGGGCCTTGTGACCACCTCGCCGGAGGTCCTGCTACGTCCCATGGTCCGGCCGGTTCGGCCCTGGTTCATGAGCTTCGCGGAAGGCGTGCAGTCCTTGTTCCAGCGAGGCCCGCTGCGCGGGTGTCATGGCGGCGAACACCGCCGCCAGGCTCGCCGACCTGCGCTCGGCCACCTCGGTGAGCAGCTTGCGTCCCTGACTGGTGACCCTGAGCTGCAGCTCCCGCCGGTTGTGGGGATGCGCCACCCGCTCCAGCAGTCCCGCCACCTCCAGCCGGTCGCACAGTCTGCTGGCCGCGGGCAGTGCGATGCCGAGCGTCTCCGCGAGCGCCGTGAGATTGAGTTCCGAGCGGTACCGGACCGCCGTGAGCGCCTTCAACTGATGTCTGGAAAGACGCGGTGTGACCGCGTCCGATGCCGAGATCCACAGCGACACCAGACTTTCCACCGCGTCCCCGACCTGGCGGGCCAGCGCCTTGGGGCAGCTGCCCGCCTCCTCTGCCTCGGTCACCTCACGGTCAACTCCCACCGCGCTTCCCACACCTGCCGCGCCCTCCGCCTCGAACCGAGACGGTCGATCCGTTCGGCGCCCCTACCCGCGACTCCTGGGAGTACACGACCGAATACGGCCCCTTCACGGGATCGATGCAGGACGCGCTTATCTCCGGCACATAGGGACATATGCGTCGTTTTTTCTGTGATCCAGGAGGCGTAGTCATCGTCATTCTGGCAACCGTGATAGAGGGGGCCGGGCGTCAGCGCGATGTACGAGGACAACCGGCCGGTGCGCCGGCCGGGGGAAGGACGGCATGGCAACCGAGCCGCGTTGGGACAACAAGACCTGGCCGTTCGAGTCGGTGGAGAGCCTCAAGGCCGGCTTCAAGGGCGAACTGCACGATGTGACGGACTCACGACTGGCGGCCGAGGAGTTCCTGCGCCGATTGGCGCGGGCATCGCCTCCGACGAGCCCCGAGCACTGGAACGACATACTCCTGGTGGTCGACGAGCTCGCCGCCAACGCCGTCCAGTACGCTCCGGGCCCCTTCGGACTGTGGATGCGGCCGACATTCGACGGAGTGCATGTGACACTGCACGACACCAGCACGACCCCTCCCTCGCCACGGCCCTTCCGCCCCGGCCGCGCCGGCGGTATCGGCTGGCATCTGGTGAACACGCTGTGCGACCAGGTGAGCGTCGTCGTCCATCCGGACGGCAAGGACGTGCACGTCTTCCTTCCCTGGTAGCGGCGGGCAGACCCGCCCCGGGTGCCCGGCCGGCCGCTCATCGGGCGACCCGTCGGGGCTCCGGGGCGTCATGATTCGCAGAGCTCCGGACACGCGCCGTCACCCGAGCGGCACCAGCACGGTCACGATCTTGCCCCCGTCCGGACACCGCTCGATGGCGATGTCCCGTGCCAGCGTGATGATCAACGGCCATCCGTATCCCCCGACCGTGTCCCCTGCCGGAAGGGCGCCCGGGCCGAAAGCCGTCGAGGGGATCTCGGCGCTGCGATCGTGCACATGCAGCCGGACCCCTTCGCGCGTGGGTGTCGCCGCGAAGGCCACGAGACCACCGCCGTGCCGGATGGCATTGGACACCAGCTCCGAGGTGACCAGCAGCAGATCGGTGACGGCCTGATCGTTCGGCTGCGCCGCCGAAGCTCGCTCGCGGCCTCGCAGGACCGCCAGCACGTGGTCGCGGGCCGTCGCCGCGCTGGTGACGCCCGAGGCGGCCAGGATCGGTGTACGCAGCCGCGCGCAGACCTCAACGCCCGCGCCGTCCGGGCGAGTGTCCATGTTGGCCCCGCCGGATTTCCCTGCCGCACCGACGGCGGCCGGAGGTGCACCGCCCGGGGGCGGTTCCGCCGGTGTCATCGCTCCCCCTCGGGCAGCGGGCCTCGTCCGCCGGGCGGCCGGTTGCCGGGCGCCCGGCGGACGAGGGTGGGTGTGACATGGTTTCGTTCGTTCATCGGTCACCGTCTACCCGGCCGCGCACGAGCCATGGGTGTGTCACAGCGGACCCGGCGCGACGTGCCCGATGATGCGGTGCCGGGTGACCCCGCGCCCGCGCCGTCACTCCGCACGTCGCGGTGGCAGACCACGGTAGTAGTCGTCGACCTTGGCCAGATATTCGGGATCGAGGGTCTCGCGATCCGTGCGGAACAGAGGTGCGTCCTTCACCTCGTCCTTCGAGCACGCCAGCGTGATCTGCTGTGCGTCGATGTCGATGCCACTGACGACGCCCGCGGGAATGAGCACGCTCTTGCCGAACACCCACACCCCGGTGTCGACGATCAGATGCCGCATGCCCGGCCCGTCGGCCTGCCGGTCGACATGCCCCACGGTTCCGTCCGTGGCGTCGACGGTGAAGCCGGCCAGATCCTGTCCCTCGACGTGGCCGCTGCCCGGTTCGTACATCCACGGCCTCTCGATGGTCACGATGCTCCCTTCCACGGTGGGTGTGGAGCAGCGGATACCCGTGTCTCCGGGGGCCATTCCGGGCAGGCGGGCACCTTCGTCGTTCCCTCACTGGAGACCGGGGCGCCCACCGCGCGACGGCCTCCCGGTGGGCGTCCGGCGACCCGCGGACGCAGGTTTTCGATCGTCAGGCCGCCAGTGTCGAGGCGAGTTCGGTCGCGGCCTCGACGAGCTCGACGTCCGGCTCGGCGAGCAGCTGACGCAGCCCGCCCAGGTCGGCATGGACGGCGCGACGAGCCTGCCGCTCCCAACTCACGTAATCATGGGGGTAATTGCGCAACTTGGGATAGGCGGTAGCCGTGCTCTCCCACTGCCGTGCATCCGCGATGTTCTTGAGCAGGTGGATGATCTGAACCCGACACGTCACCTGGGGAAGCCGGGCAAGTTCCCACAGGAACGGGACGGTGGCGGCCGTCGCCTGGTCGACGACGAAACCATATTGGCAGATTCGTTCCCTCAGGTCGCCGAGGGCCGCCCGGGCAGTGGGTTCGTCACCCCAGGCGAGACTGTGGAGCAGGACGGGGATGGCTTCCGCCGACCCGCTGGAGTCCTTGATGGCCTCCCACGGCACGTGCCCCAAGTCCTTGAGTGGTGTGGTCATTTCCGCTCCCCGCAGACAGTGTGGGGCCAGGCCCCGGGGGTCGTCCTCTCCGTCGCGACGGCGCGCTCGGCGTCATGACCCGGCAGGCCGCGCTCCCTGACCGGGGCACAGCCTCGCCCGCCAGGGCGGCTCGGAACCCGGTGTGCAGGCAAGGACACGGTGGTCTCCCTGATGCGACGTCAGCGCGCGGCGCCAGTCCAGCGATTGACGCCCCGCTATTATCCACGCAGTCAGCAGCATCATGCAATTGCATGGGAAATTGCATGATGGGTAGGAGAACCACGGGGGCCCCGTCGGGTGCGTTCCGTCCCACGCGGGCCGGCGCCCCGTGTCGGAACGTGAGCAAGGAGACAGTGGTGCCTTCAGTGCCAAACGGAGTGCGGGCGAGCGCCTTGGGCGCCCGCTGGATCAAGAGCCGGCACAGCAACGCCGAGGGCAACTGCGTAGAGGTGGCGGCTCTGGCCGACGGGGCGGTCGCGCTGCGCAACTCGCGTGACCCGGACGGGCCTGCACTCGTCTACACGCCCGCCGAGGTGGCGGCCTTCCTGGCCGGCGCGAAGGAGGGCGAGTTCGACCATCTGGTGTGAGGTTCCTGGCGGCACAATGCTGTCGGCACACGCGACATGGACCGGTCGAGTGCGATACTGATGGTCTGTTGTCTGCCGACCGACTGGGAGTCAGGATGTCCGTCGAGTCCCGCCGCGTCTCTCGACTGGAACCGTATCTCAACCGGACGGAGCCCGCTCCGACTCTCCTGAAGATGCTGGTCGGGGTGCAGTTGGCCGGTATGCGGGAGGGTCTCGGCCTCTCCCAGGAGCAGGCCGCGCGAGCGCTCGGTTTCAGCCCCGCCAAGCTGTCGCGCATCGAGGCGGGCAAGGGCCGCAAGCCGCCGACGGAGGACGACGTCCGCTCGCTGCTGCAGTTGTACAAGGCCGACGACCACGAGGCCGAGGTCCTCGTCAAGCTGTTGCAGCGTGCCGGTGAGCCCGGCTGGTGGCAGCGCTACGACAAACGGCTGATGCCCGAATGGTTCGATCGCCTGGTCGGACTGCAGGAGGCGGCCGCAGCCATCCGCACCTTCGAGATCCAGTACGTTCCCGGTCTGCTGCAGACCGCGGCCTACACCCGGGCCGTGGTGGAGCGGGGACTGCCGTCCGCTTCGGCGACGGAGGTGGAACGACGCGTGGAGTTGCGGATGCGGCGGCGGCAGTTGCTGGCCCGTCCGGACGCCCCGCAACTGTGGGCGATCGTCGACGAGTCGGTCCTGATGCGAGTGCTGGGCAGCCGCGAGGTGATGCGCGAACAGCTGGAGCATCTCGTCGAGATGGCCCAGTATCCGCATGTGACCCTGCAGTTCGTGCCGTTGGACGTCACGAACGCCTCGGCGCCCGCGATACCGGTCACCTATCTGCGCTTCGGCGGTCTCGATCTGCCCGACATCGTCTATCTCGAGCACATCCGAAGCGCCAACTTCCTCGAGGACCGCGACGAGACGGAGGAGTACCGCATGGCACTCGACCGGCTCGCCGACGAAGCCCTCAACCCCCGCGAATCGGTGGCCCTGCTGCAGAGGACGCTCGAGGAGCGCTACTCCCCCAACTGACCACAGGGCCGCCGATCGCGGGGCCCTGGGTCAGCGGATCCGGCCGACGCCGCCGAACTCAATCCATTCCTGGGTGAGTTGGCGGGGTGCGACCTCTGTGTCCGGCCGCCAGGTGGACACCTCCACCAGTCCGGGCTCAAGGATGTCCATCCCCTCGAACCAGGAGGCGACGTCCTTCTCCTGGCGCACACGCCCCCAGTGTCCCTGGGTGGCCTGGGCCATGAAGTCGGTGACGAACTCACGGACCTTCGGGTCCTCGCTGACGAGCTGACACATCACCATGAAGCTGCCGGGCACGAGCTGTTCGACGACACGGCTGACCAGGGCGGGCGGCCCTTCGGTGTCGCTGTCCGGGATGCAGTGCATCACCGAGTTGAAGAGCACGGCAACCGGACGTGAGAAGTCGATCAGGCGGCGGGTCTCCTCATGGGAGAAGATCGCCTCCGTGTCCCGGATGTCCGCCTGGATGACGGCGGTGCGGTCGTCCTGTTCCAGCAGCGCCCGGCCGTGCACCAGAACCATCGGGTCGTTGTCCACGTACACCACATGACTCGTGGGGTCGACACGCTGGGCGACCTGGTGGACGTTGTCCTGCGTGGGCAGCCCGGATCCGTGGTCCACGAACTGCCGGATGCCGTAGTCCTCCGCCAGTGTGCGCACCATGCGCTGGAGGAACCTGCGGTTGTTCAACGCGAGCGCCCGGGTGCTGGGGACGACCTTGTCGAGTTCCTCGCAGGCTGCCCGGTCGGCCGCGTAGTTGTCCTTTCCGCCCAGGTAGTGGTCGTACATTCGGGCGGCTGTCGGCACCGTGGCGTCGATCGACGTGGACAATTGCCTGCCAGGCTGCATCGTTCCCCCAGAGACGGGCCGCGCCGTCGGAACCGGCTCGGCGGGCACTCCATCCTAGAGACCCGACGTTTCCCGATGCCAGTCCCCGAACGAAGGATGCGGAATCCAGGCCACCTGATCTGTGATCAACTGCCGGTTGATCAAGCATGGTTGGCGACACGGGCGTCGAGTGTGCCCGCGGGCTCCGGACAGGGGCGGTCATGGCTCGACGAGTTCGGCCAGCATGGCGCTGGTCCCTTCGTCAGCGGGCAGAAATGCCTCGAGGCGGAGTTCGGCGATGGTGACGTCGACGGCGGTGCCGAAGTGGGTGAGGGTGGTGACCAGCGTCAACTCCCGTGTGTCAGCCGGATCGTAGGCCCGCAGGCGCAGTGGTACGGCGAGGCCGAGGTGGTCCGGCGACTCGCGCGGACGCGGTGGTGCCAGGGCGCGGAGTTCGGAGACCAGGTCCTGCAGCCGGACGTCCGGGTTCCGCGCACTCTCCGCCTGAAGACGTTCGATGATGTGCCACGCCCACTCGTCGAGGTTCGCGATACGCGGCGCCAGGCCCTGAGGATGCAGCAGCACCCGGGGAACGCTCATCGGCGCGAGGAGCAGATGCGGGGCCGCACCCGCGATGAGCTTGTGGAAGGCGGCGTTGGCCGACACCAGGTCGCCGAACCGGTCGACGACCACCGCCGGGTAAGGAAGGTGCCCTTGCAGAATGCGTTCGAGGGCGGTGCGAATCGGCTCGAGCGTTGGGTCGTCCAGGCGCGTCTGCGGGTAGGCGGGTGCGAACCCCGCCGCGAGGAGCAGTTCGTTGCGCTCACGGATCGGCACCTCCAGGGATTCCGCCAGCCGGATGATCATTGATCGGCCGGGGGCCGACCGTCCGCTCTCGATGAAACTGACGTGCCGCTGCGTGGTGCCCGCGCGCACCGCCAGTTCGAGCTGGCTGACGCGCCGTCGGGTGCGCCACTCGCGCAGCGCGCCGGCGAGCGGACCC
>Ga0102590_1004271_pt1 | contig 12418 bp, 9 predicted proteins | sample AraplaMF_Col_mMF_FD_76859 | JGI IMG/M metagenome (GOLD analysis project Ga0102590, IMG submission 76859) | Arabidopsis root microbial communities from the University of North Carolina, USA - plate scrape MF_Col_mMF | ecosystem: Host-associated > Plants > Roots > Endosphere | place: USA...
CGAGGCATCGGCCCGCGATCCCAAGGCTGCGGCGAAGATGTATGACGACATTGCAGCCGACCGCAGCATCGGTAGCGAGTGGCAGGACCTGGCGAAGATTCGCGCTGCCGGCCTGCTGGTGGACAGCGCCTCCTACGCCGACATGCAGCAGCGGCTGGAATCCTCCGCCGATCCCAAATCGACCTTCCGCCACACCGCCCGCGAATTGCTGGCGCTGTCGGCCTGGCGCAACAACGACATGACTGCAGCCCGCAAATGGCTCGACGCAATCGCCGAAGACGGCGAAACGCCACCGAGCCTGCGCTCGCGCGCCGAGGCGCTCCAAGCCCTGCTGCCGCCCGTCGCCAAGAGCTGACGACGGCCCTTCTGACGTAAACGAGATCCAAGATGCGCCGCACGCCACGTTTGATCGCAGCTGCCGTCCTGATCGCCTTCACGGGCGTTCTGGGCGGTTGCTCCAGCTTCGATCCGAGTGATCTCCTGGACTTCCTCGACACGAAGAAGAAGCTGCCGGGCGAGCGCAAGCCTGTTTTCCCCGAGGGTGTGCCGGGCCTCGAGCAGGGCGTTCCGAAGGAGCTTTACAAGGGCGCGCAGCAACAAGAGGATGGGTCCGCGGTCGCAGCGCTCCCGGCCGAGCCGCCGCCTGCGGAGCCCGCCAAGCCGTCGAAATCTGCCAAGGGGAAGAAGACCAAGCACACGGCGCCATCCGCCGCCGCGCCGGCTGAAGCGCCGGCTGCCGAGGTTGACGGCGAAGCTCAGCCCGAGACGGCACCAGCGCCGCCGAAGCACAAGATTGTCCGCAAGCGCACCACCGCGCCGCCGTCGGACCAGCAGCCCGCACAGCAGCCGGCGCAGTCGGCCCAGACCACCCAGCCACAGCAGCCGCAGGGCGCTTTCCCGGCGCCGCTGCCGAGCGGCAGTTTCTCGCGCTAGCTTTCTCATCTGATTGACAGGCGCAGCCTCCGCAGCGCACGAATGACCGATGTCCTTTACGATCGCCATCATCGGCCGGCCCAATGTCGGCAAGTCGACACTGTTCAACCGCCTGGTCGGACAGAAGCTCGCGCTTGTCGATGACCTGCCCGGCGTCACCCGCGACCGCCGCGAGGGTGAGGCAAAACTGGGCGATCTCGAATTCACCATCGTCGATACCGCCGGCCTCGACGAGGGCGCCAAGGGGTCGCTGACTGCACGCATGCAGGAGCAGACCGAGGCCGCGATCGCGCAGGCCGATGCGCTGTTCTTCCTGATCGACGCCCGCATCGGCCTCACGCCGACCGATCGCGCTTTCGCCGATTTCGCGCGCAAGGCCAACAAGCCCGTGCTGCTGGTCGCCAACAAGAGCGAGGGCAAGCACGGCGATGCCGGCGCAATGGAATCGTTTGCGCTTGGTCTCGGCGATCCCATCCAGATCTCGGCCGAGCATGGCGAGGGTATGGGTGAGCTTTACGATGCGCTCGCCAGGCTGATGCCGGAGCCCGCCAGCGAGGATGAGGCCGAGGACGACGAACCGCTCTCCGAGGAGGAAGCCGCAACGCGCCCGATCCGGGTTGCCATCGTCGGTCGGCCCAATGCCGGCAAGTCGACGCTCATCAACCATCTGCTCGGCGAGGAGCGGCTGCTGACGAGCCCGGAGGCCGGCACCACGCGCGATTCCATTGCAGTCGAGATCAACTGGAAGGGCCGCGATTTCCGTGTGTTCGACACCGCGGGTCTGCGGCGGCGCTCGCGCATCGAGGAGAAGCTGGAGAAGCTCTCGGTTGCGGATGCGCTGCGCGCGGTGCGCTTTGCCGAAGTGGTCGTGCTGATGATGGACACGCAGAACCGGTTCGAGGAGCAGGATCTGCGTATCGCCGACCTGATCGAGCGTGAGGGCCGCGCCGTCGTGCTCGCCGTCAACAAATGGGACCTGATGGAGACCAAGGGCGGCGGCGCGATCTCCGCTCTGCGCCGCGACGCCGATCATTGGCTGCCGCAGCTCAAGGGCGTGCCAATCGTCGCCGTCTCCGGCCTGATGGGCGAGGGCATCGATCGCCTGATGCAGGCGATCCAGGATGCCTATGCGCTCTGGAACAGGCGCGTGCCGACGTCGGCCTTGAACCGCTGGTTCGAACAGGCGACCCAGGCCAATCCGCCGCCCGCCGTGTCCGGCCGCCGGCTGAAGCTGAACTACATCACGCAGACCAAGGCGCGCCCGCCCAGCTTCGTGTTGTTCTGTTCGCGCGCGGACGCGGTGCCGCAGTCGTACCTGCGCTATCTCATCAATTCGATGCGTGAGGCCTTCGACCTGCCGGGCACGCCCGTGCGCATCACCTTGCGCGAGAAGGCCAATCCCTTCGCACACAAGCGCAAGCGGCCTTCGTGAGCGCGGATCATTGTGATTCCGGTCTGGTGCATTGGCACCAGACCGGAATCTCGAGATTTCGGGTTCGGTCCCTTGGGCCGCCCCGGAATGACCGTTACGCAGTCACTTCTTCACCAGCGGGCACTCGCTGTCCTTGAGCGGCCTTGCGGCATCTTCCGCCGGGATGTTCGCAACCAGCTTGTAATAGTCCCACGGTCCCTTCGATTCCTCCGGCTTCTTCACCTCGAACAGGTAGGCCGGGATGATGCGGCGGCCGTCCTCGCGCAGCGGGCCCTTGCCGAACAGCGGATCGTCCGTCGGGATTTCCTTCATCTTGGCGACGACCTTGGCGCCGTCATGCGGATTGCCGCCGAGCGCCTCGAGCGCCTTCAGGTAGTGGATTACGCCGGCATAGTTGCCGGCCTGGGTCATCGAGGGCATCGCGTGGTTGGCCACCCTCTCCTGGAATCGCTTGGACCAGGCGCGGGTGTTGTCGTTCAGATCCCAGTAGAAGGATTCGGTGAAGGTCAGGCCGTGCGCGGTCTTGAGGCCGAGCGAGTGGACGTCGTTGATGAAGAGCAGCAGCGCGGCAAGCTTCTGGCCGCCTTCGACGATGCCGAACTCGGCCGCCTGCTTGATCGAATTGGTGGTGTCGCCGCCGGCATTGGCAAGCCCGACGATCTTCGCCTTGGAGTTCTGCGCCTGAAGCAGGAAGGACGAGAAGTCCGACGTATTGAGCGGATGCTTGACGCCACCGAGCACCTTGCCGCCGTTCGCGGTAACAACGGCGCTGGTGTCACGCTCGAGCGCGGCGCCGAAGGCGTAGTCGGCGGTCAGGAAGAACCAGCTATCGCCGCCAGCCTTGGTCAGCGCCTTGCCGGTGCCGTTGGCCAGCATGTAGGTGTCGTAGGTGTAGGAGATGGTGTTGGCGTTGCAGGCCTTGCCGGTGAGATCGGCGCTGGCGCCGCCATTGTTGAGCAGGACGACGTTCTTTTCCTTGGCGACGTTGCTGACCGCCAAGGCCACGCCGGAGTTCGGCGTGTCGGTGATCATGTCGACCTTCTGGGTGTCGATCCACTGCCGCGCGATGTTGACGCCGACATCAGGCTTGTTCTGGTGGTCGCCGCTGACCACCTCGATTTTCCAGCCCTTGGCAGCCAGGCCCGAATCCTCGACCGCCATCTTGACCGCCGCCACGGAGCCGGGGCCGCCGATATCGGCGTAGAGGCTCGACATGTCGTTGAGCACGCCGATCGTGACGGTCTTGTCCTGAGCGTAGGCGGATGTGGCAAAACCGAAGGCGGCGCAGGCCAGAAGGGCCGCGGAGCGGCGCGCGAACGTCATCGTCATAAAGGATTTCCTCCATTGTCAAATGTGCGGACGGCCCTCTTGCGGAGCCTTGTTCCGGCGGATGGCTCTACCGCGTCCCGCGGGCCCCGGCAATGCGCCTAAAGCCGGACGACGCTGCGCCGTCGCGTCATCCGTCGGTTAACTCTGGGGCAAAGATGCGTTGAGACGCTATTTCAGCGCGTCCGGGGTCAGCTCGAGCTCCTGCACGATTGAGCCGAAGCCCTCAGGCCGGCGCGCGGAAGGTCATCAGGCTGCGCGTCTTGTAGTCGTAGAACTTGCCGGTTTCCGTCCAGTCGGGCGCACACATGGGCACGATGAATTCGGCGACCTGCTCGGGCGTGTCGAGCGTCGCCGGGTCCTCGCCCGGCATCAGGGTGGCGCGCATGCGGGTGCGGATCGGGCCCGGATTGAACAAATTGACGCGGATCTTCGTGTTCGCGGTTTCGTGGGCCCAGGCACGGGCCAGCGTCTCCAGCGCGGCCTTGGAGGCGGCGTAGGGGCTGACATAGGCGGTGGCTTTGTTGGCGGCGCTCGAGGTGATGAACACCGCCCGGCCGGCATCGGATTGCTTCAGCAGCGGCTCCATGCAGCGGATCAGCTGGAAGTTTGCGGAGACGTTGACGGCCATCACGTCGTTGAATGTCTTCAGCTCGATATGGCCGATCGGCGAGGAGGGGCCGAGCACGCCGGCATTGCCGACGAGGATGTCGAGCTTGCCATAGCGCTCGTGCAGGCCCGCACCGAGCCGGGCGATGCCGTCGGTATCGGTGAGGTTGAGCGGCACCAGCGTCGCGCTGCCGCCCACATTGCGGATCTCGTCGTCGAGCTCTTCGAGCCCGCCTTGCGTGCGCGCGGTGGCCACAATATGCGCCCCGGCCTTCGCCAGCGCGAGCGCCGTGGCAAAGCCGATGCCGCGCGAGGCGCCGGTGACGAGAGCGATGCGGTTGGCGAGAGGTTTGGTCATCGGCGAATACTTCCGTCATGCCCGGGCTTGTCACGGGCATCCACGTTCTTTACGGCGGGTATTACAGACGTGGATGGCCGGGACAAGCCCGGCCACGACGAAAAGAGGCCTCTGATGAGCCCCCGCGATGACGCCTTCGTCGTCAGCTCGCCTCCGCCAGCAGCGACAGCTGTCGTGGCTGCGGCTCGGTCTGGGTCTGGTCGGTGAGGTGGGTCGGATAGGCGCCGGTAAAGCAGTGATCCGCAAACTTCGGATTGGCGGGGTCGCGGCCGGGCTCGCCCATCGCGCGGTACATGCCGTCGATCGACAGGAAGGCGAGCGAGTCGGCGCCGATGAGTTCGCGCATTTCCTCCAGCGAATGCGTGGCGGCCAAGAGGCCGCCGCGGTCGGGCAGGTCGATCCCGTAATAATCGGGATAGAGGATCGGGGGCGAGGCGAGGCGGAAGTGCACTTCCTTGGCGCCGGCATCGCGCATCATGCGCACGATCTTTTTCGAGGTGGTGCCGCGCACCAGCGAGTCGTCGATCAGGATGATGCGCTTGCCCTCGATCGCGGCGCGGTTGGCCGAATGCTTCATGCGCACGCCGGACTCGCGGATCGCCTGGGTCGGCTGGATGAAGGTGCGGCCGACATAGTGGTTGCGGATGATGCCGAGCTCGAACGGCACGCCCGAATGCTGGCTGTAGCCGATCGCGGCGGGCACGCCGGAATCCGGCACCGGCACCACGACGTCAACGGGCACATGGCTCTCGCGTGCGAGCTGTGCGCCGAAGGCCTTGCGCACCTCGTAGACCGAGCGGCCGTGGACGATGGAATCCGGCCGGGAGAAGTAGATGTATTCGAAGATGCAGGGGCGCGGCGCCATCGGCGGGAACGGCTTGTGGATGTCCTGGCCGTTCTCGTCGAACACGATGACTTCGCCGGGTTCGATGTCGCGCACGAACCGCGCGCCGATGATGTCGAGCGCACAGGTTTCCGACGTCAGGATCGGGCAGCCGTCGAGCTCGCCGAGCACCAGCGGGCGGATGCCGCGCGGATCGCGCGAGCCGACCAGCTTCTTGTTGGTGAGCGAGACCAGCGCATAGGCGCCTTCGATCTCGCGCAGCGCGTCGATGTAGCGCTCGATGAAGCGGCTGCGCCTGGAGCGCGCCACCAGGTGCAGGATCACCTCGGTGTCGGAGGTCGACTGCATCATCGCGCCGCTCTTGACGAGCTCGCGGCGCAGCGTGAGGCCGTTGGAGAGGTTGCCGTTGTGAGCGACCGCAAGGCCGCCGGCATTGAGCTCGGCGAACAGCGGCTGCACGTTGCGCAGGATGGTGGCGCCGGTCGTGGCGTAGCGGACGTGGCCGACCGCCATGGTGCCGGGCAGGCGGTCGATCACCTCGCGGCGGGAGAAGGTGTCGCCGACGAGGCCGAGGCGGCGTTCACTGTGGAAGCGGCTGCCGTCGTAGGAGACGATGCCGGCGGCTTCCTGGCCGCGATGCTGGAGGGCGTGCAGGCCGAGCGCCGTGATGGCGGCGGCATCGGGATGTCCGTAGATGCCGAATACGCCGCATTCCTCGCGGACCGTATCTCCCTCCAGGTCGTCCTGAAGCTCTAGCGCGGCGGAGCCGGGATCGAGTTCAGTATGGGCGTCCTGATCAGGGTGTCGCATCTCGTCCGCGCCTCTCTTTAGGGCTCAATCAACGCGCCGCAGGTTTCTCGATCAGCTTTTTCAGGCTGTCACGAGCAGGTTTACTGTACCCGTCGCCACTGCCCGAAGGCTGCTGCTCGGTATCAGCTTGATCATCATCTGGTTTGTTTTTCTTGAATCTCTTCAAGATGGTGTTCTCGGGGTCGTCAGGCAAGAGGGACATCAGCCAATCCCCGGTTCCCTGGAGCACCACGCGGGATTTGGCCCCTGTGACCCAGTCCGGACGCTGCTTGTCCGGCACCAGCCAGGTGAAGAACAGGAAGGCCACCACGACGATCAAAAGCCCGCGAGCCAGGCCAAACAGGAACCCGAGGGTACGATCCAGCGCGCCGATGCGCGAATCCAGGATCATGTCGGAGATTCGGACCGTGATCACGGAAACGACGATCAGGGTCCCGACGAACACGCCGGCGACCACGACCACGCTCGCGACGGTGTCGTTGTTGAAATAGGTCTTGGCGGTCGGCAGCAGCTTGGAGAAGGAGTACAGCGTCACGATCGCTGCGGTACCCCAGGCTGCGATCGAGAGGATTTCGCGCATGAACCCACGAACCATGGCGAGCAGGCCCGAGATCAGCATCACACCGAGCAGGATCAGATCGAGGAGTGTTACTGGCATCGGCTGGTCTGGTCCGCTCGTACTCTCAAAGGGTCCTCAGCGAATCGGTGTTTGGCCGCCGCCCTAAAAGAGGGCCAGACGACGCTTCCGGCAAGGCCGCAACCACGCAATCCCATGCTGCTTTTGTGACGGCTGTATAGCGGCGGGGGCGCTTGACGTCACCTCCAGCTAACCCTCTCCACGGCGGAATCTTGCCGGTGTGGCATTTTTCTCCGCTGGAGCGCTCGACTCACCCCGGCGCGAGCCTCGGGCGGCGATTTCAGCGACCAGCGTCGTGAGACTATTGATCGCGTTCAGGGACAATCCAGCATCCCCGCTCGCCTCGCCACCCCGAGCCGATTCGGGCAGTACGGCGCGCTTGAAGCCGAGTTTTGCTGCTTCCTTAAGCCGCGCCGGCGTCTGCGCCACGGGGCGGATCACGCCGGAGAGCGAAATCTCGCCAAAATAGACCGCATCGGTGGGTAACTGCGCGTTAACCAGGGACGAAACCAGCGCGGCCGCGGCGGCCATGTCGGCGGCCGGTTCGTGGATGCGCAGGCCGCCGGCGACGTTCAGGTAGACGTCATGGCCGGACAGCTTGACCCCACAATGCGCTTCCAGCACCGCCAGCACCATCGAGAGCCGGCTCTGATCCCAGCCGACCACGGCCCGGCGCGGGGTGCCGAGCGAGGTCGGCGCCACCAGCGCCTGCAATTCGACCAGAACGGGCCGCGTTCCCTCGATGCCCGCGAAGACAGCAGTGCCCGGCGTGCCGAGATCGCGCTCGGACAGGAACAGCTCGGAGGGGTTGGTGACCTCGCGCAGGCCAAGTCCGGTCATCTCGAACACGCCGATCTCGTCGGTCGGGCCGAAGCGGTTCTTCACCGCGCGAAGGATGCGGAATTGCTGCGAGCCTTCGCCCTCGAACGACATCACGGCGTCGACCATGTGCTCGACGACGCGGGGGCCGGCGATCTGGCCGTCCTTGGTGACGTGGCCGACCAGGATGATGGCCGCGCCGGTTTTCTTGGCGAAACGAATGAGCGCCTGCGCCGAAGCGCGCACTTGGGTCACCGTACCCGGCGCCGATTCCACCGTGTCGGTCCACATGGTCTGGATCGAATCGATCACGATCAGCCGTGGCACGGTGCCTTCCGACAGCGTCGAGACGATATCCTCGACCGAGGTCTCGGCCGCGAGCTGCACCGGTGCATCCGACAGCCCGAGCCGCTCGGCGCGCAGCCGCACCTGGGCAATGGCCTCTTCGCCCGAGATGTAGACGATGCGGTGGCCGGCGCGCGCCATCATGCTGGTTGCCTGGGTCAATAGCGTCGACTTGCCGATGCCGGGATCGCCGCCGACCAGCAACACCGAGCCGCGGACAAAACCGCCGCCGGTGACGCGATCGAGCTCGGTCAGCCCGGACGACATGCGCGGCGCATCCGGGCTCTTGCCGGCAAGGCTCTCCAGCGCGAACGTCCGCCCCTTGCGCTTGGAGCGGATCGAGACCGGCACGCTGCCTGAGGTGTCCTCCTCGGCGAGCGTATTCCACTCGCCGCAGGATTCGCACTTGCCCTGCCAGCGGTTGTAGGCCGCGCCGCAGTTCTGGCAGACGAAGGAAAGCGTGTTCTTGGCCATCGGTATGGTGAGTCGGAGGTTTCAAAATGCGCTGATAGCACGGAACGGTGGGCTGCGCGGCTGGCCACAAGGGCTCCAATTAGCGCAATTCCGTGGGGCCAATACACTCTTTGTTAGCGTTACGCCGTCCCTCCGCGCCGGACTTTGCCAAATGTTAGCGGACGCAGGTCCAGTTTCGGAACCAGGATGGGGTGGCGAAACGAATGACGGTCTTCTTACGGATTTTGCTCGCTGCGAGCATGGCCTTTGGCGTTTTCGCGCCAGCCGGCCGCGCCGCTGCGACCAGTGCAAGACCCCTCAACATCGTCTTCGTGAACCCCGGCAAGACCGGTGAGGTCTACTGGGACATGGTCTCGCAGACCATGCAGGCCGCCGGCCGCAAGCTCGACGCCCATGTCGAGGTGCTGACCAGCGAGCGCAATTACCGCACCATGCAGGAGCTTGGTCTCGGCGTGGTCGGCCGTGCCGACAAGCCGGACTTTCTCATTCTGTCGAACGAGGAGTCGGCTGCCGTTCCGATCCTGGAGGCGGCCGAGGCGGCGGGCATCAAGACGCTGCTGCTGTCGAACACGTTGATCGGCGAGGACGCCGCGCGCCTTGGGCCGCCGCGAGCCAGGCTCAAGAACTGGCTCGGCGACATCACGACCGATCTGACGACCGCAGGCGCACGGATGGCGAATGCGCTGATCGGCGCGGCGCGCAACGAGAAATGGCAAAGCCCTGATGGCAAGATCCATCTGCTCGGGATCGGGGGTGACGAGATCACGCCGGCCTCGATCGCCCGCAATGCCGGCCTCCAGCTCGCGGTCGCGGCGGCGCCCGACGTGGTCGTGGACCGGATGCTGTTCGCGAACTGGACGCAGTCGGAAGCGGAGCAGGTCGCGGCCAATTACCTTGGTTGGGCGCAACGCAAGGGCATCCGCCCCGCCGGGATCTGGGCCGGTAACGATCCGATGGCGCTGGGGGCGCTCAAGGCCGTCGCGGCCGCCGGCATCACGCCGGGACAGGATATCCAGATTGTCGGCCTCAACTGGTCGGAAGACGCGCTGCGTGAAATCAAGGCCGGTCGTTTGCTGCTGACAGATGGCGGTCATTTCCTGCTCGGCGGCTGGTCGGTCGTGCTGCTGCGCGACTATGCCGACGGCTGCGACTTTGCAGCCAGCTCGCCGCATGTCGAGATCAAGACCTCGGCGATCACGCGCGACAATCTCGCCTCCGTCGCCGCGCTGATCAAATCCCGGGCTTACGACCGGATCGACTTTGCGCGGTTCAGGGCAATGCCGGGACGCTGCGGCCAATATGACTTCTCCGTCGATATGCTGATCTCCTCGCTGTCGCCTCCAAGCAGCGCCGGTGAATGATGTCGCACGCTGATGGGATCAACGGCCCTGTGAAGCCGGTGCCATCGCGCTCGGTCGTCCGCGCGATGATCTGGGCCACCGTGCCCGTGCTGCTGCTGGTGCAATTGCTCGCGTCTGCCGGCGTCGAGGTCTCGAGCTTCTGGTCGCAGATCAAGCAGCTCGATGCCCGCATTGCACGCGTTGCCGAGAGCCGCGCCGAGCTGATCGCCGAACCGCTCTGGAAGATGCGCTACGACCAGGTCACGGGTGTGCTCAACGAGATCATGCACGACGAGACCATCGCGGCGGCCGCCGTCTACGACGACACCGGCGCCGTGATCGCCCGAGTGGTGGCGCGGCCCACGGTCCAGGCTCTCACTGAGATTTCGCGTCCGATCTCCTACCGTAACGGCAACATCGCCGTTCAGGCCGGCCGCATCGTGATTGCCTATTCCTATGCGACGCTCTATGTGGACAGTGGCAGCAGGCTGGGGCTGCTTCTCATTGTCGGCCTGCTCGCGACGCTTGCGACCATGATCGCAATGCGGATCTCCGCCGACGTCTTCATCGGCAAGCCGCTGGCGGCGATGATGTCCGCAATCCAGCGCAGCAAGCAGGACGGCCGCGCCTATCCGGCCGACGTCAAATCGTCCAACGAATTCGGCCAGCTCGCGAACGCCTTCAACGCGATGCAGCACACGACGTCAGGCGCGCTCGACCGGCTCGGCCACATGGCCTCGCACGATCCGCTCACGGGACTGCCCAACCGCCGCTCGCTGTCCGAGCGTCTGGTGACCTTGAGCGGGGATGCCGGCTCGCCGGACGCGCTGATCGCGTTCTGCTTCATCGATCTCGACGATTTCAAGGGTATCAACGACACCTTCGGTCACGATGCCGGCGACAAGTTCCTGGTCCAAATCTCCGAGCGGCTTCGCGGCACGGTGGAGCCGGAAGATTGGGTCGCGCGGCTCGGCGGTGACGAGTTCGTGGTCATTCGCCCTGAGGTCAGCAACGAAACGGCCGCAGAAGCCTTCGCGCGACAATTGCTGGAGGCGATTTCCGCGCCGATCGTGCTGCATGACAAGCAGGTCGTGCCGCGCGCCAGCATCGGCCTTGCCGTGCGCCGTGCCGAAGATCCCGAGCTGTCGCATTTGCCGGCGCTCGCCGACATTGCGCTCTACCACGCCAAGAGCAAGGCGCCCGGCACCGTAGCGGTCCTGGACGAAGCGCTGCAGCGTCACTACCGACGCCGTCGGGATCTGGAGCTCGCCATTCCCACAGGCTTCGCCGAGCAGCAATTCGAAGTCTGGTATCAGAGCCAGGTCGACATGATGACCGAGGAGGTCATCGGCCTCGAAGCACTCATTCGTTGGCGCCATTCCGAGTATGGCGTGATCGGCCCCGGCGAATTCCTGCCGCTGATCGAGCGCAGCGGAAACAATGCGCGGCTGACGCGCTATGTGCTGACCGACGCCTGCCGCGCGTTGCAGCAGCTGGCCGCCGCCGGCAAGTCGTTCATCCGGATCGCGATCAATCTGCCTCCCTCCGAACTGGCCGATCATTCGTTCGCGGCCGAATTGCGCGACACCTGCGACCGGTTCGATGTCGAGGCCTCGTCGCTGGAGCTCGAGATCACGGAGGGGTCGCTGATCAACAATATCGCCAGCGCATCCGATACGCTGCGCCGCCTGCGGCGCCTGGGCGCAACCATTGCGCTCGACGATTTCGGCACGGGCTACAGTTCGCTCGCCCACTTGCGACGGTTTCCGCTCGACAAGGTCAAGATCGACAAGGCGTTCATCCGCGAAATCCCTGAGAGCGCCGAAGACAAGGCGATCGTCGGCGTCATCGCCTCGCTCGCGGGCACGCTCGGGCTCACCCTGATTGCGGAAGGCATCGAACGCGCGGAGCAGGCGCAGGCCATGCGCGAGATGGGCGTGAGGCTCGGCCAGGGTTTTCTGTATCACAAGCCGCAGCCGCTCGATGCCGTGCTGCGCGGGCTTGCGGAAACCGGGAGCGGCGATGATCGGGTGCTGGCAGACTGCCCGTCGATTGCGCCCGAGTTCGCCTAAGCTGACGGCTGCGTCGCGTTCCAGAGCATGGAGAGCCCGGCCGCGAGCATGATCGCATCCATCACCAGGCGGAACATCTCCGGTTTCAGATGTAGCACGAAGCGCTTGGCGACGAAGGCCCCTGACATCAGCGAGGAGCCTGCGATCAGGCCCTTCACGAAGACCTCGCCGGTGAGCGCGCCGAAGCGTTCGAAGGTGACCGATTTCGCGAAATAGAGCCCGAGCGAAGAGGCCGCCTCGGTCGCGAGAAAGGCGCCTTTGGAAAGGCCGTAGAACAGGAACAGCGGCACGCTGAGTGGTCCGGTCGAGACCACGATGCCGGTGAGATATCCGATGATCGCGCCGCCGATCGCCAGATGCCAGAGATTGGCCTTGAGGTCGTGCCGCGCCAGCCAATGCCGCACCGGCACCATGACGAT
>Ga0102590_1004273_pt1 | contig 12412 bp, 10 predicted proteins | sample AraplaMF_Col_mMF_FD_76859 | JGI IMG/M metagenome (GOLD analysis project Ga0102590, IMG submission 76859) | Arabidopsis root microbial communities from the University of North Carolina, USA - plate scrape MF_Col_mMF | ecosystem: Host-associated > Plants > Roots > Endosphere | place: USA...
GGGATTGCCACCCATCAACAGGATGGTCTTGGCGTTGCGGATGTCGTTATAGCTGTTGGTCATCGCGCCGTAGCCCCAGGTATTGGCTACGCCGGTGACCGTCGTCGAGTGACAGATCCGCGCCTGATGGTCGGAATTGTTGGTGCCCCAGAACGCCGCGAGCTTGCGATTGAGATAGGCGGCCTCGTTGGTGAACTTGGCGGAGCCGAGCCAATACACCGAGTCGGGGCCGGCCTTCTGGCGAATATCCAGCAGCTTGTCGCCGATCTCGTCGATCGCTTTCTCCCAGGAGATTTGTGTCCACTGTCCGTTGACGAGTTTGACGGGATAGCGCAAACGCCGCTCGTTCAGCACGTCGTCGCGAACCGCGGCACCCTTGCAGCAATGCGAGCCGCGATTGATCGGACTGTCGTAGTCGGGTTCCTGTCCGATCCATACGCCGTTGGCGACCTTGGCGACCACCGAGCAGCCGACCGAGCAGTGCGTACAGATGTTCTTCCGGATCGTGACCGGTGCGCCGACAGGCGGCGGTGGACCAGCCTCGGCCTTCCGCACGCCGTGCAGCGCGATTTCACCGACGGCGACCAATGCGCCCGCGGTGACGCCCGAGCGCTTCAGGAAAGCTCGCCGGTCCAGGCCCGACGAAGGTGGCTTGGCCTCCGCATTCGCGGGCCTGGCACGTTCCGGACGACGCTCGGACTTCCTGATCAGCACGGAGGTCTCCTATCGAGCGGGAGGATAGCCGTTGACGCGGTAGAAGTTCCTGACTTCCTGCGAGTCTGGTCGATAGCGAGCCTTGCGCTTCTGATTCAGGTCGACCGGCTTTGCGGAAACCGGGGACGGCAACAGCTCGCCAGCGCTGACTACGCCGACGCCAACAATCGTCAGCTTGAGCAGGTCACGTCGAAGAAGCTTTCGCGGTGGTTCATTCTTCAACGAAGCACACTCCCGTTTCGGGTTAGCCGCCCGCAGGTTATCCGAGTTCAGTCACGAACATCAATCGCAATCCTGTATTGCGTCGGCCGCAGGCCAGTACTCTATCCTTGGGCCCAGCAGATTGTCGTGCGAAATGGAAAAGGACGAAGTACCTGAGCGGTCGAGATAGATCAGGAATCTCAATGAGAGCTAGCGCTCAACACAGCCCCTTCATTCTGGCTGCATGGGATAAGTGGTCCGGACCGTGACGGTGCGCGTTCCGGACCGATGGATGTGATGCGCGCCAATCTAGCTGCAGCTCAGTGGCAACGGCTGGCCGGGATGCAGCTCGTACCAGTCATAGCAATCCGGATAGGCGCCGTAGAATCCATATCCGGACCGTCCGTAGCGGTGAAATGCGTGCTGGCGGAGACCGCCGGCATGACCGCCGAAGCCGAGGTGCTCGCCGCCGAACCGGGCGCCGCCACCGAAGCCGCCCTCATGGCCCATGCCGCCGAAATGCGCGCCGCCGCCAAAGCCCGCATGTCCGCCGCCGAAGCCGCCGTGGCCACCACCACCACCGCCGTGCGCGCTGGCCGAGCCGACGGCGAGTGTCGAGGCAAGCGCTGCTGTCGCAAGAATCATGATGACTCGTTGCATGGAAGACCTCATGGAAAACTCCTCTCGTGTTGAGCGGCCCGGGCATCACGGAATCCGCTGACGCATCGCGCTACGCGCGCGAGGCGCTGATGACTGGGCCTGTGATGCAGGAGAGGTAGGAGCGATGCACGGCAATCCAACTGAATTCGGCGTCATATATCGGTCGCGCCATCCGCCAAGGTGAAGCCGCCGCGCAAGGTGGCGCGCAAACGCGAGAAAGCGGGCTGAATGGATCAGCCCGCTCCCTGTCATTCGATGTGCGGCGGCCGGCGGTGTCATCCGCACTGGCGGGCCGGCGCGCTCAGTAGCTGCCGGTGCCGGGCTCGCACGGCACGTTGTTGCCGGTCCACGGCGCGGTGGCGAAGGCGCCGACGCGCGGCGCCGGAATGCAGGCGCGTTCGCCCGGATAGTAGAACGGCGCGTTCATTGCGACCGTATCGGCTTCCACCGCGGGCTGCTGCACTACGCGATGGTGCTCGCGTGCCATGACGGGGCCGCCCAGCATGGCGGCTGCGATCAATCCCATCGACAATAATTTGGACGTGGTCATTCGCTCTCTCCATTGATGACATCGGGCCGAACCAAGCCGGCTCGTCATCGAGGTGTGAACGATCGGGCGCGATTCAAACGCACGATTTGCTCACCACAATTCAACCGCCTGTGAGCCGATGCGGCGTCACAACCACGATCGTGCGAATGCATAACATCCGTGGCCCCTGAAACTACAGCGCGTGCGTTGAGGGGTATGTTCGATCTAGTGCAGTTCGAAAGCGGAGCCCGCAAGATGATCACGACATTGGCAACACGCCACGTCCTTGCATGGGTGCCGCTCGTGAGGCGAGCCGCCCGAAGCATGAACTGGAATTCAATGGCAGCGCTTGCGCCGCAAGCCTATCTCGTACCACAGCGAGTGGCCTGCATCGGACGGCGTCAAGGCCGCAAGGTCGGTGTGCGCGGACAACGGACATGACACCGCGCGCTGCTGAACCCACGCTTCCTCACCGCGCGCCAGGACGCCGCGCGAAAGGTGGAGCGAAGATCATGAACCGGATTCTCCTGATCGAGGACGACGCCGAGACTGCCGAGGCGATCGTGGCCGAGCTCGCCGATCGCGGCTTCGAGGTGCAATGGGCCGGTGACGGCGTTGACGGTCTCGACAGGGCCCGGGCGTCGAGCCCGGATGCCATGATCGTCGACCGTATGCTGCCCGGCATGGATGGGCTCACCGTCATAGAGGCGCTGCGCAAGGATCAGGTCAGGACGCCCGTGCTGGTGCTCAGTGCACTCGGCGCGGTGGATGACCGGGTGCGCGGATTGCGTATGGGCGGAGACGACTATCTCACCAAGCCGTTCGCGCTGGTCGAACTGGTCGCGCGGATCGAGGCGCTGCTGCGCCGTCCCGGCGACAGCCGCGAGACCATTCTGCATGCCGGGCCGCTCAAGCTCGACCTGATCGAGCGGACCGCGCAGCGTGGCGAGCGCGAGCTCGACCTGCTGCCGCGCGAATTCCGACTGCTCGAATACATGATGCGCCGGAACGACCAGTTGCTGACGCGCGCCATGCTGCTCGAGGAGGTCTGGAACTACAAGTTCGTTCCGGCGACCACGAATTTGATCGACGTCCATATGGGCCGGCTTCGTCACAAGGTCGACGGCCCCGGAGAGACGCAGCTGATCCACAACGTCCGGGGCTCCGGCTTCGTTCTGCGCTCGCGGCAATAGGAGCGGGCAATGCACCAGATCCGGTTGATCCGCTCCGGTACATTCCTCTGGGCCCTGGCCGTGGCGGCGGCATTCGCGCTGTTCGTGGTCGCGCTGTTCGCCTTCATCTACTGGAAGCTCGACGACTATCTGGTCGCGCGCTCCGATCGCATGATCACCACGCAGATCCACTTCGTTGCTGATCTGCCGCCGGCGCGCCGCGTCAGCGCCATCGCAGATCATCTGGCGCAGGACTCCAGGGGCGTGCAATACGCGGCACTCTTCGATGCCGCCGGCGCCCGCCTTGCCGGCAACATCGATCGCCTGCCGCGCGAACTCGGACTCGACGGAGCGGTGCAGGGTGTGCCGCTCGACCTGCTGGAAAAGGCCGCGGCGCATGTGCCGGTGGTCAGGGCGGTCGGCAGGCGCCTCGACGATGGCGATATCCTGGTCATGGGACGGAACGTCGACGAGACGCGCGAGATATCGAGCGTCGTGGGGGAGGCCCTGGCCCTCGGCCTGCTGCCGGCCTTCAGCCTCTGCCTGTTGGCCGGTGTCTGGCTGAGCGTCCGCGCCCAGAGGCGCGTGGAAGAAGTCAACCAGCGGGTCCAGCGCATCGTGGCCGGCGAGTTGCGGGAGCGGCTCCCGGAGGGCAGCACGGACGATTCCTTCGCGCGGCTGGCCGGAATCGTCAACGGCATGCTCGACGAGATGGAGACCATGATCAATGCGCTGGCCGGCGTAGGCAACGACATCGCTCATGATCTCAGGACGCCGCTGACGCGCGTCCGTCTGGCGCTGGAGCGCGGTCGAACGCATGCGGCAACGCTGGAAGAGCTCCAGGACGTCTCGGACAAGGCCATCGCCGGCATCGACCAGTCGCTGGCGATCGTCACGGCCCTGCTGCGCCTGACCGAGATCGAGAACAACCGCCGCATGGCCGGTTTTGGCGACGTCGCGCTCGACGAGATCCTGCGGGAGGTGTGCGACGTCTACGAGCCCATCGCCGAAGACAAGCGCATCGGGCTCGGGGTCGTCATCGAGCGCAATGTGCGGGTGTGGGGCGACCGCGACCTGCTGTTCGAGGCGGTCGCTAATCTCGTCGACAATGCCGTCAAGTTCGCGCCGTCAGGCGGACGGGTGGAGCTCGCGTTGGAAGCGGAGGACGACACCGCGCTCGTGCGCGTGAGCGACACCGGGCCCGGCATCAGCGAGCAGGAGCGCGAGGCGGTGCTGCGGCGGTTCTATCGCTCCGACAAGATGCGCAACACGCCCGGCGTCGGGCTCGGACTGAGCCTGGTGGCCGCAATCGTCAAGCTGCACGGCTTCCGGCTGATCATCGGCCCCGCTCCCGGAGGGCGGATCGAGATCCTCGCCTGGACCGGGAAGGCGGGCATGCCCATCACGCGCCGGTCGCGGACATTGCTGCACGCAGACGCGAGGCTGATGGGATGACCAGATCATGCAAGATGCTTTCGAGATCAACCAGCCGGCCTGGACCAGAGGAGTGACAGATGCAGACTAGCCACGAAATAGCGAGGCGCGATCCTATTGCCATGCCGGCCGCATCGGTGTCGCCACCGTTCCTCAGCGCATATTCGGCAACCATTGGGCGCTTCGACCTGCTGGAGCCGGGGCAGGAGCAGCAGCTGGCAAGGCGCTGGCAGGAGACGCGGGACCGGAGTGCGGCGGACGCGCTCGTCACCAGCCATCTGCGGCTCGCCGCCAAGCTGGCGCGCGGTTACAAGGGATACGGACTTCCGCTGGTCGATCTGATCGCGGAAGCGAATCTCGGCCTTGTGATCGCGGCGTCACGCTTCGAACCCGGCCGCGGCGCGCGATTCTCCAGCTATGCAGTCTGGTGGATCAAGGCGGCCATTCACGAGTACATCCTGCGCTCATGGTCTCTGGTCAAGATCGGGACGACGGCCGCTCAGAAGAGGCTGTTCTTCAAGCTCCGCAGCGAGATCAGGAAAGCCACCGGCAACGTGATGACGGGGCTCACACCTGACGTCGCCGAATTGATCGCCGGGAAGCTCGATGTGACGGCTCGTGAGGTGATCGAGATGGACGCGCGGCTCAATGGCGACATGTCATTGAACGCCCGCGTCGGCGATGAGGACAGTGGAACCGAGCTGGAAGCCTTGCTGGTCGACGGGGCGGCCGACGCGGAGACGATGCTCGCCGATCACGAGCTGTCGGAGCAGCGCACCAGGGCCCTGCGTGCCGCGCTGGGCGGGCTCGCGGCGCGGGAGCGTCGGATCTTCGAGGCACGACGGCTGATGGAACGTCCCGTGACGCTCGATCAGCTCGCCCGCGAACTGGCGATCTCCAGCGAACGTGTCAGGCAGATCGAGCTTCGCGCCTTCGGCAAGGTGAAGCGCGCCGTCATGCTCGCCGCACAGGACGCGCCACGCGCCGCCGCGTGTGTCGGCTGAATTCGATTTCATTTGAACGGGGAACCGACAGTCCTCACCTGTCCGACGATTACGCATAACCCGCTTCAGGCAGACCATCATGGGAATTGTTCGCTTCGCGCTCCGGCTTCCGCACACATTCTATGTGCTTGCGGCGCTGATCCTGTTCCTCGGCGGCATCGCGATCCGCTCGATGCCGACAGATATTTTTCCGGAGATCCGGATCCCCGTCGTCACGGTCATCTGGAGCTACACCGGCCTTTCCACGCCGGAGATGGAGCAGCGCGTCAGCACCTACAGCCAGTATTCGATCAGCGCCAATGTCAGCGGCATCAAGAATATCGAAGCCCAGACCCTCAACGGCCTGTCGGTTCAGAAGATCTACTTCCAGCCGGACGTCAATCTCGATCTTGCGATCTCGCAGATCGTCTCGGCCACCAACGCCATTCGCGCCCTGATGCCGCCGGGTATCCAGCCGCCGATCATCGTGCAGTTCAACGCCTCGAGCGTGCCGGTGCTCCAGCTCAGTCTCGAATCGAACAGCCTGAACGAGCAGCAGCTCTACGATTTCGGCATCTACCGCGTCCGCCAGCAACTGGCTCCCGTTCCGGGCGTGACGTTGCCCACGCCTGCTGGCGGCAAATACCGTCAGATCATGGTCGACCTCGATCCGAACAAGCTGCTGTCGCGCGGATTGACGCCGCTCGATATCGTCAATGCGGTGAACACGCAAAATCTGACGCTGCCGACCGGCACGACCAAGATCGGCGACACCCAGTACACCGTTCGAACCAATGCGACGCCGGCCACGATCCAGGATCTCAACATGATCCCGGTCAAGTTCGTGAACGGGGCCACGATATTTCTGAAGGACGTCGCCCAGGTCCGCGACGGCGCGCAAGTGCAGCAGAACATCGTGCGCGAGGACGGCCACCGCGCCGTCCTGCTCAGCGTCATCAAGAACGGAAACGCATCCACGCTCGCCGTCGTCAACGGCGTGAAGGCGGCCTTGACGTCGATCCGCGCGTCGGCTCCGGCGGGGCTGAAGGTCAACGAGCTGTTCGACCAGTCGATATTCGTCACCCACTCGGTCGATGGCGTGCTGCGCGAAGGCGCGATCGCGGCCGGGCTCACGGCGCTGATGATCCTGATGTTTCTGGGGTCGTGGCGATCGACGCTGGTTGTCCTGATCTCGATCCCGCTGGCAATGCTGTCCTCGCTGATCGTCCTGTATTTCCTCGGCGAGACCCTCAACACGATGACACTCGGCGGGCTTGCCCTCGCGGTCGGTATCCTTGTCGACGATTCGACGGTGACAATCGAGAACACGCACCGGCTCTGGACCGAGGAAGGCATGCCGTTGTCGGAAGCGACCCTCCACGGAGCCGCTGAGATCGCGGTGCCGACGCTGGTCTCGACGCTCGCGATCAGCTGCGTGTTCACCTCGGTCGTGTTTCTGGAGGGCCCGGCCAAGTACCTCTTCACGCCACTCGGCCTCGCCGTGGTGTTCGCAATGCTGGCGTCCTACGGGCTGTCGCGGACGCTCACGCCGATCACCATCGGCCTGCTGCTGAAAGGCGAGCGGCGCCATAGCGAGGGCGAGCGGCCGTCGAACATATTCGCGCGCGCCTCCGCGGCGTTCGAGCGCGGCTTCGAGCGCCTGCGCGACGGATATTCGGATCTCCTCGACAGACTGCTACGACATCGCGTCATCGTTCCCGTCGTGGCCACGCTGGTGCTGGCACTCGGCGCCACAATGTTCGCCTGTGTCGGCAGGGACTTCTATCCCCTGATCGACGGCGGCCAGATCCAGCTCCACGTTCGCGCGCCCGCAGGCACGCGGATCGAGCGGACGGAAGCGATCTTCCAGGCGGTGGAGGACAAGATCCGCGAGGTCATTCCGGAGCGCGACCGGGCGCTGATCGTCGACAATATCGGCCTGCCGGCGCGCGCCTACAATCTTGCATTCACTGATGGCTCGACCATCGGGGTGAACGACGGCGTCATCCTGGTGTCGCTGAAGGACGGGCACAAGCCGACTGCCGATTACGTCAAGAAGCTGCGGCAGGTGCTGCCGTCGGCATTCCCGGAGGACACGTTCTATTTCCAGGCGGCGGATATCGTCACGCAGATCCTGAATTTCGGACTTCCGGCGCAGGTCGATGTCCGCACGGTCGGTTACGGTAACAACAACCTCGCCGTCGCCAAGGAGCTGCAGAAGAGCCTCGCTGCGATCCCCGGCGTCGTCGATGCGCATCTACAGCAGGAAGTCGATGCTCCCGCGTTTTATGCCGATATCGACCGCACCCGCGCCGCGCAACTGGGCCTCAATGCCAGCACGGTGGCGACCAATATCAATGTCAGCCTCAGCTCGTCGGCGCAGGTCTCGCCGAATTTCTGGACGGATCCAACGTCGGGCATCCCCTATTACCTGGCGGTACAAACGCCGGAATACAGGGCCAATTCGCTGAACGCCCTGGGGAACACTCCGGTGTCGGCCTCGCTTGCCGCAAGCGGGCAGCCGGTTCCCGGCTTGCTCAGCAATGTCGCGACCTTCGAGCGGGGCACCGTTCCGACCAATTCGAACCAGGCTAATGTCCAGCCGGTGTACGACGTCTATGCGAGCGTGCAGGGGCGCGATCTCGGCAGCGTCGCGGCCGACATCGAGAAGGTGACGTCCACCCTGCAGAAGCAGCTGCAACCGGGCAATTCGATTCAAGTCCTGGGACAGATCCAGAGCATGCATCAGTCGTTCCGCGATCTCGGAATCGGATTGCTGTTCGCGGCCATCCTTGTCTACCTGCTGATGGTCGTGAACTACCAGAACTTCGGCGATCCGTTCGTCGTCATCATGGCGCTCCCGGCGACATTCTGCGGTATCGTGACGATGCTGTTCATCACCGGGACGACGCTGAATGTGCCGTCGCTGATGGGAGCCATCATGGCGATCGGCGTTGCCTCGGCAAATTCCATCCTGCTCGTGACTTTCGCGCGCGACGAGCAGTTGAAGGGGCACTCGGCGTTCCAGGCGGCACTCAGCGCCGGCCGGACGAGGATCAGGCCTGTGCTGATGACTGCGGCCGCGATGATCGTGGGCATGATCCCGATGGCGATCGGCGGGCCGGGCGAGGAGCAGAATGCCGCGCTCGCGCGGGCGGTCATCGGCGGCCTGCTGTTCGCAACCCCGACCACCTTGCTGATCGTGCCTTATCTCTTCGCCATGCTGCGCAAGGGCAATGACGGCAAGCCTCACCACGGCGTATTCGAGGAGCAACCGGAATGAGTGACGTTCGCGCAAGGACCGATGACGAGGGGGCAAGAGACCGCCCCCGGGCAGAAAACCTCCGGGTCGTGGAGCTGCCGGGCAAGGGCGCGCGATCCGGGCGGCGTTACGGCGGTGCGCTGCTCGGAGGAGGCGTGCTCCTGCTGCTTGCGGGTGGTCTCGGCATTGGCGGCTGGCGGCACTATGAGGCTGCGCGTGACGTGGCCGCGGTGGCAGAACAGGTCCGAACCAACGTTCCCGACGTTCGGGTGGCGACGGTCCGGTCCAGCGGCGACATTATGAAGGTGAGCTTGCCGGCGACGACGACTGCGTTCGAGGCGGCCAACATCTTCGCGCGGACCAGCGGCTATATCGAGAAGCGCCACGTCGATATCGGCGATCGGGTCAAGAAGGGCGACCTCCTCGCGGAAATCACCGCGCCCGAACTGGACCAGCAGATCGCGCAGGCGCAGGCGACACTGGCGCAGGATCAGGCGGCGCTTCAGCAGGCGCAGGCGAGCCGGGAACTGGCCGACGTCACCAATTCGCGCGACAGCAATCTCGTCAAGCAAGGCTGGCTGACGGCACAACAGGGCGACAACGATCGTCTCACCCTGCGCGCGCAGCAGGGTGCGGTGGGCGTCGCGCAGTCGAACATCACGGCGCAGGAAGCGCAGATTGGCGTCCTCCAGCAGGAGAAGGCGTATCAGCGTGTGGTGGCGCCGTTCGACGGCGTGGTCACGCAGCGCAACGTGGACAATGGTAGCCTGGTGCAAGCCGGATCGACCTTCATGTTCACGCTGATGCATTCCAACGTGATCCGAACCCAGGTCTTCGTGCCGCAGGACGAGGCCTTCGGCGTTGGACCCGGCGTCGATGCGGAGATCCGCGTCCCCGAGATCCCGGGACGGACGTTTGCGGGCAAGGTCACGCGGATCGCGACCGCGCTGCAGCCTGGGAGCCGGACGCTGCTGACCGAGATCGACGTGCCCAACCCCGATGGCCAGCTCAGTCCGGGCATCTATTGCACGGTCGAATTATCGATCCCGCGAAGGACGCCGTCCATGACCATCCCCTCCGACGCACTCGTCTTCGATCAGAACGGTCTTCATGTCGCGGTCGTGCGGAACGGCACGGTTCATCTGCAGCAAGTCTCGATCTTCAGAGACTTGGGCACCACGGTGGAGGTGCGCGACGGTGTTCAGCCCGGCGATCAGGTCGTGCTCAATCCTGCGGTCAATCTGGCTGAAGGCAGCAAGGTCACCGTTCGCAAGGCCGAAGTGAGCTAGGGCGCCGAGATGATGCGGATTGCACTCGCAGCGGTGATGGCTCTGCTGCTCGGCGGACCTCCTGTTCAGGCACAGGTCGCAACGACCGGCAGCACGGCAATGGATCTGCCGACGGTGCCGGGCGCGATCGTGATCTCGCCGCTCAACAGTCCGGGGCCGTTTTCCGCGAGCACCGTGTCGGGTGCTCCTGATACGACTTTGGCACCCGTTCCGCTTGCGTCGGATCCGACCACGCCAGGGACGGTGGTGGTTTGCGCGCCACCGTCGTCATCGCCAACGCCGGTACCGGCGACCCCGACCGTATCATCCACGGGTCTTGCGTCATCGGGCATCGCGGCTCCGATCCTGCCGGTTACGGGGCAGAACGGCAGCTCTATCGGAACGATCTCCGCGGCTGCGCCGGCTGGAACGGGTGCGGCGGTGGCATGCAGTTCAACGCCGGGAGGACAGATGACGAGCGCTGCGTCGCTGCCGTTGTCGATTTCGCAAGTGCCTGCAAGCCCCGCGCCCGGCACGATTCCCGCGGATACAAGCGCCGCCGGCGGCACGGGCATAGACCCGAATGCCGCCGTCGTGCCCAGCCCGAACAGCTCGGCATGCATGGAAGGAGTTTCGATGAACCTGGCGGAGCCCGCGACGATGCTGCCTGCCAATGCCTCAGGCGCGGCGTCAACGCCGGGCGTGTCGCCGATCCTGCCGCCGGGATGCTGAGGGGGCGGCAGGACGGACGACGCTTGCTTGCGGCGTCTGGTCATCGACGCCCGTATTGGCCGTGAAGATGGCTGGGGGTGAACACGGGCGCGGCGCCACCCGGACGCTCGAGACCCATCCGCCCGGCTGGCGTCAGCGCGCCACCATTCAGCACGTCGCGATCGGGGTACATCGATGCGAAGGCTGCCGGCTCCTGGTCTGCGAAAGACCAGGCTGCTGATGCGGACGATATCGTCGCTGTCGAGATCAGGGCTGCGGCGATCATGACCTTGAATGCACTCATAGCGTTTCTCCATTGCTTGCTCTGTGCGGAGAGGCGCTTGGCGATGATCGCTGCTCGGCTGGTGGCGTTTCCGGAATTGTTCTGATGGGGGTTATGTAGGTAGTCCGGTCGAAGAGTCGCGGCGCATGTGCATCACTGTTGCGAGAAGATTCTGTCATGGTTGTCAGAGCGCTCGCGAGATTGTGCGCGACCAGAACGGGCCGCTATTCGTTTCCGAACAGCTGATCGCGTGAACATCTGGAGTGTGAGCAATGAGATTACTCCCTGTCGTTTGTGTTGCCGTCTGCATTGCGCTGTCGGGCATTGCGTCCGCCCGCGGTGGTATGGGATCGCATATGTCGATGGGTGGCGGCGGTACGCTTGGCACGAGCGCCGCCGCGCCAGGAACGAACTCGCTGGGGACCGCGCTTCCGTCGTCGGACGGCGGCGGCCATGCGACGAAGGGGCCGTTGCTCGGCACGGACCCGACCATCGACAACGACGACGCCCGGCTCGAGAAGATGCTGGAAGGATCGGTTTGCCGCGGTTGCTGAAGCGCGCGCATCCGCCGGCCTTGCGTGAACTACCTCAGCAATACGAGCTTGGCGCGAGACGGATCTTTCGAGCCCCCGCGGCTGATTTTCAGATCGCACGAAATATTTCGAGAAAGCCCGAAGGGGGGCAGGACGAGCCTCCACTCGCCGGCGGGCCTGAACGTGCCTTCGCGAAATTGGCGTTGGGTTTCAGAAGATCGTTGCCGCGGCCGCCGGCTACAAGGAACGCGAACCGCTCGACTGGGCGGGCCGTGTGGTCGGTCTGCGAGAAGCTCGATCGTGGCAAGGAGAAGCGATGAATCAGTCAGGCAACGTGCCACGTTCGGGACTTGGATCGTTGGTGTTGATCGCGGTTGTTCTCGGAGGCGGCGCGGCCGCGTTCGCATACACTGCAGGCTGGTTCTCGCCCGGGCGCCTGTCGCCGGAGCGGATGATCACGGCGCTGACGCCTCCGAGCGGCGCGCCGCTCGGGCACCGGCGAAATCATGCCAAGGGGATCTGCTTCACCGGCGTCTTCGAGGCGAACGGAAACGGCGTGGAGCTCTCGAGGGCCAAGGTCTTCGAGCGAGGCACGTATCCGGCGCTCGGCCGCTTCAATCTAGGCACCGCCGATCCGAACGCCGTGGATGCAACTGTCCGTG
>Ga0102590_1004274_pt1 | contig 12411 bp, 12 predicted proteins | sample AraplaMF_Col_mMF_FD_76859 | JGI IMG/M metagenome (GOLD analysis project Ga0102590, IMG submission 76859) | Arabidopsis root microbial communities from the University of North Carolina, USA - plate scrape MF_Col_mMF | ecosystem: Host-associated > Plants > Roots > Endosphere | place: USA...
GCCACATCACCGCGCAGGGCATGGTCGCGGACTGGGTCTATCACGACGCCCCCGGCAATCCTCACGTCCACCTCATGACCACGTTGCGCCCGCTAACCGAAGATGGCTTTGGTTCGAAGAAGATTGCGCTCCTCGGCCCGGACGGCAAGCCGGTCCGCAATGACGCCGGCAAGCTCGTCTATCAGCTGTGGGCCGGTAGCACTGAGGATTTTAATGCGTTTCGCGACGGCTGGTTTGCCTGCCAGAACAAACATCTGGCGCTTGCCGGCCTCGAGATCCACATCGATGGCCGTTCCTTCGAAAAGCAGGGTATTGACCTCGAGCCAACCATTCACCTCGGCGTCGGCGCCAAAGCCATCGAGCGCAAGGCCGAGCAATCCGACCACAAGACGCAGGCGTCGGCTCCCAAACTCGAACGCATCGAGCTTCAGGGGGAGCGCCGCAGCGAGAACGCCCGCCGCATCGAGCGCCGTCCGGAGATCGTGCTCGACCTGATCACGCGGGAGAAGAGCGTCTTCGACGAACGCGATGTTGCGAAGGTGTTGTATCGCTATATCGACGACGCCGCTCTGTTCCAAAGTCTGATGGTCCGCATTCTGCAAAGTCCGGAAGCGCTCCGGCTCGAACGCGAGCGGATCAACTTTGCGACAGGTATTCGGACTCCCGCGAAGTACACCACGCGCGACATGGTCCGGCTTGAAGCCGAGATGGCCAATCGCGCGATCTGGCTCTCCGGTCGCGCCTCCCATGGCGTCCGTGAGGAGGTCCTGCAGACGACCTTTGCGCGCCATTCCCGTCTGTCGGATGAGCAGCGAACGGCGATCGAGCATGTCGCCAGGGCCACGCGGATTGCCGCTATCATTGGCCGCGCCGGCGCCGGCAAGACGACGATGATGAAGGCGGCGCGCGAGGCGTGGGAAGCGGCCGGCTATCGAGTGGTCGGCGGAGCGTTGGCTGGCAAAGCCGCCGAAGGTTTGGAGAAGGAAGCTGGCATCGTTTCCCGCACTCTGTCGTCGTGGGAGCTTCGCTGGAACCAGGGCCGCAATCAGCTCGACGACAAGACGGTCTTCGTACTCGACGAGGCCGGCATGGTGTCGTCACGGCAGATGGCGCTCTTTGTCGAAGCCGTCACCAGGGCCGGCGCCAAACTCGTGCTTGTCGGCGATCCGGAACAGCTTCAACCGATCGAAGCGGGCGCCGCCTTCCGTGCGATCGCCGATCGCATCGGCTATGCCGAACTCGAGACGATCTATCGTCAGCGCCAGCAATGGATGCGCGACGCCTCGCTCGATCTCGCGCGTGGCAATGTCCGCAAGGCTGTCGATGCCTACACCGCCCATGGTCGAATGATTGGTTTGAGACTGAAGGACGAGGCCGTCGAAAGCCTGATCGCAGCTTGGGACCGGGACTACGACCTTTCGAAGACCAGCCTGATCCTCGCACACCTTCGCCGCGACGTCCGAATGCTTAACGATATGGCGCGCGCCAAGCTGGTCGAACGCGGCGTCGTCGCAGACGGATTTGCGTTCAAGACAGAGGACGGAACCCGCATGTTCGCGACCGGCGACCAGGTTGTGTTCCTCAAGAACGAGGGCAGCCTTGGCGTCAAGAACGGCATGCTCGCAAAGGTGCTTGAGTCCGCTCCTGGCCGGATTGTTGCCGAGGTTGGTGACGGCGAGCACCGCCGGCAGGTCACGGTCGAGCAGCGCTTCTACAACAATCTCGACCACGGCTATGCGACGACCATCCACAAGAGCCAGGGTGCGACCGTCGACCGGGTGAAGGTGCTTGCTTCCCTTTCATTGGACAAGCATCTCACCTATGTGGCTATGACGCGCCATCGCGAGGATCTCGCCGTCTACTACGGCAGACGCTCCTTCGCGAAATCCGGTGGCCTCATTCCGATCCTGTCGCGCCGGAACGCCAAGGAAACGACGCTCGATTACGAGAAGGCGTCGTTCTACGGCCAAGCGCTGCGCTTCGCGGAAGCGCGGGGCCTTCATCTTGTCAACGTCGCCCGCACGATCGCACACGATCGTATCCACTGGGCCGTCCGCCAAAAACAGAACCTCGCCGACCTCGGCGCCCGTCTTGCGGCCATCAGCACAGCGCTCGGGCTGGCCCGCGGCAGCAACAAACACTCCATCCCGAACACGATCAAGGGGGCCAAGCCCATGGTATCAGGCATCACCACCTTCCCGAAATCGCTCGATCACGCTGTTGAGGACAAGCTGGCCGCCGATCCCGGCCTCAAGAAGCAATGGGAGGACGTCTCGACCCGCTTCCAGCTCGTCTACGCGCAGCCGGAAGCTGTCTTCAAGGCGATCAATGTCGATACCATGTTGAAGGACCAGTCGGTCGCGCAGTCCACCCTGGCAAGGATTGCCGGCGAGCCAGAGAGCTTTGGCGCGCTGAAGGGCAAAACCGGTGTTCTCGCCAGCCGTGGCGACAAGCAGGACCGGGAAAAAGCGCTCGCCAATGTGCCGGCGCTCGCCCGAAATCTTGAACGTTACCTTCGTGAGCGGGCCGAGGCCGAATTCAAACATGAGACGGAGGAGCGCGCGGTCCGGCTCAAGGTTTCGGTCGACATTCCGGCGCTCTCTCCAGCCGCCAAGCAAACGCTCGAACGCGTGCGCGATGCGATCGATCGCAACGATCTTCCGGCCGGCCTCGAATACGCGCTTGCCGACAAAATGGTGAAGGCAGAACTCGAAGGTTTCGCCAAGGCGGTTTCCGAACGTTTCGGGGAACGGACCTTCCTGCCTTTGGCTGCGAAAGACACTGATGGCAAGACTTTTGAGACAGTCACAGCAGGAATGACGGCCGACCAGAAGGCGGAGGTCCAGTCCGCGTGGAACTCCATGCGGACAGTCCAGCAACTTGGCTCTCATGAACGAACGACGGAAGCGCTCAAGCAGGCTGAGACGATGCGTCAGACGAAGAGCCAAGGGCTCTCGCTGAAATGACCCGGGCTGCAACCAGCCGGTCGATGACCACGCAGCAACGACGAGCCATGGCGGTTCTATCGATGGCGGCGGTGGCCGCCATCCTGCTGGTGGTGACTGCCGTCGCCGGCGGCTACCGCATCAATCTGACACTGAGCGAGCCACTCGGCCTGTGGCGCATTATCCCGCTTCATCGACCTGCCGCAGTTGGCGACCTCCTGTTCATCTGCCCACCGGAAACGGCGGCGATGCGGGAAGCGAGGGCACGAGGCTATCTCCGTTCTGGTTCCTGCCGGGGCGGTGTTGCACCGTTGATCAAGACAGTGATCGCCGTTGCAGGACAGCATGCCGAAATCGGCGTCAGCGTGAGCGTGGATGGGCGGGGGGTTTCCTCTTCCAGTCTCGCACTACGAGATGGAAAAGGCCGGCCATTGACGCCCTTTCCGAGCGGCATCGTACCGCCAGGATATGTCTTCCTGCATTCAGCATTCCCCGGCTCCTATGACTCCCGATATTTTGGCCCGGTGCCGATCTCCGGCATTCGCGGCTTGGCGCAGGAGGTCCTCCCCTATGTGCCGTGATTACCTTCGGCCGGCGCTGCTGATATTCGGTTCGATCGGGATCGGCGTGGTGGGCTGGAGCGGCCATGCGTTGTTTCTACCCATCGCGCTGGGGTTTCCGGTTCTTTGGTCGATCGCGCGAACGAGATCAGTGGCGGCACTTGTCTCCGCCGGATATTTCCTGGCCGCATCACGTGGTTTGCCCCAAGGCGTGGCCGCCTTTTACTCGTTCGATATCTGGCCGGGCTTGTTGCTCTGGCTATGTGCGTCCATAAGCTTTGTCATCGTGCATGCCGTCCTCTGGACGAAGAAAACTGGCACTCGTCCGTTCCGCTATCTCCTCGGGGCCGTGATTATGGCCATCCCGCCGTTCGGCATCACAGGTTGGGCGCATCCCGTCACCGCCGCCGGCGTGTTGTTTCCGGGATGGGGGTGGTGGGGACTGAGCTTGATCACAGCTGGCCTTGCGGGCCTCGTAACCCGAATATGGCCAGCTGTCGCCATCACCTTCGCAGGCCTTTGGCTGTGGTCCGCCGCTACCTGGACCGACCCGAAACTACCGGAAGGCTGGCGTGGCGTCGATCTGGAGTTGGGCGTTTCGCTTGGTCGTGAAGCCGGTCTTCAACGGCAGCGTGACATGATCGCAACGGTGCGTGGCGCGGCCAACGATAGCGCCCGTTTCGTAGCGCTGCCCGAAAGTGCGCTCGGTTTCTGGACGCCGACCGTCGAGAGGGTTTGGACAGGCGCCCTCCGCGGCGGGGCTGCGACGGTCATCGCCGGCGCAACGGTGCTCGATGCCACCGGCTACGACAATGTCCTCGTCGCGATCGACAGGAAGGGCGGAAGCAGCATCCTCTATCGCGAACGCATGCCAGTTCCCGGCTCGATGTGGCAGCCGTGGCGTTTCTTGTTCGGGGAGAGTGGCGGTGCCAGGGCGGATTTTTTTGCGAACCCGGCCGTCTCCATCGGTGCCGGCCGGGCAGCGCCACTGATCTGCTACGAGCAACTGATCGTTTGGCCGATCCTCCAGTCCATGCTCCACGATCCGGATTTTGTCGTTGCCGTGGGAAACGGCTGGTGGACCACAGGGACATCGATTGTCTCCATCCAGCGCGCCGCTACCACCGCCTGGGCGAGGCTCTTCGCAAAACCGCTTGTTACCGCCTTCAACACCTGAGGCGCCAAGGAGGCCCTATGCTCGACGCCGCCCTGATCAAAGAATGTGCCGACCCTTCCCTCGAGCTCGCGATCGTCGAGCAATTCGTGATGGCAGCGGGCTCGGATGATCCCCTCGCCGTCACCGTCAAATCGGGCGGCCGACTGATCCTCGTGCCGAAAGCCAGAACGGCAGACGAGGCGATGGCGATCGTGCGCCAATATGCTGGTCAGGCGGTCGTCCGCGTCGGCCTGACACAGTTTCCCGCAGGCGTTGGCGTCAAGGAACCGGCGGATCTGAAACCGGACCTTGTCGATGCATGCCAGAACCTCCGCAAAGGCACGGCAATGTTCGCCAAGGTCCACAGGATCGTTGCGAAATGGTATGGCAACCCCACGAACAAAGACGTCTTCCCACAGATTTTCGAGGATGCGATTTACGCATGGAAGAGTGGTGAGTTCGAGGGCGTGAGCGTGTTTCAGGCGGAAGACCCCGGCGGGGCACTCGCCAATCAAAAGCAAGCGCGGGCCGATAAATCGGAGGCAGGTACAGTGGATGCCGGGGCTCCGCCGCAGACAGAGGCAGAACCTTCGGACGAAAAGAAAATTGGCACTGCGGGGATAAGGGTCGATCTATCTCGCATTGGTGGTCAGCAATAGCGTTGCAGCCATTCGCGAGCAGACAAGAAATGCGGCTATTTTTCGAGTTGGTCGCACCGTACGAGTGCTTAGAATCCATCTTCCCAATCCGCGTATTGTTGCTGACGCTGCCATTCAAGGACGCAATTAAGCCGATTGCTTGAGCTACTTCATCCGCAACGGCAGGCCAAGCACCTTTTCATATTCCCGCTCCGGAACGCCGTAGCAGCCACCGGCGATGTCGAGAAGCTTCTGCCGGCTGAGAACTCGGAGGTTTCCGCGCGTTGATCGAACCGCATGCCGGCCTTCAAGAATATGAAGCTGATCAGTCACTCCTGAGCGCCGAACACCGAGCATCAGCGACAGGAACTCATGGGTCACAGGAAGATCGTCGCCATCGAGGCGGTCATGACACATCAGAATCCAGCGGGCGAGGCGTTCCTGCATGCTGTATCGGGCGTTAGCGAGTGCCGAATGGGCGAGTTGCAGAACGGTCGTGTGGACGTAACGGAGAACGAAGTCGCGAGTCTCGGCGTCCGACGCAACGGCATCGGTGAAAACGCCGATGGGCACTCGAATACCCGATCCGGAGACTTGCATGAAGGTTCGCCCCGGCGTCGCCGGAACGGCGAGCATGACGTGCATGCCTGACGCGCCTTCCCGTCCGACGTGTCCGACCTCGATGGACTCGCCGTCAGAACTCGTCGCGACGACTGAACCCAATCCGGACTCGATGAATCCGGCGCGACGCCGTCTTCGACCAACACGTATCTTACGGGCAGGTCCACCCGCTCCATTTCGTCGACGAGGCGAGCGAAGCTTTGCGGACTGACGGTCCTCAGGAGGGTGTTATAAATCTTGGACTGTTCGAAGCTCGTCATGGCGGCTCCATCCGCGGAGCCTGGGTATTACCAAACGCCAGATTGTTTGCTGAAACTACGGCGCGAAACCGGGGTTGGCCACACGCACAGGCAGTCTGTGCGGTTTCGACATAAGTCGACTAAACCATTGCCAGTGCGGAACAATCTGGGGATTGAAGATGATTGGGCGATGGTTCGTTTTCGCACACTGGTCATCATACTCCTTTTCAAAGGCCTTGTCGGTTTAATCGCACCGCAGAGCCTGCAGCTCTGAAATCGACATATGTCCAAGCCCCGTCCTGCCGAGAAAAAGGGACGATGGAGGCGTTGGGTGAGCGGGAATTCCAATCAAACCGCCCATAGGCGGGAATTGACCTTCACTCTGGCAGCGCATAACGCGTCAGCAGGACCTCGTGCTCTTCGATCTCGATCTCGATCACCTCGTTCACTAGGTCCGGAGAACAGGCGAGTTCCTGCAGAACGAACGCGAACAATTCCCGCTGCTGTCCCGGCAGAACTTGCGGAACGATGATTACCAAGCCCGCATGCAGGGCCTCTCTCGCATACAGTTTCCTGAAGTCACGAGCGTTGTTCGTCACGAAGGTAAAATCTTCCGCGACGATCCGTGGCATTAGATCCCAGTCGGTCTCTCCGCTCAGGCCTAGCCAATTAACGTGAAAGCAATCGTGGCCGTAATCTCGAGCCACGGCCACGAGCGATGTGTGAAGGCATTCATCGACGAGAAACTTCACGAAACCGTGCCCGAGGGCTTTTCGGTACCGGCCTTTCCCAGAGGCAAGCGCTTCACCGACTTTACTTTCAATCCCTGTTCCGACAACTTTCGTGGCCGCCCACGGGCAGGATGAGCCGCTACCCAGATTTCGGCGAGGTCCACCATGCGCGCGGTGAGAGCCGGATAGCCTTCGACGATCTCGTCCGTGGCAGCGCCTTGCAGTTTCATTGCAGCGATTGTTCGGACCGGAACGCGCGTACCTTTGAAGACCGGCTCGCCGCCAACCAGGCCTTTCACGCTATGGATGATCTTGTCAGCTTCCCTAAGCGCTTCCCCGCGCGCGGCCAAGTGCTCCCTCGCTCTCGCGACATCAACGATCAGATAGTCGTCGGCCCTCACAGTATCTGCATGGGGGTTCTGGTCAATCGTATCGAACAAACGCTTGCGACGCTCTGCTGAAAGGATCGAGCCGACACCGTACCAGAGTTTCAAACGAAGCAGATCTTCGTCGGTGAGCGCTCGGCCAGAAGTGCGGGACAGTCGATTTGAGAGGATGCGTTTGTCGATGGCATTGTGTACCGCCTTCACAGCGATCTCGCTGACGGCTGCAGCTTCGGCGGGGGTGTATTCACGAAGAGCGTTACTCATAATTATTCTCCTTAGGGAGAATATATACGATGGGTGCACAAATCTCAATGCCGGAAGCTAGCTCCGACGATTTCTCGTTGTCTCCGGGCGGATTGAGGCTGTTGCCTGCGAGATTATGCGCGTGCTTGCGGACCAACTCGGGTCTCACCAATCGGTCGAACTAATTCGATGTGGCTGACATCCAAGGCTTGAGCCAGTTCATAAAGCGTAATCACAGTAGGGTTGCGCCGACCTCGCTCGAGGCTACTAAGATATTGTTGGCTGAAACCAGAACGCGCCTCGACCTCTTCCTGTGTCAGGCCTTTCTCCCGACGCAGGCGGGCGAAATTCGAGCCGACCAGTTTGCGCATGTCCATGCGCCGAAAGATCGCCGTTTACACACTGGGAGTTTATCAACTAAAGTATGTAAAAGTCTTTGCCGCAAATGCCCGCCAATGCGAGGCGGGTAATGGGTTTGGTTGTCGACATAAGCATCAGCGCTTTTTTCAACTCAGAGATTTCGGATGTAACGGTGTCCCATTTGATGTAGGCGAACCTTCGCGGCGCCACTTGGTGAGAGAATGAAATTTTGGGAGAAGCGGGTGAACAAAGCGAGCTCATCCGATGCAAATGGTCGAGAAACGGATAGAAAATCGCGCTTCAGCTCGATGCAACAGTCGGAGCTGGAGGCGTTGGCTGTCTCGGCAATTCTCGAACACCGCCGCCTGATCGCCGCCGACGAAGCTGTCTATCAGGAATGGACTCGCGCGACGGAAGACCCATCAATCTCCGCCGACGTGCTCAAGAGCCTGCAGGAGGAGTATGTCGCGCGCCAAAGGAAATCCGAAGTCCAGCAAGAAGAACTTTCGGAAATCATCGATGCGTTAGGCTACGTCCCCGAGGTTCCACTCGATAACATGAATGACGGTCAAACCAAACCGTGATCTTTAGCAATTGCGACAAGTTGCGGAACGGTTGCCGCTTCGAGCTTTTCGCGCGCTTTATCGAGATAGTGCTGCACTGTCCTCGGATTGATCCCTGTCAACATTGCAGTTTCCGGAGCGCTTTTGCCCTTTGCCGCCCACATGAGGCACATTGCTTCTCTTGGTGAAAGCAACCGTTTCGGGGCCACAATCGTCGTCGCGGCGATGATCTTCAGGCGGTAGTGGATCGCCAGAACCGCCCGGATCGCTTTTTGCGAATCCTGCAGTTTTGAAACGTCTGCCGTTTGGGCTGAGGATGCAAACGTCAGCATCATCGTGGAGCCGAAACTGCCTTCGACGGGGATTGTCACCCCACTCCGAATGCCGTAGTCGATCGCCTGGTCCCGAAAGCGCCTGAGTTCGGAGGTTCCACGAGCGGGCCAATCGTCGGCCGTCCAGGAAAACATCTCCATGCGACGCTTGGCTTCAGTAACGACCGGGTCGATTCGGGAATACTGGCCTTCGAGATAAACGCCCTGCCATTCCTCCGGATAGGTGTTGAATGTGCGGATTTCCAAACCCTCAGTTTGCAGATAAGCAAAACGGTCGAGGCCGCATGCGTGCGCAAATGTCTTCAAAGCACTTTTGATCATACGCTCATCATGCGCAGCTTCTGTCATATCGATGAGAGAGCGAAGGTCACCGTCCACTAACATTTCTCCTTTTTCGACAGTGCAAGCCTCCCACTCGTCGCGCCGTTCTGACGCCGCGAGGTACCGGTTGCCACCGTTCGGCCAGCCGGAACCACATGGGATATTGGACGATACGGCAGTTGCTTCTACGCGTAGCAGATCCACGTTCGTTGCATCGCTTAGGTCTATTGACCTCTGCCAAGTATTCAACTCTTTCTGATCTAAAGAAGATGATTTTTGTAGAGATTTTTAGTCACACCTGCGCCGCAGCGCGGAATGCACTTGCGACGTTCAGCTACAATCGAAAATATGAGGTCCTTAACTGGTTAGCGGTCGCCATAGACAGATGGAAAAACAATATCCTGATCGACCATGACGTTGAACTTGTAGCCCGGCCGGATCCGAACCGTCGGCGGAACGTTCAGATTCTTCGAGATCGTCTCTTCCGCTACTCGACCGAATGATTCGGCAAATTTTCGCTGTGCTGCATCCGAGGCGGTGTCCTGCGTCGCCAGCGTCGAACTTTCGGGCATCGACATATCGATCCCGGTCCCGATGATTGCCACCAGCGCCGCCGAACCGAAAGTCCTCCAGAGATGGCGGTCGACCTTATCCTTGAAGCCCCCATATCCTTCGGCGTCCGTGCCAGCCATGCCGCCGATTTGAAGGGTAGACCCATTCGGGAAAATGAGGTCCGTCCAGACGACGAGAACACGTTCCTGGCCGAATAACACTTTGGAGTCGTAGCGGCCAAAGAGCTTTGCACCCTGTGGGATCAGAAGCCAATAGCCGGTCGTGCTGTCGAAGACATTCTGGCTGACCTGAGCGGTAATGCGCCCTGGTAGATCGGAATTAAGGCCTGTGATCAAGGTGGCGGGAATGACTGAGCCGCGCTTCAATTCGTAGGGCGAGATTTGCCGCACGACCTGGTTCGGCAGGTAGCCGCGATCCTTGATGTCCTGATTGAAGAAATCTTCTTTCGAGGTCTGCCCGTTCTGATCGACGTTCAGGCCCATCAGGCCGGATTTCATGGCGCCGGCAAAAAGGTCTGATGCACTGTTTGCTGCGACATTTGTCGGCTGACGGCTGGTGTCGTTGGTGGAGTTTGCGGATTTCTCGACATCGGACATGTCGACCTTCAGCGGCGAATCGAGCGCCGTGGAACGAGCCTGAAGACGCGCCATTCGCTGGCGCTGCGCTTCCCGGATGTATTGCTCATCCTGCTCTCGCTTCAGCCGAGCCTTCCACTCCTCTTCGGATTCGAGCCTTTGTCGACGGTCTTGTCGCTCCTCTGGTCGGCGCTCGACGACCGGCCCGTGCTTTTCCTCTTTCTCCATGACGAGGGGTGTTGGCTGAAACACCTCCTGCTTTTCTGGGTCACCGATAATGCCGTCCGTGACACCCCGCTTAAGCTGGTCGCCGAAACTGGTCGCAGGGCTGTTGGAAGCGCTCTCGATGTCGCCACGATTGAAGGAAAGCCCGCGCAGCGACAGACCAATCACAACGACGCCGACGAACAGCACGATGAAAATAATGGCGACGATGATCGGCAGGCGGTTGAGCCGCCGCATGCCCTGGTGATCGTCGGCTTGGCTGGAGGTGCCAAGCTGGAGCGACTGGACCATATTAAACTCCGTCAGTTGCGCTGCATGATCGAAAGGGGACTGGCCGGCGTCGCGCCGGCCGCCGTCGGCGTGTAAGCGCGGCCAAGAGCGATGGAAGGCGTCGTGACCTGCACTAGCACCTCTCCGTCGAAGCCCTCGATTGCATAAGCAAGCTCGACCGGCTTGACGTCTTTGGCGACTTTGCCGTCCGTGACGACCGTGTAGCCCCACCCTTTCAGGGCCGCCTTAAGGGCGGTCGCGAACTCTGACGGGTCCGTCTCCATTTTGATCGTGGTCGTAGCCCCTGCCGGGCCGATCTGTTCAGCCAGACGACTTGCCATGTCGCCGGCGATGGCGCTTGCAGCCGGTCCGGTGACGGCCACAGGGGTCGAGCTGGTGGTGAGCGCGTCGTCGGCCGTTTGGCAGCTGGAGAGCAGCGCGACCGCGATGAAGAATGCGAATAGCTTCCGCATGGTTCAGCCTCCCCGCCGAAGGGTAATCTTCTGCTGCCGCCAACCGACTCCGGAAACGAGGATTGCCCTGTCGATCGCATAGTCGATAGTCATCATGTCGTTCTTCATCCGGTAATTGACGATACGATTTTGACCGCCGGAGACGACGAAGAGCACCGGCGCGTCTTGTCCGGAGATCGATTTCGGGAACTGGATGTAGGTCTTCACCCCGTCCGAATAGACCCGCTTCGGTTTCCACGAAGCACCGCCGCTGATTGAATAGGAAAAGTTCAGCTTGTCCGGCGCGGTGCCAGGAATGCCGCCGGTTTCGAGACGGGCGTTGATGTCGGCGAGCTTGGTCGACACGTCTTCCGGATATTCGAAACCAATGCGGGCCATGTACTGGCTGGGATGGGACTTGAGCTGGATATGATAGGTGCGCCGTGATGTGGTCACGACCATCGAGGTGAGAAGGCCTGGCTCCGACGGTTTGACGATCAGATGGATGGCCTGTCCGCCTGCGGCCCCCGAAGTGGCAGGCTCCACCTTCCAGCGCACGGTGTCGCCGACGAGGACGTCGCGAACGATCTCGCCACCCTGAAGTTCGATGTCGCAGACCTGAAGCGGCGAGCAGACGACGGAAGGTTGCGTTTCGCCGAACAGGAAGATCACCTTTCCGTCCGGACCTGTCGTGACCAGTCCCGGCGTGCCACGCCACTTCCTGGAAAGATTTGTTCCCTTCACCTCGTTGCTCGTCATGCTTTGCGCCTGCGCGCCCGCCGCAAGCAAGAGTCCGGCTATGCAGCCGGCGGCTGCGATCAATCCCGTTTTTTTCATTGAAAGAATCCCTGCCCTTAAAGCTGTGCCGTCCAGTCAAAATCTCGGACGTAGAGGCCGATCGGATTGAGGCGGATCGTCGCCTCATCCTGTGGCGCGGTGAGCGTCACCGTTGCGATCCCGCGGAACCGCCGCGTGCCGGTTTCCTTGCCCTTGCGGTCCCGCTCGTATTCCGTCCAGTCGATCTGATAGGTCTGGTTCGAGAGCGCCACGATGTTGTTGACCTCGATGGCAACCGTCGAAGTCTTCGCCTTCTCGAACGGAGAATTGCCTCGGAACCAGGCGTTGACCTTCTCCGTCGACGGGTCGGAGGTGCGAAGAAGCGCATAGGTGCGGTCGATATATTGCTTCTGCACCACCGCATCCGGCGTGATCGAGCGAAAG
>Ga0102590_1004275_pt1 | contig 12408 bp, 5 predicted proteins | sample AraplaMF_Col_mMF_FD_76859 | JGI IMG/M metagenome (GOLD analysis project Ga0102590, IMG submission 76859) | Arabidopsis root microbial communities from the University of North Carolina, USA - plate scrape MF_Col_mMF | ecosystem: Host-associated > Plants > Roots > Endosphere | place: USA...
ACGACGCGAGAGCCCTTGATCGCTTCGGCGAACGCCTGATCGTTGCTCGGCAGCGCCCTGAGTTTCTCGCGTGTCGCCTCGTCCAGATTGCGGAAGGTCTCGGCTGCAAGAGCAGGGTTGAGCCGGTCGGGCTCGGGGAACATGACGTCGAAGGCGATGGCGGCGGCACCCAGCCGGGTCAGATTGGTGACGAGCTCGGCGAGCTTGGTTCGCGGCCATGGCCACTGGCCGACCGCCTTCAAGGTCCGATCGTCGATGTCGATGATGATGACGGGCTTTTGGGTCTTATGACGGGGATCGATGCGCTGGTACCAGTCGAAGGCGCGGACGCGCACCTCCTCGACCACTCTCGGATCGGCGATACGCACGGCCGCAAACACGACCAGCAGCCCAAGGCACACCAGCCGCGCAAAGCCGAACTTTTGCGCGAACCACCGGCGCCAGATCTTGAGACGTTTCATACTGGCTGAATATCACGCTTTAACGACGAATGGCAGTTCCCACCGCGCGTCCAGGGCGATCGGCGGCGTCCACGCGGTTCTCAGGAATGAACGATGAAGTCACTCGCATGGAGGCTGCCGGCTGTGACGCCCTTCAGGAGGATGGTGTCAGCGCTATCGATCGTGATCAGGGTGTCTGCGGAATTTGTCGGCGACGCCGCGACGTGCTGAGCCATCCAATCGGAAACGCTGTCAGCCGCTACGACTGCTGACAGGTCGATCTGATCCTGATTGGGCGTGAAATTCACGATCGTGTCGTGATTCGAGTTGGCCGCAAACACGAACTGTTCCTGGTACCCCGTACCGAAGAACACATCCTTGCCGGTCGTGCCGCCGAGGCTCGCGTGAGAGTCCGAGCTTTCGGCAAGATTGAAAATCAAATTGATCGTATCGGTCGCGCCGTGACCATCGGCCACCGTCAGCGTGATCTTGCCGGTCGACGGTTCGCCGCTGCCTTCATTGTAAGTCACCGTGTTCAGCATTGCATTGATGGCGGCAAAAGTACCGGTTCCCGAGGACGGGTTGACGCTGCTGCCCGACTCTGCGGTGGTCCCCTGAAGCGTGAAGGTTTCATTCGCCGCAGCGTCTGCGTCGGTGACTTCGAGACCGTATACGACGATACGCTCGTCATTCGGTTGTGACACGCTGATGTTGTCGACGTTGAAGATGGGCGAATCGTTCGCGCCAGTCACACCAACCGTGAGCGTCGCCGTGCCGGTCGCACCATGCACGTCCTTGGTCTGCACCGTGAAGCTATCGGTGTACTGGCCCGCCGAGAGCGCATCGATCGCGGCGGCGTTTGGAACGTAGCAGTAGCTGCCGTCGGCGCCGACGGTCAGCGCGCCGTACAGGCCGTTGACCGTCGTCGTCCAAACGTGATCCGCATTGAGGACGGCATAGGTCAGCGTCGCGGTCTCTCCGCTGTCGGCATCAGCGCCCGCCACCTTTCCGGTGAGGTTCGAGAAGGTATCGGTCGCCGCCGTGTCGGTGAGGGTACCGATACTCAGATTCGACAGGGTCGGAGCATCGTTGGCGCCGGTCACGTCGACGGTGAATGTCGCCGTGCCGGTCGCGTCGTGCACGTCCATTGTCTGGATCGTGAACGTATCGGTGTAGGAGCCCGCCGGCAGCGCGTTGATTGCGGCGGCGTCGGGCACGTAGTCGTAGGTGCCGTTGGTATTGACGGTCAGCGCGCCGTAATGGCCCGCGACCGTCGTCGCTGCGCTGTTGTGCGAGTCGAGCACTGCGTAGGTCAGCGTCGCCGTCTCGCCGCTATCGGGATCGCTGCCGACCAGCGTGCCGGTGAGGTCGGAGAAGGTGTCGGTGACGGCAGTGTCTACGAGCGTACCGGCCTCGACCCCCGACAGTGTCGGCGCATCGTTGGTCCCGGTGATGGTGACGGTCACATCCTGCGTCGCCGCGGCACCGTGGTTGTCGGTGAAGGTGACGGTGTACACTTGTGTGATGGTCTGACCTTCGGCCAGCGACTGCAGCACCGGATCGTCATCGTTCAGACTGAAGTGCCAGCCCAGCGTAGCGCTGTCGTCGGTATCGCTGCTGGACTCCGTGACCGACGGGTCGACCGTGAACGTGCCGATATGCGAATCGGCGCCGAAGCCGGATAACGCGGAGCTGACGGATGATGATTTGAACACGGCCGTCGCCGTGTGCGTGTCGATCAGATCGGCATCCTTGAACGCCAGCGTGCCGCAGGTCGACAAGGTCGGCGTGGCCGCATCCTCGATCACCCCGCCGCTGGCGGCCGCCGCATCGCTCGTCACGATCGGCGCGTCATTGGCGCCGTTGATCGTGACCGTGACGTCCTGCGAGACCGTCGCGCCATGATTGTCGGTGAAGGTGACGGTATAGATTTCGGTGATCGACTGGCCCTGGGCGAGCGACTGCAGCACGGCGTTGCCGTTGTCGAGGCTGAAGTGCCAGCCCAGCGTGGCGCCATTGTCAGTGTCGGTGTTCAACTCCGTCACCGACTGATCGATCGTGAAGGTCCCAAGCGGTGTATTGTCGTTGAATCCAGGCAGATGCGCGCTTGACGTAGAGGATTTGAAAGTCGAGCTCGCGGTGTGTGTGTCGATCAGATCGAGGTCCTGGATCGCCAGCGTGCCGTCGATTAACAGCAGGGCGCTCGTATCCTCGGTCACCGCGCCCGCTGCAGCCGCCGCATTGCTGGTGATGGTCGGCGCGTCGTTGGCACCGTTGATGGTGACCGTGACGTCCTGCGAGACCGTCGCACCGTGGTTATCGGTGAAGGTAACCGTATAGACCTCGGTAATCGACTGGCCCTGGGCCAGCGACTGCAGCATCGCGTTGCCGTTATCGAGGCTGAAGTGCCAGCCCAACGTGGCGCCGTTGTTGGTGTCGGAGTTCAGCTCCGTCACCGCCGCATCGATCGTAAAGGTCCCGAGCGGCGTATCATCGCTGAACCCGGGCAGATGCGCGCTCGATGTGGACGATTTGAACACCGCCGCGGCGGTGTGGGTGTCGATCAGGTCGAGGTCCTGGATCGCCAGCGTGCCGCCGACCAGCAGGGTCAGCCCGGTGTCTTCGGTCACCGCGCCCGCTGCGGCGGCCGCGTTGCTCGTGATGGTGGGCGCGTCATTGGCGCCCGTGATGACGACCGTGACGTCCTGCGAGACTTGCGCACCGTGATTGTCGGTGAAGGTGACGGTATAGATTTGCGTGATGGTCTGGCCTTCGGCCAGCGACTGCAACACCGGATCGTTGTCGTCGAGGCTGAAGTTCCAGCCGAGCGTAGCGCCATTGTTGGTGTCGCTGTTCGACTCCGTCACCGACGGATCGATCGTGAAGGTGCCGATATGGGTCGTGCCTTCGCTGAAGCCGGGCAGATGCGCACTCGAGGCCGACGATTTGAACACCGCCGCGGCCGTATGGGTGTCGATCAGGTCGAGGTCCTGGATCGCCAGCGTGCCCCCGGTCGACAGCGTCGGCGTGGCCGCATCTTCGGTCACACCGCCCGTTGCGGCGGCCGTGTTGCTCGTGATCGTCGGCGCATCGTTGGTGCCGGTGATGACGACCGTGACGTCCTGGGTGACTGTGCCGCCGTGATGATCGTCGATGGTGACGGTGTACACTTGCGTGATGGTCTGGTCTTCGGCCAGCGACTGCAGCACCGGATCGTTGTCGTCGAGCGTAAAGCTCCACCCAACCGACCCGACCGTGCTCACGCCCGGACTCTCGCTCACCGCCGTCAGCGCAAACGTGCCAATATGGGAACTGTTGTCGGCGAAGCCAGGCAGATGCGCCGTCGACGCCGTCGATTTCAGAGCAAAGCTCGCGGTGTGGGTATCCGTGAGATCCGGATCGTTGAAGGTGATGGTGCCGACAGCCGACAAGGTCGCCGCCGCATCCTCCTTCACCTCACCGGTCGGGGTGGTCGATGCCGCCACGATCGTCGGCACATCGTTGGTGCCCTCGACGCTGACATCGGCGCCATTGATGGACACCGTGATCGGCGTGTTGACGACGCCGCCGTGGCCGTCGTCGACCTGAACCACGTAATTGAGGACCAACGTCTCACCGTCGGCGAGGAAATCGAACAGGCGGTCGGGAACACTGTACGTCCAGGTCGCGAAACCGTTGTTGCTGTTTCCCGCGCCCTGCACAACGGTCAAGGGCAGCTCGACGGCGGCGACCGCAGCAAGCTGCTCCGGCGTCAGCGATGACGTGATGTCGTGACCATGCGCGTCGAGATATTTGAACGGCTCGGTGGTCGAAAGCGCCGCGCTGACGATCGGTCGATCCGTCAGATCGACATCGGTGAAGCTCACTGCACCGCTAATGGTGTCCAGCGCGGTGTTGCCGGTCCCGACCTTCTCGATGACGGTGCCGCCCGAGGTTGCGACGGTGGGCTTGTCGTTGGTGCCCGTGATCGTGATGGTGATCGGGATGAACGTGGTTTCGGGCTGGACTGCGAAATTGTCGTCGACGCGGACCATGTAGGTCAGCGTCAGCGTTTCACCGGCCGCCAGGAAGTCGAAGACGTGGTCGGGGATCGTGTAGGTCCAGACCGCCGAACCGTTGTTGGTGTTGCCGCCTTCAGCAACGACGCTGATCTGGATCTGGGTCGCGGCGATGTCCAGCTTCTGGAGAGCGGAGAGCGAGCCGGTGACATCGTGCTGGCCGGCGTCCTTGTAGACATAGTTAGGCGCATCGGCGAGATTCACCGACACGGTCGGCCGGTCGCCGAGATTTTGATCGACGAACGTGATCCGGCCGGACACGGTATCGGGCCCGATGCTGTCGCCGGTCGCATCCGAGTGATCGGCGGTTGCGCTCGTGTGCTCGGTCAGCTTGAACACCGAAGTCACGTTGCCGTTGGCATCGAGGCTGCGCGCTTGCGGCGGGCCGGGAAAGCGGTCGGCTCCCTTGTCCGACCCACTCTGGCCCGGGCCGGTGCTGTTGTTGCCCGTATTGGTGAAGGTCGCGGTCGCGGTGGCCCCGGTGTCCGTCTTGATCAAGACGATGTGGCCGTCCTGCGTGATCGTATCGGTGAAGTTCGTGGTGAGCTTGGTGTTGGTGTTGTTGTCCGTGAACTTCAGCGTGAACACGTCGGTGATCAGCTTCTGCACGTCAGGCGACAGCAGCGCGTTGGTGACGGACACGTTGCCGCCGCTGATCTGGATCATCTGGCCGGCCTGGTTGACCGTTGCGATCGGCAGCAAGGTCAGCTTGTCGAACAGGATGTAGGAGCCGGTGGTGCCGTTCGGCTCGACCAGCACCTGGAAGTTCGCCTGCGGCTGCGGATCGCCACCGCCTGCGGGAACGACGAAATTGATTTCGGTCAGCACCGCCGTGCCGCGGATGCCCATGGTGGCGACCGGCGTGTCGATCTTCATGTCGCCATGCTTGGCGGTCTCGCCGGCGACGAAGGTGATGGTGCCCGCAACCAGGCTGAGCAGCGAGGAATTGTTCGACCCGTTGGGGTCGTAGACCATCTCGTTCAGCACCATCCGCGCGTTGGAGGACAGGCCGAACACGGTGCCATCGATGAAGGTGACGCCGAGCGTCGAGTCTGAGCCGGTCGAGACCACGTCGCCCTTCTCGACGTTGTCGCCGTTGTTCAGGATGACCGAGACGCCGTTGCGGATCGCGGTCGCGCTGCCGCTCAGCTTGGTGACGTGGCCGATGACCTGCGCCGCGGCGGCACCGGGCGCGGCCTGCGCGACCTGAACGTAGCCGGTGAGCGCGCTGACGATGTCACCGGTGAGATGGGCGCCGTCGGGCGAAGCGATCGCCGCGCGCTTGTCGCCCCTGAAATAGTCGTGAACGACGAAGTCGTGACCGTCATGGGACAGCACGAGGTCGAGACCGGTGCGCTTGAACTCGCCGTGGAAGATCAGGTTGGGGTCGGCAATGACGACCGCGCCGTCGGGCACGTGGCCGTGGGCTTTGGCAGTAAAGGAATCGATATGGCTGGAGGCGAGCGAGGGGGAACCCTGCCCGTTCAAGGAGAGCGCGGCGTCAAATTTGCCAGCGTAATTCAACCGGGCACCAAAAAGGGGTTAATATTTATGTAAGTATCGTTTGCCTAAGCTTGCATATCATTACCAAGTCCTTAGCGAAACCATCCATTGCTTGTGTGATTTCGCGTGACTTGGCGGCCGGTGCCTATGCCTATGGCGACATTGCTAGAAGAGCCGAAGCAACACCCGCGACTTTTGTAAACATAGCCTAGCTTATACGAGCACATTTGCCGAGCCTCCATGTATTCCAATGTATAAGTTTGGCGGCGAATACATAGCTCGTCTTTTGCTCATAATACCCCGCGACATCCTGTGGCAAATACGGGACCAAATCTGTGAACCAACTAACAGAACCCGCGAAATAGCGACTCGTTAGCTATAACGCCTGGAATCGCGCCTACAACTTCTGCCTGCAATTGACTCGTTTTCGCGGCAGCAGGCCCTCTCCTAGCCGTCGATTCGTAAAATTTTTCGCAATTTGGACAGGCCCGCTTCAGCCTGCTCCGCGGTTTCGGCGACCTATCCACGCGCGTTAAACAGAACAAAACGGCCCGTCTCGCACTATCTCCGCGAAAGCAACAAGCCGGCACGTCGAGGTCGAGGGGACCCAAGCGAAGCCGGAAGGGGATGTCAGATGGAGACCGCAGCTCGCCGGCGCGCCTGGCGCGTCATCATTGCTCTATGCGGATTGATCCTGCTCGGGTCGGTCGCCGATCTTCGTGCCGGCACATTACTGTCGCCCGGCCCAGGCGTGCTCGTGCGCAAATCCGCCGAGCCATTCGGCGTGTTCGCCTTTGCCATCTCCGAGGGTGGCCTGCGGCAGAAATGGTTCGCGATGAAAGAGAAGTTCGACGACGACATGGTGCAGCTTGCGCTGTGCGACGGCGATCGCGACAATTGCGCCTCGCCCGCGGCGTTGAGACTGCTCGCCATCGTCGACCAGGCCCGCAGCCGCGAGGGCCGCGCCCGGCTCGGCGAGACCAACCGCGCCATCAACCTCGCCATCCGCGCCGCCAATGACGGCACTGATGACGTCTGGAGCTCGCCGCTCGCGACCTTCGCGCGCGGCGCCGGCGACTGCGAGGACTATGCCATTGCCAAGCTCGCCGCGCTGCGGCTTGCCGGCATCGCCGCAGAAGATCTCCGCATCGTCGTGGTGCGCGACGTCAGAGCAGGCGAAGCGCATGCGGTTGCCGCCGCAAGGCTCGACGGCCACTGGCTGATGCTGGACAACCGCCGCATGGCCATGGTCGAGGACGACAGCGCACGCAGCTACCAGCCGCTGTTCGTGCTCTACCAGTCGGCGGTGCTGAAATATGTCAGCGAGCCCCTGCAGTTCTCCATGGCGACCCCCGAAACGCATTGAACAAACCCGTTTCGCCGCGTGATTCCTGGCGCTAGCATGTCGCCCTTGATGCGGGGGCGGCTGGAATGCGATTGATCGTGCTAACTGTGCTTGCGCTGCTGGCGGTGCCGGCAGCATCAGGTTTCGCGCAATCCGGCGCATCCGCTCCCTCCATCGCCGACAAGCTGCCGCAGTTTTCCAAGAACAACTGTCAGCAGATCCGCGACCCCGGCAATCAATTGTTCTGCGGCGACGCTGAGCTGTCCGCGGCCGCCGAGAGGCTGAACACGGCCATCGAGGCGCGGCTCGCGCGCCTACCCGATCGCCTGCCCGCGATCGAGGAGAACGCGATCTGGAATCGCCAGCGCAATCTCGGCTGCGGCATCGTCGGCCAGAATGCGATCCGCACTGAAGATTTCGATCGGGTGAAGGCCTGCCTGCTCAAGGTGACCGAAGATCGCGCCACGATCCTGCGCGATCCGGATTTCGACTGTCTCGCGGCCAACACCGCGGCCGGCGCGCTGATCTGCGCGGATCCGTCGCTGGCGCTGACCGAGACCGAGCTCAACAGCCAGGTGCTCGGCCTGATCGGGAAGCTTGACCCGACCGCGGCACGCTTTGCGTTCGCCGAATACGGCCGCTGGACGCGCGAGCGCGATCGCAAGTGCAATCTGGTCGGCAAGGAGAACGTGCCGCTCGAAGAGCTCGGCTCCGCGGAAGATTGTCTCGCCGATTACCTCAAGCACAAGACCGACGAGATCGCGGCCGCCAAAGGCGATCCGAAGAAAGTGTTCGGCCGGCAGGTCTCATCCCGGGAGCCCGACACCGACGCCGTCGATTTCTGCGCCGCGCGCATCCACGCCGCCAATTCGTGCGGCAATTTCCTGCGCATCATCAGCGTCCACGCGCTCGACAGCCAGGCCACGGACCAGGAGGCGCAGGTCACCGGCGAAATCGAGATGGTGGTGCTGGCGCCGTTCACCACCTGCAGCAAGGTCGCCTCGACCTGCACCGGAACCTGCTGGGACGCGGCCACCGGCCGTCCGCAACCGGGCGCCGCCAACAAGGAGCGCGCCGCAGCCGCCTTCAACGTCACGCGCCGCCTGAGGATCCAGCGGACGTTTGCCTTCGTGAAGGCCGGCGACGGCTGGCGTTGCCGCGAAGACGAACTGGCGCCGGTGAATTCGGGGACGGCGAGCGGGGGATCGTAGTGAGCACTTACCCTCCCCTGGAGGGGCAGGGGAGGGTGAAAGCCACACCGCATCAAAACATCAGATTGTCCTTCACCAGAACCCAGCGGCCGCCCTTGACCTGCTGCACCTGGGTGACGGTGTTGGCGAGATGGTCGGTCTTGGAGAACTTGGTCGGCGGCGAGTTGAAGATGTCGAGGAATTTCTCGCCCGCCTCCAGTGAATCGAGCATCTTCTGACCGGTCAGATCCTTGCCGGCCTTGTCGGCGTAGAACGCAAACGTCATCACCGCGTTGTAGCCGATGATCGCCTGCGTATTGGCATCAGTGCCGAACATCTTCTTGTAGTTGATCAGCCAGTCGTGGACCTTGCCCTTGGCGGTGTCCTCATAGGGAATCTCGAAGCCGCTCGCTGCATAGAGCCCTTCGACCGCATCCTTGCCGAGCGTCGGCACTTCCAGCACATTGGTTGGCGTGGCGCCGAGGAAGGTGACGTCCCAGCCGAGCTTCTTCGCCTCCGTCATCGCGCCGATGGTCTCGCGGATCACGGTGCCGAGCACGACGAGATCGCAGCCGTCCGACTTCATCTTGGCGACCTGCGCACTGAAGTCGGAGGCGCCGCGCTTGTAGCTCGTCACCGATGCCGCCGGAATCTTCATCGCAGTGAGCTGCTGATTGAAGCCGTCGAGCACGTTCTTCCCGTACTCGTCGTCCTGATGCATGATGCAGGGCTTCTTGAAGTTCTTCCACTCCATCATGTATTTCAGCGCCGCCCGCGTGCTCTCGACATAGGGCAGCAGATTGTTGAACTTCAGCCGCTCCTGCGGCTTGGCCGGATCGAACTTGAAGGTGAATTCGGCGGCCGTCAGCGGAAACAGCTGGAGCACGCCGACATCGAACAGGATGTCCTGCGCGGCGAGCACCGTGGGCGAGCCCATCGGGCCGATCATCGCAAAGATCTTGTCGCGCTCGACCATCTTCTGCGAGGCCAGCACCGCTTTCTTCGGATCGTAGCCATTGTCCTCCAGGATCATCTTGATCTTGCGGCCCTGGACGCCGCCGGCCGCGTTGATCTCCTCGACCGCCATCTTCATGCCGTTGGAAACAGGCACGCCCCAGACCTTGATCGGGCCCGAGAGATCCTGATGGGTGCCGATGACGATCTCGCTTGCCGAGATGCCTTCATTGGTGACCTTGGTTTGCGCCGCAGCCGGCAGACAGGTGAGCGCCACCGCACCCACAGCAAGGCCGAACGCTTTCAACGATTTCGACATTGACGTCTCCTCTCCTTGGGGCCCATTCGACGCGAAGGGCGGGGCCATCACCGCTTCGCTGTTTTCGTCCTGCGCATGCCCGCTTACGCCACCGCGCGCTGGCGATACATCGCATCGATTTCGGCGGCATAGCGCTTGTTCACGAAATTGCGCTTCAGCTTCATGGTCGGCGTCAGCTCCTCGTCCTCCGGCGTGAGCTGGCGTTCGATCAGGTAGAACTTCTTGATGGTTTCAACGCGGGCAAAGTTCGCGTTGACAGCTTCGATCTCGTGCCAGATCAGATCCTGGATCTCCGTCGCGCGGCACAGGCTGGCGTAATTGGTGAAGGGGATATCGTGGTCCTGGGCGAATTTCTCGACATTCTCCTGGTCGATCATGACGAGGCAGGTGAGATAGGGCCTCTGGTCGCCGATCACGACCGCGTCCGAGATGTAGGGCGAGAATTTGAGCTGGTTCTCGATCTCCGACGGCGTGACGTTCTTGCCGCCTGATGTGATGATGATGTCCTTCATCCGGTCGGTGATGCGAACGAAGCCTTCGTTGTCGATGGTGCCGACATCGCCAGTGTGCAACCAGCCTCTGGCATCGATGGTCTCCGCCGTCTTCTCCGGCTGGTTCAGATAGCCCATGAACAGGAAATCGCCCTTGATCAGGATCTCGCCCTCGGGCGAGAGCGCGACCTCGCCCCAGGGCACGGCCGTGCCGACCGAGCCGAGCTTGATGCGCGCCGCCGGCATCATGGTGGCGACCCCGCAATTCTCGGTCTGGCCGTAGACCTCGTGCATGTCGATGCCGAGCGCGAGGTACCAGCGGATCAGGTCCGGCGCGATCGGCGCCGCACCGGTGAAGGCGATGCGGCAGCGGTCGAGCCCGATCATGCGGCGGATGTTGCGGAACGCGACCCCGTAGGCGATGCGGTTGGCGATGCGCAAGCCGAGCGGCGCCCTCCTGCCCTCGAGGCGGCAATCGACCATGCGGTAGCCGATCTTGATGGCCCGGCGGTAGACCCATTGCTGCAGCGGCGTCGCATCCTTCAGAGCAATGGTGATGGCCGAGTAGAATTTTTCCCAGATCCGCGGCACCGCGAGGAACACCGTCGGCTGCACCTCACGCAGATTGTCCGGCACGGTCTCCGGGCTCTCGGCAAAGTTCATCACCGAGCCGAGCGCGACCGAGATGTAATAGCCTCCGACCCGCTCGGCGACGTGGCAGAGCGGCAGGAAGATCAACCGGTCCTCGTCCTCCCGCGCCGGAATGAAATCGCCCGCGTGCCGCATCTGGTGCGTGACGCTACGGTTCGCGTGCATCGCGCCCTTGGGCGGCCCTGTCGTGCCTGACGTGTAGACGAGCACGGCGAGATCATCGGCACCGCGGCTGCCGATCATCTGCTGCCACAGCGCCTCACGGCCGACCATGTGATTGCGGCCGAGCGCGCGAAACTCCTCGAACGACATCACCATGTCGTCGGAGAAGCCGCTGAGGCCCTCCATGTCGAACACGACGATCCGCTGCAGGCTGGGACAGCGCGCCCGGCAGGCGAGAACCTTGTCGAGCTGCTCCTCGTCCTCGGCGAAGATCACCCGCGTGGTGGAATCATTGACGAGGTATTCGACCTGGGCCGACGCATCGGTCGGATAGATGCCGGTGGAGACGCCGCCGGCGCACAGGATGCCCATGTCGGCGTAGATCCATTCCGGGACGGCGTTGGCGATGATGGAGGCGACGTCCCCGGGCATGAAGCCGATGGCGCGAAGGCCGTAGGCGATCTCCTTCGAGATCTGCAGCCATTCGCGCCAGCTCGTTGGCTGCCAGATGCCGAATTTCTTCTCGCGGATCGCAGGCCTGTCGCCGCGCACCTCTGCCGCTCGCACGAAGCTCTTTGCGATCGTATCAGCGACCGTCAGAACCGCCGGTCGGGACATGTACGTCTCCTTTTTGTCGCCCTCGAGCTTTCATGGTCGAGGTCGTCATCTCCAGGTCTTCTTCTTTTTCCAGCGCCGTTCGCCTCGCGCGCCGGCCTCCTTGGCGCCAAGGTAGAATTCCTGAATGTCCTTCGAATGCATCAAACGGTCGCAGCTGTCGTTCATCACGACGCGGCCGATCTCCAGCACATAACCGTAATGCGCCGTCTCCAGCGCCACGCGCGCGTTCTGCTCGACCAGCAGGATCGACATGCCCTGCTCCTCATTGACGCGGCGGATGATCGTGAAGATCTCCTTCACCAGGATCGGCGACAGGCCGAGCGAGGGCTCATCGAGCAGCAGCAGCGTCGGCCGGTTCATCAGAGCACGTCCGATCGCGAGCATCTGCTGTTCGCCGCCGGAGAGCTGGCCGGCCGGCTGGTCGATGCGCTCCTTCAGACGTGGGAAATAGCCGTAGACCCGCTCCAGATCCTCCGACACGCCGTCGCGATCCTTGCGCGGATAGGCGCCCATCATCAGGTTCTCGCGCACCGAGAGGAACGGGAACACTTCGCGCCCCTCAGGCACATGGCTGAGGCCGAGCCGGACGATGCGGTCCGCCTCCATGCGCTGGATCGGCTTGCCCATGAACTCGATCGAACCCTTTTGCGGGTCGAGAATGCCCGAGATGGTCTTCA
>Ga0102590_1004276_pt1 | contig 12405 bp, 15 predicted proteins | sample AraplaMF_Col_mMF_FD_76859 | JGI IMG/M metagenome (GOLD analysis project Ga0102590, IMG submission 76859) | Arabidopsis root microbial communities from the University of North Carolina, USA - plate scrape MF_Col_mMF | ecosystem: Host-associated > Plants > Roots > Endosphere | place: USA...
GAAATATTTGGCGACGTCGTTGGCGATCGAGAACGTCGTCAGCGCGCCGCGCGTCATCAATAGCTGCTTGCCGATCTCGACCACCTCGATCAGCTTGGTCGGGTTGGAATCGAGGTCGACCATGTTGCCGGCCTCGCGGGCGGCCTGCGTTCCGGTGTTCATGGCGACGCCGACATCGGCCTGCGCCAGCGCGGGCGCATCGTTGGTACCGTCGCCGCACATCGCCACCAGCTTGCCCTTGGCCTGCTCGTCGCGGATCAGCTGCAGCTTGTCCTCCGGGGTGGCCTGCGCCAGGAAATCGTCGACGCCGGCTTCGGCAGCGATCGCTGCCGCGGTCATCGGGTTGTCGCCGGTGATCATCACCGTGCGGATGCCCATGCGGCGCAGTTCGGCGAAGCGCTCGCGAATGCCGCCCTTGACGATGTCCTTGAGGTGGACGACGCCCAGCAGGCGGCCGTCCTTGGCCACCGCCAGCGGCGTGCCGCCGGCCTTGGCGATTTCATCGGCGATCGCCTGGATTTCGCGGCCGGTGTCCGACATGCCCGACTGCAGGGCGCGGACAGTGTTGCCCGACGCCACGGCCCGCGTGGCGCCGCTGTCGCCGACATAATTGAGAATGGCATCGACGGCGCCCTTGCGGACCGACGAGGCACCGGCATCGACACCGCTCATGCGGGTCTGCGCGGTGAACGGTATGAAGCTGGCGGCGAGTTCGGCGAGGTCGCGGCTGCGGATGCCATACTTCTCCTTTGCCAGCACGACGATCGAGCGGCCTTCCGGCGTTTCATCGGCGAGCGACGCCAGTTGCGCGGCATCGGCGAGCTCCTGCTCGGTGACACCGCGCACCGGACGGAACGCGGTGGCCTGGCGGTTGCCGAGCGTGATGGTACCGGTCTTGTCGAGCAGCAGCGTATCGACGTCGCCGGCGGCTTCCACCGCGCGGCCCGACATCGCCAGCACGTTGAAACGCACCAGCCGGTCCATGCCGGCGATGCCGATGGCCGACAACAGCGCCCCGATCGTGGTCGGGATCAGCGTGACGAACAGCGCCACCAGCACCACGACCGAGATCGAGCCGCCGGCAAAGGCGGCGTAGCTCGGGATCGTCACCGTGGCGAACACGAAGATGATGGTGAGGCCGGCCAGCAGGATGTTGAGCGCGATTTCGTTCGGGGTCTTCTGGCGCTCGGCGCCTTCCACCAGCTTGATCATGCGATCGATGAAGGTCGAGCCCTGCGCCGCGGTGATGCGGACCTTGATCCAGTCGGACAGCACCTGGGTGCCGCCGGTCACGGCGGAACGGTCGCCGCCGGACTCGCGGATGACAGGCGCGGACTCGCCGGTGATCGCCGCCTCGTTGACCGAGGCGACGCCTTCGATCACCTCGCCATCGGACGGGATATTGTCGCCGGCCTCGACCAGCACGATATCGCCGACTTTCAGGCCGGTGCCGGATACCATCCGGTAGGTCCTGTCGGAACCGGTGAGGAGCTTGGCCTGGCTCTCGGTCCGGGTCTTCTTCAGGGACTCCGCCTGCGCCTTGCCGCGCCCTTCGGCGACGGCTTCGGCGAAGTTGGCGAACAGCACCGTGAACCACAGCCACAGGATGATCTGGAAGGTGAAGCCGAGATCGGCGCCGCCGGCAATGATGTTCTTGACGAAGATCACCGTGGTCAGCGCGGCCACGATCTCGACCACGAACATCACCGGATTCTTCACCATCAGCCGGGGGTCGAGCTTGGTAAAGGCCGAGCCGATCGCCGGCAGCACGATCTTCGGATCGAGCATCGCCGACATCGGCGTCCGCTTCTGCAATTTCAGCGCTTCCATGGAAGTTACTCCGAGATGAGATCGATCAGAACAGGGTGTTCGCGGTCATGGCGAGGTGCTCGACGATCGGACCGAGCGCCAGCGCCGGGAAGAATGTCAGCCCACCGATGATCAGGATCACGCCGACCACCAGGCCGACGAACAGGCCGCCGGTGGTCGGCAGCGTTCCCGCCGACGGCGGGATCGATTTCTTCGCTGCCAACGAGCCGGCCAATGCCATTGCCGGCACGATCATGAAGAAGCGGCCGACGAACATCGAACTGGCCAAGGTGAGGTTGTAGAAGAATGTGTTGCCGGTCAGCCCGGCGAAGGCCGACCCGTTGTTGCCGGTCGCCGAGGTAAAGGCGTAGAGCACCTCGGAGAAGCCGTGCGGCCCGGGATTGGCCATCGAAGCCACCGCCGACGGCAGCACGACGGCAACCGCTGTCCAGCCCAGATACATCAGCGGCAGCACCAGGATCGCCAGCATTGCCATCTTCACTTCGCGCGATTCGATCTTCTTGCCGACATATTCCGGGGTGCGGCCGACCATCAGGCCGGCGACGAAGATCGCCAGCACCACGAACAGCAACATGCCGTAGAGCCCGGCGCCGACGCCGCCGACGATGATCTCGCCGAGTTGCATGTTGATCAGCGGGATCATGCCGCCGAGCGCGGTGAACGAGTCATGCATGGCGTTGACCGCGCCGCACGACGCCGCCGTGGTGACGACCGCGAACAGCGACGACGCGACGATGCCGAAGCGCACTTCCTTGCCTTCCATGTTGCCGCCCGTCAGCCCGAGCGCGTTGAGGCCGGTGGTGCCGGACGCCTCCGCCCAATAGGTGATGGCGACGCCGGCAATGAACAGCAGGCCCATCACGGCGAGGATGGCCCAGCCCTGGCGCTGGTTGCCGACCATGCGGCCGAACACGTTGGTCAGCCCGGCGCCGAGCGCGAAGATCGAGATCATCTGGATGAAATTCGACAACGCGGTCGGGTTCTCGAACGGATGCGCGGCATTGGCGTTGAAGAAGCCGCCGCCATTGGTGCCGAGCATCTTGATCGCGACCTGCGACGCCACCGGGCCCACGGCAATGGTCTGCTTGGCGCCTTCGAGCGTGGTGGCATCGACATAGGCGCCGAGGGTCTGCGGCATGCCCTGCCAGACCAGGAACAGCGTATAGACGACACAGACCGGCAGCAGGACGTAAAGCGTGCAGCGGGTCACATCGACCCAGAAATTGCCGATGGTGCGCATCGACGAGCGTGCAAAGCCTCGAATCAGCGCCACCGCCAGCGCGATGCCGGTCGCCGCCGACAGGAAATTCTGGTGGGTCAGGCCGAGCATCTGCACCAGGTAGGACAGCGTGCTTTCGCCGCCGTAATTCTGCCAGTTGGTGTTGGTGATAAAGCTGATCGCGGTGTTGAAGGAGAGATCTTCGGCCACCGCCGTCTGTCCGGCCGGATTGAACGGCAGCACGCCCTGCAACCGCATCACGGCATAAATGATCAGGAAGCCGCCGACATGGAACAGCAGCATCGCGACCGTGTAGGTCAGCCAATGCTGTTCGCGCTTCTCATCGACGCCGCCGATCCAGTACAGCCCGGCTTCGACCGGCCGCAAAATTGGCGACAGCAACGTCCGCTCGCCGTTGAAGACGCGGGTCATGTACCAGCCGAGCGGTTTTGCCAGCGCGGCCACGATGGCGCAGAAGAGGATGATTTGAGTCCAGCCAATGAAAGTCATCGTCGTATGCCTTTGAATGTGCGGATCAGAAGCGCTCGGGCCGCAGCAGGGCGTAGGTGAGGTAGAACAAGAGGCCTAGCGAGACGAGGCCGGCGAGCGAATAATCGAACAACATGGCCGTTCTCCTCAAAGCCGTTCGCAGGCGTAGGCGTAGCCGATCGACGCGGCGAAGAAGCCGAGGCCGAGGGTCAGCATGACGATGTCCAGCATGAGATGCTCCTGACGCGCTTGATCTGCGACGGAGGACAATGCCCCCGTGCGCTGGTTGAACAATCAACTGCGCTTCAACGCGTAGGTTTTCGAGGCGGGAACAACGGCAAAATTATAGGAATCTCATAAAGACGATCGAATTCTCATAAACGGGAGAGGAATCGCACAAGAACGCCGACCCGCGACCGTGTCATGACCAAGGGCACCCGCTGTTTATGGATTCCCTATATTTCCGAGAAGCGTTCCGTCTCGTTTTCCTACGGTGCGCAGCCCATCTTGCCGGTGCGGTCAAAGTTTCGGCCGCGCCAAGCGCGAGATAACCCATGACCCTGATCTCCGACTTTTCACAACCCAACGAACTGGACGACCGTCTTGGCCGCGCACCGGCGGTAACCATCGGGCTGTTGTCCGACGTCATCCGGTCGATCTGCCCGCGTTTTTCGCAACTGCGGCGTACCGCCCGGGCAGCGCGGACCGAGCAATTGATCGAACAGGGTGCCTGGACCGACGCCGCGCTGGCGCTGCTCGCACTCGAGCTGCCGCAATGGCAGTTGCGCCGCCTGGTCTATGACGACGGCGAATGGCATTGCGCGCTGTCGTGCCAGCGGGAGATGCCGGAATGGCTCGATCAATCCATCGAAGCCCATCACGCCGATCTGCCGATGGCGATCCTGCGCGCCTTCGTCAGCGCCCGCCGGCAATGCGCACCCGATACGCGATCCAGCGTGCCGACGGTGCCGCCCGTGACCGGCGAACTCTATGAGCCGGTATGCTGCGATAACTTCGGCTGAGACCCGATCCCCTCGTTCACGCCGGATCCGGCAGTCCATGTCCCAGCTCGATCAGTCATCGCGTCAATTTCGTAACACGCAAGTCATCGCCCGCTTCTTCCTGCGGATCGTCGTACTCTGCGTGTTTGCGACGCTGGGCAGCGTCGGCTTCGCCAAGAGCTTCAACACCCTGTTGTGGATGTCTGCCGTCATGAGTGCGACGGTTGCCATCGTGAGGCGACAACCGATCTTCGATTCCGCCCTGAATTACTGGGATGAAACCGCAGCCTACGCATCGCTGTGCTGCCTCTCCTCGTTATCCCTCCTCGCATCCGCGTCCTGAGCGCTCCGATCCCCTGCTTATGAGGTCGATGATGACCGCGGAGATTGCGCCGCAGGAACGGTCGTCGAGAGCGATCCGGGCATGGCTATTGGCGCTGCTGCGATTCGCGGTGACGCTCGACGATGCAGACAGGCTAACGGTCCTGGCAATCGCGTCCGAGATCGATAAACCGAGTTCAAACCATCTTTCCGGCTCGCGCTTCAAGTTTTTCCATACCACGAGCGCGGAGTTGTGCGGCGCCATTCTCGATCCGCAGACTTCATCCAATCGTTCGATCCTGCAGCGGCATCTGGCGCGAACTGGCGACGAGCGGCTCAATCGCGCATTCGCGGCGGCCCTCGAACTCGACCGCCGCGCGCCGAGGCCCGCCAACAAATCCCTGGAAGACCGGCTTGATTTATGGAAGGGGCTGCGCCGTGCAGGGCTCCGCTGACCCCGGAATCATATGCTTCGCTTATGAGATCGGTGACCACTTCGCCTCGATTTCATACCTCGCCCGGGCAATGTTGAGCACATGCTCAAGGCTTCCCTCCGCGATGTCTTCCCCCGGAAACCTGGTATCGCCGGATCGGCCGCCCTGGAGCGGATCTCAGTTAGGAGACTTTACGTGAATCCCGTCGAACCTCCCTCGTGTCACAATGCAATCGTCCTTGTCGGCAAGAACAATCGCGGCCAATGGGTCGCCCGCGAGCAGAATGGGCTTTTTGGCGGCCTGTTCGTCAGCCATGCCGCCGCGGTTCGCTACGCCCTCTTCGAAAATGGCCACCATCCGGAAACCATCATCGCCTCCGCAAGCCCGATCGAGCTCGACATGAGCCGCTTGCCAATGGATCCGCCCCACGCCGGCGCCGCCCAGGCGCTGCCGCGCCGCGCCGCATGAGCGCCTTCGAATCCCACATAGGATGCCATGGATGAACCAGATCGCACGCGATCCGGCCCTCGCGCAGGTCGTCGACACCATGATCGGTGCTCGCCGGCGCGGACAGTGTCGGCGCCTACCTCGCGCTTCGAAACCGCGGATTCCGTCAGGCCGCGACGATCGCCGGCATCCACGTTGCCGGCCTGCCCTATCAGGTCGGGCTGATCGCGGGACGGCATTCGTTGCAGGCGCTGGAGGCCCATCTCGCCAGGGTCTCGCGATATCTCGACGTCCACGCGGCGATCGCGCTTTCGCTGGACTCACGCGAAGGCATTCCAAGTCTCAGGATCCACGCACGGCTGGAGCGGATCGGCTTTCGGATCGAGGCCGGCGTCAGATGCTCCCAGATGCTGGTGCTGTCGGCATACCGGCAGGGATTCTGCGAAATGAAAAAAGCCGCATGATGACGTGACAGCAGACATGAACCATCCGGCGACATGGCTGACCGGCAGCATTGCCGATTTGCCGACACCATTCGACAGCAGCGACGACATCGACATCGCCGCCTTTGAGGAACTTTGCGAGCGTCAGATCGCGGCGGGTGCAACGGCTGTCGTCGTCGCGGAGACCGCCGGCGAGGCATCGACACTGACGCTGGCCGAGCATGATGCGGTCGTCCGCGCGGCCGTGAGAACGGCGCGCGGTCGCGCGCGCGTCATCGCCGGCGCCGGCGCGAACGCGACCCGCCATGCCATCGAATTGACCAGGCTTGCCGAGGCGGCCGGCGCGGACGCGGTGCTGTCGGTGGTGCCGTACTACAACAAGCCGATGCAGGCAGGACTGGTTGCCCACTTCGCCGCAGTCGCCGACTGCACCGAACTGCCGATCATCCTGCACGACGTGCCATCGCGGACGGCACGCGGCCTCACCGACGACACTGTCGTGCGGCTGGCGGCTTCATCGCAATTCCTCGGCTTGAGAGACGGCAGCGGGGACGTCACACGCCCGCTGCGGTTGAAATCGCGGTTGCGGCCGGAGTTTCGCCTGCTGTCGGGAGACGATCCGACCGTGCTGGCGTTCCTGGTGCACGGTGGCGACGGCTGCATGTCCCAACTCGCCGCCGTTGCTCCGGAGTTGCTCCACGAACTCGTCGCAAGCTGCCTGCACGGTCGGCTGCAAACCGCGCGCGATATCGCCGGGCGGCTCGCGCCGCTGAGCGCCGCCCTCGCCGCGGAGACGCCAGCGGCGCTGAAATATGCGCTCAGCCTGTCCGCCTGGAGCTCGCCGCGCGTGCGCTTGCCAATGGTGGAATTAGCCGAAGCGAGACAGCAGGAAGTTGCGCGGGCCGTCGCCGGACTTGCAGATGAGGCCAGACTCCGCAGCGGCCATCGGCGGCTTCGGTTTGAAACCGGCCGGCCCTAGCGAGAGCCGACCGCAATCGTAACAACTTCAGAAATCCCACTTGTCGCCGATGATCATCGGCTGCTGCACGAGCCCCGAGGCGCCGCGGTCCTGACCGTGCTTCTCGCGCCATTTCGGGCCCGGTCCGCGCATGTAGTGATCCCCGGGACGATAGGGATGAGGGCCGCTCCAGTGCCGGCACAGCCGTTTCAAAAGAGCCCCCATCACTCGCGCATACGAACCGATGCGCGTGAACATCGCATCCGACCGATCCTTGCTCATGGCCGGCTCCGGTCCGCGACCTGCGTGACGGGCTTACCGCGACCGCCGAAGACCGGCTGATGGCGCGCGTGATCAACCCTGGCAGCGGCGCGTGCGACTCGCCGGGACGCGAGAAAGCCCACGACCTGGCGGGCGAGCACACGCAGCCGCTTCCACTGCATCCTGCCCGAGTGGTAGACGATGGGCGGCTGGTTCCGGCTGATGAGCCAGGAGCGATAGGCGTCGTCGGCGTAAAGGTCGCGGAACCTTTCCACGCCCGAAGAATGATGGATCATTGCAGGCCTCCGAAATCGCCGGCGGCAATGCCGCCGTTCGATCATCGAAGATGCTCAGAAAGGCATATGGAATCGAGACGAGGGCCCCCGGCCTTTCATAGCCGCCGCATAAAGACGCGATCAGTCTACTTGCCGGCCGCGATCCGCGATCGCCCGCAGGGCATTCGGCTGCAACACCAAAATCCCGCCGCGCTCGAGCTTGATCCACTTGCGTTCCTGCCATTCGCGCAGCTGCTTGTTGGTGCTCTCGCGCGACATGCCGATGACCTCGCCGAGATCGCCTTGCGTCATCGCCAGCTTGCGGTCGCTTTGCGCACCGTCATCGGTCAGACGCAGCAGCGCCTTGGCGAGGCGGCCGGGAAGATCGAGAAACATGACGTCCTCGACCTGTTCACTGGTGCGCCGCAGCCGATCGCACAGCACATCGATCATCTTGATGGCGAGTTCCTGCTGGCTGCGCAACAGCGGCAGGAAATCGCGCCGATCGATCACCATCAACTGGCAGTCGGTGGCCGCGACCGCATCCGCGGTGCGTGTCCGGCCATCCAACAGGGCGATCTCGCCGAAGATCGCGCCCTCGGTGATCAGGTTGAACACCGCATCCTTGCCGTCGGCGGAAGGGCTGGTCATCTTGACGGTACCCTCGCAAACCGCGAACAGGCTGTTTCCGACCTCGCCCTTGGTGAAGATCGTGGTGCCGCGCTTGACGTCCTTCATGACGGCGTAGGAACTCAGCCGCTCGATGATCCCGGCGGGCAGGCCGGAAAACAGCGGGTGTTCCTGAAGAAGTTTTTGTCGATCCAGGCAGCCGCTCTTCGCCTGCATCTCACTACCGTGCATGACCCTGCCTTCGATCTTCCGCCGCGCCGGAACCCGGCCCCGTAATATTACACGTTTCTGCCTGCAATTTTTCTGAATTTTCAGGAAATGTGAACTGCTTCACACGGCCGCAGCGGGAAAGCCGGGCAGACTCGGAATTCCGGTCAATTAAAATTAAAGCCACAGGTTGTATGTAATGCTGAGCAGTGACGAAGCGGACGTCTGCGACCTCTGTCATCGCGGAGCGGTGGTCAGAACCGCGCAGGAGATCGCCTTCCGTCAGTGGACGTCCAAGGGGAATGTCTTCTGCCGGCTGACCGTGCCGATGGGGATCTGTCCGGCATGCGGAGCCAGGAACCTGGACGAAGCCGCCGAGGCGATGATCGATCAGGCGGTGCAGCGGGAAATCGACAAGCTGCCGTAAGCCAGCCGCGCGCTCGGGAACATTCGCCCTCTGGGAGAGACCGCCAAGATCAACCCGCTGCGCGAGCGACGCTCTTTTCGCAGTTGTACCGCTCCCAAGTCCTCACAACAACGCGCGCTCGCGGCGCCGCTCAAGTTTACGTGTCCGTGAGACGGCTCACACGCGCACGCGTGCGGCTGCGCTAGTCCCATGGCGGGGATAGCCATAGGAGTTACCCATGCCGACGTCATTGAATGAACTGGATCAGACCTATCGGCGCACCTACCGGCGTTTGATCACCGGTGTCGTCATCATCTACGGCGCCGGCCTGCTGCTCGGGGTCCTGCTCACGCTCGGTCATCCCAAGGTCGCCACCTGGATAGCGCAAGCCGCAGGGGCGGAGTTCGCCGGCTCGCTTGAACCGTCGGTGCCTGAGCCGGTCCGCGTCGCACAGCCGGCCAAACCGATGCGAACGGTCAAGGCCGACTAAAAAGGGGCGCAGCGATCGCTTCGACGACCTCACCGGGTCAATATCGGCAACGGTGTCACGCTCCCGTTGGCAGCTTGGCTTGCAAGAGCGCGGCCCTGTAGACGGCAGCGGCGTCTTGCTTGGCGCGCTTGCGTTCGCGGGCGATCCGGGGATACGTCAATTTAACTTGCGCGCGCCCCTTTCAGCCTGCAGCCATGCCATTAAATAAAGCCGGCGCAGATGCTCACGCTCTGCAACGGATGGATGGATGCCATGTCACCGGTTTCATTGCTGCTGAATATCTTATGGATCGTGCTCGGCGGCGTGTGGATGGCGGTCGCCTGGGTGGTCGCTGCCATCGTCATGGCGATCACCATCATCGGCCTGCCGTGGGCGCGGGCGGCGTTCAACATCGCGCTCTACACGCTGTTTCCGTTCGGCCAGAAGGCGGTGTCGCGCGACCAGTACACCGGCTATGAGGATATCGGCACCGGCCCGCTCGGCGTCATCGGCAACTTCATCTGGCTGGTGCTGGCGGGCTGGTGGCTGGCGCTGGGACACCTGATCACGGCGGTGCTGCTGGCCGTGACCATCATCGGCATTCCGTTCGCCTGGGCTCATCTCAAGCTGGCCGGGATCGCGCTGTGGCCGATCGGCAAGATGATCGTCCCGGCATAAACCCGTTGCCACTTTTCCGGATCATGCCATAGCATCCTGCCCGCAGGCGTCGCACAGAACGCCGTATCACGGGGGAAATCATGGCTCTTACGAGACGAACGCTCGTCGCGGCCGCCGTCGCATCGCCGATGCTGATACGCGGCCAGTCGGTCAGCGCGCAGACCTGGCCATCGGGCATCATCAAGATCATCGTACCGTTTCCGCCGGGCGGCACCGTCGACCCAATCGCGCGGATGGCGCAGCCCGGGCTGCAGCAGCGCCTCGGCGCCACCATCGTCATTGAAAACCGGCCGGGCGGCTCGGGCAGTGCCGGCGCCGCCGCGGTCGCCAAGGCGCCAGCGGACGGCAACACCTGGTTGTTCGTGTTCGATACCCATGCAGTGAACCCGTTCCTGCAAAATCTCCCCTTCGATACCGAGAAGGACCTCGATCCGGTGGTGCTGATCGGCACCGCGCCCAACATCCTGGCGGCACACCCGTCGCGATCCTACGGCACGTTCGCAGAACTGGTCGCCGCCGCCAAAGCGAAGCCCGATACCCTGACCTACGCTTCAGTCGGGTCCGGCAGCGTCGGCCACCTGACCATGGTGCAACTGACCAAGCAGGCCGGCATTCAGATGGTGCACGTGCCGTATCGCGGCGGCGGCCCGGCGATGAACGACGCGATCGCCGGACACGTCGATCTCATCATCGGCAGCGCCGCGCTGGTGATGCCGCAGGTCGGCGCCAAGACGGTCAAGCCGATCCTGCAAACCGGCAAGTCGCGCATCACGACCCTGCCCGCGGTGCCCACCGCCATCGAAGGCGGCTTTGCCGGGTTCGAGTCCTATGCATGGTGGGGCGTCTTCGCGCCGGCCGGCACGCCGCCGCCGGTGATCGAGCGGTTCGGCGGCGCCCTGACCGAAACCTTGCGCGAGCCCGCCATCGCAAAGCAGATCTCGGACACGCTGCAGGTCACCATGCTGCTCGGCGGGCCGGAGGAGGAGCGCAAATTCCTCAAAGCCCAGATGGAGCTCTGGGGACCGGTGGTGAAGGCGAACAACATCAAGGAGAGTTAGGTCCAGCGCGCCAGCGCCGCGGCCAGTTCCGTGCTGGACAATGGCCGGCGCAGCACTTCGGAGATGCCGGCTTTGGCCAGCGCGTCGACGCTGATTTCGATGGTGGAGGCGGTCGCCAGAAGCAGCGGCTGCCGTGGCGCGATCTCCCGCAGCGCGCGTGCCAGCTCGAAGCCGCTCTGGGGCTGCGATGCCTGGCTGATCAGCAGGATATCGAATCGCCCGGGGGCGCTGCGAACCGCCGCCAGCGCGTCTGACGGCCGCTGGAATCCGACGGGCTCATAGCCGAGCGCCGCCAGCATTTCCTCGTCGCGCAACAGCCGCTCCCGTTCGCTCTCGACCACCAGCACCGTCTCACCCTTGCCGAGCGGCAGCATGGCGGGCCCGGCCACGGATCGTTTGCTTGTGCTGGTGGCGGGCAGCCATGCCTCGAAGCGGCTTCCCATGCCCGGCGTGCTTTGTACGTTCATCGCGCCGTCGTGGTCGCGGACGATTTCGCGGACCGTCGCCAGACCGAGGCCCGTTCCCGCCAGACGGGTGGTGAAGAACGGCTCGAATAGGCGCTGCGCCACGTTTTCATCAAGACCGCTGCCGGTGTCGCTCACCGCAATGCAGACGTAACAGCCGGGCACGAGTTCGCCGTGGCTCAGCGGCCGCGGCGCGGAGAGCTGGACTTGCTCGGCGCCGAGAACAATACGCCCGCCATCCGGCATCGCCTGGGCGGCATTGTTGCAGAGATTGAGAATGACCTGCTGCAGCTGCGACGGCTCGCCGGACACCATGAGGTCGTCCGGGATCTCTTCCATGACGAGTTGAAAATCGCCGGGCAGCGAGGCCTGGAGCAGGGCTGCAGCCTCAACGAACAAGGCGCGCACCTGCACCGGCCGGACCCGCGCATCGCGCCGCCGGCCGAAGGTGAGAATGTTGTCGACCAGATCGCGGCCGCGCTCGGCGGCACGCCGGATTTCGTCGACATGCTGCGCCGGCTTGCTTCCGGGCACGAGCTGCGGCTCGACCATCTCGGAAAAGCCAAGGATGGCGCCGATGATGTTATTGAAATTGTGCGCGATGCCGCTCGCCAGCGATCCGATCATCTGCATGCGGCGGGCGCGTTCCAGCCGCGACGTCAACCTGGTGCGGTCGCGTTCGAGGAATTCGCGCTCCAGCGCATTGGACACCGCGTCGCCGGCGAGCCGCAGCACCGGCGGCGGGAAGACCTTGTCCCATCCCGGCCGCACGACATCGAAGGCATCGAACCCCATGATGCCACGAACCTGGCTGG